>Ga0070737_10000736_pt1 | contig 60654 bp, 47 predicted proteins | sample Coa_R1_10_FD_66438 | JGI IMG/M metagenome (GOLD analysis project Ga0070737, IMG submission 66438) | Surface soil microbial communities from Centralia Pennsylvania, which are recovering from an underground coalmine fire - Coalmine... | ecosystem: Environmental > Terrestrial > Soil > Unclassified... | reverse complement strand
CCCTAAGAGGCTGAGGACATCGGCGCGCCCGTCCCCAAGATCTGTGCCCGCCCCTGGAGCGGTGCCGGGCGAGATTTCTCGCCCGGCGCTCTTGACTTCTGGCGCTCCTTCATAGATGACAATTGCTCGGCACTCGGTCAGTCAGTTCCATCGGTTTCTGAGCGAACCGATCCTCGGAATGCCGCGTCTTCGGACTGATGAGGTGATCGCGCGACGCTGTCGTTGCTGGCATCCGAGTGGTTCACAGGTGCCATGCCGACCGTCGGGGTTCCACGCACGGTTGCTAGCTTGGAGGGCCACCAGTTCCAGACGCCGAGCAGCATGGCGATGGAGGGGACGAGCAGCGTGCGGACGAAGAACGTGTCGAGGACTACACCGAAGGCGATCGAGAAGCCGAGCTGCTGCGCTTCGCTGCTGCCTCCGGCCAGTCCCAGGACGGCGAAGGTTCCGGCCAGGATGAGTCCCGCTGAGGTGACGGTTCCCCCCGTGATGCCGATGGCGCGGGTGATGGCGCGCAGGGTCGGCTTGGTGCTGGCCTCCTCTCGGATGCGGCTGATGACGAGGATGTTGTAGTCCTCGCCGAGAGCCATGGAGAAGACGAACATCAAGAGCGGCAGCACGAAGATCAGCCCGCCGCTGCCGCCCAGGTGGACGAAGACGAGCATGGCGAAGCCGAGAGAGGCCAGGTAGGACAACCCCACGGTCAATGCCAGGTACCAGGGGGCGACCAGGCTTCGAAGGAGCAGGGCCAGGAGAAGGAGGATTAGCGCCAAGACGACCGGGATCACCACTTCGAGGGAATGGGTGGAGGCCGAGTTGATGTCGTAGGCCGAGGCGTCCTGGCCGGCGACGCCGTAGGCGCTCGCACCGGTCGAGCGGGCGACGGCGGCGAGGGTCGCTCTGGCCTCGGGAACCGACCCGGCGGCAGCCGGGCTCCCGACGGGGCCTGCCCGCAACACGGCGTAGTACTGCACAGTGCGCCCGTCGGGGCTGATGAACTGCGACGTCGTGCGGTAGGTCTGGTAGGTCTGCGGCGATACCGGGGAGCCACTTGGAGGGGTCGGGGGGAGGCGGTCGGCGGGCCCGAGAAGCCGGTGGAGGGTCGCGAGGTGCGCGGCCGTCATCGAGCCTCGTCCGGTTCCGAGCGGGCCGGTGATGGATCGGAACACTGACGCCTGTGCCAGCTGGTCTTGGGCCTGGCTGAGCACGATCGGCTGGTCCCACACGGGACGGTTGAACCGCAGCAGCAGTTGGTCGGACCCGACGGTGGCCTTGGGGAAGTGGGCGGCCAGCACGGCCGCTCCGGCGGCGGAGTCGCTGCCGGCGGGGGCGCTGCTGGCCGTGAGGCCGGCGGTGCGGTAGCCGATCAGGCCGGCAGCGAGGGCGGCGAAGAGAAGGACCCCGGCGCAGAGCGTTACCGCGGGGCGTCGCACCACCCGCTCTGCGACGCGACCCCACAGGCCTTCCCGCTCCGCAGCAGTCTGGAGGTTGGTTGGCCAGAACGCCGCCCTGCCGAATATGGCCAACAGTGTCGGGGTCAGCGTGAGGGCGGCGGACAGCATGACGGCGATCCCGATGGCGAGCGCCGGACCGAGGCCGCGGTAGATGGCAAAGGGCGCCAGCAACAGGGTGAGCAGGGCGGCTACCACCGTCAGGCCGGAGTAGGTGATGGCGTGCCCGACTCGTGACACGGCCGTGACGAGCGCCTCGTGTGGCGTGGCGCCGCGACGGATTTCCTCCCGTTCGCGGAAGTCGACTTTCGCACTTTCGCCCGCGGTTGGCTGAACGCAGCATGGCGGCTATGCAGCCATGGCGAGAGCCTCTACTAACAACGTTGTAATTTCGCGGCCTTGTTGGCTGCTTGGGGAAGTTTCAGAAATTCGCTCCCCCCAGAGGGCTTTGCGGAGCTGGGCGAGCGCATCGGCGAAGGACGGGAGCCGTTTGGAGGCGTACCAGGGGCGGGTGGTGAAAGCAGGGCGCGTCCCGCTGGTCGCCAGGTACCAGAGCCACACGGCCCCGTGGAGCCAGAAGGCGAGGTTGGCGGCCCGTTCTGGCCCTTGGCCCCTCCAGGTCTGGGGCTCTTGGCCGTGGGCGAGCTGCTTCACGTCACGGTAGGTGCACTCGATCGCCCAGCGGTCGCCGTAGAGGGAGAGGACTTCGCCGGGCGTCATGGACAGGTCCGTGGTGAAGAAGTAGTCGTCTGGCTCTTTGCCCCCCGGGTCGCGGACGACGACGAGCAGGACCATAGCCTCGGGGGAGACCTTGTACCACAGCACCGGCCTGGACCAGAGCTGCCTCGTGATCGCCCGGCCCCGCCAAGGGACTTCGGCCGTCACCCATTTCCGTGCCCGGCTGGCCAGTAGGGCAGGGGCGGGCAGGCGCTCGCCCCGGCGGCGCGGCCGCCCGCGTCCGCCGTTCCTCGCCGGGGGCGGACCGTAGATGGCGGCGTCACGGCGCATCCGGGAGACGACGGCGGTGCGGGGGAGACCCTTGCCGGCCAAGCCGGCGTAGGCGCCGTCGCAGCAGAGGACGAAACGACGGGCCGGCAACCGGTCGGCGAGGCTAACCATGAGCCGGGCGGCCAGCTCGGGGAGCTTCGGCCCGCCTTTTCTGTGCAGGGCGACCCCGACGGGCACCGCTACGGGCATGCCGCCCCAAGGGAGGTACAACCTCACGGCGAGCACCACGAGGCAGAGACCTCGGGCGTACACGACGCGCTTGTGGGTGGAGCGGACCGCGTCACGGTAGCTGCCGGCGCCTTCTACCTTGCGGCCTCCCCGGTGGAACAAGGTGTCGTCGAGCAGGCAGACGACGGGCCCGTCGGGGCCGAGGTGCTCGGCCACAGAGGCGACCATGACGGCCCATAGCGAAGCGAGGTCCCACCTGCCTGCCCGGACCAAGCGGTGGTAGGCGTCATGGGCCCCCCGGTGGCGGGGCCCATCACCGCCACCATCCCGCAGATGGTGCGCCGCCCGGTTGCGCACACCCAACCGGACAGCAGCTCTACGAACAGGGCGAACGAGGGGGAAGTGAAAACGCCGGCGGCACGCGCCAGGAGCGCTTTCCAAGCCCGTCCTGGGCTGTTCATGGCCGGGGACGTCTCTTCTGGGCGGCCAGGCGGGCGCGCAGGGCGGCGATGCCTGCGTCGGCGCGGCTCTCCAGGGCGGCCTTGGCGGCCTCGTAGCGCGCGAGCGCCGCTCGCACCTCTCCCAGGTCGGCACCCGTCAGGGTAAGGGTCTTCGAGACCCCGTCCTCTATGTAGGAGAGCGCAGGGCTCTCGTGCGGCTCACCGGTAGCGCAGCGGCAGTTGGGCTTGCCGCACCGTCGCCGGAAGGTGAAGACGCTGCCGCGGAGGACAAGCGGCTCGCGCTCGGTGTTACGGGCTGGCATCGGGCCTCCTCTATCTGTAACCTGTATCTGGTTACAGATAGTCTGCCACCATTTGTAGGCCCGGTGGTGGATCTTTGGTTTCTACGGCGTCAGGTCCGCAGCGTCGCCGCCGTCAAAAGTGCGAAAGTCGACCGGAAGGCGAGGAAGAGGCCGTAGTCGGTGCCTGCGCCGAGCAGGAGCACGATCAGCAGCTGCTGGGCGACGGAGGGGACCGAGAGCCCAGCCTTGACGACTTCGGCGATCAGCGGGCCGGACAGCACGACCGCCAGCGCGGCGGGGATCAAGGTGACCAGCGGCGCCAACAGGGCCCGGTAGACGACGAAGAGGAGCAGGACGACGAACAGCACGGTGAAAATGGCGATACTGCCGGCGTGGGTGTTGGACGCATCCACGCTCACGGCCAGAGCACCGGTGAGATGGAAGCTCAGTCCGGCGGGCGCTCCGACCTGGCCGAAGACGGCCCGGATCCCGTCGACGACGTCTCTTGACGCGCTGTTGCTGTTGGAGACCTGCGGCGTGACGGTGACGAGGGCTTCGACCGCCCTGTCGTCTTTCGAGACCCCCTCGTCCCGGACCTGCACAACGCCAGGGACTTGACGGGCCTCCCGCTCGACACGTGCGATGGCGTCGAGGTCGGCGGCGGTGAGCGGGCCGGACGACGTCGACGCGACGATGACGGCGGTGCCCGACGGGTTGTTGTTGCCTTGGAAGGGGGAGGCGAGCTTGCCGGCCTGGACGCTCGGGCTCGACGACGGCAGGAACTGGACGTTGTTGGCCTTCGTCACGCTCGAAAGGCTGGACAGGAAGTGAGTCCCGGCGATGACGGCAACGACCCACATCGCCACGATCAGCCACCGAAAGCGGATGTCGAATCGGGCGAGGGCCTCGTACATCCTCAGCTCTCCCTCGGAAGAAAGGCGTCCCCCGCGACCACGACCCGCATCCGGTCGTGGGAGAACATGGCGCACATGGCGCCGACGAACCTCTTCGCCCTTTTGCTCCAGAGGACAGATGGTGCGGCGATCAGGCGGGCGGCAATAGCCTGGCCATCTCTGCAGGTCGCTTCTTCGACGCGCCTGACGCTGCGGATCTGCCGTGCTGCATGACGTACTCGCTCGAACGCCGCGTCGTCGGTGGAGCCTGGGCGTCCCGCGTTGCTGGCGGCGAGCATGGTCGCGGTGGCAGACAACGTGGTCCCGCCGCAGAAGGGGGCGCCGAGGTTGGTAGCTTGGGTCGAGTCGCTTACGTGAGGGTGCCTATGGGGCGCGACGACGCTCCGCCTCCCGGCCCTGAAGGGCTGGGCTTCCGTCGCTTGCCGACCGGAGCTGATGGTCGTCATCGAAGACGCTGCAGTCTGTTTTCCGGCATAGGGTGACTGGTTGGGTAACGTCGCTTATCATCTGTAGCGGTCGCGTTGTGGGAAGCGACTGCAAGGCGACCGCTGAGAGCGATGAAGGTGTTGTCGACTGTGGTCCACGAGAGGCTTGTCGGGTACCGACGTTTGGAGGGCAATGCCAAGGCACGTCGGGGTAGGTGACGCGGTCGCCGCCTCCCGCCTACCAGGCGTGCAGGCCAAGGCGACGGACCTATCGCCGTTCCTATAAGGACCTGGTCAGGAGGGGTAAGCCCGCTCGTGGAGGGGTAAGAGTTTGCTGGACGATCCTACCGAGGAACGAGCTATTGAGGCCAGAGCGAGGGCGCGGGCTCGCCCGCCGGCGGGAAGCTGCGCACTGGACTGAGCACCGGCTGCTGAGCGCCGCTACTGCACCGAGGGCCCGCCCAAAAGCTGACCTACCCCGCCAAAAGCTGACCTACATAGCGACAGAACTGCTGGCCTCCCGGCGTTGCCCACCAGCCAAGGTGGCCTATCAGATAGGTCTCCCAAGCCACGCCGGCGTTGGCGGGTGAGCCCGCCACCCTCATGTAGTAATCAACTTCGCTGAGGGCGTAGTCGACGTGGACCATCGGAAGGAGGCGGGGAAGCGCCCGGGCCTCGGCCGCCCCTAGCGGTCGGAGCGACATATAGCCACGCAGCAAGGCACCGGCCTGCCCAAAGTTGGCTGCCCAGCGGTCGGGGGGGAGGAGCCAGCGTACCACGCTGCGCTCGAGGGCGGTCGCTAGGTCGTAGGCCGTGCTGGTCAGGTTGGCGAGGCTGAAATCGATGACGCCGGCAACGTCCTCCCCCTGGCTGCCCAAGGACCAAAGAAGGTTGGAAGGGTGCCAATCGTTGTGCGCCCAGGTGGCTTCGAGCTCGCGGGCACAGGGCAGGAACGCCTGGTGGTAAGGGCCAAGAGCGCGTGCAAGTTCTGCGCGCCAAGATGCTCGTGCCCTTAGGAACTGGCCGAGCCCTGGCAGGAGGAGGCCTAGGCCCTCGGTCGCTGCCAGCGGGTCTTCGGAGGAGACGACGGCCGCAGTTGCGTAAAGCGGTTCCACCGGCCGGGGCGGTTGCGAGAAGCCCGCGCTCGCTAGGTGCAAGCGGGCGAGGGCTACGCCGGCTGAAGCTGCGTGGGTCTCTGACATATAGGGCGTCCAGCTCGGCTCGTTCGCGTAGAGGTCCTCGCCGGCGAGGACCTCTTGGACTTCGTAGACGAAGCCGCCCTCCTCCCACGCGGAGGAAGTGCCGTCGTCGAGGGCACGAGGTACTGCGAGGCCTCGAGAGGCGAGGTGACGCATGAACGCGTGCTCTGCCTCCAAGGACGCCGGGCTGCGGGCCAAACGGCTGTGGCGTTTCACCACCAGCGATAGGGGGGTGCCGCCCGAACCGTCCGGCTTGACCTCGGACGCTGCTCGGGGACTGGGGCGCCGGCGGGTGCCTAGGGCAGCTGCCTCGGGGCCTTCATCTAGGGCGACGAGGGCAGTGGCCGAAAAGGGCCTCGGGCTGTGCCAGACAACGCGCGCAGAGCTGGCGAAGGCCGCCACGCTCGGCACTCGGGCGAGCAGCCGGCGCACCTCAGCGTCGCTGAGCGGGGGGAAGTCCGGGGGGACTAGCTCGGTGCCGGTGCCGTGGACGAGCACGGCCTTGGGGCCTCCTTGCTCTCTCAGCCTTCTGCCTTGTCGGTTGATCCCCCAGCACCTCCTTTGCCTTCTCCGGGTATTTTCTCCTGGTCCGTAGCACCGTTCTCCTGCCTTCCTCTCCTGGGGGGAGGGCGGCTTGGCTTGCTAAGGTCCACTAGGTGAAGAGCTTCGGGCCTCGATGGGCTATAGCAGGGATCCTCGATGGGCTATAGCAGGGATATAGCACGATGACTGTACTGGCAGGTAGGCAAAGTGGGTGAAGGCCAGGTCCGCAGGAGGGTTGTCGCCAGCGCCGTGGACGTCGTCGAGGTCGTAGAGGAGCCAGTACCTCGGCTGGAGGAGGGCGAGGCCCTGGTCAAGCTCTCGGTCTCGGGGGTGTGCGGCTCGGACAAAGCTGGTGTGCACGGGGAACACGTCTTTATGAAGCCCCCTTATTACCCGGGCCATGAAGTGGTCGGTGTCGTGGAGGCCCTTGCAGACGGAGCGAAAGGAGTGCGCGTCGGTGACCGGGTCACCGTCGAGCCGACGTTACCATGCGGGCATTGCAAGCCGTGCCGTAATAAGGTCGAGAACCTGTGCGAGAACTTGCAGTTTTTCGGCTGCGGGTACCGGGAAGGGGGCATGGCAGACGTTTTCACCGTGCCTGCGCGGCGCTTGTACAAGTTCCCGCAGGAGCTCAGCGACCACGAGGCGGCGCTTATCGAGCCCCTGGCCACGCCTGTCCACGCCGTACGCCTAGCGGGCGACCTCCGGGGTAAGGCAGTGGCCGTCCTCGGAGCGGGCACGATCGGCCTGTTGACTCTCGTGGCGGCGCGCCGGGCAGGGGCGAGACGCGTGGTCAGCACGGACATGGTCGCCAAGAAACGTGAGCTTGCGATGAAGTTGGGCGCAGACGCAGCGGTGGACGCCGGCGTCTTCGACCTGGCGGGCGCGGTGAGAGCGGAGCTCGGAGAGAGCGGGGACGTCGTGTTCGACTGCGTGGCGAACGAGAAAACGTTGCCCGAGGCCATCAAGATCGCCCTCAAGGGAGGGACGGTGGTCGTTGTGGGAGGAGCCCGGCGACCGGTCACGATAGACCTGCCCTTGGTACAGGAGTACCAGGTGCGCGTACAGGGGGCCACTACCTACCTTAGAGAAGATTTCGAGGAGGCGGCGCGTATAATAAGTGGGGACGACTTTGATGCCAACAATTTCGTGACCGCCACCTTCCCGCTGTCGCGGGCCAAAGAAGCTTTCTCGGCCATAGTTTCCGGCAAAGAAGTGAAGATCTTGGTTACGGCCGCCTGAGGGCTTTGGCTGCGGGGGTCAGGCGGCTCGTTCCGGCGTCGAGCTTCGGCGAAGTAGCCAGCGCTCCCGCTACCTTTTAGGCACCAGCGGCAGAAGTGACGGCCTGGTTGAGCTCTAGGCCCGCCGGCAGGTCCCCTAAGGGCGTCGCGTCGCCTAGAGGCTCCACAGAGCCGTCGGAGCGCACTACCCAAGCCCCCTTGCCGTCGCCGGTCGGTAGCAGCGCCACGGCCCCCTCGGCGTTCAGGCGCCCATTACGGTACCAGCGTCCGTAGCCGGCGGCGCTCCCCAGCGGGAACAGAGCGCCGTTGCTGAGCAACGCCCAAAAGCCGCCCCCGTCTGGGGAACGGCCAGCCGCCGCGACCGCCGACCCTTCCGCTGCCCTCTGGCAAGCCTGACTGGTGAGCGGCCGAGCGTCCCCGAAAGAGGCGACTTTGCAATCGGACAGCACCAACCAGTAGCCCTTGCCCGTGGCGTCGGGAACTAGAGCGACGGCTCTTGGGCCACCTGCCCTGCTCGGGCCAGCTCGGCTCTCGCCCTTGCCTGCGCCGCTCCCGCCGCACAGGGAACGCCCGCACGATCCCTCGAAGCGTGCGTCCCCGAAGGCGAACACGTCTCCCCACGGTGAGAGTATGTAATAGCCGGCCCCCGACGGGCTGGCAGCGATGGCCGGGGTGTCGCCAGCGGAGAGGTTGAGCGAGGAGACCGAGCCGAGATAGGGCGCCCCACCGAAGGGGAACACCCCGCCGCTGGCGGTTACCAGCCAGTACCCGCCGCCCGGGGCGCCGGCGATCCCCGTGACGCCGGGGCTGTGAGAGCCCGCGAACACTGCGGCGGCCGAGCCTGCATAGCGCGCCCGCCCGAACGCGAACACACCTCCGTCGCCGGCGGCCAACCAGTAGCCCGGTACCGGGCTGGGCGGGCTCGCGGCGGGCGCCTGGAGGGGATTGGCCGCCCCCAGCGCCCGGGGGCTTCTTGGGAACCCGGTCTCCAAACGAGCGTTGCCGGGAGCCGGGGAAGCAGTTGCTCCGCCCGAGCCCGCCGGTGCCGGACGGGCGCGCCCGAGAGCGACCGCCGGCCAGTCGACCTCGCTTCCTAGTGGAGGGGCCCCGAACGTGACGCCGAACGAGTCAGTCGCTCGGCTGTAGCGGGCCGGGTAAGCCTCAACCTTTCCGCTCGTTGCGGTCACCATGTAAACCGGAGAAACCGTGGCACGGCCTGTGGAAGGCCCTCCCACGCCGAGGGCGCTGAAGCTGACCGCCCCGAAGTCCGCGAGAGGGTAGAGCTGGGAGTTCTGGCTGTTGGTAGGGGCTTCTTCCACCCACTCAGCCGAAGCGCCGGGCGCGACGTAAGAAACGGCGCCCGTCCACAGGCTGCGCTGCGTCGCGTCGTAGACGCTGATAGTCCAGCTCGCTGCGCCCGCCTTTTTGATCTCGACGCTCATCTGGTCCCCTGGGTAGACCGGGCCCAAGTACATGGAGGCGGCTGGCAGCAGTTCGTACCAGGCGTAGTAGACGACACCTTGGGGGCCCCAGTCTTGCTCAGTGCCTGCTTGGATGAGGTCCTGGCTCGTGGTGCCGTCGATGCCCACCCAGCTGCTCGAGTAGCCCGCAGGCCCGGGCCTCACCTCCGGCACCGTCCAGGCGCCGCTCACCTCCGTGAAGCTAGCGCCCCCTCCCGAGTCCACATAGCCCGACCAGTTCGTCGATTGCGTGAAGTGCACCCCTGCGTGGGCCTTGCCGCCAGCCGACAGGAGGACCTCGGAGCGGCCCCAGCTGGGGGGCACGGGGCGAGCCGAGCTGAGGGGGAGCACCCTTTCGACCGAGCCGAGGGGTAGGACCGTGGCGGACTGCGGCGCCAGCTCGCCCTGCGCTGGAGCTGCCAAGGCGGACTGGCACCCGGCCAATATTGCGACGCAAGCCGCGGCGCGGGCCAAAACCTGGCGAAGGAGGCCTGTGGGCCACAAGTCGGCAGGTCGGCTGGGGGAGCTAACAGGGCGATACTAGGACGCCGGCGCCTGCTACCAACCGGCCGCAGCGACGACAGGGACCTTCCGGGCCCCTTGTGCTTGGGGGCCGAGCGCCGTTGCGTCGCCGTAGGCCTTCACCGTCCCGTTGGCGAAGACTGCCCATGCTCCAGAGCCGGCGCGGTCGAGCACTATGGCCACAGCAGGGGACGCCGAAGGCCCTGCCGGCGGCGGGGGAGCCCAGTTGCCAAAGACCTTTGCGTCGCCAAGGGCAAAAATGGCCCCGTTGCTCAAAAGCGCCCACATGCCACGGCCGTCTGGGCTGAGCGCGGCCGCCACGGCGCGCTGGCGGGCCGCCCTGGCATAGGCCTCGCAATTGCCTGAAGCGATCTTCGGGGCGTCACCGAAGGCGACCACTTGGCAGCCGGCAAGGACCACCCAGTAGCCTCGGCCGCTGCGGTCCGCCACGATCGCGACGGCGTGACTTGTGCAGGTGAGGGCCGTGCAGGAGCCGGCGAAGCGAGCGTCCCCGAACGCGTACACGCTCCCGCTCGCGGAAACGAGCAGGTACCCCTTGCCGTCTGGGCTCGTAGCGCCGCCGGCGATGGGCAGGGAAAATTTCGGCCTTTTCCCGGGGCTCGCTTTTGCGGCGAGAGCCGGGAGGGACCCCAGGTAAGGCGCCCCACCGAAACCAAAAACCCCCCCGTCGCGTGCTACGAGCCAGTAACCGCGAAATCCGGCTGCGGGCAGGACTGCGACCACCGGCTGGCGGAGGGCGAGCCCACCAGGCGGGCTATAGCGCACGGCGTCCCCGAACGCCTCCACCGCTCCGCCGGCGCCGGCGAGCCAGTAGCCGTTACCGGGCGGGAGCTCCTCCGAACCGGCCGCCGCTGTGGTCACTCGAGGCGCTATCTCCGCCGAGCCGACCACTAGGTTGCCGGTCGGGCTGCCGAAGTAGTCGGTGAACGAGTCGGTCGCCCCTATGTACGGCCCCGGGTAGGCCTCTATCAGTTCGTCGCCCGGGTGGACCATGTAGACCGGTGACGCGCTGGCGCCGGCGGTACCGGTCCCGCCCACTGAGATGTCGGAGAAGGTGACGGACCCAAAAGCAGCGAGAGGTTCTACCGCGCTCGTGGAGGTGGAAGTGGGCGCCTCCACGACCCACTCCGCCGTGCCGCCAGCTGCGTTATAGCTCACTTGTTGCGTCCAGCTCCGCCCGCTCGTGCTGTCTTTTACCGAGATAGACCACTTCCCCGGGGAGAGCTCTTGGACAAGGGCCGTGACCTTGTCACCTGGGTGCACGGCCCCGAGCTCGATCGCGGCCCCCGGCAACAGTTCGTACCAGGCGTAGTAGAGCGGGCCCGAGATCGTCCAGTCTTGCTCTGTGCCGGCCTGGATAAGGTCCGGCGTACTGGCGCCGTCGATGCCCACCCAGACGCTCGACGACCCGGTGATGTTCGCCTCCAGCTGGGGGACGGTCCAGGCGGCCGACACCTCGGTGAAGTGGGCGCCCGGCCCCGTCTCCTCGTAGCCGGACCAGTTGCTTGACTCCTCGCTGGCGGGGACTTGCCCGAGAGCGAAGGTTCTAGTTCTGAGCGCCGTCGCTTCTTCGGCCCCGCGCTCGTGTAGCGGCGACCAACCCTCGGCCGGGGCGACGGCGGACCACCCGGGCCGGGCGAAGGCAGGCCCGTGAGCGGCCCGGGCCCGAGCGGGTGCGACGGGGAGAGCAACGGCCAAGACGCCGGCCCAGACGACGCCCAGGAAGGTAGCGGGACGCTTTGGCGGGTACAAACGCGCGCTCGTGGAGGGGTGCATGCTAGCTCTGGGTACAAGTATCGGCTGGAAGAGCGTTCTGTATAAGCGCTGCAACCTATGGGAGCTGAACCCTATGAGAGGCCCGATAACAGGAGACCCCTTAGGGGCCGAGCCTTATGATAGCCGAGCTATAGCCCCCTAGCAGCCGAGCCTTCATAGGAGCCGAGCCACCAGGCCCTCGGTGCCCGCTCCCCTCTGTAACGTGTATGCTCCCAGCGACCAGGGGGAGAATGGCGTGCCAAAGAGGCCTGGGCCTGGGCTCCGCCGGCCCACCATCGCAGACATAGCTAGAGCTGCCGGGGTGTCGAAGGGCTCAGTTTCCTACGCCCTCAACGGCAACCCGGGCCTATCAGACGAGACACGCCGGCGCATCCTGGCGATAGCTGAGGAAGTTGGCTGGCGCCCAAACCGGGCCGCGCGCGCCTTGTCTGCGTCGCGTGCCGGCGCCTGCGGGCTGGTGCTGGCGAGGCCCGCCCACCTGCTCGCTTACGACCCGTTCTTCCCCAGGCTGATCTCAGGCATCGAGGCGGAACTGTCGGCACGCCAGGTGGCGCTCATGCTCCAGATGGTGGACGACGTCGAGGCTGAGATCCGCGCCCTCTGGCGCTGGTGGGCCGAGAGGAGGGTAGACGGGGTGCTGATCGTCGACCTCCGGCTGGAGGACCCCAGAGTGCCTGCCGTCGAGGAGCTTGGGCTGCCAGCGGTGATCATCGGTGGCCCGGGCGCTACCGGGAAGCTGCCGTTCTTTCCTGGTCATGACGCCGAGCGAATGCACCAACTGCTCGACCACCTATTGGCGCTCGGTCACCGGCGCATCGACCGGGTGGCCGGGACGGCTTCGTTTGCCCACACCCAGGAGCGCACGAGGTCGTTCCGGGAGGTGCTGTCCAAGGCGGGGGCACGGGGCAGTTCGCTCTCGACCGATTACACGGTGCAAGGGGCTGTCAGCGCCACCAAGCGGCTCCTTAGGCGCTCGCCGGCGCCGACGGCCATCGTGTACGACAACGACATCATGGCAGTCGCCGGCCTGGGGGCTGCTCAGGAGGCCGGTCTGTCGGTCCCGGAACAGCTCTCGATCGCTTCGTTCGAAGACTCGGTCCTCTGCGAGGTGGTGCGCCCCTCGCTTACCGCCTGCGCGTGGGACGTAGAGGCTTTCGGCGCCCGCGCCGCCCGTGCCCTGCTCCAGATCGTTGACGAGGCAAGCGGGCGCCATAGCGCCGGCCCCGCCGGGGCCGGCGCTCTCCAGCACGCGGCCAAGCCCGTCCTCATCGCTCGGGCTAGCACCGCGCCGGCGGGGACGAGGCCCCCGCATCGGCGAGGAGCTGGGCCGTAGGCCCGGCGGGGCACGGGCTGAGGGAGCTGCGTGCCTAGGTGCTGCTCACTGTTCTGGGCCCGTTTCGCCGGAGGTGACTTGCAAGCCGGGCCCGGTTCGCTTATGTTGTTCAGTGTTCGGCCTTAACCGGTTCAGGACAAGAGGGGGGTGCGATGCACGGCAGCAGTGGCAGGTGGCAGAGGTCATCGACGAACGTAGCTGCCTGGGCTGGCACCGCTCCTGGCGTCCAGTGCTGCTCTGCGGTGCCGGCCGGCGCCCAAACCCGCCTATAACCCCTGCCCCGGAGGGCAGATCCGAGAAGGACAAGGAGCAGAAATGCTGAGATCTAAGACCAAGGTGCTCGCTCGGGCGGGCACCGCTCTTGCGGCGGCTGCTATGGTGGCCCCGCTCATCAGCGTTGCGGCCGGCAGCGGGAGCGCCGGCGCGCAGACGACGAACTACCCGCGCAGCGAGACGCTCTACACGAGCGGCACCGCCTACAGCCCGCCCAACAACTTCAACCCGAACGACTTGGGCAGCCTGTACACGGGCACGGTAGGGCTCTTGTACGAGCCCCTGTACCTTTACGACCCCATCCACAGCAAGTACATCCCATGGCTCGCCAAGAGCGGCGGGTGGAGCGGCACCAACTACGTGATCCACGTGCGCCCCGGTGTGGACTGGGTGGCTAGCCCGAGCGGGAACGTCGTCGGCACGCTGTCGGGAGCGGACGTGGCCTTCTCCATCAACCTCGCCAAGGACAACCCGGCCGACCCTTGGAACGCGAACGTGAGCACCGTGAAGAGCGTGACCTATGGCGGCGACACAGTGATAGTGCATTTCACCAGTCACCCCGCGTACACGTCCTGGCAGGACTTCTTGTGGAACGCCCCCGTTCTTCCAGCCTCTATATGGTCCAAGATGTCAGCGACGCAGCAGATGACCGCTGCCAACACCTCCCCGGTAGCTACAGGCCCAATGGTGCTCAGCAGCACCACGTCGACCCAAGCCTGCTTCGCTCACAACCCGCACTGGTGGGGCACCGCCCAACTCGGGCTCAGCTTCAAGTTCAAGTACCTCTGTGACGAGGTGAACAGCTCGAACAACGTCGAGCTTTCCCAGCTGCTCGCCACGAACATCGACTGGAGCAACAACTTCCTCCCAGGGATCGCCGCTTTGGTGAACGGCGCGCTCGGGGGCAACAGCGGCTACGGGATCAAGACGTACTACCCGTCGAAGCCCTACATGCTGTCCGCCAACACCGTGTGGCTCGATATGAACACCACCAAGGCGCCGATGAACAACGTGAACTTCCGTAAGGCGGTCGCCTACGCCATAAACACCCAGCAGATCCAAAGCAGCGTGTACACGGGGATGGTGCAGGTGGCCAACCCGACCGGCCTCCTGCCGAACCTCGACCAGTACGTGGACAAGTCGGTCGTCTCCAAGTACGGGTTCAGCTATAACCCGAACCTCGCTAAGAAGTACCTGAAGCTGTCGGGCTACAAGGGCCAGAAGCTGACGATCGAGGTCCCAGACGGCTGGACCGACTGGATGGCCGGCATCGACGTCATATCCCAAGACCTGAACGCCATCGGGATCCACGTAACGCCGGAGTACCCCCAGTACGCTACGCGCGAGAGCGACCTGATCAATGGCACCTACGACATGGCCCTCGACAACAACGCCGGTATCGACTCCACGCCTTGGAGCTATTTCCAGCGGGTGTTCAACCTTCCCATCCTCCCCAAGCAGTCGGCCACCCTCAACTGGGCGCGCTTTAGCGACCCAAAGGCTTGGGCCCTTGTCCAGCAGGCTGCTACGGTGCCCCTCAGTGACACTGCGAAGCTGAAGAGCGTGTACGGCCAACTGGAGCAAGACTTCCTCCAGGCTCTGCCGGACGTGCCTCTTTGGTACAACGGTGCGTGGTTCCAGGGCCAGACCAAGTACTGGACCAACTATCCTTCGGCTACCAACCCAGCTGACCAGTACACGCCGGTCATGTGGCACGGTTGGCTCGGCGCCATGACCACGATCTACGCTCTAGCCAACTTGAAGCCGGCCTCATAGGGAGAGCTCGGCGAAGTTCCTTGACGGAGCGGGCCCGCCGCTTGGAAAGAGGCGGCGGGCCCAGTTCCCTGACAACAAAGGTTTTCGATGAGGCGTTACTTCGTTAGGAAGCTCGGCACTTATCTGCTGGCCTTCTTCCTCGGTACCACTATAGACTGGGGCATCCCGCGGCTCATGCCGGGCAACCCAGTCCAGATCTACTTGGCCAAGTTCCAACTTCAGTCACCGGGTTCCTGGGAGGCCTTGAACAAGCTCTTTAGTAAGGCTTTCGGTCTCGACGTACCCGTCTGGCGGCAGTACCTCAACTTTTGGGACGGCGTGTTCCACTGGAACTTCGGGGTCAGCTACACTGAGTTCCCGGAGCCCGTAAGCCGCATCATCTGGTCGGCCTTGCCTTACACGCTGGCGTTGCTGGTGCCAGCTATCACCCTTTCCTATGTGCTTGGTAACCGCGTAGGGGCGATGGCGGCCCGGCGTAAGGCGCTCGACAACTCCGTCTTGCCCGCCGGCTATGTGTTCCAAGCCATGCCGTACGCTTGGCTAGCGCTAGCGATGGCCTTCTTCCTCGGTGCGTACTACCGCTGGTTCCCGATCAGCGGCGCCTACGCCCAAGGTATGCTGCCCAGCGCCAGCTGGTCGTTTGTGGCTAGCCTGCTTTATCACTGGTTCCTTCCGTTCCTCACCGTGTTCTTGGTCTCCTTTGGGGGATGGGCGATCGGTATGCGCAACCTGGTTATCTACGAGCTCGAGACCGACTACACACGCTACTTGCGGTCGCTCGGGGCGTCGGAGCGCCTGGTGCGCCGTTATGCCTACCGCAACGCGGTGCTCCCCCAGCTTTCAGGGCTCGCACTGCAGCTCGGTGTCGTGATCGGCGGTAACATTGTCACCGAAGTCGTCTTCAACTACCCCGGGCTCGGGAACCTGATCTACAAGGCGATTTCCGGGGAGGATTACTTCCTGCTACAAGGGATATTCCTGTTCATCATCATCGGCGTGCTCATAGCTAACTTTGTGATCGACATCGTGTACGTGATGGTGGACCCACGGACTCGCCTCAGCATGCAAGGAGCCCAGGCGTGAGCCTCGGTTCGGAGGAGGAGGTCGCCCAGCAGGTAGCTGTCAGCACTGCCCCTCAGGAGAGCGTCGCTGAGGCAGGGCACGGGACAGCGCCGGTGCTGGGGGCGGGTGCGGCGCCCGTCGCCGGCGCCCCGAGCGGCCTGGGGGCGCCCCTGTTCACTGGCAACAGGCGGTGGGAGTTCTTGTACTTCGCCCTCCGTAACAAGAAGCTGGTGTCCGGGCTCGCGGTGGAGCTGGTATTTATCGTTTTGGCTATTTTTGGCCCTCTCATTGCCCCCTATGACCCCAACAAGTTGGTCGGCCCCCCCATGCACGCGCCGAGCGGCCATTACCTGCTAGGGACCAACTACTTCGGCCAGGACGTCTTCTCCCAGCTGTTCTATGGGCTTCGCGACAGCTATTTGGTCGGGTTCTTGGGGGCGCTGTTCGCCGCCGTCGTGGGGATGGCGATCGGCTTCGCCGCGGGCTACCGCGGAGGGGTGCTCGACGAGGTGCTGCAAGTTTTCACCAATATTATTGTGATGATCCCGTCACTAGTCCTGCTCATCGTGATCAGCGCCTACCTGAAGTCGAGGGGGGTGTTCTTCGAGGGTGTCTTCATCGGGGTCACGACCTGGCCGTGGGTAGCGCGGGCGGTGCGGGCGCAGACTTTTACGCTTCGCGAACGCGACTTCGTCGACCTGGCCAAACTTTCCGGTCGGCGCGCGACGAGCATCATTGTGAAGGACATCGCGCCGAACATGGCGTCTTACCTGTTCTTGGTGGTCATCTTGCTCTTCGGGAGCTCTATACTCTTGGCGGCCAATTTTGACTTTTTGGGCCTTGGGCCAACGAACAGTATCTCGTTGGGGACGATGATGAACCAGTCCATGCTATGGAGCGCCCTTCAGTTGCACGTATGGTGGTGGTTCATACCACCAGGAGTGGTGATAACTCTGATCGTCGCTGCCCTTCTCGTGGCCAATGTAGGTCTAGACGAGGTCTTCAACCCGAGGCTACGCGAGACATGACCCTCGATGTGGAAGCCCTATCGGTCGCGTACCGCACGCTGCGGGGGGACGTGCGTGCTGTGGACGGGGTCAGTTTCTCCATCGCCGACGGCGAGATAATGGGCCTGGCCGGCGAATCTGGCTCGGGAAAGTCGACTCTGGGCAACAGCTTGGTGTACCTAGAGGGCCGTATGAAGCACACGGGCGGCACCGTTCGCCTCGACGGCAAGGAACTGCCGATCTGGGACCAGCGGGCGATGAACGCTTACCGGCTGCGGGAGGTGTCGGTCATCCCTCAGTACGCGATGAGCGCTCTCAACCCGACGCGGAAGATCGGGCGTATGACGGCGGACCTGCTGAAGTCGCGAGGCGTCGGCTATGACAGCGTGGTGGAGGAGTTCAAACGGCGCATAGATCTGGTGGGGCTGCCGCAGAACGTCCTCGGCATGTACCCGTTCGAGCTTTCCGGCGGCATGCGCCAGCGGGTGACGATGGTCATCTCGACGCTGCTCAATCCCTCGCTGTTGATCGCTGACGAGGTCACCTCGGCCCTTGACGTCTCGACACAGCGTGCGGTCGGGGAGATGCTGATGGAGTTCCGAGACCGACGGTTTGTGAAGACGATGATCGTGATCACCCACGACCTGTCGATCCTCGCCCAAATAGCCGACACCATCACGGTTATGTACGCGGGGAAGCTCGCGGAGAAGGCGCCGGCGTCCACCGTGGTCGACCAGCCTCTCCATCCCTACACTCAGCTGTTGCTGGCTTCGCTGCCGGAAGTGGGCCTCCGCTACGACCAGGCAGCGCTCGTGGGGATCCCCGGACGGCCACCGTCGCTCCTCCGGCCTCCGGCGGGGTGCCGCTTCAGGGCGCGCTGCCCGTTCGCGTTTGACAAGTGCGCTGAAGAGCCGCCCTTTGTGGAGCTGAAGCCGGGGCACCAGGTGGCGTGCTGGAAGGCGGCAGAAGATGCTGCCCAAGAGAAGGCCGCCCGCCAGGCGGTACCGGCTGGGCGCGGGGGTGAGCCGGCCGGGGCTGGCGCGGAGCGAGCGCCGGCCGCCGACGGGCATGGCGACGAGCAAGCTGCGGCCGTGGGCGCGAGGGCGGTGCCAGGGCAGTGAGCATGCTCGAGGTCGACAAGATCTCGAAGGTCTACAAGACGGGGACTTTCGGCGGCGAGCTGAAACCAGCTCTTCGAGAGGTGAGCTTTGGCATCGACAAAGGCGAGGTCGTCTCGCTGATCGGCCAGAGCGGGAGCGGCAAGTCTACGCTCGGCAAGATAATCCTCCGGCTGGTCGGCGCGTCTAGTGGGACCGTGCGCTTCGAGGGCGCCGACATCTCCAAGCTGGACAAGGCGGGACTTCGAGAGTACTACCGTCATGTCCAAGGCGTTTTCCAGGACCCCTTCAGCTCCTACAACCCCCTCTACAAGGCAGACCGAGTGTTCGAGATGGTGCGGAGCGTGTACTTTCCGCACGTTCGTGGCCCCGAGTGGCACGCTAAGGTCGAGGCTGCTCTCGAGTCTGTCTCTCTCAACCCGGCGGACGTCCTCAATAAGTTCCCGCACCAGCTTTCTGGGGGCCAGCAGCAAAGGCTGCTCATCGCCCGGGCCCTGCTTTTGGACGTGCGCCTCCTCGTGGCCGACGAGATCATAAGCATGCTCGACGCGTCGACTCGGGTGGACGTGCTCAACTTGCTGGTCGAGCTAAAGCGGCGGGGGCTCGGAGTGCTTTTTATCACCCACGACCTTTCGCTCGGTAACTATATTAGCGACAGGTCTGTGATCTTGCGGTACGGCGCGGTCGTGGAAATGGGCGAGACGCCAAAGGTCTTCGGGAACCCCCAACACCCTTACACCAAAAGCCTCTTGGCGGCTGTCCCTCAGTTGCACAAGAAATGGGAGCCTGGAGAGCTGGGCGCGGCCGTCGTACCGGCCTCTTACCCAGGTGGCAACGGCAACGCAGCTGACCACGGCGAGCCCAAGCGCTATTCGAAAAGCTCGCTCAACCCTCTCAGGCACCCCGCGCCCCACGGCGAGACGCCAGCCGCGACGGCTAGCGCCTCGCGGCCTAGCCTCATGGAGCTGGAGGGTGCCCCATGGCAGCGGGCACGGCCGCGGGGCAGGCGCACCGAGGCGGTCTTGGCCGCCAACCCGGCGCCACCCTTAGTCGAAGTGGAGGACGGTCATTTCGTGGCGGCCAATGGCCAATAGCTAGGGCCCGGGCGGCTTCGGCTTGGGCGCAGGCAATCTCGTGAGCTGGACGGAGGACCTCCCTCGTGAGCTGGACGGAGGACCTCCTCAGTACGAGGCTCTGGCCGCGACGTGCTTAGCTGACAGCCGAGCAGAGCGGCACGAGGACCTTTGCATGGAGGTCGGAGGCGGCAATGTCGGTGCCTCCTCTGGAGGGACCTCGGTAACCGCCACCTCCACAGTGGCGAGCTGGTCGTGCCGGCTGGTTGCCCGAGGCTGTGGGCCCTACGCCGCCAGTAGTTTGGCCGGGTCGGGGAGGCTGTAGGTGCCCGCCCTGACACCGGCCGGGCAGTCGTTGACGATCGAGCCGTTGACGCTCCAGTCCTGGTGGGCCGTCTTGGACCTCTTCGGTAGGTACGCTCGGAAGACCTGCTGGCTTGCGTACCAGAAAAACGGAGGTTTCAAATTGACGAAGCCGGCAGGGAAAAACGTGGCGATCGTGTCGCGTGCTTTGTCGGTATGGACTTCTCCGACCACAGGGGAACTGTTGTAATAAGACGAGGCCAGTATGGTCCAGCCGGTCGGCTCCCAGCCGAGGCCGCGGTCCTCTATCTGTAGCTCGACAGTTTGGACGGGGTGGTCGGCGTCGAGGCGGTGGCGGTAGAGGTAGACGGTCCAAGCGAAGTACACCCCTTCGGGCGCGAGGGGGAAGCCACGGCGGAACCTATAGACGATTGTCAGGCCCCCGAGGTTCGGTACGAGCTGGACGGAGCGGACGGCCGGGACAGCGCCGGCGGGCATGTCGGGAGTCCCGTTGACCATGCTCGGGCCCACCGCGCTACAAGTCAGGGTGACGGCCCCGGGCGGGGCTGAGGTCCCCGCCTCGGGGAGGATCCGGCGCGCAGGGGGCCCGGCGGGCAAAGAGGCACTGGCTGGAGCTCGGTCGCTAAGGCGGGCTGCTGTTGGCGGGGTAGCAGCGGCGGAAGGAGCAGGGGCCACGAGGCTGCTAGCTAGGACCGGGGCGGCCACAATGGCGCTCGCAATGACCATAGCGGCAGCCGGGCCAAGCCGCGGAGGCCGACGTGCACTGCTATAGCCGGTCGCGGCTCTCCCTGCGGTGGGCTCAGGCCTTCCTGGGGAGCGGTCCCGGCCTCGGGTGGCCACGGGCGCGATCCTAGCCCCTTTCGTACACGTGTGGGAGAGTACGCAAGGAGCAGGGGAGCGGGCCTGCCAGGCTGTGCGGGCTCGGCTAGGTACGTCCCACAGACGTTCGCGCCCTTGTCACTGCCCGCTCAGGCGGCTCGGTCGGGCGCTAGCCGGGGCCAATGTGGAGGTAACCTGGGCCTGTCAAATCAAGGCGCTTCCAGCAGGGAGGTAGAAGGTGGCGCGCATTTTGGTCCTCGCCGGCGACGCAGCCGAGTCGCTCGAAGTGATGTACCCCTACCAGAGGCTCCTCGAGGAGGGTTACGAAGTGGACATCGCTGCACCCAGCAAAAAGAAGCTCCGTTTCGTGGTGCACGACTTCGAGGACGGTTACGACACCTACACCGAGAAGCCGGGCTACAGCTGGCCGGCAGATCTTGCCTTCCGGGACGTGGACCCCAGCAGGTACGTGGCCGTGGTCATTCCCGGGGGCCGCGCGCCCGAGTACATCCGCAACGACCCTGATTTCCAGCGTATCGTACGCCATTTCTTTGAAGCTGACAAACCCGTCGCGCAGATCTGCCACGCCTCGCTGGCACTAGCGGCCGCCGGAGTGCTGCACGGGCGGCGCACGGCCGCTTACCCAGCGCTGGCTCCAGACGTGAAAGCCGCCGGAGCGGAGTTCGTGGACGGCGCCGGCGTGGTAGACGGGCTCATGGTCTCAGCTCGGGCCTGGCCCGATCACCCCTCGTGGATGAGGGCGTTTATCGAGGTGCTGCGCGCCAAGGCGCCGGCCGGCGGCTGGCCCCAGTAGCGCACCGGCACTATTTGACGCCGATCTCGGCGAGCCCCTTTAGCTCCTTTTTGAGGTCGGCGATCTCGTCGCGGAGGCGAGCTGCGTACTCGAAGCGCAGTTCCGCTGCCGCGTCGCGCATTTCTTCTTCCAGGGCGGAGATCAGCCGACTGATCTCCGCAGAGGGCATGCCGGCGAGCTCGCGGCTCAGGTGGTCGTGGCGTCGGCTCCGTTTGTCGGCACCAGGGGCAGGGACGCGGCCCCGGCCTTTGCCTTTGGCAGCCGCGGGCTCGGGGCTCCCGGCACCTTCTGCGCCGCGGCCGAGCATGACCAATATGTCGTTCACAGCTTTGCGGACGGTCTGAGGGTTGATCCCGTGCTCCTCGTTGTAGCGTACCTGGAGCTGGCGCCGCCGTTGTGTTTCGGAAATGGCCCGGCGCATGGAGTCCGTCATCTCGTCGGCGTACATGATCACGGCCCCGTCCACGTTGCGCGCCGCGCGACCGATGGTTTGGATGAGGGATGTTTCGGAACGCAGGAAACCTTCTTTGTCGGCATCCAAGATGGCAACGAGCTGGACCTCCGGGAGGTCGATGCCCTCGCGGAGCAGGTTGATGCCGACCAAGACGTCGAACTCGCCGAGGCGTAGGTCCCGGAGGATCTCTATACGTTCGAGGGTCTCGACGTTGGAGTGGAGGTAGCGTACCCGCAGGCCCTGTTCCAAAAGGTAGTCGGTCAGGTCTTCAGCCATTTTCTTCGTGAGCGTGGTGACCAGCACTCGCCCGCCGGCGGCGGTGCGCTTGCCGACCTCGACTATCAGGTCGTCGATCTGGCCCTTGGTCGGCCGGACGAACACCTCCGGGTCGACGAGACCGGTTGGTCGCACGATCTGCTCTACTACTTGGGAAGACACTGAAATTTCGTAGGCCGCAGGCGTGGCTGACATGAATATGCATTGGTTTACGCGCTGCATCATTTCCTCAAAGCGCAACGGCCGGTTGTCTGCGGCGGAAGGGAGCCTGAAGCCGTGCTCGATCAGGGTTTCTTTGCGGGAGCGGTCGCCGTGGTACTGGCCGTGGAGCTGTGGCACTGTCACGTGCGACTCGTCGATCACAAGGAGGTAGTCCTTGGGGAAAAAGTCAAGCAGGGTATGGGGCGGCTCGCCGGGGGAGCGGCCGTCGATGTGGCGGGAGTAGTTCTCGATACCGGAGCAGCTTCCTACCTCGGCAAGCATTTCTAGGTCGTAAGTAGTCCGCATGCGCAACCGTTGTGCCTCTAGGTGCTTGCCCTGCTTTTCGAAAAATGCCAGTCGCTCTTGGAGCTCTTCTTCTATGCCCGCGATCGCCCGTCGCATGCGCTCGTCGCCTGCTACGTAGTGGGTGGCAGGGAACACCACTACGTCGGTCAAGTCCCCCAAATGCTCTCCGGTCAGGGGGTCGACCTTGGTTATGCGCTCGACTTCGTCACCGAAAAGCTGGATGCGTAAGATGTGTTCTTCGTAAGCGGGGTGCACCTCTATCGTGTCGCCTCTCACGCGGAACTTGCCCCTTACCAAGTTGGTGTCGTTGCGCTCGTACTGCATGTCAACCAGCCGGGCGAGGATCTGGCGTTGGTCGTGCTCCTCTCCGGTGGCAAGGGCAAGGATCTGCTTAGCGTACTCTTCGGGCGAACCGATGCCATAGATGCAGGAAACGGAAGCGACCACGATCACGTCCCGGCGGGTGAGCAGGGCAGTGGTGGCGGAGTGGCGCAAGCGGTCGATCTCGTCGTTTATCGAGCTGTCCTTTTCGATGTAGGTGTCGCTCGAAGGTATGTACGCCTCGGGCTGGTAGTAGTCGTAATAGCTGACGAAGTACTCGACCCGGTTCTCCGGGAAAAGCTCGCGCATCTCGTTGGCGAACTGCGCGGCGAGCGACTTGTTGGGCTCGATCACGAGCGTCGGGCGCTGGGCCCGCTCGACCGTCCACGCGATGGTCGCGCTCTTGCCGCTACCTGTGATACCGAGCAGCGTCTGGAAGCGCTCGCCGCGCAGCACTCCCTCCGAAAGGGCTTCGATGGCGCGGGGCTGGTCGCCGGCGGGTTCCCAGTCGGAGACGACCTTGAACGGTGGCACGCCCTCAGGCTAGCGGGGCCACTGGCAACTCGGCGCCGACCTGGTCTCAGGTGCTGCCCCTGGCTCGTTGAAGAAGCCAAGCCCACAGCTCGTCCACTTGCACTTCGAGTTCCTCCAAGGTCCCGTCGTTCACGACGACCCGGTCGGCTGCGGCGCGGCGTTCTTGTGGGTCGGGCTGGGCTGCCATACGCGCTCTTGCGTCGGGCTCCGAAAAGCCACGTTCAGCCGCCCTCTGCAGAGCCAAGTGCAATGGGGCCTCGACGACCACGACGAGGTCGAGGCGGTAATCCTGCCGGCGAGGGCGGTCAAGCAGTGGTATTTGGACGACAGCAACCTCGCTACCGGCGGTCTCGAGATCGTGAAGGCTGGCCTCGACCGCCTCGCGGATGAGGGGGTGGGTTATGGACTCGAGCGCGAGCCGCTCGGGGGCCGAACGGAAGACCACCTCTGCCAGCGCCCGCCGGTCGAGGCGCCCCTCAGGTGAGGCCACGATGGGCCCGAAGCGGTCGAGGACTGCCCGCTCGCCCGGGCTGCCGGGCCCCAGGACAGCTCTGGCAACCTGGTCGGTGTCGATGACGGCGGCTCCCCGGGCGGCAAGCATCCGCCCGATCGTTGACTTGCCGGCGCCGAGACCCCCGGACAGGCCCACCCGGAGCACGGCCAGCAGGCTTGGCTTAGGTAGTGGCCCTTGCTGGTTCGACCTGCTCGCCCTCACCGGCACCAGCACCGGCGTCGCCCGCAGCCGGGGCCCCCCCGGCTGCAGAGGAAGGCGCGCCCTGGCTGGGGGAGGTTTCCGGCGTGCCCTGGCTGACCTCGGAGCCTGCGGCTGGCGCTTGGGCCGAGCCGCCCGGTGAAGGTTCTGGGGGCTCGCCGGCGGCGGTCCCCGCTGGGGGGACCTCAGCCCGCTCGCCGGCGCTGGGCGGAGCGAAGGAGGCCTCGCCGGCGCTGGGCGGAGCGGAGGAGGCCTCGCCGGCGCTGGGCGCTTGGGCAACGCCAACCATTTCGCCGGCGCTGGGCGCGCTACCAGTGTCCTGCTGGGCCTGCTCGGCGAGGTAGCCGGCCCAAGCGGCCTGGGCCTCAGACTCGGGCTCGAAGGAGGCGTACGCCTCTGGCCCAATGTAGTTGCCCTGTTCGTCGTAGGCATGGTCCCCGAAGGCCTCCCGGTACTCGGCGGCCACTTCGCCGCCCTCGGCGGCCTGCTTGATCGAGAGGCTGATGCGCCGGCGTGCGAGGTCGATGTCGATGATCTTCACCCAGAGCTCCTCGCCCGGGGTCACGACCTGGTCCGGCTGGTCGACGTGGTGCACCGCCATCTCCGAGATGTGCACGAGGCCTTCTATTCCATCGCCTACCTGTACGAACGCTCCGAACGGCACAAGCTTGGTCACCCGCCCGTAGACGAGCTCGCCGACTTTGTGGGCGTTGGCGAACTCCTGCCACGGGTCCGTTTGGGTGGCCTTTAGCGAAAGGGAGATCCGCTCGCGGTCAGCGTCCACGTCGAGCACCCGCACGGTCACTTTGTCACCCACCTGCACTACTTGGCTCGGGTGGTCCACGTGCTTCCAGGAAAGTTCCGAGACGTGGATGAGCCCGTCCATGCCGCCTAGGTCCACGAACGCCCCGAAGTTGACGACAGAAGACACCACGCCGGTTCGCACGTCGCCCGGCTTCAGGTTGGCCAAGAACTCGTCTCGCTGGTTGCGCTGAGCCTCCTCCAGGTAAGCGCGGCGGGACAGCACGACGTTGTTGCGGTTTTTGTCGAGCTCGATGATCTTGGCTTCTATGTCGCGGCCCACATAAGGCTGCAGGTCGCGCACGCGACGGAGCTCGACGAGGGACGCCGGCAGGAACCCACGGAGGCCGATGTCTACGATGAGCCCGCCCTTCACGACCTCGATGGCCTGGCCGCGCACGGTGCCGTTGCGTTCTTTTATCGCCTCGATCGTCCCCCACGCCCGCTCGTACTGCGCACGCTTCTTGGAAAGGACGAGGCGGCCTTCCTTGTCCTCTTTCTGCATGACAAGGGCCTCGATGTTGTCGCCGACTTTTACGATGTCGTGGGGGTCGACGTCGTGGCGGATCGAAAGCTCCCGGGCGGGGATGACCCCCTCTGACTTGTAGCCGATGTCGAGCAGGACCTCGTCCTTGTCCACCTTGACGACGGTGCCGGTGACGATGTCACCTTCCTCGAAGTCGATGATCGTCGAGTCGATGGCGTCTTCAAAAGAGGTCCCATCGAGGTCGTCGGAGACGACTTGGCGCGGCGTGTAAGCGCCGGACTCGTCGAAAGTGCCCATTTCAGCGGCACGAGACCCTTCTAGGGCGCCGGGCGCCTCGGCTGTGCTGGAGGCACTGGTCGGCGGGTTGAGTTCGGACATGGGTTGTTCAGTACTTCCTCATTTACTTGGGCTTAGCTGGCGTGGCGCCTCGCATGCTACACCCCCGATGGCGGCGCGTCTTCGCGCCCTCTTGGGCAAGCGTGCGGGCTCACCGGAACCGTCGTGGCTCTCCTGTAGGTTAGCAGTGGCGTGGGGACAACCAAGCTCAGGCTGCGGCAACCGCTGCCGCTGGCGGTAGCGGCGACGAGCTTGCTGGCGATCATCCTGGCCGCGTGCGGTGGCAACGAGGCTGCTACTAAGCAGACGGTGACCACGCAGGCGCCGCCCGTCACCACGACCTCGACGCCACCTGCGAGCACCTCGGCACCCTCGAGCACCTCGGCACCGTCTTCGACAACCTCGTCGCAGCCGTCGAGCACCACAACGGGGTCTTCGAGCACCACAGCGGCCTCCCAGGCCCCGAGCACGCAGGTGGTAGGGCAACCAGCGGGCGGGCCAGTCCCTCCGGGGTTCGACCCGGTCTCGTTCACGGCCGTCTCCGACCAGGAGTTTTGGCTGCTAGGAGACGCGCCTTGCGCCAACCCCGTGTGCACGTCGATCGTGCGGACCACTGACGGGGGGGCGAGCTTTGTGGGGCTTCCTGCCCCGACCTCGCCTCTGGGCACCGGCAACGGCAACAGCGCGGCGGGGAGCGTCAACAACTTGCGCTTCGCCAACCCCCTGGACGGCTACGCCTACGGCACGGGCCCCGGCGGTGCTTTCTGGGACACCCACGACGGGGGGGAGCATTGGTCGGAGCCGGGCTTTTTGGCCGGGCGACAGCTGCTCGGCTTCACCACCGCCGGCGGCTACGCCTTTGCCCTGGCCGGCGCCTGCACCGGCGGCAACTGCTCGAACATGGTGCTGGAGCGCAGCCCAGTTGGGTCCGATAGCTGGTCCCCCCTCCCCGTGCCGGTGCCGGCGGGGGCGAGCTCGCTCGTCTCTATGACCGCTCACGGGCCGGACTTGTGGTTCACCGTCACTACGTCGCAGTCACAGCCCAACCAGCTCCTCGTGGTCAGCACGAGCTCTGGCGCGAGCTTCACCACCTATAAGAGCCCCTGCTACTCCGGCCTCGGGGGGGAGCTGGCAGCCTCCTCTGCGCAGGTCGTCTGGGCAGTCTGCCCCACGGGCATGCTGGCCGAGCTCTGGCGGACTACCGACGGGGGCGCGACGTGGCAACAAGACAGCTCGGTCGGCGAGCTGCCCAACTCCGCCGTCCTGGCGCCGGCGAGCGGCGCCCGGGCCGTAGTCGTGCCCAACCCCGAGGGCGACCTCCTGCTCACTACCGACGCCGGCGCTACCTGGACGGACGTTCACGTCGGCGCGCCCGGGTACTCGTGGGCGTGGGCTGGCTTCACGGACGCGACGACCGGTTCTGCCCTCCTGGTGGGCACCTCCCCGCCGGGGTGGCCCTGGCCGCACGGCCCGGCCCCAGAGCAGCTCTGGCGGACGGCCGACGGTGGGGCGACCTGGTCGGGCCCGGTCCACATCCGCTGACGCTTCTGCGAACCACTGCGTCAAACAAGCGTTCGCAACTGGTAGCCTGATAGCGGTGTCTGACCGGCTGATCGTGCGGGGCGCGCGAGAGCACAACCTGCAGGACGTTTCGCTGGACCTGCCGCGCGACAAGCTGATCGTGTTCACTGGGCTGTCGGGCTCGGGCAAGAGCAGCCTCGCCTTCGACACCATCTACGCGGAGGGCCAACGCCGGTACGTGGAGTCGTTGTCCTCTTACGCAAGGCAGTTCCTCGGCCAGATGGACAAGCCAGACGTGGACTTCATCGAGGGCCTTTCGCCGGCGATTTCCATCGACCAAAAATCGGCGTCGCGCAACCCCCGCAGCACCGTGGGCACCATCACCGAGGTGTACGACTACTTGAGGTTGCTCTACGCGCGAGTGGGCGTGCCCCACTGTAGCGCGGACGGGAGCGTCGTCTCACGTCAGACCCCCCAGCAGATCGTGGACCGCGTGCTGACTTTGCCAGCCGGCACCCGCTTCCAGGTGCTGGCGCCGGTGGTGCGCGGCCGAAAGGGCGAGTACGAAAGCCTCCTTTCTGAGCTGGCAGGGCAGGGTTATGCTAGGGCACGGGTCGACGGGACTGTGTACGAGCTGGCCGAAGTTCCCAAGCTCGCCCGCTACGAGAACCACACGATCGAAGTGGTGGTGGACCGCCTCGTGATGCGCGCCGGCATCGAGCGACGGCTCACCGACTCCCTCGAGACTGCCCTCAAGTTGGCAGAAGGCGTAGCAGAGGTGGAGATAGTCCCGCACGAGGGCCCCAGCGCTATGGAGGGGGGAGGAACGGAGCCAGAAACGCTTGTGTTTTCTCAGCATTTGGCTTGCCCGGTCTGCGGCAGGTCCTATGAGGAGCTCGCTCCTCGCAATTTCTCGTTCAACTCGCCTTACGGGGCTTGCCCGGTCTGCGACGGCCTCGGCACCCGCTACGAGGTGGACCCCGAGCTCGTCGTGCCGGACCCGGACCGCTCCATAGACGACGGCGCCGTCGCGCCTTGGGCCGGCGCTCGGACCGAGTACTTCGGCCGGCTGCTGCAGGGGGTGGCGGAAACCTTTGGCATCCCTACGTCGGTGCCCTGGCGCAAGCTGAAAAAGCAGGACCAAAAGGTCATCTTGTACGGGTCGGGCGAGAAGCAGGTCCACTTGCACTACCGCAACCGTTTTGGACGTACTCGCTCTTACTACACCAACTACGAAGGTGTCGTGCCTTTCTTGCAGCGCAGGCACGCTGAAGCCGAGTCCGACTCGGCGCGCGAGCAGATCGAGGGCTATATGCGTGAGGTGCCCTGCGGGGCATGCGGCGGAGCGCGCCTCAAGCCCGAAAGCCTCGCCGTGACTGTGGCAGGAAAGAACATTTTTGAACTGTGCGACATGTCTATTCGCGACGCAGCCGATTTCATTGCCGGCCTGTCACTTTCCGAGCGCGAGCACTTGATAGCCGACAGGGTGCTAAAGGAAGTGAGCGCTCGGCTCAAGTTCTTGGTGGACGTGGGCCTCGAGTACCTCTCTCTCAACCGGAGCGCGGGCACGCTCGCTGGAGGGGAGGCCCAGCGCATCCGACTGGCTTCGCAGATCGGCAGCGGCCTAGTGGGGGTGCTCTACGTGCTCGACGAGCCGTCCATCGGTCTGCACCAGCGAGACAACAAAAAGCTTATCGACACGCTCTTGCGGCTGCGCGACCTCGGCAACACCGTAATAGTGGTCGAGCACGACGAAGAGACGATCCGCACTGCCGACCACGTGGTGGACATCGGCCCGGGAGCGGGCGAGCACGGGGGCCGGGTCGTCGTGTCAGGGACCGTGAAAGACCTCGTGCGTTGCAAGGAGTCCTTGACGGGCCAGTACCTTTCGGGCAAGCGCTACGTGCCGGTCCCGTTGCGCCGGCGGCCGCCGGCAGCTTGGCTGGTGGTGCGAGGGGCGCGCGAGCACAACTTGGCCGACATAGACGTGGAGTTCCCGGTGGGGTGCTTGGTTGTGGTGACAGGGGTGTCTGGTTCGGGGAAGTCGACGCTCGTGAACGACATACTGCTACGTGCCATGATGCAGAAGATCTACAAGTCCAAAGAGGTGCCAGGGCGGCACAAGAAGGTTGAGGGAGCGGAGGCTTTCGACAAGGTCGTGGACGTCGACCAGTCGCCGATCGGGCGCACGCCTCGGAGCAACCCGGCGACCTACACAGGGGTGTTCGACCACATCAGGCGCTTGTTCGCCGCTACGACGGAGGCCAAGGTGCGCGGCTATTTGCCAGGGCGCTTTTCTTTCAACGTGAGCGGGGGGCGCTGCGAGGCGTGCGCCGGCGACGGCACCATAAAAATCGAGATGCACTTCCTACCTGACGTCTACGTCCCGTGCGAGGTGTGCAAGGGGGCGCGCTACAACCGGGACACGTTGGACGTGACGTTCAAGGGCAAGAACATCGCGGAAGTGTTGGACATGAGCTGCGAGGAGGCGGCTGAGTTCTTCTCCCACCAGCCCGTCATCAGCCGGCACCTGGAGACGCTCGTCGACGTCGGCCTCGGCTACATCAAGCTCGGGCAGCCGGCGCCCACGCTATCTGGGGGGGAGGCTCAGCGGGTGAAGCTCTCTTCAGAGCTTTCTAGACGGTCCACTGGACGGACACTTTACGTCCTCGACGAGCCGACGACGGGGCTTCATTTCGAAGATGTCCGCAAGCTGCTTGGGGTGCTCGGGCGCCTTGTCGACCAGGGCAACACGGTCATAGTCATCGAGCACAACCTCGACGTGATAAAAAGCGCCGATTGGGTAATCGACCTCGGCCCCGAGGGCGGCGACGGAGGAGGCCGCCTCGTGGCGGCGGGGACGCCCGAGGAGGTGGCCAAGTGCGCTGACAGCTACACGGGGAAGTTCTTAGAGCCAGTTCTGGCCAAGGCCAGCTCCGGGCAGGGCTGAGCTTGCCGGCCCCCTGCGCATGTCGCCCGGCCCCCTGCGTATGTCGCCAGGCCCCCTGCGTATGTCGCCAGGCCCCCTGCGTATGTCGCCAGGCCCCTCGTGGCGTTGCCCGAGGGGCTCGCGCGGGTAGCAGACGAGCCCCTCGGGACTACTTGGCCTTGACGCCTGCGCCGGCGTTCAGTGCCGGTCCCGCCGGAACGGGACTGGGTGCCGGCGGCGGGGGAGGACCTGGCGGACGTGCTTCGCCGGCTTGTCGATGTCCTTGCGCTTGGCCTTGTCCTGGTTGGACTTGTGGTTGGCCTTGGGCTGGGCAAGCCCGTGGCGCAGGTAAGCAATTGCCCGGTTGTAGTCGGACTGTGCCATGCGCAGCGCCTTGATGGAGGTGGCGATGTTGGCGTTGGCGCTCGCGAGGAGCTGTGCGTTGGCGTCCCACTCGGTGGCGGTGTAGGAGAGCAGCTCAGCGGAAAGGCTGGACGTGGCCGAAGAAATGGTCTGCACCTGGGCCTGCATGTTGCTGACGAGCGGGTTGATGGCAGCTTGGTTTGAACTGTTGACCTGGGCCTGTAGCTGGCTGATCTGTTGGTTGAGAGCGGGGACAGCGACGTTGTCTAGGTAGTCGACCTTGATCACGTCGTTCACGACTGGGACTACGAGGGCGTACACCCGGAACCCGGTGAAGATGTCGCTGTAGTCAGCTAGTGCGGCGGCTACCGTCGTATCGGCGTCGATCTTGGCCTCTAGGGCCTGCAGCCCGCTCTCGTCGGCTTGCATGTTGGCGACAAGGGTGGCGCCGTCCGAGCCTAGGTAGCTCTTGGACTGCACGAGCGTGATCGCGGTGCTGAGCGATGACAGCCGCGCCGAGACCGCCGCTTTAGCGCGCGCCTGGATGCTCGCGAGCTCTCCTGGCTCAGTAGACGTAGTAGTGCTGGTCGGCACGGTGGTGGACGTGGACGGCGCCGACGTGCTCGTAGTGGTCGACGTCGTGGTGGTTGTCGGGCGGCGGTTCAAGTAACGCAAGGCTTCGTAGTACTCACGCTCAGCCGTGTAGACAGCTCGTTCGGCGGTGAGCACCGACGACCGCGCTGGGTCGAGAAGGCCGTGGTTAGCGTTCCAGTCCGCCGGCGTGTAGCCAAGGAGCTCAGCCGACAGCCCCGAGGTCGCAGACCCCGCCGCCTGCACCTGTGACTGCATGCCAGCGACCAGCGGTCCTATCACGGCTTGGTCGGAGGCGTTCTCCTGCGACTGGAGCCAGGAGATGTCGCTGTTCAGGGCAGGGACGTACACGTTGTCGACGCGGTCGGTCGCGACCACATAGGAAACCACGGGGAGCACCAAGTAATAGACCCGGAACTGGGTGAAAATGTCGGCAGCGTCTGCAACTGCCTGGGCAACGGTGGTGTCCGACTGGATTTTCTGGTCAAGCGCCTCCAAGCCGCTCACGTCGGCGCGCATGTTGGCAACGAGCGTCGTGCCGTCTGAGCCGAGGAACGAGTACGACTGCACTGCGGCCATCGCCTGGTCCAGCGAACGGGCACGCGCGGTCACCCACCTGGCGGCTTCAGCCTTGATCCTGCTGAGACGGCCCGCGGACCGCGGGACGGTGGCTGCGGGACCGACCGCACGGCCGCGGTCGCCCTGCGCAAGGGCCGGCGACGCAGCGGCGAGGGAGCCGGCTGCGGTGGCGAGCGCCAAACCGAAGGCCGCGGCCGCAGCTTTGCCCCGCTTCGGGGGCACGGCCAGGGGAGGTTTGGGGTGCGGGGGCTCTAGCTCCGCCGGCGCGGTGCCCTGGCCCCGCCGGGCTCGCTCTTGGTTGCTCATTGGGTTGCCTCCTTTGATGGGTTGCCTCGGTTTTCGTTGGGAATGATCGCGGGCGATTATGAGGCGGCTTTGGGGGAGTTGTGATGGTGTTGTGAAGGTTGCCGCAAACGCCGGCAGGCCCTTCTTGAAGGGTCGGCCCCCTTCGGGCCGGCGTACCCGTCGTCCCCAGCCGTCTCCAGCCTCGCCTCCCGGCGGCCGTGCCCGCCCCGGCTCGTCTGCAGACGGCAGCTGTCTCGAGCCGCCGAGGCGCTTGGGGCGCCTTCGGAGGGCCGGTGGCCCGGTGCGGCACTGGCGGGGGAGCCGCCGGCGCCGGGCGGCCCCGGCAGGGCGGGCTCACCAGCGCTGTCAGCGGGCCAAACTGGTTGGCATGCTCGAGCGGCCCCCCGCCGGCGCGATACCAGACGCACCAGGCAGCTACCAGTTCCGCGACAAAGACGGCAGGGTCATATACGTCGGCAAAGCCAAGTCGCTGCGCCAGCGGCTCTCTAATTACTTCCAGTCCCCGAGCGCGCTGCCGCCGCGCACGGCCCAGATGGTGGCAGCAGCGGAGAGCGTGGAGTGGATCCAGGTCCGCAACGACGTCGAGGCGGTCATGCTCGAGTACAGCCTCATAAAGCAGCACAAGCCGCGCTTCAACGTGAGGCTCCGGGACGACAAGAGCTACCCGTTCTTGGTGCTGACGACGAGCCAGCGCTGGCCTAGGGCGGCCGTGCGGCGGGGCAAGCCCTCACGCCGGCGGACCGAGGCTGGAGCCGTCGCCGGCGAAGTTCGGGGCCAGGACAGGTACTACGGTCCCTACGCCCACGCCTACGCCATCAGGGAGACGCTCGACTTGCTGCTGCGTACCTTCCCTGTGCGCAGCTGCAGCGATGCCAAGTTCGCCCGCCACGAGAGGCTCGGCAAGCCCTGTCTCATGTACCACATAGAGCGCTGTGCCGGCCCTTGCGCTCGCCTGGTGGGCGAGGAGGAGTACCGGAGGCTGGTGAGCGAACTTACAGAGTTCCTGGAAGGGGGCACCGCCCCGGTCGTTGGGAGGCTCGAGGCGCAAATGCGTGACGCAGCGAGCAACTTGGAGTTCGAGCTCGCCGCCCGGCTCAGGGACCGCTTGGCTGCCGTCAAAAAAGCCATAGAAAAGCAGCAGATGGTCACCGAGCGAGCTCTGGACCTCGACTGTTTCGGATTGGCTGAAGACGAGCTCGAAGCTGCTGTGCAGGTTTTCTACGTAAGGAGAGGCCGTGTGGTCGGCCGGAAGGGTTTCATAGTAGACAAAGTCGAGGACTTGAGCCGCCCGCAGCTGCTGGCGAAAGTCATCGAGCAGCACTACTCAGAGCCGCTCAACGGAGTGCCGCCGCTCATTTTGGTGCCTGACGAGGTGGACGAAGCCGAGGTCTTGGAGCAGTGGCTCTCTGGCTTGCGGACGGAGAGCTCTGCCGGCAGAGGGCTCGACGGTTCCGTGGAGTGGTGGGCGGCGAGCGCACAGCGCCGGCCCGAGCGCAGTGTCAACCCGTCCGCCGGCGGGGGCAGCAAGGCCCGTTTTCACGTTCCCCAACGTGGTGAAAAGAAGGCCCTTTTGGAAATGGTGACGAAAAACGCTGCCGAGGAGTTGTCCCGTCACCGCCTGCGGCGCGCTCAAGACCATAACTCTAGGGCGCGCGCCCTGAACGCGCTCCAAGACGCCTTGGGCCTGCCGGAAGCGCCATTGCGCATCGAGTGCTACGACATGAGCCACTTGCAGGGCACCGACTATGTCGGCTCGATGGTCGTGATGGAAGACGGCCTCCCCAAGCCGTCGGAGTACAAGCGCTTCAAGGTGAAAAACGTTGCTGGCAATGACGATTATGCCGCTATGGAGGAGGTGCTGACGCGCCGGCTCACCGCCTACCTAAAGGAGCGGGAGCTGCCCGTGGCTGACAGGAGGCGCCACTTTTCCTACCCTCCCCAGCTATTGCTCGTGGACGGAGGCAAGGGCCAGCTTTCCGTCGCCACCAGGGTGCTCGCGGCGCTCGGGCTGGAGGCGGAAGTACCCGTGGCCGCGCTGGCGAAGCAGTTCGAGGAGGTTTACCTGCCGGGGTCGAACGAGCCGTTGCGCATACCGCGAGGCTCCGAAGCCCTCTATCTGTTGCAGAGGATCCGCGACGAGGCGCACCGGTTCGCGATCAGTTACCACAGGAGGCTGCGAGGCAAGAAGATGAGGGCCTCGGAGCTCGACGGCGTGCCCGGCCTCGGGCCGGCCCGGCGCAAGCGCTTGGTCTTTGAGCTGGGCAGTATAAAGGGCGTGCGCGAAGCCTCTCGAGAGGACCTGGCAGCTCTTTCCTGGCTGCCGGCGCCGGTGGCGGACGCCCTGTGGGCCAAGCTCCACGGCTCGTCGGCCGCCGGGGCCCAACTCGGCACGTTGCGGAGCGCCGGCCAGCTGAGCAGTCTGGTGAGCAATGGGCAAGGCCCTGAGGAGGCCGCGGCCGCCCCGTCCCCGGCCGCGGCCCCTACTGCCAGAGCCGGCGCCTAGGCCGGCCCTTGGCGTTTGGGCTTGTCCCGTGCCCGTCTTCATCCTTCCCCCGTCCTGTGAACTTCTATTCGTGGTGATGTGATGGTTCTGTGAACTCGAACGGCTACCACGACCCCTCGGCCCCCCTGCCTGCGGTAACGGAGGATCTCTGGGAGGCGAACGCCAGCTGGTGGCAGGAGCGCTTTACCGAAGGGGCAGACCCTGAGTACAGCGAGCAGATCGTGCCGCTGCTCGCCGATGCCCTGGCTGGAGCCCGCCCGGAGAGCGTGCTGGACATCGGCTGCGGGGAGGGCCAGCTGTGCCGGGTCGCCGCCGGCGTCGCTGGCGTGCGCCTTGTCGTGGGCATCGACCCGACGTGGGCGCAGCTGGACGGGGCCCGCCGGCGCCAGGCCCTGGTGGGCCAAGGACCGGGCCCCCGGCCGGCCGTGGAGCAGCCCGACGAGGGAGCCGTGGAGCGGCCCGACGAGGGAGCCGTGGAGCAGCCCGGCGAGGCGGCTGCTAGCCCGGCGGCTCTCGTGCGCCCACTGTACGTTCGGGGAGCCGCGGGGTCCCTGCCTTTCCCGTCCTCTTCGTTCGATTTCGCGTTCGCTTGTTTGGTGTTCGAGCACATAGAGGGTGCCGAAGGAGCTTTGAGAGAAGTGGGAAGGGTGCTGCGGCCGGGCGGCACGTTCCTGCTGATGCTCAACCACCCCCTGCTGCAAGCCCCGGGGAGCGGCTGGGTGGACGACCACATCCTGGGCGAGCAGTACTGGAGGATCGGTCCTTACTTAGCCGAGCACCACGGGGTAGAGGAAGTGGACAAGGACGTATGGCTGCCCTTCGTCCACCGGCCACTTTCAGTGTACGTGAACTCCCTGGCAGCAGGCGGGCTCTACCTAACCGGGATGGCCGAGCCCGCCCCGCCGGCAGGCTTCCTGGAGAAGGCAGAGGAGTACGAGCAGGCAGCGGCGTTCCCAAGGCTCTTAGTCCTGAGGGCCGAGAAGCTCTCCCGGGCGCAAGCACAGCCCCGGCGCAGGTAGGCCTCGCTTTTGGGCCAGGAAGGCCGCTTCGGGCCAGCAGGGCCGCTTATGGGCGATCAGCGCCTTCGTAAGGGGGCACAATGTTTGGCGTGGCTGAGTTCGTGGTCGTGACCGGCTTGTCCGGAGCTGGTCGCTCGCAGGCGGGTGCCGTGTTGGAGGACCTCGGATGGTACGTGATGGACAACCTGCCGACGGCGTTGATCACCAAGGTTGTCGACCTCGTGTCGACCTCTGGCACCGAAGCGCAAAGGGTAGCCCTAGTCGTGGGTCGTGACCCGGGCCAGCTGGGAGAGCTGAAGGCGTCGATCGAACAGCTCCGCAAAACGGCAGGCCGGGTGAAAGTGCTCTTCTTGGACGCCTCTGACGAGGTGCTCGTACGTAGGTTCGAGGGGACCCGCCGGCGGCACCCGATCCCGCAAGAGGGGGTCGCGGAAGCCATCGCGGACGAGCGTCACCGGCTGGAGGGGATCAAAGAGCTGGCTGACGTGGTGGTCGATACCTCCGACCTCACCGTTCAGCAGTTGCGAGAACGGCTGGCCGAGCTATTCGCCGGCGACGACACAGCGGCGATGCAAATCCTCGTGCTGTCGTTCGGTTTCAAGCACGGCGTCCCCTTGGACGTGGACAATGTCTTGGACGTTCGGTTTATCCCCAACCCTCATTGGGTGGAGGAGATGCGCCCCCTGACGGGCCTCGACGAGGCGGTCCGGCGCTACGTGTTGGGCCAGCCCGAGTCCAAGGAGTTCCTGGAGAGGACCGAAGATCTCTTCAGGTTCTTGGTCCCTGCGTACGTGAAGGAGGGGAAGTCCTACCTCACGATCGCAGTCGGTTGCACGGGCGGGCGTCACAGGAGCGTGGTGCTGGCAGAGGAAATAGCGGCGTTCCTGCGCAAGATGGGCTACAGCCCGAGCGTCATCCACCGGGACGTGGACCGATGAGCCAACCCCCGCAAGGCGGGGAGGGGGGGAGCAAAGTAGGCGACGGGCCGAGCGTCGTGGCGCTCGGCGGGGGTCATGGGCTCGCAGTCACGTTGTCTGCTATTTCGCGCTACGCCGGCCAGGTCACAGCCGTTGTCTCGGTGGCCGACGACGGCGGCTCTAGCGGCCGGTTGCGGGCTACCTGGCCCGGGCCGGCGCCGGGGGACGTGCGCCGCTGTCTGCTGGCCTTAGCCGGCGACGAGCCGGGCCAAAGGCTCTGGGCCAGGGCCCTCGACCACCGCTTCAGCACCGGCGAGCTGGCGGGCCACTCGCTAGGGAACCTCGTATTGATGGCCCTCGCCGAGCTCACCGGCGACTTCATCGCGGCCGCAGCCGAAGTGGGGCGCCTGCTCGGCGTCAAGGCTCGTGTGCTCCCGGCGACCCTTGGCCCCGTAGATCTCTGCGCCGAAGTTGTGACGCCGGGAGGCCCCGTGGTCATCGAGGGCCAGGCGAAGGTCACTCACTCGCCGGCGCCGGTGCACAGGGTGTGGCTCCGCCCCGAGTCGCCGGCTGTCCCGGCCGAGGTGCTCGACGCCATCGCTAGCGCCGACCAGGTCGTGCTCGGCCCCGGGTCGCTGTTCACGAGCGTGCTGGCCGTGTGCGCGGTGCCGGCGATCCGCTTGGCGCTCTCTGAGCGCGCCGCCGGCCGGGTATACGTCTGCAACCTTGCTTCTGGGGACGGTGAGGCTTCTGGCCTGGACGCCGACGCCCACCTGGGAGCCCTTGCTGCACATGGCGTGGTGGTGGACGCTGCCGTTTTTGACCCGGCGTCCGAGGTAGGTGCGCCCGACCTCGTGAGGGCAGGCACCGCGAGCCTGCTAAGCAGGGGCTATGGGGCCGAAGGCGCCGGCAAGATGCCCCGCGGAGGTAACGACGGCGAGCAAGTGAGCGCCGGCGGCCAGCGACGAGACCTTGGGGAGGCGGCGCTGCTTGGCCCCAGCGGCCAGCGGGCCCGCATTGTGAAAGCCGCTCTGGCTGGCGCCGACGGGCGCTCGCACGACCCTGCCTGCTTGGCGAAGGTGCTGGCGGAGCTGGCGGCGGGCGACCGAGCTGCGGTGACTGAGCTGCGGTGACGAGCTGAGCTCGGGTTGGGCCGGCGGTCGCTGGAAGGTCGCGCTCTACAGCTTGGGGGCGATAGCGTCGGGGGTGTCTATGGGTCGCTCCAACGTAGGTGAGGCCCGGCTGAACATGTTGGCCCGGTGTTTAGTTGGCCTTGGTGCGGCTACGTTTTGGCTGTTGTCGCCGGCCGCTGGAGCCGCCGGGGCCTCCACGCCCCGGCAGGCCACCGGTAACCGGGCGGCCATCGCGTTTTACCGCAAGGTCGTCTCAGCCACCCAGGCGGCTGCCGGCGAGGAACAGGCCTACCTGCCAACGGCCCCTCTCACACAGGTCCTTTACTCCAAAAAGGGCCTCTCTTGGTACATCGAGCAGCCCAAGAAGGCCGGCTTCGCCCCAGCGGCGGACCTCGTCTACATAGGGGCGGCCCACGGCAAAGTGAGCTTCGTAGCTGACAGCGTCATCTACGAAGGGGTGGGGCCGGTCTTCCCGACCTTTGGCTTACTGCTCACCGCCAAGGGGGAGGTGCTCTTGGCCGGCGGGGCGCCCGCTTCGACTACGCCCCCCGGGCCCAAGGCAACGGCCCAGCCCTGCGCTGGGCCGGCCAAGCCTGCTTTCGTGGCCGGCTACCCCAAAGTAGGGGTGCCGTTCGGTTACTCGCTGTACGGGCACTTCTACCCGATGAAGCTGACGGACAAAGGCAAAGAGGAAGAGGTCACCTCCACTTACCCCTGGTCGCAAAAGCCCAAGAGGACAGCTACTGAAGTGGACCTCATAGACGTCGCCACGCACCTTCCGCTCGAGGGCACCATCACTGTGAGCGCCGGCGGCCCGTTCGCCGCCTTTTCGCTGCGCTGGGCCAATAGGTGGTTCCGCACCCCGCTGTACCCGCCCAAGACCAACGGCACGTGCACCGCCTACGAGAAGGGCCTCCTATAGCTTCTATAGGTGCCTTATAGCAGCGGGCTGTCCACGTCCCTAACGGCGGCGGTCACCTGAGGGCCGGCGCGGCTGACAGGCTGACAAAGGTGGGCTGCGGGCTGCCCCAGCTGGCTGTCCTTGCGAGAGGCCGCGCCTGGGCGAGGTAGGGCCGGCTGGCGGCCACACCCCCGCCGTCGCCTAGAATCTGGTTGGTGACAAGCCTGTCATAGGCTGGCGCTGTCAAGGACTTGCAAAAGAGGAGATGCCAATGACTGTGAGGGTTGGGATAAACGGTTTCGGGCGTATCGGGCGCAACTTCTTGCGCGCGGTGCTCGAGTCTGGTGCGGACATCGAGGTAGTGGCCGCCAACGACCTGGCTTCGGCGGAAGCCAACGCTCACCTGCTCAAGTACGACTCTACTTTTGGGGTGCTGAAGCAAGAGGTGAAGGTCTCGGGCGACACGATCGCCGCCGGCCCCCACAGCTTCCGGGTGTTCTCCGAGAAGGACCCGGCCAGGCTGCCGTGGGGGGACCTTGGGGCAGACGTTGTGGTCGAGTCGACAGGCAAGTTCACCGACGGCGAGAAGGCCAAGGCGCACCTCGAGGCCGGTGCCAAGCGGGTGGTGATCTCGGCGCCGGCGTCCAACGTGGACGCCACCTTCGTGATCGGTGTCAACGAGGGGGACTTCGACCCCGCCAAGCACAAGGTGATCTCCAACGCGAGCTGCACCACCAACTGCTTCGTGCCGATGATGAAGGTCCTAGACGACGCTTTCGGCATCGAAAAGGGCCTGATGACAACCGTCCACGCGTACACGAACGACCAAAATGTGCTCGACCTAGTCCACAAGGACCTCCGCCGAGCGAGGGCGGCGGCAGTCAACATCATCCCGACGACGACGGGCGCTGCCCGGGCGACGGGGCTGGTCATGACCCACATGAAGGGCCGCCTCGACGGCACTTCGCTGCGGGTGCCCGTCCAAGACGGCTCGATCACAGATTTCACGGGCATCTTGTCGCGTGAGGTGACCGTCGAGGAAGTAAACGACGCCTTCAAGAAGGCCGCCGCCAGCGGGCCGCTTTCCAAGGTGCTCGTGTACACCGACGAACCAGTGGTCAGCTCGGACATCGTGGGTTCGCCGGCGTCTTGCACGTTCGACTCCAAGCTCACGATGGCCATGGGGTCGCTCGTCAAGGTCTTCGGCTGGTACGACAACGAGTGGGGTTACTCCAACCGACTGGTGGACCTGGTGCTCCTAGCGGGACGCGCGTAGAGCAGATGGAACTCCCCGTCCTGGAGGACCTGCGCCCCGTAGCGGGCAAGCGGGCCCTAGTGCGCTGCGACTTCAACGTCCCCATTTCCAACGGAGAGATAACTGACGACCTGCGCATCCGCCTGCCCTTGGAGACCCTCACGTGGTTGCTCGACGAGGGAGCGGAAAAGCTCACGGTCTGTAGCCACCTGGGCCGGCCAAAGGGCAAGCCGGACCCCAAGTACTCGATCGAACCCGTTCGCCGGCACCTTTTCAGCTTGCTCGAACGGCGGGGGGCCGCCACCGAGCGGGTGGAACTTTTGGAGAACCTCCGCTACGACCCCGGAGAGGAGGCGAACGACCCTGCTTTTGTCGAGCGGTTGGTGAAAGGGCAAGATCTCTATGTTGACGACGCGTTCGGTGCAGCCCACCGAGCGCACGCGTCCATAGTCGGTCCACCGAAGTTCCTGCCCTCTGCCGCCGGAAGGGTCCTCTACCGGGAAGTCGAGGTCCTCGATGGGCTGCTGCAAAGCCCCAAGAGGCCGTTTGTGGCTGTCCTGGGCGGTGCCAAGGTGTCGGACAAGCTCGGCGTGATCGAGGCCCTCATGGGCAAAGTGGACACGCTTCTCGTGGGCGGCGGGATGTGCTTTACGTTCCTCGCGGCGCAGGGCCGCTCGACGGGCGGCTCCCTGCTCGAAGAGAGCTTCGTAAGCAAGTGCGCCGAAGTTTTGGCAGCGGCCCAGTCCTCCGGGAAGCGGATCTTGCTACCGACCGACATAGTTGGCCTGTCCCCTGACGGCGTGTTCGGTGCCGGTAAGCAGCCTGAGGGCGAGATGCGCGAGTTCGGAGCCGACTTGCCGCCCGAGTGGCTCGGCCTCGACATCGGGCCGGCGACGGCGGCGGCGTTCGCGGACGAGATCGCCGGCGCCGCGACGGTTTTTTGGAACGGGCCGATGGGCGTCTTCGAGGACCCCCGCTTTGCCGCCGGGACGAGGACCGTCGCCGAAGCGGTGGCGTCCACCAGCGCGTTCAGCGTGGTAGGGGGCGGCGACAGCGCCGCCGCCCTCAAGGCTTTCGGCCTCGACGACAAGGTCGACCACCTCTCGACCGGCGGCGGGGCCTCGCTCGAGTTCATCGAAAAGGGCGACCTCCCGGGCCTCGCCGCCCTACGCGAGTCTGCTCACAGGCGCTCCTAGCCCTCCTGTGACCACTGGGACCACCGCCCGGAAGCCGCTCATCAGCGGCAACTGGAAGATGAACTACACGCACCTAGACGCCATCGCCGTGGTCCAAAAGCTCGCTTACAGCTTGGCGCCGGCCGACTACGACAGAGTGGAGGTTTCGGTCCACCCTGCCTTCACGGCGCTGCGCTCCGTACAGACGCTCCTCGAGGCCGACGAGGTCCCCATCGCCCTCGGCGCTCAGGACGTCTACCACGAGGACGCGGGCGCCTTCACGGGAGAGGTGAGCCCGGTCATGCTAGCCAAGCTCAACGTGCGCTATGTGATCGTTGGCCACTCTGAGCGCCGGCAACATTTCGGAGAGAGCGACCAGCTGGTCAACAAGAAATTGCACGCCGTCCTCCGGCACAAGATGCGGCCGGTCCTCTGCGTGGGCGAGACCTTGGAAGAACGTGAAGCTGGCGTCACCGAACAGCGCGTGCTCAGCCAGCTCGAGGCCTGCTTGGCCGGCGTGGAGGCCGGCGACTTGGCCAGCGTGGTGGTCGCCTACGAGCCGGTGTGGGCCATCGGCACGGGCCGCAACGCCACTCCCGAAGACGCGCAGGCGGTCTGTAAAGCCGTCCGTGGCTGGCTGGCCGAGCGCTTCGGCACCGGCGCCGCCGCCGGTGCCCGGGTCCAGTACGGGGGCTCGGTGACGCCGGGCAACATTGCCGAACTGATGGCGGAGCCCGACATCGACGGCGCCCTGGTCGGGGGTGCCAGCCTCGACGCGGAACGCTTCGCCGAGATAGTACGTTTTGCGGAGACGGCAAGGCAGGGGCAGCGGCCGAGCTGAGGGCCCGGGCTCTTCGCCGCCCAGGCGGCTCGGTCGGTCATCGTTGCCTCGGTCGCCTGTCGGGCCGGCGGCCCGGCTAGGCTGAGCACTGAGGTGCGCGCCCGATTGGTACAGGCGTTCGATCAAGCTGCCCATAGGGCCCAGGATGCCGGGTAGGCGAGCGCGCTGGCTGCTATCTTGCAAGGTTGACCCGGCCGAAGGTAGGTCGCGGCCCGAGGTTACGAAACTACCGATAGGAGGAGGTGCTGGCTAGGTGGTGATCACGTGGGTGGTGATCGCGGTCCACATCGTCCTTTGCATTAGCTTGGTCGTCTCAATATTGCTCCACAGCGGGAAAGGCGGAGGCCTTTCCGAGATGTTCGGCGGCGGGCTGGGCTCTGCGGCCGCCGCGTCGAGCGTCGTGGAGCGCAACTTGGACCGTTTCACGATCTTCACGGCTATCGCGTTCGCCTTTACCACGGTCATCCTGGCTATACGCTTGGGGTAGCGCCTGGCCGGCACGCCGCCGTGCAATGGAAAGGCGTGAAAATAGCATGAAGATGATCGTCCCTAGGCCCAGCTCCCGGGCGCGGACGCTGGGCGTACTGGCGGCGGCGCTAGCCACCGCCGCCGGCTCTCTCTCCGGCGCTGGCGCCGCCAGCGCGGCCTCCATCCCTGCTGCGGCACCCAACTACTACGGCCCCAACGGCCCGGTGCCGGCTGTCGGCCACGCTGTCCAAGGCGGCACGGCCTATTTCATGGAGGGCCAGCAGGCGCCGCCCACCTATATTTTCCCCTTCATCAGCCCGCAGGTGTGCTCGACCATGAACTACGGCCAGCTCACCTATTTGATGTACCGACCGCTCTACTGGTTCGGTAACAACAACACCCCAAGCGTGGACTTCAACTACTCGATCGCCAACCCGCCCACGTTCTCCAACGGCGACACGACCGTCACTGTCACGCTGAAGCCGTGGAAGTGGTCGGACGGGGAGACCGTGTCCTCGCGCGACGTCGAGTTCTGGATGAACATGATGTTCGCCGAAAAGGACAACTGGTGCGACTACACGCCCGGCTACTTCCCGGACAACGTGAAGTCGATCTCGTACCCCAACCAGAGCACGATCGTGTTCCACCTGAAGCGCTCGTACAACCCGACCTGGTTCCTCTACAACGAGCTCTCCCAGATCACGCCCCTACCGATCGCGTGGGACGTGACGTCGGCGAACGCCCCTACGCCCACGCCCAACCAGGCGAACCTCCCCGACACGACGCCCAAAGGCGCGGCCGCGGTCTACAACTTCTTGAACAAAGAGGCCGGTAACCCGCCGTCGTGGCCCAAGAGCAAGTTCTGGTCGATCGTGGACGGCCCATGGAAGCTGCAGAGCTTCACCTCGACCGGGCAAGCCACCTTCGTGCCCAACCCCGACTACAGCGGTTCGCCGAAGCCGAAGCTCTCCAAGTTCGTCGAGGTCCCCTTCACCTCCGACGAGGCGATCTTGAACGAGCTGCGCTCGGGCGGGCCCAACGCCCTGCAAGTGGCTGAGCTGCCCGACGAGTACCTCCCTGAGCTGAGAACGATCGAGGCCGAGGGCTACACGGCGGTCAACTTCGCTAGCTACTCGATCGCCTACTTCCCTCTCAACCTGGGCAACCCGACCTTTGGGCCGGTGTTCCGCCAGCTCTACTTCCGCCAGGCCTTCCAGCACCTGGTGGACCAGCAAGGCTGGATCAAGAAGATCCTCTACGGCTACGCGGTCCCGACCTACGGCCCCGCGCCGCTCGCGCCCACAAGCCCCTTCGCCGCCAAGTCCGAGTACCACAACCCTTACCCCTTCAGCATCTCTGACGCGGCGAAGATCCTGAAGGCGCACGGCTGGGCCAACGTGGCTCCCGGCAAGGTCGCCTACTGCGCCGACCCTGCCAAATGCGGCCCCGGGGTGAAGAAGGGGCTCCAGCTCAAGTTCGGCCTCGGGTACCAAAGCGGTGTGGTGGTAACCCAAGAGGAGATGGTGGACCTGAAGTCCCAAGCCGCCCAAGTAGGCATCGACCTCGAGCTGTCGAGCGCTCCTTTCGCTCAGATAGTCAGCAAGGCGATCAACTGCGGCCCGCACGGCTTCGCAGCGCCTACTTCGTCCAAGTGCTCGTGGACGGCGCTCAACTGGGGCGCCGGCTGGGTGTACGCCCCCGACTACGAGCCGACCGGCGAGTCCATTTTCTACACGGGCTCCGGTGCCGACTTCTCCGGCTACAGCAACCCGACCGCCGACCGGCTGATCGCAGCCACCACGACGGTGCCAGAGAGCAAGACCGCCCCGACGCTCGTCGCCTACGAGAACTACATGGCCAAGCAGCTCCCGGTCGTGTACTTCCCGACTGCGACGGGCAACCCGACGGCGGCGGCAGTGGTCCTTGTCTCCAAGCACCTGGGCGGCTACACCAACAACGCCTACACCAACTTGACGCCCGAAACCTGGTACCTCACCAAGTAAGGGGCACTTAGCGGCACGGCGATGAGGGCTCCAGCATGACCGGGTACATAATCCGGCGCCTCGCGCAGTCGGTCGTGGTCATCATCGGGGTGACCTTGATCGTGTTCGGGATGGAGCACCTCATCCCGGGCGGCAACAACGGGATCGCGCGGGCTATCCTCGGCCCGCGCGCCAACCCGGTGACCATGCTCGCCTGGGAAAAAGAAAACGGTTACTTCTCGCCTGTGTGGTACCAGTACTGGGTTTTCTTGGACCACCTCGTCCACTGGAACCTGGGCTACAGCTACAAGTTGAACCAAAGCGTGGACGCTATCATCGCGAACGACTTGCCGAGGGACGTCCTCCTGGTCGGGACGTCATTGGTCTTGGCCGTCCTGATCGCCGTCCCCCTCGGGGTTTACCAGGCCGTGAAGCGCAACCGGGCGGCCGATTACGTAGGCACGGCCACCTCGTTCGTGCTCTACTCGATGCCCTCTTATGCTCTCGGGCTGATCCTGATCTCGGTCTTCGCGGTTGCCTGGAAGGTGCTCCCGCCTGAGGCACCGCAAGGCAACACCGTCGGGCAGATGCTGGCTCATCCCTCGGGCCTGGTCCTGCCCATAGTCACCCTGACGCTCGTCATCTACGCGCTCTTCAGCCGCTACATGCGCTCTTCGGCGATAGAGAACCTCGCGCAAGACTACATCAAGACTGCTCGCGCCAAGGGCCTGCCCGAAAAGCTCGTGCTGTGGCGGCACCTGCTGCGCAACTCGCTCGTGCCGGTGACTACGCTGGTGGGCCTTTCGATCCCTTCGGTGCTCACGGCCGGGCTCGTGCTCGAGTCGCTTTTCAACTTCCAGGGCTTGGGCCTCGAGTACTTCAACGCAGCTTCGACCGACGACTTCCCTGTCATGCTCGGCATAACAGTGCTAGTAGGCATCGCTACTGTGGTCGGCAACTTGCTTGCCGACATCGCTTACGCCGTGCTCGACCCGAGGGTGAGGTACTGAGCGGCGATGGTGGGCGTAGCGCTGGCAGAAGAGCTCGAAGTCGGCTCCGAAGGCGGTGAGGTCTACCAGCAGGGCAGCCTCGCGCAGCTCGTGCTGCGGACCTTCACCAAAAACAAGCTTGCCGTCGCCGGCGTGGCGATCGTGGTCCTGATGGTGCTGTTTTGCTTTGCCGGCCCGCTCGTCTACCACACCAACCAGACCTACACAGACATCGTCAACTCCAACGAGCCCCCTTCAGGGTCGCACCCGCTAGGCACAGACAACAACGGCTACGACATCTTGGGCCGGCTCATGGTGGGCGGGCAGAGCTCGATCGAGATCGGCTTGGCGGTGGCGTTCGCGGCCACGCTGTTCGGGGTCGTCTACGGGGCCGTGTCGGGCTATTTCGGCAAGATCGTGGACGCCGTGATGATGCGGGTCGTGGACGTGCTCCTCGCCATCCCGGTCGTTTTCCTGTTCATCTATGTGGCCACGACGCTAACCCCTAATGGTTCGCCCATCTGGCTGTTGATCGTGGTCCTGACCGGGCTCTCCTGGTTGGGCCCGGCCCGCTTGGTGCGGGGCGAGACCCTTTCGCTCAGGACGCGCGAGTACGTATCGGCGGTCAAGGTCATGGGGGGGCGGTCTCGGCGCATCGTGGTCCGCCACATCATCCCGAACGCCATCGGTACGATCATTGTCAACGCCACTTTCCAGGTGGCGGACGCGATATTGGTGCTCGCCGTTTTGCAGTACCTAGGTTTTTCCCTCCCTCCGCCGACAGCGACCTGGGGCCAGATGCTCTCCCAGGGCAGCCAGTTCCTGGCGGACGGGTACTGGTGGGAGGTCTACCCCGCCCTTGTCGCGATCATCTTGATAGTGGTCGCGTTCAACTTCATAGGCGACGCTCTGCGAGACAGCTTCGAAGTGCGCCTCCAGGAGCGCTGAGCGGTGCTCTGGCTGCCCAAGGCGCCCGGTTGCCTTGACGTCTTGTATGCCTTGACGGGGCCCGCGCTGTGAAGGTCCTCGAAGTCGAAGACCTGCGCACCTACATACGGCTGCGCACAAGGACTGTGCACGCAGTGGACGGAGTCTCTTTCTCGGTGTCGGCCGGCGAAACTCTCGGCGTGGTGGGCGAGTCCGGGTCGGGCAAGTCCATGACCGCCATGTCTGTCTTGCGCTTGTTGCCCAACGGCGGCCGTATCGTGAGCGGGTCTATCCGTCTCGACGGCAAGGAGGTCACCAAGATGCCCGAGGCCGAGCTGCGGGCGGTCCGGGGCAATGAGGTGGGGACGATCTTCCAGGACCCGATGAGCTCTCTCAACCCCACCATGACGATCGGCCGCCAGATCGCAGAAGCCGTGGAGCTTCACAAGGGCGTCTCCAAGCGTGAAGCCTTGGAAAGGGCGGCCGAAGTGCTCTCGCTGGTCGGCATGCCCAACCCCAAGGAACGCCTGAGCGACTACCCTCACCAGCTCTCGGGCGGCCTTCGCCAGCGGGTGATGATCGCCATGGCCCTCGCCAATGAGCCGAAGCTGCTGATCGCAGACGAACCGACCACTGCGCTCGACGTGACGATCCAGGCCCAGATCCTGGCTCTCTTGGACGACTTGAAGGCCCGGCTCGGCATGGCGATCTTGCTCATCACCCACGACATGGGGGTGATCGCCGGCCACACCGACCGCACCATCGTGATGTACGCCGGCCAAGTCGTCGAGTCGGCCGAGACTGAAGAGCTCTTCGCCGATATGCGCCATCCCTACACCGAGGCGCTCCTGGCCTCCATACCCCAGCTCGACCAGGACCAGACCCAAAAGCTCTACGCCATCCCAGGACTGCCACCCGACCTTTCTAGGCCGCTTGGCGCGTGCAGGTTCGCCCCTCGTTGCCGTTACGCCACTGACATCTGCCGCGAGCAGCAGCCCGAGCTCGTTGGCGACGCGCACCGTTTCGCTTGCTTCCATCCTGTGGCCCCGAGCGCCTCCGAGCTCGCCGGCGCCGGAGCCCTCGCCGGCGCCAGGGCGTCTCATGGCCAGACAGCTAGCCAGGGCGCCGAGCAGAGCGCGAGCGCTGAGCCGGCTTCGCCCGCTTCGAACGACGGAGCGGCCCCGTGGGCCGGCGCCGGCACCGGCTCGTCGTCGCCTGCTCGAGTTATTTTGGAGCTTCGAGCTGTCCGCAAGGAGTACCCGGTCACCGCGGGCGCCGTGCTCCAGCGCAAAGTGGGAGCCGTTCAAGCCGTCCGGGGCGTGGACTTGGGCCTTCGCGAAGGCGAGACGCTAGGTGTGGTGGGGGAGTCGGGTTGCGGCAAGTCCACCCTCGGCCGGCTCGTGGTGGGCTTGGAGAAGCCGACTTCTGGCCACGTCCTGTTCGAAGGCAAGGACCTCGCGTCCATGAAGGGCGGAGAACTGCGTCGGGCTCACCGCAACTTGCAGCTGATGTTCCAGGACCCCTTCTCGTCGCTCGACCCCAGGATGAGGGTGGGCACGATCATCCGAGAGCCGCTCGTGGTCCAAGGGATCGGGACGGCGGCCGAGCAGCGGACGAGGGTGGCCGACCTGGTCCGGGAGGTGGGCCTGCCGGCGCACTCGGTCGACCTGTACCCCCACGAGTTTTCGGGCGGCCAGCGCCAGCGCATAGGTCTCGCCCGCGCGCTCGCCTTGAACCCCAAGCTCATAGTGGCTGACGAGCCCGTGTCAGCTTTGGACGTCTCCATCCGTTCGCAGATCCTCAACCTGATGAAGCGCCTCCAAGCGGCCCACCAGCTCACTTACGTCTTCATTTCCCATGACCTTTCGGTCGTGCGCTACCTGGCGGACCGCATCGGCGTGATGTACCTAGGAAAGCTGGTCGAGATCGGCACCGGCGACGACATCTATTCCCGGGCGGCGCACCCCTACACCGCCGGCCTCATAGGTTCAATACCGGTCCCCAACCCACAGATCCAGCGCCGGCGCAAGGGAACCCCGGTCGCTGGAGAGCTGCCGTCGCCGCTCCACCCGCCGTCGGGCTGCCCGTTCCGGACCCGTTGCCCCCTTGCGCAGGAGCGCTGCGCCGTAGAAGAGCCCATGCTGCGGGGCTTTGGTGGCGAGCACTTTGCCGCCTGCCACTTTCCCCTCCAAGCGCCGGCGCCCGAAGCAGTGGAGGCGGTGCCGGCGGCATGAGGGTTGTCGGCGTCGCCGGCGGTTGCGTCCGCCACCAGGGCCCGAGCCCAGGACGGTCTGGTTAGGGCGCCGGCCGCGTGAGGGACGCCGGGCGTGCCGGCGCAAGAGCGTACCCTCTTGTTCGTGCCTCATGAACCGGCTGTATCCCAACTGTTCGACCAGGCCTCGTGGCGGCAGGTAGAGGGCTTCGAGGACCTAAGAGACGTCACCTACCACCGCGCCGTGGCCCATGGCACGGTGCGTGTCGCCTTCAACCGTCCAGAGGTCCGCAACGCCTTCCGGCCTCAGACGGTGGACGAACTGTACGCCTGCTTGGACCACGCCCGCTGCTCACCCGACGTCGGTTGCGTCCTGTTGACGGGCAACGGGCCTTCCCCCAAAGACGGTGGCTGGGCCTTTTGCTCTGGTGGGGACCAGCGGGTGCGGGGCCCGGCCGGCTACGAGTACGAGGGCACCGGCGACTCGCCGGCGAGCGCGCCCGAGCCTGCGCCTGCGGCCGGCGGGACTGGGGCGCCGGCCGGCGAGGTCGCCGGGACTGGGCCGGCGCCGTTGGGCCGTCCGCCGGCCGAGCGTGCCCGCTTTGGGCGTTTGCACATACTCGAGGTCCAGCGGCTGATCCGGTCCATGCCGAAGGTCGTTGTCGCCGTGGTGCCGGGTTGGGCCGCCGGCGGTGGTCACAGCCTCCACGTGGTGTGCGACCTCACGATCGCGAGCGCCGAGCACGCCCGCTTCCGCCAGACCGACGCGGACGTGGCGAGCTTCGACGGCGGTTACGGCTCGGCCTACCTGGCTCGCCAGGTCGGTCAGAAGCGCGCCCGGGAGATCTTCTTCCTCGGCCGGACTTACACCGCGGAGGAGGCTTATCAGATGGGGATGGTGAACGCCGTCGTCCCGCATGCCTCCTTGGAGAGGGTCGCCCTCGAATGGGCCGAAGAGGTCAACGCGAAGAGCCCGATGTCGGTCCGGATGCTGAAGTACGCCTTCAATTTGGTCGACGACGGCCTCGCCGGCCAGCAGCTCTTCGCTGGCGAAGCCACGCGCCTCGCCTATATGACAGAGGAAGCAAAAGAGGGCCGGGCGGCGTTCTTGGGACGTCGCCGGCCGGATTGGTCGGCGTTCCCCTGGTACTACTGAAGACGGGCAGCCGGCAGCGGGAAGCCAGGTCTTACCCAGCCTCCCGCCGCGCTTTGGGGTTATGAGCCGCTCAAGTCGCGCTGGTACTGCCCGTGCTGGGGCAGGGGTGCGAGGTGCTCGCCGGCGACGTCGTAGCGGTGCTCGCGGCCGTCGTACTAGCCGAAGACGCGTTGGTGGTGGCTGCCTGGGAAACTGCCATGCCGATCCCAAAGGCCAACCCGAACGAGCCTGCTGCTATACCTACGGCTGCTAGGGGTTTCTTGATTAGGTTGATCATTGTGCTCCTTTCCGGTTATTGCAGTCTCCAGCCAAGGAGGCAAAGCTTGGAGCAAGCTGATAGCCGGCTAGGAATTGGACGGTAGCGAGCTTTTATGAGCGACCGCCCCGAAGAGCCCGAACCGGGTCGTCAGGCCAGCAAGCGGTACGCAATACCGAGCTTTTTATAGGTGGGTACCGCGCGACGGTCGCGAGTGAGCAGCTCCTCGCCATGCTCGGCTGCGGTCAGGGCCACGAGGGCATCGTACGAAGCGCCCCCCACGATGCCGGCGCCGGCGGCGCGCGCGACGAACTGGCTCATCTTCGTGCGGCTCGGGGTTAACACCGTCCGGGCGGGGAACCACGCGGCCAGCAGTTGGTGCGCCGTCTGGGGGTCGAGGCGCAAGGGGAACGGGAGCCTGGTAAGGACGGCGTAGCTTTCAAGGAGGGCGTGCGCAGGCACGGATTTGCCCTGTGCCTCCTGGCGGGAAAGCTCGTGGGCTTCGTGCCACTGGGCGAGCGCAGCGACGATCACGCTCGAGTCAACTGCGCTCAAACCTCAAGTTCTCCAAGGTCTCGCGCACCAAATCGTCGGTGAGCACTGGCCCCGGCTTGGCTGGAGCCGCCACCGGCCCCTCTGGTGTTTGCACAACCCGGATCTTGGCAGCCACAGGCCGGATTTCGATTATGCCGTCGTGCTCTTCGATCTCCAGCTCGGTGCCTGCCTTCAACTGGAGCCGGTCACGGACAGCCTTGGGGACCACGAGACGCCCAACGCCATCTATGGTAGTCCGCATGGTATTCAAGTTACCATGACAACTGGTTACATCGTTGGCGCGAACTCCGGCTCCGTGCAGGCTGTAGAGATGAAGGTAGCGCGGGCCGACCACAAGTCGCTGTAAGGTCGTGGCGGGAGGGCGTGACTACTGCGCGGGCAGCGACGCAAGGCTACGGCAGGACAATGTCCTGGCGCCCGCGGTCAGGTCTAGTCGAACAGTACAGCGCGCATGCCCGGCTCATGGAGGGCGAGGCGGGAGTAAACCTCTTGGGCCTCGGTGGGGCGCACGACGTGGCTAACTAGGCCGCGAGTTTTCAGTTTGCCCTGCCGCAACAAAGCGAACAGCAGTACGTAGTCTTCGTAGAGCGACCAGCGCGCCTGCCAAGGGCTTTCGGAGGCCAACGGGAGCAGCCACTCGAGCGCCCCGACCAGGCGGATGCCTCGGTGGTGCACCTCGGACAGCATGGCGGTGGCGTCGCCTGTAAAGCTGCCGCGGGGGCTGCCCAATAGGACGACCTCGCTCCCATCGCGCCCGAGGCTGACCGCTACGGGCACGGCGTCGGGGTTCCCCGAAGCCTCCACCACGACGTCCGCGCCGGTGGGGAAGTATTGGAGGAGCGCGGCTCGCTGCTCGCCGGCGGGCGCCTGCAGTGCCCTCACGCCAACCCCGGCTGCCATGGCCGCACGGTCTTCGTCGGGGTCAAGGCCAACGACTTCCCCGCCGGCCAGCCCGAACAGCTGCGCTGCGAAGTTGCCCACCAAGCCGAGGCCGAGCACCGCAACGGTTGCCCCCAAGTCGGTGCGGGAGACCTTACGGAGCGCCGTGAGCGAGACCGAGGCCATCCTGGCGAGGACCATGGCGGCCGGGTCGTCACCGTCCAGCAGGGGCACAACGGGGCGCTCGGCGGGCCTAACGACCGCGTAACGGGCGTGCGGGCAGATGGCAAATAGGCGCTGGCCTAGCGTGTAGCGGGGAACTTGGGGGGGAAAGGGCGGCCGTAGCGCGACCACCGTGCCGACCGCACCGTAGCCGGGCCGGTGCGGATAGGCGTTCCATGAGCCAGGGGCACGCGTCCTGGGGTCGAGGCCAGTGAAGTTGGCCACCTCCGTGCCAGCGCTCACCACCGAGCAAGAGACCTCCACCAATACTTCGCCCGGTTGCAGCGCGGCGTCGTCGATGGCCACCTCCTCGACGCGGCAGTCGCGTTCGGCGACGAAGACCAGTCCCTGGCCCCTCCAAGTCGTCATGGGTACCCCAGTCTTGGCCGGCGCCACGACGCGCGCAACGTCGGTCACCGACCGAACTTGCCGCGTGGGCGTTAGCGGCTTTGGGCTGCCCGACCACTGAGCGCTCGCGGAGGTGGCACCTTCCTGCCGGGGCCTTGGGTGGCCACAGGGCCTCCCAGAGCACGGGGAGACTATGCTGGCGTTGCCACGTCGGAGTGGCGGAATAGGTATACGCGCTAGCTTGAGGTGCTAGTGGGAGCAATCCCGTGGGGGTTCAAGTCCCCCCTCCGACACGCGCTGCGACACGCGCCAGGTCGGCGGTTACGCGAAGCTGATGAGAGCGATAGTCGTAGGTCATACGAATGCCGAGCGCAGCGTAGACATCGGCTCGCTCCTGAACGGTTGCTTCGTGTAGGGCGGCAGTGAGGCCGCCGAGCCTTTCGAGGATATCCGTGACCTGGGCTGGAGTAAGGACCGAGGGGCCGGCGGCCATGGCGGTGCGGGCCTTCAACGCGTCTCTTTCCGCACTTCTCCTGGCCAGCTGCTCCAGCAGGACCTTGACTTGCCCGCCGGCCTCGATGGCGTCCATGAGGTGCGCGATCTTGCGGTCGAGCTCGCCTAGCTGGGCATGGAGCCCGGCTGTCTTTGCCAAGCCCAAGCGGCGAAGGCGCAGGCGGCGGCCGTCTCGACGCGCCTCCAGTCGCCATCGGCCGGCGTCCGCCAGCTTCACCGTCGCCAGCTCGCAGACGATCTCGTGGATCGTCTGCTCGTCCAATCCGATGGACGCCTCAGAGGCGCTACCGAAGATGTCCGGATGCCGTCTGCCGAGGCAGCATATTGACAGTTGACGGCTTCTGCCGTTTCCGCATCCGCGCCTGCGGGCTGGAAGGCGAGCGGCCGCTGCGGATCGCTCTGCGCCAGCCTGTCAGGCTCCAGCTTCACCAGGAGCAGGTCGCAGAGCCGTTTGAGCCTGTCTTCCGCCCTCGCCGCCGTCGAGTCGCGGGCTACGACCCGGTCGAATGGGCAATGGCCTGGTCGGCAGATTGCCCGGCGAGCTAGTCGCGCACGTAGTCACCGGACTGCCGTCGGGGCCGCGCCCCGTCAGCCGACCGGCGCCGAGCCGGCGACGAGTCGCAGCGCGACGTGCCTGGGCGCCTTGCCCTCGTAGAGGTCATCGTGCGATCGTAGGGATGCCGAGCGCCGCCGCGGCTCGTAGGAGCCCGGCGTCGAAAGATGCTATGCGTGCACCGACGGCTTCTGCGGTCAGCAGGACGCAACATTCCGGCATCTTCAACCTTGTCTTAGCACGGAGGAGAGCCAATTTAGCCGCCGTACCATCCGGGAACGGGAGCTCTTGCACCTCGAGGTCGCAGAGCGCAGCTTGCACATGCTCTAACTGGCCGTTGCGTGCTGGCACGACGAGCACTTCGGCCAAGGTGAGCGGGTTGGCGGCGAGCTCATCGTCGGCCTCCCGGACCAGCAGTGCCTCGGCACGTAGGTGGTGAGCGTCGCTCCCGTCCAGGTAGGCAACGAGCACGCTGGCGTCCAGGACCAGCACTTTCAGTCACGCCGGCCATTCTTCGGGCATGCGCCGCAGGTAGCCGGCCCCATAGGCACCGGTCAACATGCCGCTGTGCTGCTGCACGGCCGCGAGCCGTCGGCGGCGATGGTCGTCACGGCTCTGCTGGGCTCCCCGGTACCCTTCCAGTGCCAGTCGCACCAGCAGCTGGGCTCGGCTCAAACCGGGCCACCGAGCTGCTGCCGTGTCAAGGGCCTCGGCGAGCTCATCTGTTTCGGTCACGAAATGGCGGGGACGAGTGGTAGGCACGGCCCAAGTGTATCACCACAAGGACAAGTGCTACACCTAGTGGCGGGGCACCGGCAGGGGCCTCCCCGTCAGCCCGCCGGCAGCACTTCCAGCGTGTCGGTGTGCGGCGAGATGACCGAGCCGGCGAAATTTGGGTACTTCCGCCTATGAACGCGCTTGTTCCCCAAGGTAGCGTCGGCCGGGCAGGCAAGACCACAGGTCCATAGACCACAACCCAGAAAGGACGGCCGCCGTTGCGAAGACCACTTAGCGTGGTTATGGGTACTTTCTTGACAGTAGGCCTTGGGCTCGCCGCTCCAGCCGCCTCTGGCTCTCCGACTAGCCCGTCTATGCGCAGCCCCGCCGGGTTGGCCTCGGAGGCGAGGGTATTAGGCTGTAAAGCCGCCTCAGGCAAGCAGGTCGCTCTCACGGCAAGCTACCGTTTCACGCTCTTCGTGGGGATGGCCGAGAACATGTACACCCCGGCTCAAGTCCGCAAATTGCACCCCAAGCAGGGCGAGGTAATGCTGCGCGGGGCCATGGCCATGGGCGGGACGGCGATGGGTGCTTCGGTGCACCACCTCGAAGTACAGATCTGCGCCAGGGCGACGAGCGCCGTCATAACAAACGCTGACCCGACGATCGTCGTCGTCGACAACTCCGCTAAGAACATGGTGACCAAGCTGCCTGTCGCCGTTATGGAGGGGATCGGCGAGGGGGTAGCCGACCTCCACTACGGCAACAACGTCGACATGCCTGCCGGGCACCGTTTCACGATCCTCGTCACGCTGACCGGCGAGCGAGCCGTCTTCCACCTGCGCCTCGCAAACGCAAAAATGATGGGCGGCTGACCCGCAGGGCGCACAAGTCCCCACGCCTGCCATGTCGGAACGGAGCAAGCCGCTGTCGCACCCCTCGTAGCGGAGCGACCCCCGTGACCTAGCGGGAAAGGGCCACGAGGCCCTTGGGGCCCAGCCCCGTACTGGGGCCCGGGCCCAGCTGCGCCGGCAGCTGGCGCCGTTGTCATGGTGAGGGCCGACAGGGCGTCGCCTCTCCGGGGCTCCTTCGTTCCTCCAGGCTGATAACAGAAGTCGCCGCCGCCAGGTTCGTGGCGCAAGCCAGGGGAACCCTGTGCGCGTCTAGCCTCTTTGCTGTGGAAGACTTGACCGAGCTCGTGCGCCGGCGCGCAGCGGCCGGTGAGGACTTTGCAGTGGGCAGGGTGCTCAAGGTCGAGGGTTTTTCGACCTTGCCACTTGACGATGGCAGTTTCCTGGTCGTCGACGTGGACGGGGAGGTCCAGGGCGGCCTCGGTGCTTTGGGCGGCGCTAGGCTCGGCGAAGCTGCCCGCAGCTTGCTGGCGCAACGCAGCCCCCAGGTCGCAGAACTCAGCTTGGAGGTTGGGGAAACGGAGGCGGTCGCAGCTGGCCTAGCTTGTGGTGGCCGGGTGGCGCTGGTGCTGCAGGCAGCCTCGACGTTGCCGCTGCAGCTGTGGGACAGTTTGGCAGCGCGCGAGCCTGTAGCAATGCTCACGTGGTTTGAAGCGCCCAAAGTGGCGCTGGTGGGCCATGACGGGCGAGTCCTTGGTGACGACCCCGGTGAAGAGCTTTTTGGAGCCGCTCTCCAAGCACTCCGCGAGGGCCGTAACGCCAAGCGCCTCATCCAACACGAGGGTTCGAGGGTCCTCCTGGAGGCCTGGGTGCCCGACCCGCGCGTCGTTGTCGTGGGCGAAGGCGAGCTGGTCAGTGCCATCAGCACCCAGGCAGCGCTCCTCGGCTGGGAAACCCGGTCCACTGCTGGGGCCTCGTCGGACCTCGAGGGTTTGCTCGACTGGGCGGGTGCGAGCGGGGCTTTGGTCGTGCTTAGCCACGACCCCCTTGTTGACGTCCCTGCGCTGGCCGCGGGCTTGGGCCGGGGAATTGCCTATGTGGGGGCGCTAGGTTCACGCCACACTCAGTCGAGGCGCACACCGCAGCTCGCTGCCCTAGGTGTCTCGCCCTCTGACCTCGCGCGCCTGCACCGGCCCATTGGGCTCGACCTGGGAGGCCGGCGAGCTGCCGAGGTGGCCCTCGCGATCGTGGCCGAGATCCTGGCCTGTCACCACGGCCGCAGCGGGACGCCGCTTCGCGACACCAGCGGCCCGATCCACTAAGTAGGCCACTGCTTATTAGAGTGCAGGCCTTTTATTAGAGTGCAGGCCTTCGTCCTCCAGTTGGCTGTTGCAGCGCTCACTCTGGCAGGGCCGGAGAAAGAGGTGAGAGTGGGCGAAGGCACCAGGCGACCTTTTCGTGCTCGCCTAAGGACCGCCCGCCTGGGACCGCAACTGTACACCAGGTCGCGGCCGGTGCCGCTCCCCGCTAAGCTCAAAGCGCGACGCGGGCTGCATTGGGGCCAGGGGGTGCTGACGGCGCAGGCCAGAAGGCGGTGCCTGGCTCGAGAGGCATATACTTGGGCGAAGCGTCGTGGACGATAGGAGCTAAGAAGTTCTAAGGGCTCGTAGCTCAGCGGTCAGAGCAGGGGACTCATAATCCCTTGGTCGTGGGTTCGATCCCCACCGAGCCCACGCACCTATGTTGCGCCCGCTCACCTAAAAGTGCCGGCGGTAGGCGACTTTTAGTTGCCCTGGAGGGCTAGTTGCCCTGGAGAGCGGCTGGCCTAGGCGTGGGCCCATGAGCGACCCTATTGGAGCCTCCGTCCTCCGTGAGCTCATCCGAAGTTGGTGGCACAGTACCGTTGGTGGCACAGTCGCGGCGGCCCAAGTAAGCGGCCTTGTAGGTCAACGGTATTGGGGCTTTTCGGAGCGCCGGCGCCGGTACCTGCCGCCTCTAGTAAACCAAAAAACCCAAGCGAGGGGAAAGAAAAACCAGATAAGGTGCCCCCCTGTAGCGGAGAAGACCACCAGTGTAATTGCCAACCAGAAAAGCACTAAGGCAGCGCCGGGCCAGAGCCAGTGCGACCTTTGCTGCGCAGGCGGGCCGAACGGGCCGCCCGGGTAACCAGGGCCTCCTCCCGCCGGCCCACCGCCTGGAGGCAGCCACCCCGAGCTTGGCCAGGCAGGGGCTGGGTTGGCCCACCATCCGCTCGAAGCTGCCGGCGGCTCCGCTTGCTCGATAGGGAGGTCTAGGAGCAAAGCGTCAAGCTCGGCATAGGTCTTCGCCTCGAGGGAGCGGCCGAAGCGCTCAGCGAACTCGTCGGCGTCAAGGCGCCCCTGGACGTGGGCGCGCCGCAGGATATCCCCGACCGCCTCTCGGTCGGTGTCGGAGGCTCGTAAAGACCGGTCCGCTGGAAGGTAGAGAGAGTAGGTCTTCGCCTCCATGGGGCTCATTGTACCGGTGCGGCTGAGCGTGCATGGGCTACGTGCTCGCTACCTCTCCTCCAACGTGAGCACCCGTGCGGGCGGGCAACGTGAGAACCCTGGGAGCCTGGGCCGATAGCACGACCTGCAGCCAGGCCGCGGGCCTGGCATCCCTGCTCCGTTGAAGTCGCTTGGCCCGGTGCCGACTTGACGTACGCGCCTACCTGACTGTTCCCACCGGTCAGAGCGCGTCGATAGTCTTAGGTGGAAAAGCGCTGGCTGGGGGCGCCCAAGCGCCGGCTGGTAACCTCCGAGAAAGCATGCAGGCACCCCGCCTTCCATTTCTGCTGGCATTTCGCGAGGCGTTGCGGAAACCGGCGCTTGGGGCACGACAGGTAGGGGAGCTGAGCCGCCGGCGCACCCCCCAGCCGTTGCTCAAGAGGAGGCTCCCGTCTGGACGAGGGGCCACCGAGCAGCCTAACGCCACGGGCGACGGCGACGCGCTCCTCGACACGCGCTTTTGGGTGGCGCTCGTCCTGACCGGCGTGGCGACCGGGCTGCTCGGTGACCTCATGATGGTGGTCCTCTTCGGCACGCAGCACCTGGTCTTCGGCTACAGCTCAGGCCCTTTCGAGCAGGCGGTCGAGCGGGCAAGCGCGCTCCGCCGAGTGGTGCCGCTGCTCGTAGCTGGGGCGGTCGGCGGGGCCTTGTGGTACGCGCTGCGTCGCGCCACCGCCGGCGAGCGCTCCGATGTGGACGACGCCATCTGGAAGGGCTACGCGCGCCTCAGCTTCCGCCGTTGCTTGGGGACCTCGCTCATATCCGAACTTGTGATCGGTATGGGCGCGTCGATCGGGCGTGAGCAGGCACCCAAGGTGATGGGGGCAGCCTCGGGGAGCGTGCTATCAGGCTGGTTACGCCTGAGCGACGCGCAGCGCAGGTTGCTCGTTGCTTGCGGCGCCGGCGCTGGGCTGGCCGCGGTCTACAACGTGCCTATCGGCGGGACGTTGTTTACGGTCGAGGTGCTCTTGGGTTCGGCTGTGCTGCCGTCGGTGCTGCCAGCGCTTGTGTGCTCGGTCGTGGCCACCGCCACTGCATGGCTCTACTTACCCCAGCACGCCACCTATATAGACGTACCGCAATACCACTTGAGCTGGGCCCTGACCGTTCTCGCGGTGGTGGCGGGACCGTTCATAGGGCTGCTCGCCGTCGGCTACATCCGCCTCATGGGCTGGGTCTCGTACCGCCGGGCCAAGGGGCTGTGGTCGGTGCCTGCGATGTTCGGGGCTTTCGGGGTGCTCGGGCTCATCGGCATCGTCTACCCACAGCTTTTTGGCAACGGTAAGGACATGGCGCACGACGTCTTTGTCGGCCACGGCACGCTTTTGCTGGCGCTGGCGCTTTTTGCCCTCAAGCCCGTCGTTACCTCCCTGTGCCTGCAAAGCGGCGCCGCCGGCGGGCTGTTTACCCCAACGCTCAGCACGGGGGCCATGTTCGGCGCGTTCGTCGGTCTCGGGTGGTCCCACCTGTGGCCGGGCGCGCCGCTTGGAGCTTTTGCGATGGTGGGAGCTGCAGCGATGATAGGCGCTTCGATGCAGGCCCCCCTGTCCGGGCTGGCTCTCGTGCTCGAACTGACCCACAGCGGTTTCGCCATAGCGGTACCCATGATCGCAGCCACGGCAATTGCGACCGCAGTGGCCCGCTACCTGGACGGCTACTCGATCTACTCGGCCCGGCTTCCCGTCGACGAGTGACCTGAGGTGCCGCTCAACCGGACTAGTCCACATGCCGATAGCTGCAAGGGTGACGGGCCCTTTCGGACGGGAGCGCAGGTTGGCTTCGCTGAACGACGAGCCAACTGCTTCGGGGACGCCCCCCACCGTGCCCCTACCCGTGTTATCCCTCGCCGGCCCGCCTCCGCCGCCAGCTCCGCCGGTAAGCGAGCACCTGGAGAGCGTCTGCTTGCGCAACCTCCTTGCCAGGGCGAGCGACGCCATCTACTTCAAGGACCGGGCGAGCCGGTTCATCCTCGTGAGCCAGGGCATGGTCCGCCAGTACGCCGAACGTCTGCGGCGGTCGGGGCGCGCCGATGAGGCTGCCGCGCTCAGTGCCGACGACATAATCGGAAAGACCGACCTGGACCTTTTCGACGAGGCCTTGGCGCTCGCCCGCATGGGCGAGGACAAGCGCGTCATCGAGACCGGCCAAGGTTTTTTCGACCTCATCGAGAGCGACGCCGCCGAAGGAGGCGTTAGCTGGTACAGCACGAGCAAGGGGCCTCTCGTGGACGGCAGCGGCGAAGTGATCGGCACGTTCGGGATCTCCCGTGACATCACCGCTAAGCTGATGGCCCAGGAAGAGCTCAGCCGGAGCGAGGCCCACCTGCGGGCGGTGCTCGGCTCCTCGCCGGACGCAATCGCTTCCTACGACCTCGAGCTGCGCTATGAGCTGGTCAACGCCCAGGCGGCCGCACTGGTAGGCAGGGCCCCGGAGGAACTGATCGGGCGTACCGACGCGGAGCTCGGCCGCCCGCAGGAAGTGGTAGCTGCGCTGCAGGCGGGCCTCGCCCGTGCGCTCGGCAGCCGCCAGATGTGCGAGGTCGAGTTCCGGGCTGAGCAGGGCGAGCCAAGGAGGTGGTTCCAGGTGAGGATGGTCCCTCACTTTGGTGCGGACGGCGAAGTGAAAGGCATCGTGGCGGCCACTCGCGACTTGACCGAGCTCAAGGAGGCGCAGGCGGCCCTCGCCCACCAAGCAATGCACGACCCGCTGACGGGGGCGGCGAACCGGGTCGCCCTCATGGAGCGCGTGCGGGCAGCGCTCGCTGGCCTGGCGCGCAACCCAGGAGCGGTGGCGCTGGTTTTCATCGACCTCGACAATTTCAAGCTGATAAACGACGCTCGGGGCCACGACGTGGGAGACATGCTGCTGGTGGAGGTCGCCTCTCGTCTGTCGCGGGTCTCGCGGGGTACAGACACGGTGGCACGTCTCGGCGGGGACGAGTTCGTGCTGCTGTTCGAGCACCTTGCGCCTAGCGACGACGCCTACTTGTTGGCTGACCGCGTGCTCGCGGCCCTCGGGAGGCCGTTTTGGGTGGCCGGCGAAAAGATTTCCTTGACGGCGAGCGCCGGCGTGGCGGTGACGAGCGATCCCTCTTCGGACCACAGCGAGCTGCTGCGCGCGGCGGATCTCGCCATGTACAAGGCGAAAGAGGAAGGCCGTGACCGGGTCAAGGTCTCCCAACCGCTCGAACGGCACCAGAAGGTGGCGGCCCGGCTCGCTGCGGCGGAGATAGGAAAGGCGGTGCAGGAGGGGCAGTTCTTCCTGGTCTACCAGCCCATCGTTTCGCTGACGAGCGGCAGCTTGAGCGGAGTCGAAGCGCTGGTCCGCTGGCGGCACCCCGTTCTCGGGCTCGTGGGGCCTGAAGAGTTCGTAGCGCTGGCCGAGGAGAGCGGTTTGACCGGCACTTTTGGTGAATGGGTGCTGGGCGAGGCTTGCAGGCAGCTCGTGCGGTGGGGCGGGGAGGTGGCGGCTGCCGTGTACATGGCTGTCAACGTGCCTGCTCGCGAGCTCGCTAGCCCCGGGTTCGCCGAGCGCGTGTCCGCTGTGGCCAGCAGGAGCGGCCTCGGCATGGAGCGGGTTTGTTTGGAAGTGAGCGAGACCGGCTTGGTGGAGGAATGGGGGACTTCTAGGGAGAACTTGGACGCGCTCTTGGCTATGGGGGCACGGATAACCCTGGACGACTTCGGCACCGGGCGTTCTTCGATCGCGCACCTCCACAGTTTCAAGGCCCGCACCGTAAAAGTGGACCGCAGCATTGTGTCAAGGGTCACAAACCACCCCCGCGACACGGCCTTTGTAGCGGGTCTGGTAGCAGCCGCCCACGCTTTAGATATAGAGGTGGCGGCCGCAGGGGTCGAGACAGCCGAACAGGCCGCCAAGGTGCGGGAGATGGGCTGCGACGAGGGGCAGGGCACCTACTTTTTCGAGCCTCTGCCCGCCGGTCAAATGGGGGAACTGCTGGCTAGAGCCGG
>Ga0070737_10000732_pt1 | contig 60811 bp, 57 predicted proteins | sample Coa_R1_10_FD_66438 | JGI IMG/M metagenome (GOLD analysis project Ga0070737, IMG submission 66438) | Surface soil microbial communities from Centralia Pennsylvania, which are recovering from an underground coalmine fire - Coalmine... | ecosystem: Environmental > Terrestrial > Soil > Unclassified... | reverse complement strand
GAGCTTGCCCGACTGGAACCAGCGGTAGGCGGTCACGGGGTGGATGCCTTGCTCGCGCGCCCACTGCTTCAAGTTCATGGAAGTGGATTGTAGTGCATAGGAGCGTCAGCTGTTGTTAACCCCCCGTCGGTTCCCCGATCTCGGCGCCGGCGAGGCCCGAGGGCCGATGGCGCCTCGCCAGGCCCTCCGGGCCCCAGGTCGGCCTGCCGGTCAGCGGAGGGGACCCGTGCCCGGCCTCCGGCGGGGCGGGGCATCGACGAGGAGCAGACGGCTTGCGCGCCTCACCGCGGGAACGCCGGCGGGTTGGCGCTTAGAACGGGAAGCGAGCCAGGTCGGGGCCAGCCTTGGGGCGTTTGGCGGGACCTGAGATCACCATCCGCGGCCGGGTGCGGACGCACTCCGTCGGGTGGACCTCTGGGCGCAGCCCATCGAAGATCGGGAAGCGGAGCGTGCCCTCCGGCGACCACTCGGAGTAGCGAATCCTGACCACCAGCTCCGGTCGACACCAGCGGACCGGGGCGGTCACCACGGGAGTGGGCTGGAGCGGGGAGGTAGGGGTCTCCAACTCCGTCAGCCGGCGGGCGACCTCCTCGGCCGTTTCCTCGTCGAAGCCTCCCGCCACCGATCCGCACGGCTGAAGGCGGCCGTCCTCGTAGCAGGCGATGAGCAGGGCTCCGAAGGGCTGGCTCGGTCCTCCCGGGGTGGCGCCGATGACCACGAAGTCGTCGCGGCGGACGGCCTCGACCTTGAGCCAGAAGGGGCTGTGCTGTCCGGGGACGTAGATGGAGTCCCGGTGCTTGGCCACCACCCCCTCCAGGCCGCGTTCCAGGCAAGCATCGAAGAACTCCAGGCCGTCCTCCTCGATGTGCGGGGGCACGGCAAGGCTGGCGGCCGTGGTCACCGTGCGGAGCAGACGTTCCCGGCGGCGGTGGAGCGGTTGGCGGAGCAATGGACGGCCGTGGAGGTACAGGAGATCAAAGGCGAGGTAGGTGAGAGGGATGGCCCGTAGCAGGGCAGGGCCGCCTGCCAGCCGGCGTCGAAGCGCCTGACGGTTGGGGCGCCCTTGGGCATCGGTGGCCACCAACTCGCCGTCGAGCACGGTCTCGGGAGGGACCTGGGTGCCGGCCCGCCAGAGCTCGGGCACCATGGGGGTAACATCGCGCAGCGCCCGGTCCTGGATCTGGATCCTGCCCTCGCGGTCGACGAACAGCAGGCATCGCAATCCGTCCCACTTGACCTCGAAGAGGTAATCGCTGGAGCTGAAGGGCGCGACGGCCGGCACAGCCCACATCGGCCTGATGGCGGTTGGGAGGCGATTGACCTCCAGGGCCAAGTGGTCGGTGACCATGTCTCGGAAAGCGTAGGCGGCCGGCCCCCTCCTCAGCTAGTCCGTAAGGGGGGAACGCTGGGCTCCCCGCTCGTTCGAGGACGGCCGGGGGGCCCAAGGGTAGAGGTGACGTCAGCCCACCCTCGCCGCTTTCCGACGGCCACCTGCCTTGCGTGTCGCACGGCCGCGCTCCGCCCGTTGCTGCTTGGCCGCCTTCACGGAGGCCTGCAAGGCCTCCATCAGATCCATCACCCTTGACGCGGTCTCGATCTCGGGCGCCGCGGCCGCCCCCTCGCTCCCGACCTTCGCCCCGACCATCCGCATGAGGGCCTCGTGGTACTGGTCGCGGTACCGTCCCGGGTCGAAACGCTCCTCGGCCAGGCTCTGCACCAGGTTCTTGGCCATCTGCAGCTCGTGGGGGTCGACCTCGACCTGGGCCGTCCGGCCCTGGACCTCCTCGATGGGCCGGATCTCGTCCGGCCAGTACAGGGTGTTGAGCAGCAGCAGGTTGTCGACCGGACGGAGGGTGCAGAGGTATTCCCGCTCCCGAAGGGCGATCTTGGCCACCGCGGCGGTGTTGGTCTCTCTCAGGGCCTGGAGCAGCAGTCGGTACGCCTTGAGCCCGGCCGGCTCAGGCTCGGTGTAGTACGCGGACCGGAAGTACAGGCCGCCCTCGATGCCACGATCGGAGACGAACTCCTGGATCTCGATCGCGCGGGCCGTGGCCAGGGGCAGGCGGTCCAGCTCAGAATCCTCCACCACCACGTACCGGTCCGGGCTGACCTCGAACCCGCGCACGATGTCGGCGTAGGAGACCTCGTGGTCGCCGCCGGGACACCAGCGTCGGAGCTGGACGGGGGTCAGGTGCTCCCGGCAGAGCTGACGGAACGAGGTCGTGTGGGGTTCGGTCGCGACGTAGAGCCGGATCGGGATGGTGACCATCCCGAACCCGATCGTGCCCCGCCAGACCGACCGTGCCATGGCAAGCTCGATGTTAACCGATCGATGATGTTCTCTGTCTGATTCGATAGTTGATGTTCTGAGCGTATCGATGTGATTGACGCCGGTGGGTGGGCTCCATCGGTACCTTCCAGGCCATGCAGCTGGGTGACTTCGAGCTCCACCTGGTCGTGGCCGGAGGCTGGCATCCGGACGGTGGGACCTTCTTCGGGGTCGTCCCTAAGGTCCTCTGGGAGCGGCGGAAGCCGGCCGACGAGCGCAACTTGATTCGGGCCGCATGCGTGGGGGTGGTGGTACGGCACCGCGGTCGGGTGATTGTGTGCGAGACCGGGATCGGCACCAAGCTCGACGAGCGGAGGGCTCGGCAGCTTGGGACCTGGGAGCCGGACGGGCTGCTCGGCTCGCTGCGCCGGCTTGGCGTCCGGCCGGACGAGGTCGATGTGGTCGTGACCACCCACCTGCACTGGGACCACGCCGGGGGCCTGACGCGCCGTGCCCCTGACGGACGGCTGGAGCTGACCTTCCCCCGCGCCCGTCACGTCGTGCAGCGGGCGGAATGGGACTTCGCTCTCCATCCCGACCCCCGGTCCCGTGCCGCCTACCTGGAAGAGGACCTCCTGCCCGTGGCCGAGGCCGGGCTCCTGGAGGTGGTGGAGGGTGAGGCCGAGGTCGTGCCTGGTCTGGTGGTGAGGCCGACCGGTGGCCACACCCCCGGGCACCAGCTGGTCCTGTTCCGCCCCTCGTCGGATCTGGCCTGCGTGGTGACCGGGGACCTGGTCGGCCTCCAGGCGCACCTGCGACCGGCTTGGAACTCGTCGGCCGACCTGGACGTGCTCCGGGTGATCGAGGAGAAGACCCGCCTCCTCGAGGAGGCGGCCAGCCATCGCTGGCTGCTCGTGCTCGGTCATGAGGTCGACGGCCCGGCCGGGTACGTCGACGCCGAGGGGGGCTGGACACCAGAGCCGACCCTCAACGAGGAGGTCAGGGAGGAGCTAACGGGAGACCAGGGCGTCGGTTGAGGAGCGGGGAAGGCCACGGCTGGCCACCGATTGGCCGGCGGGGCCGGGGGGTGGGGACGGGTTCGCCCAGACGCGGAACATCGCGGCGCCGTGGCTTGGGACGTTGGCGATGATCTGGCCCGTGCTGCTGGTGGTGGTGTGCGCCCAGAGGTCGCGCACCGTGTAGGAGGGGGCGTGGGACAGGCCCAGGTCGGTGGCGGTGATGCCCAGGGTCTGGGGGTGGTCGGCCGTGTTGAGCAGGACGACCGCCCGGGAGCCGTCGGCCAGGGGCCGCACCCATACTTGCTCGCCGGGTGTGTCGAGGATGCGGACGCCCTCCTCGCCTAGTGGGTCCTGGTCGACGGCGATGACCTCCAGGTTGGAGACGATCCGCTCGGTCTCGGGGGTCATGTGGAGCAGGTCGTTCCCCAGCATCAGCGGCGCCGCCAGGATGGCCCAGAGGCTGAAGATGGCCTGATCCTCGGTCGGGGTGGTGCCACCGTTCCCGATCTGGAGCATGTCGGGGTCGTTCCAACCTCCCGGGCCGGCATAGGCGGCGAGTCCGTCCTGTTCGTCGACCGCGGTCATGATGCTGTCGCGGCCGCGGCCGTGGGGGCGGCCGCTCCAGAAGTCACCGACGTCGTCGGTGGTCCGCCAGGAGATGCCGACCCCGGGCCCCCACAGCCATGGCCGAGCGATCCCATACTCGGAGATGCTCAGCTCCATGGGACGTCCCGTCTGGCGGATGGCGTCCGCCATCCGCTGGTAGGCGGCCCGGATCATGTCCTCGAAGGAGGTGGGGTCGGAGAAGGTCAGGCTGTTCGCCCCTGCCTTGAGCTGCACCTGCACGTCCACGGAGCCGAGCGTTCCCCATGCCGTGACCAATCCCTCCGGCGTGGTCGGGACCGGGTACCAGGTCGGGATGGGGTGGCCTCCGTCGATGCTCAGCAACGCCATCCGCCGACGGCGCAGGGGGAGGAAGACGGGGGCGCTGCTGTGGTCGACGTTGACGTACGTGATCACCAGGCGGTAGGGACCCGATGACGGCACCGTCACCCCGTTGATCTGGAGGGCCCCGTCCTCGAGCCCGATCCCGGTCACGTCGTGGCCGCCCGGGCAACGGGGGCAGACCCCGACCCTGGCCCCACCCTCGAGGAGGTTGGCTGGCGAGGCCGCCTCGTAGTGCCCGATGACGGTGTTGCCGCGCTCGACCATCACCTCGGCCAGGTCGGGCGCTCCGGGCGTGGCGTCGGGTGGGAACCGGTAGTGACAGAGGTCGTACTTGATGAAGTCCACGCCCCAGGCGGCGAAGGTGCTGGCGTCCTGGAACTCCCCACCGGGGGCGCTCTGTGTGCCCGGCATCCGGCCGGGGCAGTCGGTCAGGCCCACCGCCTGGTGGATGCCGAACTTGAGCCCGAGGCGATGGACGTAAGCCGCGACCGCGGCGATGCCCTCGGGAAACTTGGCCGGGTCCGGTTGCAGGTCGCCGTGGGCATCGCGGGTGGGAAGACCCCAGCCGCCGTCCACCACCACGATGTCGTACCCGGCCTGCCGCAGCCCGGAGGTCACCAGCGCTCGGGCCTCGGCCTCGATCAGGGCGGCGTTGATGTTGGGGCCGAAGGCATTCCAGCTGTTCCAGCCCATGGGAGGGGCCTCGTCCTGCACCTCGGCCGGCTCGACGGACGGCGAGGGGGCAGGGGCCCTCAGCGGCCGCAGCGTCGGGCGCGCCACCGGGGCACTGCTTCCCAGCTGCAGCAGGACGCTGAGGAGCACCGTGAGGAGCAGCCAGGAGGTCATGCCCCAGCGCCTGCCGAGCCGCCGGCGGATCGAGTCGGCGTGTCCACCCCCCATCGCGCTACATCATGCCCGGTATGCCCGGTCGTCGTGGGCCGGCGCGGGGACGGGGGCGGAGGCATCTCGATGCCCAGGGGCCGGTGCCCCGATCCGCGACTCTCGCTCGCCCTATGCTTCCCCAGTGATGACCGGATCACCGGGCGCCGCTGCTCGTCCCGTGGTCGTGCTCGGACGGGGTCGGGTCGGTCGATCGTTGGCCGGCGCGCTGCAGGCCGCCGGTCGGCCGGTGCGCCTGGAGTCGGCGCGAGCGTGGCGGGCGAGGCAGGGGCGGAGCCAGCCGGATGCGTCGCCGGGCGGGCTCGTCTTCCTTGCCGTTCCCGACCAGGTCCTGGCTCCCATGGCGCAGGAGGTCGCGGCCGACCTCCCCGATGCCGTGGCCGCCTTCGCCCATCTCAGCGGCGCCCTCGAGCTGGACGTCCTCGCTCCCCTGGCCGAGCGTGGGTGCGCCGTGGGGTCCTTCCACCCCTTACAGCCCTTCCCGGTGGAGCGCCCGCCGCAGGCGTTTCGGGGCAGCCTGGTGGCGGTGGACGCCTCCGACCCCTGGCTGGTCGCGGAGCTGGAGGGGCTGGCCCGGACCCTCGGTGCCCGGCCGCTTCGGGTGGGTCGCGGCCAACGCCCCCTGTACCACGCCGGGGCGGCCATGGCCGCCAACCTGACGGTTGCCCTTGCGGCTCAGTCCGCGTCCGTCTTCGAGGCCGTGGGCTGGAGGAAGGAGGACGCACATGCGGCGGTGCTCTCGTTGATGCGGGGGGCCCTGGAGATGATCGCCGAGGTCGGCCTGCCGTGCGGGCTGAGCGGGCCGATCCGGCGCGGCGAGGTCGACACCGTCACTCGTCACCTGGCCGCCCTCGAGGCCATCCCCGGCTCGGGCACGACGGTGAGGCCGGTCGACGTCTATCGGACGCTGAGCCTGGCCGCCCTCGACCTGGCGGCGGCCAACGGCCTTGACACGGCGCTGAGGGCGCGGCTGGCCTCTATCCTCGCCGATCGGATGGATGGGCAGGGAGGCTGAGCCATGGTCACGGTGATGGATTTGCAGCGGTTCAAGGCCGAGCACCGCCGCTTCGCCATGCTGACCGCCTACGACTACCCCACCGCTCGCCTGGCCGAGGAGGCCGGGATCCCCGTCCTCCTGGTGGGTGACAGCCTGGGGAACGTCGTCTTGGGCCATCCGACCACCCTGCCGGTGACGCTCGACGACATCCTCCACCACGCACGCGCGGTGGCGCGTGGCGCCTCGAACGCGTTGCTGGTAGGAGACCTTCCCTTCATGTCCTACCAGCCCTCCCTGGAGCATGCCATCCGGTCCGCGGGCCGGCTGCTCCAGGAGGGGGGGATGCACGCGGTCAAGCTTGAGGGGGCGGGCCCAGCGCTGGAGGTTGTGCAGCGCCTGAGCCATATCGGCATCCCAGTGATGGCGCACCTCGGGCTCACCCCCCAGTCGGTGCATGCCCTGGGCGGCTTCCGGGTCCAGGCCAAGACCGCCGAGGCCGCCGAGCGCCTCCTTCAGGATGCCTGCGAGCTGGAGAAGGCGGGAGCGTTCAGCCTGGTCCTTGAGGCGGTGCCCGCCGAGGTGGCGGCCCAGGTCACGGCTGCGCTCCGCATCCCCACGATTGGGATCGGCGCCGGGCCCCACTGCGATGGCCAGGTGCTGGTCGTCCATGACCTTCTCGGCCTGACCCGGGGGCGCACCCCGCGGTTCGTCAAGCGCTACGCCGACCTCGGCACCCAGGCGGTCGAGGCCATGCAGGCCTTCGCCCGTGAGGTCGCCGAGGGGACCTTTCCGGGGCCGGAGCACTCGTATCGGAGCGAGACCGGAAGGGCGGCGGACGATGGCGGCTGAACGGCTGGCGGTGATCACCGACGTCCCCGACCTGCGGTCGACGACCGAGGCCTGGCGCTGCGCGGGCGAGCAGGTCGGGTTGGTCCCGACCATGGGCGCCCTCCACGCCGGCCATCTGAGCCTCATCGCCCGATGCCGGGAGGAATGCGACCGCACCGTGGTCAGCATCTTCGTGAACCCGTTGCAGTTCGGCCCCGGGGAGGACTACGAGCGCTATCCGCGGCGGCTGGAGGACGATCTGGCGATGCTGCGCGCGGAACGGGTGGATGCGGCCTTCGTGCCCTCGGTGGAGGCCATGTACCCGCCCGGGGCTACCACGCGGGTGCGGGTGCGGGGGATCGACGAGCCCCTCGAGGGCGAGCACCGCCCGGGCCATTTCGAGGGCGTGGCGACCGTGGTGCTCAAGCTCTTCAACGCGGCGCGCCCGCATCGCGCCTACTTCGGCCAGAAGGACGCGCAGCAGGCGGCGTTGGTGGGACGCCTGGCCCGGGACCTGGACACCGGGGTCGAGGTCGTCGTCTGCCCCACCGTGCGTGAGCCCGACGGGCTGGCTTTGAGCTCGCGTAACGCCTACCTGCGGGGCGAGGAACGGATCGCGGCCGGTTGCCTGTTCCGGGCCCTGCGCGCGGCCAACCAGCGCTACCTGCTTGGCGAGCGGGATCCCGAGGGGCTGCGCCAAGCGATGCTAGAGGTGCTCCAGGCCGAGCCGCTGGCGCGGGTGGACTACGCCGAGATCGTGGACGAGCAGACCTTCCGGCCCCCCGGGCGGTTGGCGGTCCTAGCGGTGCGGATCGGCGAGACCCGCCTCATCGACAACCACCGCCTGGGTGAGCCGTTGGCCTAGCCGGCTCGTCCCAGCCCTGGGCCGAAGCCGGACGCCCGAGCCACCCCTGGTGGGGGTGAGACCGTCGGGGAGGTCGCCTCGGGCGCGGGCGGATCAGCCGGCCTCCCCCTGCCTGCCGGGCCGCCTGCTCCGTCCGGACCCAGGGTGGGCTTCCCGGCTTGCGCACCGGGATGGTCGCCTCGGGGTCGGCCGCCGCCGTCATCCGGGCCTTGAGGCGACCGAGCCGGGCCGTGACGATAGGTCGGGTGACGTCGTCTCGGGCCCGGGCGACGGCGGCGGCTGCGCCATGGGGCGGGGCTGGTCCAGAATGCGCGAGACGTGGTGGAGTTGCAAGGTTCGACGGGAGTGGTGGACGATCTTCCACGGCGGCCGGGCAGCCGTCCGATGGGTGCCGGCGCGCCTGCTCGGGCTCCCGCCGCCTCCGGCGGTCGCCCGTCCGGTCCTGCCACGGAGGGAAGACGTGGTTCGGCGTCGACGGGACGGCTACCTTGAAGGGTGCAGCGCCGGGCGCGCGATGGGGAATGCATCGGGCTGGCGCGGGGTAGGAGTGCTGACGTGGCAGAGGGTCTGATCATTGTCGAGTCGCCCGCCAAGGCCAGGACGTTGAAGCGCTTCTTGGGGAGCCGCTTTGACGTGCGTGCCTCGATGGGGCACGTCCGGGACCTGCCGGAGAGGGAGCTGGCGGTGGACGTCGACCGCGATTTCCAGCCCCGTTACGAGATCGTCGAGGGCCGCAGGCAGACCATCAACGAGCTCAAGAAGGCGGTCAAGGAGCACCAAGACGTGATCCTGGCCTCCGACCCGGATCGGGAGGGGGAGGCCATCGCCTGGCACTTGGCCGAGGTCCTGCAGCTGCAACGGCCGAAGCGCATCGAGTTCCACGAGATCACCGACGACGCCGTGCAGCGGGCCTTGCAGAACCCGCGCGGGATCGACATGCGCCTGGTCAACGCCCAGCAGGCGCGTCGCGTGGTGGACCGCTTGGTGGGCTATCGGCTCAGCCCGTTCCTGTGGAGCAAGGTCCAAAAGGGCATCGGCGCCGGCCGGGTGCAGTCGGTGGCCCTGCGCCTCGTCGTCGACCGCGAGGAGGAGATTCGCCGCTTCGTCCCCGAGGAGTCGTGGACGGTCGACGCGCTCCTCTCCCGGCACGATGACGAGCGGCGCTTCAAAGCTCGACTGGTACGTCGCCTCGCCGAGCCGGATGCCCGGCTGGAGCTTCGGACCGAGGCCGACGCCCAGGCGGCCATGGCCGAGCTCGAGGGCGCCACCTACCGGGTGGCCTCGGTCGAGAAACGGAGACGCACCAAGAGCGCGCCGCCGCCCTACATCACCTCGACGCTCCAGCAGGACGCATCCAGCCGCCTCCGCTTCTCGCCGAAGAAGACCATGCGGTTGGCCCAGGATCTGTACGAGGGCATCGAGCTGGGCGACGAGGGGCCGATCGGCCTGATCACGTACATGCGCACGGACTCCACGCGGGTGTCGGCCGAGGCCGAGGCCAAGGTGCAGGAATGGATCCGGGCCAACCTGGGGGATCGCTACCTGGGCGGGCCGCGGAAGGAGAAGGCCCGGCCAGGCGCCCAGGATGCCCACGAGGCGATTCGACCGACCGATCCTTCGCGTCGGCCGGAGGACCTCCGCTCGTACCTGACCCCGGACCAGCACCGGCTGTACGAGCTCATCTGGCGGCGCTTTGTGGCCAGCCGCATGGCGCCGGCGGAGTACGCAGGCACGGTTGTTGACGTTGAGGCGGGCCCCTTCGGCCTGCGGGCCAGTGGGTCGGTCCTGACCTTCGACGGCTTCTATCGGATTTGGGAGCGGGAGGAGGAGCGCGAGGAGGAGCTGCCCGAGCTCCAGCCGGGCGAGCTCCTGGACTTCCATGGCCTGGAGCCCGAGCAGCACTTCACCCAGCCCCCGCCGCGCTACACCGAGGCGACGTTGATCCAGGAGCTGGAGAAACGTGGCATCGGGCGTCCCTCCACCTACGCCACGATCGTGGGGACGATCCAGGATCACCACTACGTCGAGCAGCGGGAGCGCAGGTTGCATCCGACGCCGCTCGGCGAGGCGGTGAACGAGATCATGGTCCGCCACTTCCCCGACATCGTCGACGATGGCTACACCGCGGCGATGGAAGAACGGCTCGACGAGGTGGAGCAGGGTCGCGTGGAGTGGGTGCCGGTGGTCGGGGATTTCTACGCCCCCTTGGAGCGGATGCTGAGTGCCGCCGCGGCGGCGATGCCGGCGGAGACCGGGGAGCCCTGCCCGGAGTGCGGCGAGGGCGAGTTGGTGCTGAGGGCCAGCCGTTTCGGTCCCTTCAAAGGATGCTCGCGCTACCCGGCCTGCCGCTATCGCCAGGCCGTGTTGCCCAACGGCGACCAGCCCAGGCTGCTGGACGAGGCGTGCCCGGAGTGCGGGCGCCAGCTCCAGGTGCGACGGGGTCGCTACGGCGAGTTCGTCGGCTGCTCGGGGTACCCTGAGTGCCGGTACGTCCGCCGCGATCCCTCGGCCTCGGAGGAGGTCCCTACCGGCCAGACCTGCCCGGAGTGCGGCCAGGGGGAACTGGTCGAGCGCAAGGGGCGCTACGGCCCGTTCATCGCCTGCAACCGCTATCCCGAGTGTCGCTACCGGGCCAATCGCTCCCGCCACGCCAAGGAGGCCTCCGAGCCGAGGCCCCTGGACGAGGTCTGCCCTGCGTGCGGGAAGCCGATGGTGGAGCGCGTGGGACGGTACGGGCCCTTTAAGTCATGCAGCGACTATCCCCGCTGTCGGGGCCATCGGCAGTCGGGCCGGAGCCGCCAGCGCCCCCGGGCCTCGGCCGGCTGAACGAGTGGCCACGGCCCGGGGGCTCCCTGGTGGCGAGCGACGTTGCCGTCACGTCCCGGGGCGCCGGCCCCGGCACGGGCCTGCCGGGGGAGGGTACAATGCCAGAGCCAGCGTGGCCGGTGGGTCGCGCTGAATACGCACGTCCGGAGCACGTGACCCTGTCCCGCGACGCGGGCCGAGCGCCGGGCGGAGGACATGAACAGGGAGGCAGGCTACCGTCGTGTCGCAAGTCACGCTGAAACAACTCCTTGAGGCTGGTGTCCACTTTGGCCACCAGACCAGCCGCTGGAATCCGAAGATGCGCCCCTACATCTTCACCGCGCGCAACGGCATCCACATCATCGATCTTCAGAAGACGGTGAAGCTCTTGGACGAGGCGCTGGAGTTCGTGAAGAACGTTGCCGCCAGCGGCAAACCGGTGCTCTTTGTCGGAACCAAGAAGCAAGCCCAGGAGACCATCCAGACGGAGGCTGCCCGCTGCGGGATGTACTTCGTCAACCGTCGCTGGATGGGAGGGATGCTGACCAACTTCACCACGGTGAAGAAGCGCATCGAGCGGCTCCAAGAGCTGCGCAAGATGCAGCAGAGCGGTCAGTTCGAGCAGCTGCCGAAGAAGGAGGCGAAGAAGCTTCAGGACGAACTCGACCGTCTCATGTACCACTTCGATGGCATCGCGGACATGAGGCGACTGCCGGGGGCGGTGTACGTGGTCGATCCCCGCAAGGAGCACATCGCGGTCACCGAGGCCAACCGGTTGGGGATTCCGGTGGTGGCGATCACCGACTCCAACTGCGACCCCGACCTGATCCAGTACGTGATCCCGGGCAACGACGACGCGATCAGGGCCGTCAAGCTGCTCACTGGCAAGGTCGCCGATGCCTGCCTGGAGGGTCGTCAGATGGCGCTTGAGCGTGGCGAGGTGCTGCCGGCCATGGAGGAGCGTGAGTTCCTGGAGACGCCACGCTACGACCTCATCGAGGAGTACCTGGAGGACGAAGAGGACTATCTGCCGGATGTGTCCGAGGATGAGTTCCTCGGCCGTGGTGGCGAGGAGGAGATGCGCTAGTGGCGGAGACGAAGGCGGTCGCGCTCGAGCGGGTGAAGCAGCTCCGTGACATGACCGGCGCCGGGATGATGGACTGCCGGACGGCGTTGGAGGATGCGGAGGGTGACCTGGATCGGGCCGTCCAGCTCCTGCGCGAGCGTGGGGTGGCCAAGGCCGCGAAGCGCGCTGGCCGGGAGACCAGCAACGGGGTGGTCGAAGCCTACCTGCACCGGACCAGCGAGGACTACCCGCCCCAGGTGGGGGCGCTGGTGGAGCTCAACTGCGAGAGCGACTTCGTGGCCAAGGGGGAGGACTTCCGCCGCCTGGCTCACGAGCTCGCCCTCCACATCGCCGCGGCCAGCCCCCGCTGGGTGAGCGTGGAGGAGGTGCCGCCGGAGGTGGTGGAGCAGGAACGTGAGCTCTACCGGCGCCAGGCGGAACAGGAGGGGCGGCCCCCGGCCGTGGTCGACCGCATCGTCGAGAACAAGGTGGCCCGTTTCTACGAGGAGCACTGCCTGCTGGAGCAGCCTTTCGTCCGGGACCCGGCGATCCGGGTCAGGGACCTCATCGCCCAGACGGTGGCGAAGGTCCAGGAGAACATCACCGTGCGTCGGTTCAGTCGGTTCAGCATCAGGGAGGCGTAGGTCGGCGGTTGGAGAGGGAGCCTCGCTATCGGCGGATCCTGCTCAAGCTGAGCGGCGAGGCCTTGGGCGGATCGCGCGATTACGGCATCGACTTCGCGGTCGTGCAGGACGTGGTCCGGCAGGTCAAGCGGGTCCACGAGCTCGGGGTGCAGGTCCTGCTCGTCGTCGGCGGTGGCAACATCTTCCGTGGCCGCGATGCGGCCAAGGGGGGCCTCGACCGTGCCACGGGCGACTACATGGGCATGCTGGGCACGGTGATCAACGCCCTGGCCCTGCAGGACGGGCTGGAGAAGCTCGGGGTCGCGGCCCGGACCATGACCGCGATCCAGATGAACCAGGTGGCGGAGCCCTACATCCGACGCCGGGCGGTGCGCCACCTGGAGAAGGGCCGGGTGGTCATCCTGGCCGGCGGCAACGGCGATCCCTACTTCACCACGGACACCACCGCTGCGCTTCGGGCCGTGGAGCTGGAGTGCGATGTGCTGATGAAGGCCACCAAGGTGGATGGGGTCTACACCGCCGACCCCGTCCGGGACCCCACCGCCACCAAGCTGCGCCGGCTGGACTACATGGAAGTGCTGAATCGTGGCATCGACGTGATGGACAACACCGCGCTGACCTTGTGCATGGACAACGAGATGCCGATCGTCGTCTTCGACCTGCTCAAGGAGGGGAACCTGGAGCGGGTGGTGCTCGGTGACGAGATCGGCACATTGGTGGCCACCCCGGCATGAGCGTCGACAGCATCCTCGCCGAGGCCGAGTCCAGGATGAGCAAGTCGATCCAGCACCTGGAGCAGGAGCTGGCGACGATCCGAACCGGCCGTGCCAATCCCGCCCTGATCGAGCGTGTGATGGTGCCGTACTACGGCACCCCCACGCCGCTCAACCAGTTGGCCCAGATCACCGCCCCCGAGCCGCGCCTGCTGGTCGTGCAGGTCTACGATCGCGGCCAGATGGGCGTCATCGAGAGGGCCATCCGCGACGCCGGCCTGGGCCTCAACCCGAGCAACGACGGGCAGGTGATCAGGGTCCCCGTCCCGCCGTTGACCGAGGAGCGGCGCCGCGAGTACGTCAAGCTGGTCCGCCAGCGGGCCGAGGAGGCTCGGGTGGCCATCCGCAACGTCCGTCGTGACGAGCTGCATCGCATCCAGCAACAGGAGCGGGCAGGGGAGGTTCCCGAGGACCAGGCCCGCCGCGCCGGGGAGCAGCTTCAACGGATCACCGACAGCCACATCGGCCGCATCGACGCCATCGCCAGCCGCAAGGAGGCCGAGGTGATGGAGGTGTCGTGACCGGGATCTGGTCCTTCGTCCGACCCTCGAGCTTGGTGGAGGCGGCCTGGAGCCCACGGTCGCCTCGGTCTCGGCGGGCAGGGGCCACGGCCCAGGTGCCGGCTGCCTGGGCCCCCCCGCGCCTGGCCGGGGCGAGGGAGGGGAGGAGGGCGCGATGACAGCCCAGCCGCTTCCGGCCGTCGCGCCGGCAGGGCCGCAGGCCGGGAGGGTCCCGCATCACGTGGCGATCATCATGGACGGGAACGGGCGCTGGGCTCGCCTGCGCGGGCGACCGCACACCTTCGGCCACCGGGCGGGGGTGCGGGCGATCAAGCGGGTGATGTACGGCTGCGAGGAGCTGGGGGTCAAGATCCTCAGCGTCTACGCCTTCTCGACTGAGAACTGGTCGCGGCCCAGGGCCGAGGTGCGAGCGTTGATGCGCCTCTTCCACGAGACCCTCCGCCGCGAGTTCGACGAGCTCAACGCCCGCGGCATCCGGATCGTGGTCAGTGGGCGGCGCGCCGACCTGCCGAGGGAGATCCGTCGCCAGATCGCCGAGGCCGAGGAGCGGACGGCCGCCAACGCCAACGGCGTGCTCAACGTCTGCCTCAACTACGGCGGCCGCGCCGAGCTGGTGGACGCGGTGCGCTCGCTGATCGCTGCCGGGGTCCGGCCGGAGGAGGTCGACGAGCGGGCGCTCGCGGCGCATCTGTACCACCCTGAGCTGCCCGACCCCGACCTGATCATCCGGACCGCCGGCGAGAGTCGGATCAGCAACTTCCTGCTCTGGCAGTCGGCCTACGCGGAGATCCATGTCACCGAGACCCTGTGGCCCGATTTCGACGTCGAGGACCTGAAGCGGGCGATCGCGGACTACCAACGGCGGGTGCGCCGCTTCGGAGGGAGGCCGGAGGAAGCCGTCTCCGTAGGCTGACCGTCCGGCACCTGCCGCCGCTCGTGGTCAGGATCGTCAGCGGAGCGGTCCTCCTTGTTGCCCTCGTGGGCTTGCTCTTGGCGGGCCGGGTGGGCATCTCGATCGTGGTGGTGGTGGTGGCCGTGCTCGCGCTCTGGGAGTTCCGCAGCCTCTCCGGGCGCATGGGCCTGCTCCCTCCGGCCTGGCTGATCTACCCGCTGGGCGTGTACTTCACCTTCGCCGGCACCCTGCTCAAGGTGGTGCCGGTGGAGCTGGTCCTCTCCGCCGCCCTCGTCCTCGGCCTGTCGGCCTTCCTGGTCCTGCGCGATCGGCACATGGTGCTCGGGCGCTGGGCGATGGCGCTGGCCGGCGCCGTCTACGTCGGGGTGCCGCTCGATGCCTACCTGCTGCTCTACCAATCCGCCCCCGGTCGACGGGCGCTCTTCTGGGTCCTGACCGTTATCCTGACGGTGGTGGTCAGCGACTCGTCCGCGCTGCTGGTGGGCCAGCGCTTCGGACGGCATCCCTTCTTCCCCACCATCAGCCCCAAGAAGACCGTCGAGGGGGCGCTCGCTGGGTTGGGGTGCTGCCTGCCGGTGATGTCCCTGGGTGGGGTCCTCCTGCTCGACCTGCCGGTCTGGCACGCGGTCCTCCTGGCGGTCATGGTCGGGGTCGCCGCCCAGGCGGGTGACCTGGTGGAGTCCCAGATGAAGCGGCTGGCCGGGGTCAAGGACTCGTCCCACCTCATCCCCGGCCACGGCGGGGTGCTGGACCGCCTGGACTCGTTGCTCTTCCCGCCGATTGTCGTGTACCTCTATGCCCTCTACCTCCACTTGCTGTAGCTCACGAGAGGAGATGGAACCCAGTCTCACCGACCGGTCCAAGGCAGCGCTCCCGGAGGGATGGCCCTCCCCCGGCCCGCGGGCCGAGGCGGGGAGAGGGGCGGGCCGGCCCCTGCGTGTCGCGCTCCTGGGTGCCACCGGCTCGATCGGCACCCAGGCCCTGGACGTGATCGACCGCTTCCCGGAGCGGTTCGAGGTCTTCGCCTTGGTCTCCGGGCGCCGCCTGCCGGCCCGGGCCGCGCGCTACCAGCTTCGATCCGAGGACCCCGACTTCGAAGCCCGACTGGAGGAGGTGGTGACCCACCCCGACTGTGACCTGGTCCTGGTGGCGATCCCCGGGGCGCGCGCCCTGGCGCCCACCCTCGCCGCCCTGCGGGCGGGCAAGAAGGTGGCGATCGCGACCAAGGAGGTTCTGGTCATGGCCGGGGAGCTGGTCGTGGGCAGCGCCGCCCCGGGCGCCATCCGGCCGGTCGACTCGGAGCACTCGGCCATCTGGCAATGTCTGTGGGGGGAAAGCCCGGAGAGCGTGGCCAGGCTTGTCCTCACGGCCAGCGGCGGCCCCTTCTGGGGCCGTCCCGAGCTGGACCTGGGGACGGTGACCGTGGCCGAGGCCCTGAACCATCCCCGCTGGTCGATGGGGCCCAAGGTGACCGTCGACTGCGCCACCTTGATGAACAAGGGGCTGGAGACCATCGAGGCCCACCATCTGTTCCAGATCCCACTCGATCGCATCGACGTGGTGGTCCACCCCCAGAGCGTCATCCACTCGCTGGTCGAGTTCGTGGATGGCTCGGCCAAGGCCCAGCTGGGCAACCCGGACATGCGCCTGCCCATCGGCCTCGCCCTCGCCTACCCGACGCGGCTGCCGGGGGTAGTCCCCTCGACCTCGTTCCAGGACCTGGGGGCGTTGGAGCTGTACCCCCTCGACCGTCGGCGCTTCCCCAGCGTGGACCTGGCTCGGGAGGCGGCGCGGCAGGGGGGATGCTATCCGGCGGTCCTGAACGCCGCCAACGAGGAGGCGGTGGCGGCGTTCTTGGACGGGCAGATCCGCTTCGTCGACATCGTGCCGCTGGTCGAGTCGGCGCTTGCCGCCTTCCAGGGGCGGGGAGGGGAGCAGGTGGGCCGCCCCGGGGCCGGCGGGGGAGGATCCCGGCGGGTGGGCCTGGACGAGATCCTGGCCGCCGACGCCGACGCCCGCGCCCACGTGCGCTCCAAGGTCGGTAAGGTCGGGGCATGAGCATGCCGGATCTGACGGGCTCGGCGATCACCCTCGCCCACCTGGCCGCCATCGTGGGCATCTTCCTGCTCTTGGTGATCCCCCACGAGGCCGGTCACTTCCTGCTCGCCAAGCGGTTCCGGGTGCCGGTCTACGAGTTCTCGGTCGGGATGGGGCCGAGGGTCGTCTCCTGGGCACGTGGCGGGACGGTCTACGCCCTGCGGTTGATCCCGCTCGGCGGCTTCGTGCGCCTGGCTGGCCTCGAGCCCGAGGATCCGAACCCGGACAGCTTCCACTCCAAGCCTGCTCGCCAGCGCTTGCTCATCCTGTTCGCCGGCCCGGCGGTCAACTTCCTGGTCGCCACGCTCCTCATGACCGGCGTGAGCCTGGCCCAGGTCAACTCCGACCCTGGGCGGGTGGTGGGTGTGCAGCGAGGCGGGCCGGCCTACGCGCAGGGGATCCGGCCGGGGGACAGCATCCAGTCCGTCGACGGGCAGCAGGTGACCCACGCCAACGACATCCTGCGGGCCGAGCAAACCGGCCGGGGCCAGCCTCTGCAGGTGGTCGTCAGACGCCCCGACGGATCCACCTTCGCCCGGACCGTCAGGCCACGTTACGACGCGAGCTCCCATCGCTATCTGATCGGGATCGAGACGGAGGCGGTGGTCACGCCCCTCCAGGCTTTGGGCACCGGCCTCGCCTTTCCAGTGGTCTCGACCGTCGCCATCGGCGAGGGGATCTACCAGGTGGTGAGCGGACAGATCCCCGGTGGCCTGTTCGGGCCGGCCGGGCTGTCGGGCCCGGTCGGTTTCGGCTGGATCGCCTACCAGGCGGCGACGCAGGGGCTGCTCCAGTACCTGGGCATCGCTGCCATCCTCTCCATGGCTCTGGGCCTCACCAACTTGCTCCCCATCCCGGCCCTGGACGGCGCCCGCATGCTGGTCGTGGGCCTGGAGAAGCTGCGCGGGCATCCCTTCGATCGCGAGCGCGAGATGGCAGTGCAACGCCTGGGCCTGTACGCCCTGCTAGCCTTGATGGCGTTCATCACGATCCTGGACGTCCAGCGGATCGCCAGCGGCCAGTTTGGTTTGAGATGACACAGATCGGTCTTCCCGTGACAGAGCAGGATCCCTCCCGGAACGGGCTGCCGGCCCGGCGCAGGTCGATCCCGGTGCGCGTCGGTGAGGTGGTGGTGGGGGGAGCCGCGCCCATCGCTGTCCAGACGATGACCAAGACGGACACCCGCGATGTGCGCGCCACCCTGGAGCAGATCGCGGCCCTCAAGGACGCGGGCTGCGAGATCGTGCGGCCGGCCGTGCCCGACCGTCACGCGGCGGAGGCCCTGAAGGAGATCGTCCGCAAGTCGCCCCTGCCGATCATCGCTGACATCCACTACAACCACGAGCTGGCCCTGATGGCGATCGAGGCCGGGGTCCACGGCCTGCGCTTGAACCCGGGCAACATCCCCGACCGGGAGAAGGTGGTGCGGGTGGTGAAGGCGGCCCGGGAGCGCGACATCCCCTTCCGGATCGGGGTGAACGCTGGCTCCCTTCCCGAGGAGGTGCACCGGAACCTGCGCGAGCAGCAGGCCGTCAACCGCGACGATCGGCTGCGCACCGCGCAACGGATGGTGGAGGTTGCGCTCGGCCACTGCAAGATCCTGGAGGACCTGGACTACGGGCCGGGCCACATCAAGGTCAGCCTCAAGGCGACCGACGTCTGGACCAACGTGCTGGCCAACCGCCTCTTCGCCCAGGCCCGCCCCTATCCGATCCATCTCGGGGTGACCGAGTCCGGGCCGGTCCAGGCCGGCAGCATTCGCAGCGCCGTCGGCCTGGGCATCCTCTTGGCCGAGGGCATCGGTGACACGATCCGCGTCTCGCTGGCCACGGACGACCCGGTTGAGGAGGTCCGGGTCGCCTACGAGATCTTGAAGTCGCTCGACTATCGCCGGGAGGGGGCGACGCTGGTCGCCTGCCCCACCTGCGGCCGGCTCGAGTACGACATGGTGCCGACGGTGAAAGCGGTGGAGGCCCACCTGGCCAAGCTCCGCGTGCCGATCACGGTGGCCGTGATGGGCTGCGTGGTCAACGGGCCGGCCGAGGCTCGTCACGCCGACATCGGGGTGACGGGGGGGCGTGGCAAGGGCGTGATCTTTCGCAAGGGCAAGCTCTACAAGACGGTTCCCCAAGAGGAGCTCCTGCCGGTCCTGCTGCGGGAGATCGACCAGATCGCGGCTGAGCGCGGCGCCTCGGAGGGATCGGCATCTCGCTGACCTCGGCTGCCAGCGGCGATGGCCGCTGCCGTCCTCGGTCGTGGTCGCGCATAATCGGTGGTCACACGTCGCCGCGGCCGCGTCTCAGGTCGCCTGAGGTCCTGGGCGTGGCCGGCAGCCTGGCCGAGCGATGAGGAGCACATGTGACCCAGGGCCGAGGAGGCAGCGGGCACCGCGCTGAGGGTGCCCGGCCGGGCGGACTCGAAAAGGCAGGGAAGGCGAGGGGGGAGGCGGATGGCGGGAGGCCCTCCGGCCCGCGCCTCCCGGTGGCGCGCCTAGGGTCCGCGCCGGGCCGCTGGTTCACCGTGCCCGATGGACCGACAACCCACCGCCGAGGGAGCCTCACAGGATGGCAGAGATCGTCGAGAACGCGGAGACGCAAGCGTTCGTCAAGGACATCACCCGGATGTCCGTCGACTTCGACCGTTGGTACACGGATGTGGTCCGGAAGGCCGAGCTGGCCGACTACACCCCGGTCCGTGGCTGCATGGTCATCCGTCCCTACGGCTACGCCCTGTGGGAGCACATCCAGCACGCCTTCGACGGCATGATCAAGGCGACCGGGCATGAGAACTGGTACTTCCCGCTCCTCATCCCGGAGGACCTCCTGATGAAGGAGGCCGAGCACGTGGAGGGCTTCACCCCCGAGGTGGCGTGGGTGACCGAGGCGGGGAGCCATGGCCGCCTCGACCAGCGCCTCGCCATCCGGCCCACCAGCGAGACGATCATCGGCACCCTCATCCGTCGCTACATCCACTCCCACCGCGATCTTCCCCAGCTCACCAACCAGTGGTGCAACGTGCTGCGCTGGGAGTTGCGGACCCGGCTCTTCTTGCGCACGGCCGAGTTCCTGTGGCAGGAAGGGCACACCTTCCACGCCACCGCCGAGGAGGCCCAGCAGGAGGTGGACCTGATCCTGGATCTCTATCGGCGCCTGGCCGAGGACTGGCTGGCGATGCCGGTGGTGGCGGGGCTCAAGAGCCGAGCCGAGACCTTCGCCGGCGCGGTCTACACCAAGAGCATCGAGGCCATGATGCTCGACGGCCTGGCCCTCCAGGCCGGCACCTCCCACTACTTCGGGCAGAACTTCAGCCGCGCCTACGACATCACCTTCACCAACCAGGAGAACCAACGTGAGCACTGCTACTCGACCTCCTGGGGGATCTCCACCCGCCTGATCGGCGGCGTGATCATGACCCATGGGGACGACACCGGGCTGATCCTGCCCCCGAAGGTGGCGCCGGTGCAGGTGGTCGTGGTCCCCATCTTCCGCGACGAGGAGACGCGGCAGCGCGTGCGCTCGGCGATCGAGGCCTGGCGCCCCGCGGTCGAGGGCGCTGGCCTGCGGCTCAAGGTCGACTGGAGCGAGGAGCGGCCGGGGGAGAAGTTCAACCGCTGGGAGCTGAAGGGGGTGCCGTTGCGGGTCGAGGTTGGGCCGCGTGACCTCGAGGCGGACCAGGTCACGGTCGTCGATCGCCTGACCCGGGAGCGACGACAGGCACCCGCGGCCGGCCTCGACCGTCGCTTGAGGGACGAGCTGGAGGGGTTCCAGCGGCGGCTCTTCCAGCGGGCCCTGGAGTTCCGGGCCCAGCACACGTACGAGCTGACGAGCCTGGCCGAGGTCGTGGAGCATTTCCGGCAGGGCACCGGCTTTGTGTGGACCGCCTGGTGCGAGGACCCGGCCTGCGAGGCGCGGGTCAAGGAGGAGACCCACGGGGTGACCATCCGGAACTATGACCCTGACCAGCCGGCGGGCGGCGACTGCCTGGTGTGCGGGCGGCGGGGGCGCCGCCGGGTGGTGCTGGCTCGATCCTACTGAGCGATCGGAGGCCGAGACGGAACGATTCGGGCTCGTACCCTGTTGGTACATCACACGTGAGAGCGCTTGGGGATGAGCATCTCTGAGCTCCTGCGTATCGTCGGTCACCTGGCTCCCCAGGAACGGGAGCTGGTCCAGCGCGCCTACGAGCGCGCCTCCGAGGCCCACGTCGGGCAGCGTCGCCTCTCCGGCGAGGACTACGTCGAGCATCCCTTGCAGGTGGCGGCCATCCTGGCCGAGCTGCGCCTCGACGCGCCCACCCTGGCCGCCGCCCTCCTGCACGACACCGTCGAGGACACCGACCTCACCCTGGAGGAGGTCGAGGCCGCTTTCGGGCCGGTGGTGGCCCGGCTGGTGGAGGGGGTGACCAAGCTCAGTCGGATCGAGTTCCGCTCTGATCAGCAGCGCCATGCCGAGAACATCCGCCGCATGCTCCTGGCCATGGCCGACGACATCCGGGTCGTCCTCATCAAGCTGGCGGATCGCCTCCACAACATGCGCACCCTGGATGCGCTGCCGGAGCCCAAACGTCGCCGGATCGCCCGAGAGACGTTGGACATCTACGCCCCGCTGGCCCATCGTCTCGGGATCGGCCAGCTCAAGTGGGAGCTGGAGGACCTGGCCTTTCGCCAGCTCGAGCCCGAGGCGTACCAGGACATCGTGCGGCGGGTCAACCGCAAGCGACGGGAACGTGAGCAGCTGGTCCAGGAGCTGGGGGAGATCCTGGCCCGCGAGCTGGAGAAGATCGAGATCGCGGCCGAGATCTCGGGGCGGCCCAAGCACATCTACTCGATCTGGCAGAAGATGATCCGCGACCACAAGGACTTCTCCCAGATCTACGATCTGCTCGCGCTCCGCGTCCTGGTGGAGACGGTCAAGGACTGCTACGGGGTCCTGGGCGTCGTCCACTCGCTCTGGAAGCCTCTCCCCGGCCGCTTCAAGGACTACGTGGCGATGCCCAAGTCCAACGGCTACCAGTCCCTTCACACCACGGTGATCAGCCACACCGGTGAGCCCATCGAGATCCAGATCCGGACCCATGAGATGCACCGGGTGGCGGACTTCGGCGTGGCCGCCCATTGGGCCTACAAGGAGGGCGCCAGCGATCCTCGTTTCGACCAGAAGCTCAGCTGGCTGCGCCTGCTCATGGAGTGGCAGAAGGAGGTGACCGATGCCGAGTCCTTCGTGAACGCGGTCAAGGTCGACATCTTCCAGGACGAGGTCTTCGTCTTCTCGCCCAAGGGTGACGTCATCAACCTGCCCGCGGGCTCCACCCCGGTGGACTTCGCCTACCGCATCCACACCGAGGTCGGGCATCGCTGCATCGGGGCCAAGGTCAACGGCCGCATGGTGCCGCTCGACTACCAGCTCGAGAACGGCGAGATCGTCGAGATCCTGACCTCGAAAGGCCCGCACGGCCCCAGCCGTGACTGGCTGAACTTCGTCAAGAGCGCCTCCGCCAAGGAGCGGATCCGCAAGTGGTTCAAGAGCCAGCGCCGCGAGGAGAACGTGGCCAAGGGACGGGACCTGCTGGAGCGGGAGCTCCACCGGATGCACCGGCTGACCCTGGCCCAGCTGCCCGAGGGCAAGCTGGAGGAGATCGCGGCCCAGTACTCGTACCAGTCGGCCGAGGACTTCCTGGCCGCCCTGGGCTACGGCGATCTGTCGCCGCGCGCGGTCGTGATGCGCATGGCCCTGGCCCGTGGGGAGGGTGGCGATGACCTCCGCTCCATCCCGCTCATCCCCCAGGCGAGGCCGACGCCTCGGGTGCTGGTGCGGGGGGAGCGGGGCATCCTCACCCGGATCGCGCCCTGCTGCCAGCCCGTCCCCGGCGATGCCATCACCGGCTACACGACCAGGGGCAGGGGGGTCAGCGTCCATCGGGTCGACTGCATCAACGCCATCAACAGCCCGGACGCCGAGCGGGTCGTGCCTGTGGACTGGGACATCGAGGTCTCTCAGCTGTACCCGGTCTCGATCAAGATCGAGGCGTGGGACCGGACGGGGTTGCTCCGTGACATCGCCACCGTGGTCGCCGAGCAGCGGGTCAACATGTCGGCGGCCTCGGTGCAGGTCTACGACGATCGGACGGCGGTGGTCTCGGCCACGGTCGAGATCGACTCCCTCTCCCAGCTCTCCAGGCTGATGGAGAAGCTGGAGCAGGTCCGCGACGTCCACATGGTGGCGCGCGAGACGGCGAGCTGATGGGGGTGGGCTGCGGTCCGCGATGAGCCAGCGAGAGCAACGCATCCACGTCGAGGCCACGGCCGATCGCCAGTTCGGCGCCAACTCCTACCTCGTGGAGGATGAGGAGACCCACGACGCCGCGATCGTCGACGCCAACCTGGAGCCCGAGCTGATGGTGGACCTGGTGCGCCGGCGAGGGGCGCGGGTCCGGGCCATCCTTCTCACCCACACCGACATCGACCATGTGGCCGGCCTGGGGCGCCTGCGCGAGGCCTTCGGGGACGTCCCCATCGCCGTCCACGACGCCGAGCGCGCCACGATCACCCAGGGGAGGCCGATGCGGCGGGAGTTCCCGCACGAGCTCCCCGCCTTCGACAACGTCGAGGCTTTGCGGCCCGGCGAGGTCTATCGCGCCGGGTCGTTGGCCTTCGAGGTGCTCCACACGCCAGGGCATAGCCCGGGTGGGGTCACCCTCAAGATCGGCAACGCGCTGTTCACCGGCGATGCCCTGTTCGCCGGGTCGATCGGCCGGTCCGACTTCTCGAACAGCGATGGCCAGGAGCTGCTGCGCAGCATCCGCGATCGGCTCCTGACCCAACCTGATGAGTGCCTCGTGTTCAGCGGGCACGGCCCGGTGACCACGATCGGGCAAGAGCGGCGCTACAACCCCTTCCTGTAGCCGCCGGGGCCAGCGGCCGGGGTCGGTGGACTCTCCCTATACTCGGCGGGTACCGATGCCTCCCTCATCGCTTCAGTCCGCCCGCGGCGTCCGGGACGTGCTACCTCCCGAGCGCGCCACCTGGGACCTGGTTGAACGTGCCGCCCGCCGGGTGGCACGGGGGTTCGGCTACCAGGAGATCGAGGTCCCGATCATCGAGCCGCTCGAGCTGGTCGAGCGGGGGATCGGAGGCGACACCGACGTCGTCAGCAAGGAGATCTACCTGGTGCACTCGCGCGCTGAGCCCGACTCCCGTCTCGTCCTCCGGCCCGAGGCGACGGCCGGGGTCGTGCGTGCCTACTTCCAGAACCGGCTCGACGCCGAGCCGCAACCGCAGCGGCTGTACACGCTCGGCCCCATGTTCCGTCACGATCGGCCCCAGGCCGGCCGCTATCGGGAGTTCCACCAGTTCGACCTCGAGGCCTTCGGCTCGGGCGCCGCGGCCCTGGACGCCGAGGTGATCGAGGTGGCGGTGAGCTGGTTGGCGGCGTTGGGGGTGCGGGGGTTCACGGTCGAGCTCAACAGCATCGGCGACGCCGCCTGTCGCCCCCGCTACCTGGAGCGGCTGAGGGCCTACTACCGGCCGTTGAGGGAGCGGCTCGACCCCGAGTGCCAGCGTCGTCTCGAGGTCAACCCGTTGCGCCTGTTGGACTGCAAGGCCCCCCAGTGCCAGCCCCTCAAGGCGAACGCGCCTCGGATCGCCGACCATCTCTGCCCGGCCTGTCAGGAGGCCTTCTCCGAGGTGCGACGGTTGCTGGACGCGGGTGGCATCGAGTACCGGCTCAACCCCTACCTGGTGCGTGGCCTCGACTACTACACGCGGACGGTCTTCGAGGTGTCGCACGAGGCCCTGGGTGGGGCCCAGAGCTCGCTCGGCGGAGGAGGCCGCTACGACGGCCTGGCCGCCGCGCTTGGTTACGCGGACACGCCCGCCACCGGCTTCGCCGCCGGCCTGGAGCGTGTCATCTTGGTCCTCGAGCGGCAGCGCCTGGCGCCCCCGCCGTCGCCTCCCGCCGAGCTGGCGGTGCTCCCCGACGGGGAGGGCCTGGCCGGGGCCGCCGCCAGCGTGGGCCGGATCGCGCGTCGCTCGGTGCGGGTGGCGGTCGACTACTCCACGCGGAGCCTGAGGGCCAAGATGCGTGCCGCCCATCGGGCTGGCTACCCGTGGGTGGCGATCATGAACTCGGCGGAGGCCAACCGTGAGGTCGTGCAGCTCCGCCACATGGCCAGCGGTGACCAACGAGAGGTGGCCTGGCGGGATCTTCCCGATGTCCTGCGGGCACCCCGGGGGGGCGCGTCGCCGGAGGCTCCCACGCCAGCGCTCGACCCGGCGGCGAGGGACGGTGGGGTCGAGGCGTGAGCGGGTTCAAGGCTCCGCCTTGTGGGTCGCTGCGGGCGGCCGATGCAGGCCGGGAGGTCGAGCTCTACGGATGGGTGAGCCGGAGGAGAGATCACGGCGGCCTGATCTTCGTCGACCTGCGCGACCGCTGGGGGACGGTCCAGGTGGTCTTCAGCCCGGCCGTGCCCGAGGCGCACCGGGTGGCCGAGACCTTGCGCGCCGAGTACGTGATCCGGGTGCGAGGAACGGTCGGACGTCGACCTCATGGCGCGGAGAACCCTGCCCTCCCCACCGGGGAGGTGGAGATCGTGGCCCAGGAGCTCGAGATCCTGAGCCGGAGCAAGACCCCTCCCTTCCCCATCGAGGGCGAGCAGGAGGCGGATGAGACCGTCCGCCTGCGGCACCGCTACCTGGACCTGCGGCGGCCGCGGATGCAGCGGATCCTGGAGATCCGGCATCGGGTGAACAAGATCACCCACGCCTACTTCGACGAGCAGGGGTTCTGGGAGGTGGAGACCCCGGTCCTGACCAAGGCCACCCCGGAGGGGGCGCGGGACTTCCTGGTCCCCAGCCGTCTGCACCCCGGTCGGTTCTACGCCCTGCCCCAGTCCCCTCAGCAGATGAAGCAGCTGCTGATGGTGGCCGGGGTGCAGCGGTACTACCAGATTGCCCGCTGCCTGCGCGACGAGGACCTGCGGGCCGATCGGGCACCCGAGTTCACGCAGCTCGATCTCGAGATGTCGTTCTGCGACGAGGAGGACATCTTCGAGGTGGTGGAGGGCTGGATCGGTCGCCTTTGGAAGGAGATCCTCGACGTCGAGCTCCCCAGGCCCTGGCCCCGGCTCAGCATGCAGGAGGCGCTCCTGCGCTATGGGACCGACAAGCCCGACCTCCGCTATGGGCTCGAGATCGCCGACCTGAGCGAGGTCCTGGCCGGGACCCAAGCCCGGGTGTTCCGAGCCGCGCTTGAGGCCAACGGCGTGGTGCGAGGCCTTGCCGTCCCCGGCGGCCGGGACATGGCCCGACGGGAGCTCGATGAGCTGGTGGCGCTGGCCAAGGGGGCGGGGGGATCCGGCCTGGCCTGGTTTCCCGGGGGGCCGCTGGACAAGTTCCTCTCCGAGACCGAGCAAGCCGGGATCCGCCGCCTCACCGGAGCCGGCCCCGACGACGTGGTCCTGATCGCCGCCGGCCGTCGGCGGCGGGTGGAGACGGTGATGGGCCTGGTCCGTCAGGAGGTGGCGCACCGGCGTGGGCTGGTCTGCGACGGGCAGTGGCGGTTCGTCTGGATCTACCCGATGTTCCTCTTCGAGGAGGACGCCGAGGGCAACCTCACCTACGGCCACCACCCCTTCACCCGGCCGGTCGAGGAGGACCTGCCGCTCATCGACGAGCGGCCGTACGAGGTCCGGGCCCACGCCTACGATTTCGTCTGCAACGGCTACGAGCTGGCCAGCGGCAGCCTCCGGATCTACGACCGAGCCATGCAGGAGCGGGTGTTCCGGATCCTGGGGCTGGATCCCGACACCATCCAGGCCCGCTTCGGGCATCTCCTGGAGGCGTTCGAGTACGGGGTGCCCCCCCATGGGGGGATCGCGCCGGGGTTGGATCGCATCGTCATGCTGCTCGCGGGCACCGACAACATCCGTGACGTGATTGCCTTCCCCAAGACCCAGAGCATGGTCGACCTCATGATGGAGGCCCCCAGCGAGGTGGACGAGGCCCAGCTCCGGGAGCTGCACATCCGGGTCGAGCCGCCGGCTCGGGATGGAGGTGGGCCTGGGTCGGTAGGATGATGGTGCCCCGCCGGGGACGAGGGCTCATATGCGCGTTGCCCAACAGCCATGACATCGGGACCCCGGGGTCGCCGGTGTGGCCCAGATGCCCGCATCTCCGGAGCTTCCACCCGGGGGTGTCCGTTCGGGACCTGGAAGACGCCGGGCAGGGGACCCACCTGAGCCGTCTCAGGACAACCGAACGCCCTCGCCCTCGCGGGCGCACCCTCGGGCACTGAGGGTGCCGTGGTGCTCGGCGGCGCGACGGCGACGCTCGTCGTCAGCCTGCTGCTGGCCTTGATCGCCGCCCAGTGCTTCCACACCTTCTGGCCCGCCGGCTCCCGTCGCTACCCGGCGGTGCTGACCGCGAGCCTGGCCGGCGTGATGGCCGGCCAGGTCTGGGCGTGGCTGGGGCTGCCCGGGGTCGCCCTCGGTCCCAGCAACCTCCTGCCGGCGCTGATCTTCGCCGCTTTGCTGCAGCCTCTGGCAAGGTACATCCGCCTACCATTGCCCTAGCGCTACCGTGGCCGGTCCGTCCGGGTCAGTGGAGGCGGATGTGGACGGGTTTGACCGGGCTGTCGCTGAGGGTAGGTGATACATGGGTTTTCTGGAGTTCCTCTGGCTTGCGCTCGGGATCAGCTCGCTGCTGGTGGCGGCGGCCTTATGCCTGGTGCTGCGCCGGCTGCACCGAGTGCTGGTGGTGCTGGAGGACACCCTGCTCGCAGCGGACGAGGCGATTCGAGAGGTGACCCCGGAGGTGCGTGACAGCCTGGGCAACGTGAACGACATCACAGGAGGGGTGAGCCTGGCCCTCCAAATCGGGGGTGAGGGGGTCGCCCGGCTGGGCCGGGCGACGGCGGCCTCCTGGCAAGAGGCCTCACGCTCCACCCTGGCTGCCCTGCACGGGGTGAAGGTCGGCGTCCGGAGTCTGGCACGCGCGCTGCTCGCAGGCCCCGAGGAACGACCGACAGGAGGTCTGCCCGATGGCAAATAGAAAGGACGATGGATTCGGGTGGGGGGTGATCGTCGGCTTCGCCCTGGGGTTGGTGGCGGGGGCGTACCTCGCCTCAGGGCCTGGCCGGGATCGCGTGGAGCACCTCCGCACGCGCACGATCGAGCTCACCAGCTCGGCGCGACGCGTCGCCGGCGGGGCAGAGGGGCCGCTACGGCGAGCGCTGGCGGAGGGGGTTGAGGCGGCTCGGCGGCGACGTCGCGAGCTGGCCGAGGCTCCCGCCGAGACGATGCCGCGTCGGGAGGGGGACGATGCCTGAGGTGGTCTACTCCGAGCTCGCCGAGCTCAAGATCCCGGCCCGGGACGAGTACATCGGCGTCGCCAAGCGGGTGGCCACATCCCTGGGCGGTCAGCTCGGGTTCGGTCTGGACGAGATCGACGAGCTGGCGATCGCGGTGGTGCAGGCCTGCGCCAACGTGATCGAGACGGCGGAGGAGACCTGGGGGGACGGTGCCACCGTCAAGGTGACGTTCTCTCCCACCGATCGGGGGCTGGCGGTCGAGGTCGAGGCGATCGCGCCCAACGCTCGCGACGGGCTCCCGGTGGAGCGGGTGGCCCCGGAGATCGGTCCCTCGCCGACCCGGAGGCTGCCGCCCCCGACCGGAGCGGAGTTGGAGGAGGCGACCCGCGCCCTGGCCCGGGACATGATTCGGCTCTTCGTCGATGATTTCCGCCACCAGGTGGATGCCGGGAGCCGCCACATCCGTTATCGAATGGTGAAGTACTTGATCAGTTGAGCCGAGTGGGAACCCAACCTGCGCGGGAAGACCAGGTCGTCCACACGACCGGCGCCTTGTCCCGGGACGAGCTGCGTCGCCTCCACCAGCGCTACCGCGAGTCCGACGACCCCGAGGAGCGCGACCGTATCCGGGGGCAGCTGGTCGCTGCCTACGAGAGCCTGGTCCACTTCCTCGCCCGGCGCTTCCAGAACCGGGGCGAGCCGCTGGAGGACATCGTCCAGGTCGGGTTCTTGGGCCTGATCAAGGCCATCGATCGCTTCGAGCCTAGCCTGGGGAACGAGTTCACGACCTTCGCCACCCCCACCATCCTGGGCGAGATCCGTCGCTACTTCCGGGATAAGGGCTGGGCCATGCGCTTCCCCCGCCGCCTCCAGGAGCTGCACCAGCAGGTCGTCCGGCTCAACGAGGAGATGAAGAACGAGCTCGGCCGACAGCCCACCGTGGCCGAGGTGGCCCGACGGCTGGGGGTGCTGCCGGACGAGGTCCTGGAGGCGATGGAGATGAGCACGGCCTTGACCCCGCTCTCCATCGACGCCGCCATGGGCGGCGATGAGGAGAACGGCCGTCAGCTCGGCGAGGCGGTCGGGGAGGAGGACCCGAACCTGGATCGCGTGGAGATGCGCGAGGTGCTGGCCCGGGCCATGCAGCACCTGAACGAGCGCGAGCGCCGGATCATGATCATGCGGTTCTTCGACGAGATGTCCCAGTCGGAGGTGGCCAAGCGACTGGGCATCAGCCAGATGCACGTCTCCCGGCTCCAGCGGGCCGCGCTCGAGCACCTCCGGGAGTCGCTGGGCCCGGAGTAGGCCGCGGTCGGCGCTTCCCTTCGCCCAGGCTCTAAACTGTGCCAGATCCGGTGACCGGACACGAGATCAGACGACGTTTCCTGCGCTACTTCCAGGACCGGGACCACCTCGTGCTGGAGAGCGCGCCGCTGGTGCCGGCGGACGACCCGACCACCCTTTTCATCTCCGCGGGCATGCAGCCCCTGCAGCCCTACTACCAGGGCCTGCGGCCACCGCCGCATCCCCGCCTCGCCTCATGCCAGCGGTGCCTGCGCACCGGTGACCTGGAGCAGGTCGGTCGCACCGACCGGCACATGACCTTCTTCGAGATGCTGGGGAACTTCGCCCCCACCGGTGCCTACTTCAAGGAGCGGGCCATCCCCTGGGCGTGGGAGCTGGTGACCGACGGCCGCCTGGGGCTCGGCTTGCCCCCGGAGCGGATCAGGGTGACGACCCATCCCAGCGACGAGGAGGCGCGGGAGATCTGGCGACGGGAGACCGGGGTGCGGGCGGAGTGGATCTACCAGCGGGAGGACAACTGGTGGGGGCTCGACCTCGGCCCCTGCGGCCCCGACTCGGAGCTCTGGTGGGACCGGGGGCCGGACCATGGGTGCGGCCGGGAGGACTGCCAGCCGGACCACTGCGACCGCTTCCTGGAGTTCTGGAACCTGGTCTTCCCCCAGTTCGACCGCCAGCCCGACGGCAGCCTGCCCCCGCTGGCCCGGCCCGGCATCGACACCGGGATGGGGCTGGAGCGGATCGCGGCCATCCTGCAGGGGGTGGGGAGCGTGTTCGAGACCGATCTCTTCCTCCCCCTGCTGAGCTTCATCCGGGACGCCTCCAGCCAGCGCTCGACGGTCTCGGAGCGGGTGATCGCCGATCACCTGCGTGCCGCCACCTTCGTGCTCGCCGACGGCGTGCACCCCGCCAACGAGGGGCGCGGCTACGTGCTGCGACGGATGATCCGCCGAGCCGCCCTTCACGCCCGGCGAATCGGCCTGACGAGGCCGCTGGCCGACGGCGTGGCGATGGTGGTGGAGGCGATGCGGGACCGGTATCCCTACCTGACCGCCCGGGAGGCCGACGTCCGGGCCGGGATCGCGGCCGAGCAGGAGGCCTTCAGCCGCACCCTGGAGCGAGGCATGGAGCTGTTCGAGCAGCTGGCCGCCCGCGCCACGGGAGAGCTCCCCGGGGCGGAGGCCTTCCGGCTGCACGACACCTTCGGCTTCCCGCTGGAGATGACTCGGGAACTGGCCGCGGAGCGAGGGCTCACCGTGGACGAGGAGGGGTTCGCGGCGGCCATGGCCGAGCAACGGGAGCGCTCGCGCCGCGGGCGCCGGTTCCACTGGGCCGATGTGCGTTCCCTGCCAACGTCGGAGTTCGTGGGCTACGAGCAGCTGGAGGCGGAGGCCACGGTCCTGGCCCTGCGGCGGGACGGTCAGCCCGTGGACGAGGTGGCGGAGGGCGACGAGGTGGAGGCCTACCTCGACCGAACGCCCTTCTACGCCGAGTCGGGCGGCCAGATCGGGGACGCTGGCCGGCTGACCGGCCCCCGGGGCGAGATCCGGGTCGAGGACACCCAGCGACCGCTGGAGGGGGTGGTGGCGCACCTGGGCCGGGTGACGGTCGGCCGTCTCCGCGTCGGCGATCGGGTGGCGGCGGCGGTCGACGCCGCCCGTCGACGCCAGATCGCCCGGCACCACACGGCCACCCACCTGCTCAACCGCGCACTCGAGGAGCTGCTCGGGCGCCGCAACCTGCAGCGGGGCTCGTGGGTGGGGCCGGATCGCACCACCTTCGATTTCCCGCTCGAGCGCCCGTTGCGTCCGGAGGAGCTCGAGCGGCTCTCGGCCCGGGTGAACGAGCAGGTGCGGGCGGCGCTTCCTTTCCATGCCCAGGTGCTGCCGTACGAGCAGGCGGTGGCGACGGGCGCGACCCACCTGTTCGACGAGAGGTACGGGGACCAGGTGCGCGTGGTCTGCTTCGGGGACTGGAGCTGCGAGTTCTGCGGCGGCACCCACTGCCCCACCACCGCCGACGTCGGGTTGGCCCTGATCACCTCGGAGACCAGCGTTGGCCAGGGGTTGCGGCGGATCGAGATGGTGGTCGGGGAAGCGGCCGAGCGCCTGCTCCGACGCCGTCTTGGCCTGCTGGACGAGCTGGCCCGCTCGTTGGGGGTGGCGCCGGAGCAGGTCGGGGAGCGGGTCGCCGAACTGCGTCGGCAGCTGAGGGAGGCGGAGCGCCAGGCGGAGCGGTTGCGCGACGAGCTTCGCCTGAGCCGCATCCGTGGGGCCGGCGTGCGGCGGCGTCCGGCGAGCGTGCCCTTGGTGGCCGAGGAGGTCCCGGCGCAGGGGATGGAGGATCTGCGTGGCTGGGCAGACCGGTACCTGGAGACACTGGGCGGGAGCGGGGTGGTCGCCGTCGCCGGCGACTCCAACTTCGTGGTCAAGGTCTCCCGGGACCTGGCCCCGCGCCACCCCGCCCACCAGCTGGCCAGGGTGCTGGGTCGGGGCGGCGGTCGGCCCGAGCTCGCCCAGGGCCGGCTGACCAGGCCGGCGGCCGAGGCCTTCCAGGAGCTGGAGGCGGCCCTGCGGTGACCCAGTTCAGGTTCCTCAGGACCCGGGATGACTACTACCGCCACTTCACCGTTCTCGACATCGGCACCGATCTGGTCAAGGCCCTGGTGGTTCGCCGGGAGGCGACGCACGGGGTGATCCTGGGGGTGAGCCGGGAGCCTCAACACCCTGACGCGCTCGTGGGCGGGGTGATCGCTGACGTGGGCTTGGTGATCGAGGCTTGCAATCGCGCCCTGGAGGCGGCCGAGGACATGGCGGGGACGGTGCCGGGGCAGGCCGTGGTCGGCATCGCCGGCGAGCTGGTCAGGGGCTTCTCCTCCTCGATCACCTACCCCCGAGAGCGCCCTGCCGAGCGGGTCCGGGAGGCGGAGCTGAAGAGCATGCTCCAGCTGGTGGAGCACCGGGCGCTGCGTGAGGCCCAGCACCTGCTGGAGATGGAGCGCGCCTACGGTGAGGTGGGCGAGGTGCGCCTTGTCCAGTCGGCGATCACCCAGGTCCGGATCGATGGCTACCCCGTGACCAGCCCGGTCGGCTTCCAAGGGCGCAACCTGGAGCTGACGGTGTTCAACACCTTTGCCCCGGCTTCGCACGTGCGTGCCATCGAGGCGGTCGCTCGGGAGCTCGACCTGGAGCTGGCGGCGGTCGTCTCCCAGCCCTATGCCCTCGCCAGGGCGACGGCCGACGATGAGCTGTGGGAGCGGGGTGGGATCTTCGTCGACATCGGCGGCGGCACCACCAACGTCGCGTTGCTCCGTGGCGGCGGGGTGGAGGGCGTTCGCATGTTCAACCTGGGCGGTCAGACCTTCACCCGTCGGTTGGGGGCCGAGATGGGCCTGAGCTACCAGGAGGCGGAGGCGCGCAAGCTCCGTCACTCGGAGGGCCTGCTCGCCCCGGACGAGGAGTACGTGGTGACCCAGCTGCTGATGGCCGACGTGGAGGTGCTGCTCCAGGCGCTCGCCCTGTGCCTGCGCGAGCTGGCTCGAGGGGAGCTCCTGCCCCCGGACCTCTACGTCTGCGGCGGGGGGAGCCTGGTCCCCGAGCTGATGGAGGAGCTGGGCAGGGCGGTCTGGGCGGAGGGGCTTCCCTTCGACCAGCAGCCGCGCGCCTACCTGCTCGGCCCGACGGACGTGCGCGGGGTGGTGGACACGACCGGCCAGCTGACCTCACCTCAGGACGTCGGTCCCATGGGCCTGGCCAGCCATGCCCTCCGGGTGGAGGCCGAGGAGCGGGATCAGGTCAGCTCGGTCATGCGGGGCGTCCTGAAGGGGATGAGGGTGTCATGAAGGGCCAGCTCGGGCCGGCAGCTCGTCCCTGGCGCCGTCACCGTGCCGGTGCCCGGGTCCTTCGGCGGCATGGCCCGGCCCCGGCACGGCGCCCGACCCGGGAGGTCGGGCCTCGGGCGTTCCGCCGCTGGACCGCCGCCCGTCCCCCTCGCTCGGCCGGGACCCATGCCTGGCGTCGCCAGGGTGCGTCGAGCGTCGCCCGACGCCCCGACGTCCTCGCCGGCTGGGACCCCGGCATCTCCGGAGGCACGTGGTGAACGCGCGAGGCCGGCCGGATGCGGATGGCCTCGGGGTGGGCGCTCCCGCCGGGGTGCCCCCTCGACCGTCGGCGCCCGTGGGGCCGCGGCGGCCCGGGCCTCGGCTGGGAGGTGAGTCAGACCGATGACGGTGGACTCGATCGTCGTCGAGGCGGACGAGGACGTCCCCAACGTCGTCGAGCGTCTTCGCCAAGTGGCATCCGAGGACGTGGAGCTGGTGCTGCCCTCGCGTTGTCGTTTCGCCCAGAGCCGCTTCAACTTCCAGCTCCTCCGTCAGTACGCCACCCGCCTTGGGAAGCGGGTGACGGTTCGATCCGCGGACCCCGCCGTGCTGCGGATGGCGGAGGAGGGCGGGTTCACCGTCCGGGCGATGCCCTCCGCAGAGCGCCCGCTCCGCCCCCTGGGCCAGGCGGGGACGAGGCCAGCGGCCGCGGCCCCGGGCAACCGGCCGGCCACGCCTGGCCCCCGGGTGGTTGGCCTGGCGGGGGCGGCCCCAGGACGGCCGGCGGTGGTGCCGGCGGCCGGCGTGCGGGCGGAGGAGGCGGCGCTCCCTGGCGCCCGGCTGGCCGACATGGTGGGGCGGCTCGCGGGCCGGGCGAAGTCGATCTCGCCGTCGGTGCCGCTGGGGCCGCGGGTCCGAGTCGCCGCTCCCCAGCGGGTTCCGGTGATGGCGGCCGCCCGCCTCTCCTTGCCCCCCCTCACCCTCTACGCCGGCTCGGTGGTGCTGTTGGTGCTGGGGCTGCTGGGCACCGTCTTCCTCATGCCCTCCGCGGACGTGGTGTTGGTGGCTGATACCCGCCCCATCTCCAGCAACTTGGAGATCCACGCCCAGCCGGGGTCGGGACCGATCGCGGTTCGGGTGGTGACCCTGGACAAGACACGGTCCACCACCGCCCAGGCCACTGGCCAGCAGGTGACCAGGGGCGCGCTGGCCCAGGGAGAGTTCACCTACGAGAACTCCTGCCCCTTCACCCTCGACATCCCGGCCGGGGAACGCCTGCGGACCAGCGACGGCGTCGAGTTCGCCCAGGTGGGCGATGCGACCGTCGAGTCCGACTCGACGGCCACGGTCCCGATCGTCGCCACCCAGCCCGGCCAGCGCGGGAACGTGGGCGCCGGGCAGATCACCCAGATCGAGGACAACCAGTTCGGATGCCTCCAAGGGGCCAACGCCTCGCCCACCAGCGGCGGTGTCGACGAGCAGACGAAGACCGTCATCCAGCAGTACGACCTGGACATGGCCCGTTCGCTGCTGCGCCAGCAGCTGGAGCAGGACCTGCTCGACGAGCTCGGCCAGCAGACCCGGCAGGGAGAGCGGTTCGCCAGCCCGCCGATCTTCACCGTCGCCCAGTTCACCACCGACCACAACGTGAACGACGCGGTGCCGAGCTTCACCGCCACCATGACCCTCAAGGTCGAGGGTGACTTCTACTCGGTCCAGGACGTGCAACGGGCCTTCGCCGCCCAGCTCGCCCAGCGGGTGCCGAAGGGCGAGCAGCTCACCAGCGACGCCGTCCGGACCCAGTACACGGTCACGCCCTCCGGCGGTGGGCATCTGGACTTCACCGGGACCGCCAGCGGTTTCGTGGCCCCGCGGCTGGACCCGGCCGCGGTTGCGGGGGAGGTGGCGGGCAAGCCGGTGTCGGCGGCTCAGCAGCAGCTCCTCCGCACCCTCCACGTCCGCTCGGTGAACATCCGTCAGTATCCCTTCCCCCTGCCGGTGCTGCCCCTGCTCGGCTCTCGAATCGACGTGAAGTACGAGGAGGTGGTCGTGCAGGGGGCCCAGGCGTGAAGGAGGGGCCCGGAGGGCCGACGGAGGCCAGCCGGCCAGCGGTGGCGCGGGCCCATCGGCCCCGGCTGGCGACGTCGGGATCGCGCCGGTCGCCCCGGTGAGGATCTGACGTGCGGGTCATGGCTGTGGACCCGGGCAGCCGCCGCGTCGGGGTGGCGGTCAGCGACCCGACCGGGACCATCGCCCAGCCGCTGACCGCCGTCCCCGCCCAGCCCGAGGCCACCCTGGCGGCCCGGCTGGCGACCCTGGCCCACACGCTGGAGGCGAGGTGCGTGGTCGTGGGGCTACCCCGGCGTCTGGACGGTGGCCTCGGCCCGGAGGCGCGGGCGGCCATGGCGCTGGCCGAGCGGCTCCACGAGCTCAGCGGCTTGCCCACCGAGCTCGTGGACGAGCGGCTGACGAGCGTGGCGGCGGAGCGAGCGCTGGTGACGGCCGACGTGAGGAGGGCCCGGCGCCGCCGTCTGACGGATCAGGTGGCGGCCGCGCTCATCCTCCAGGCCTACCTGGATCGCGGTCGGGGGAGGGCGGATGGAGCCTGAGCCCGAGGTCGAGCTGCTGGACGAGTCCGGGGCCGAGCGCAGGTTCCGCGTGCACGATGCCGTCGAGGAGGGCGGCACCACCTACTATCTGGTTGAGGCCCTGGACGGAGGAGACGAGGTCATGATCTTGAAGGAGCGGTCAGGGGTGCTTGAGACGGTGGAGGAGGACGAGGTCGAGCTGGTCCTCACGCTGTTCGAGAGCGAGCCCTGACCCGGTCCCCGACAGGCGCGAATGCGACCACCAGCCCAACACTTGGTCCTGAGGCCCGACCTGGCCCACCCCCTGCCGGCCCCTGAGCCGGCCCAGGGGCGACGTCGCCCTCGGCGCCGACGGCTGGCCGTCCTGGCCCTCCTGACGCTGGTCGTGGGGGGGATCGGTGGGGGCTCGGTGTGGTTCCGCCAGCAGCTGCGGCCGCCGGGCTCGGCCTCGGAGTCGGTGGCCTTCCAGGTGCGCCCCGGGGAGAGCTCGGTGCAGGTGGCCCAGGCCCTGTACGAGAAGGGGCTGATTCGCGACCCCCGGGTCTTCCTGGTCTACCTGCGCTACCTGCAGTATCGAGGCCAGGATGCCCGGATCGAGGCCGGACATTTCGTCCTCAACCGGGGCATGACGGTGTCCCAGGTCGTGCAGGCGTTGGGGCACGGTCGGGCGGCTCAGGTGGTGGTGAGCCTCCCTGAGGGCGAGACCATGGCCCAGATGGCGGAGGTGGCCCAGCGAGCCGGGGTTGGGACGGCGCAGCAGTACCTGGCCGCGGCCCAGGACGTGGCCGCATGGAGCCAGCAGTTCCCCTTCCTGCAAGGCCGTCCGCAGGGGGCACCCGACAACCTCGAGGGCTTCCTGTATCCAGACACCTACGACCTCGACCGCGGGGCGCCGCCTCGAGACCTCATCCAGCGTCAGCTGGAGCGCTTCCAGCAGCTGGTCGCCTCGCCGATGATGGCGGCCATCGCCCAGCCGGCCCCCGGTCGTCCGGCGGAGACGCTGTTCAACATCGTGGTCCTGGCCTCGATCGTGGAGCGCGAGGTCGTGACCCCCAGGGATCGAGCCCTGGTGTGCGGCATCTTCTACAACCGCCTCGCGGCCGGCATGCCGCTGCAGGACGACGTCACCGTGATGTATGGGCTGGGCATGACCCAGGATCAGCTCACCCAGGCCGACCTGCGCAAGGACACCCCCTACAACACCTACCTCCACCCGGGGCTGCCGGCAGGCCCGATCTCCAACCCGGGCCTGAGCAGCATCCAGGCCTGCGTCCAGCCCCAGAAGAGCGATTACCTGTTCTTCTTCGCCGACAAGGGAGGGGTCGTTCATTACGCACGAACCTACGCGGAGTTCCAGCGGGAGCAGCAGCAGTTTGGGCTCGGTCCCTGAGCCGCCCTCGGAGGGGGGGCGTCGGGTCGTCCTCCTCGGTCGGGGCATTTCCTACTCGGCCAGCCCGGCCATGCAGACAGCCGCCTTCCGGGCGGCGGGGCTCGCCTGGAGCTATGAGCTCCTCGACATCCCCCCCGACCGGCTCGCCGAGGCGGTGGCCGCCCTGCGGGGGCCGGGGTTCGCCGGTGCCAACGTCACCATCCCCTACAAGGTCGCGGTCATGCCGCTCCTGGACAGGGTGGAGGGTGAGGCCGTGGAGGCCGGGGCGGTGAACACCATCCGCAACCAGGGCGGCCGCTTGATCGGCTCGAACACCGACGTGGAAGGGGTCCGTGCCGCCCTGGAGGCGGTGGGGGTGGAGGTGAGCGGCGCGCGGGCGGTGGTGCTGGGCGTGGGAGGGTCGGCTCGGGCGGCGGCGGTGGCGCTGCGAGGGGCCCGAGTGACCTTCGTCGCCCGCCGCCCCGAGGCGGCGGCGGGCCTGGATGGGGACGTGGTCGATTGGTCGGACCCGAGCTGGCCCGCATTGGTCCGGCAGGGGAACCTGCTCATCAATGCCACCCCGCTCGGACGGGGCGGGGAGATGCCGGTGCGCCCCGCCGACCTGCCGCCCCGGGGGGCCGTGATCGACCTGGTCTACGTGAGCGGCGGGACCCCGTTGGTCAGGATGGCGCGCCGGCTTGGCCTCCGCTGCGCCGACGGCTGGGGCGTGCTCCTGGCCCAGGGGGCGGCGGCCTTCCGAGCCTGGACGTCGCTGTCGCCCCCGCTCGACGCCATGCGGGCCGCGCTGCCCACGTGAGTTGGCCGCTGTTGCCCCTGCTGGTGGCCGGATGGGGCGTGCTGGGCGTCGCGGTCGGGGTCCTGGTACGACGTGGCTCGGTCTGGTTGGCCAGGCGGGAGGGGTTGTCCCCTGGAGGCCGTCCCTGGCAGGTGGTCGGGCCGGTGGTGACGAGCGCGGCGCTGTTCGCGCTCTTCGCGTGGCGGTTCGGGCCACAGCCGGTGTTGCTGATCAAGAGCCTCTGGGTGGCGGTCTTGGTCCAGGTCATCTTCTTCGATGCCGAGCACCGGTTGATCCTGGACCGGGTGGTGGTGCCCGCCGCCGCGGCGGCCCTGGCGCTGAGCGTCATCACCCCTGGCCTGGGGGTGATCCCGGCCCTGGCCGGAGGGATCGGGGCGGGCCTGGTCTTCCTGGCCTTGGCGCTGCTCGGCTCCTGGCTCTTCAAGACCGAGGCCATGGGGCTTGGCGACGTGAAGCTGGCCGCCCTGCTGGGGCTGCTGCTGGGCGGCGGCACCGTGACCGCGGTCTCGATCGGCGTGATCCTGGCCGGGGCGGTGGCGTTGACCCTGCTCCTGCTTCGCCTGCGGACCATGCGCGACGCGATCCCGTACGGTCCTTTCCTTGCCACCGGCGCCCTGGTCGCGCTCTTGGCCCGATGAAGTTGGGGAGGCCGGCCCGTGCCTGGGGGTGGGGCCGGAGCCGTAGAATCGCCCCGCGCAATGCCCAAGCAGCTCCTGTCCAGCGAGAGCATGGTCCTGCCGCCGATCCACCGGCACTGGATCTGGCCGGTCAGCAAGGTGGCGCCGCTGACGGTGGCGCTGGTGGTCGTCACCCTCATCGTGGACACGGTCGGTGCGGTCGTGCTCCCGGCCGTGCCCCGGTTGCTGATCACGCTGGTCCTCCTGGGCGTGATCGGGGGCTGGGCGATCGGGGCTTGGGCGCAGTGGGCGGCCGCCTCGCTGACCGTCACCGACCAGCGCGTGATCTTGGAGGAGGGGATCCTGATCCGCCGCAGCAAGGTGGTCCCGCTCGACCGCATCCAGGACATCCAGACCACCCAGACGCTGCTGGGCCGGCTGCTCGACTACGGGACCATCGAGATCAACGTCGCCGCCACCCAGGGCACGGAGACCTTCCAGTACCTGCGCTCCCCGGAGCTGCTCCGGGACCAGGTGTACGTGCTCTCCGAGCAGGCACGCAAGTAGGGGCTGGACGCCGACGAGGGGGATGGCTATGCCCAGGGTGACGGTGAAGGTCCCGGGTCGACCCTATCCGGTGCTGATCGGCCAGGGGGCGCTCCAGGAGCTGCCACGGGTGGTGCGCGAGCTCGGTGCCTCGGCGGCGGCGGTGGTGACCGACCTGACGGTGGGCGAGCGCTGGGGGGAGGTGGTTCGCGAGGCGCTGGGCGGCCTTGGCGTCCACACCTCGCTCCTGGCCGTCGAGCCGGGCGAGCAGGCCAAGAGCTTGGACGGCTTGGCCCGGGTGCTGGGGTTCCTGGAGGAGGTGGCCCTCGACCGCCAGGGGGTGGTGGTGGCGCTAGGGGGAGGGACGGTGGGCGACCTGGCCGGGTTCGCGGCCGCGGTCTGGTTGCGGGGCGTCCGCTACGTCCAGGTGCCCACCACGCTGCTGGCCATGGTCGACTCCAGCGTGGGCGGCAAGACCGGCGTGGACACGGCCCGGGTCAAGAACGCCGTCGGTGCCATCTGGCAGCCCTCGGCCGTGGTCAGCGACCTGGCCACGCTCGCCACCCTCCCCGAGAGCGAGTACCTGGCGGCCTTCGGCGAGGTCGTCAAGTACGCCGTGGCCATGGACCGGGAGCTGGTGCGCTCCCTCGAGCGGAGCCGGGAGGGGCTGCTGGCGAGGTCGCCCGGGGTGCTGGAGCCGGTGATCGCCCGGTGCGTCGAGCTCAAGGCTGGGGTGGTGGCCAAGGACGAGCGTGAGGCGGGGCCGCGGGCCATCCTGAACTACGGCCACACCATCGGTCACGCCCTGGAGAGCGCGAGCGGCTATCGGGCCGTGCACGGGCGGGCGGTGGCCTTCGGGATGCGCGCGGAGGCACGGATCGCGGCCCGCATCGGTCGTTGCGCCCCTGACCTGATCCTCCGGCAGGACGAGCTGCTGGCGGCCTTCGGGCTGCCGGGGGCGTTGCCCCCGGTCGCCCCCTCCGACCTCCTGGCGGCGATCCCGCGCGACAAGAAGCGTCGGGCAGGGCGGGTGCGTTGGGTGCTGCCCGAGGAGCTCGGACGTGCTCGGGTCGGGCTGGAGGTCGCGGACGACGTGGTTGCCGAGGTGGTGGGAGAGCTGGTGCCCTAAGGGACGAGCCCACCGGTCGTGCAGAGTTTGGGTATCGTGCGGGGACGGGCCGGCGCTCCTGGGCGGGTCGCGGCCGTTGCTGGCCTCATGCGTCGAGATGCTCCCCGTGCCCGCGGCGCGGGCGTCGGGATGACGAGATCACGCACGGCGATGGAGTTGCTTCGGTGATCGAGACGAATGACTTCCGAGTTGGCACGGCGTTCGAGATGGACGGCAAGCTGCTCAGCATCCTAGAGGTGCAGCACATCAAGCTGGCACGGGGAAGCGCCGTCATCAAGGCCAAGCTCCGCAACCTCCAGGACGGGTCCATCTTCGAGCAGAGCTTCCGCAGCGGTGAGAAGTACAAGGAGGTCAGGATCGAGCGGTCCGAGGCCACCTACCTCTACAACGAGGGTGACCTCTTCTACTTCATGGATGCGGCCACCTATGAGCAGATCCCGCTCGACCGCTCGCAGGTCGAGGAGGTCCTGCCCTTCCTCAAGGAGGGGAACTCGGTGTCACTGCTCCGCTACGAGGACTCCGTGATCGGGGTCGAGCTGCCGATCACCGTCGACCTCGAGGTGGCGGACACTGAGCCTGGCGTCCGAGGCGACACCGTGTCGGGCGCGACCAAGCCGGCCCGCCTGGAGACGGGCGCCACCATCCAGGTGCCGCTGTTCGTCAACCAGGGCGACCGGATCCGGGTGGACACCCGCACGCGGAGCTACGTGGAACGGCTCTCGTGAGGCTCGTCCCCGCTGGCACACCTCCTAATATCCAGGTGATGGAGCACGGAGCCCCTGCCGGCAGCGTCCGGGTGGCCAACGAGGTCATCGCCAGCATCGCCGCCATGGCCGCCCGCGAGGTCGACGGGGTGGCCGGCCTGGACGAGGCGAACGCCCGTCACTTCGGCGACTGGATCAAGCGTGAGACCGCCCACCGTGGCGTGCGAGTGTTGCTCGACGGCGAGCGTAGGATTCACCTGGAGGTCTTCCTGACCGTGGACTCGGACGCGGTGCTGCGCGAGGTGGCCGAGAGGGTCCAGGACAACGTGATCGAGGCAGTCCAGCGCATGCTCGGCTTGGAGGTGGCCGAGGTCAACGTGTTCGTGTCCAGCATCGCCTTCGCCGGCTGACGGTCGGAGATGCCCGGGCCGCGCCGTCGGGCGAGGGAGCTGGCCTTGAAGGTGCTCTTCCAGCTCGAGCACAGTCCGGAGGATGACCCTGGGGAGGTGCTCGCCTACCACGCCCAGGAGGTCGGGGCGGGTCGGCAGGAGATCGCCTTCGCCGACGAGCTGGTGCGGGGGGTGATCGCGCACCGGCGCCAGCTCGACGACACCATTCGCAGCGCCGCCATCAACTGGAAGCTGGAGCAGATGGGACGGGTGGACCGGATCGTCCTCCGCCTCGCCGTCTACGAGATCACCGTCGCCCGCAACGTCCCCGTCAAGGCGGCCATCAACGAGTCCATCGAGCTGGCCAAGACCTTCTCCGGGGAGGAGTCCGGGCGGTTCGTGAACGGGGTCCTGGGGCGGGTGGTGGAGTTCGCCACGCGGTGAGCCGATGATGCCGGGGTCGAGGGTGCGCGGGGCGGGGGGAGGTCGGTGGCCGGGGGACCTGGTGGTCGCGGCCCGGGCGGCGATCGCCGCGGCGGGCCGCTCGGTTGTCCGTGGGGGGCGGCCGGCCCCACCGGTCGTGCCCAACGATCCAGAGTGACGGCTTGCGGTACCTCCTGCCCGCGTTCGTGGCCTGGGCGATCGCCCAGGCCTTGAAGGTGATCGTCAGCTCGGCCCGGCAGCGGCGGCTGAACCTCCGGGTGCTGGCCGAGATGGGCGGCATGCCCAGCTCGCATTCAGCCCTGGTGATGGGGCTGACGACCGCGGTGGGCCGGGGGCAGGGCGTCGGCTCGGCCGCCTTCGCCATCGCGCTCATCTTCTCTTTCGTGGTCATGTACGACGCGCAGGGGGTTCGTCGGGCGGTGGGCCGCCAGGCCGCGCTGCTGAACCGGCTGGTCGAGGACATGGTGACCATGCGTGGCATCCAGGAGGCGCGGCTGCGGGAGCTGCTCGGGCACACGCCGGTCGAGGTGCTGGTCGGGGCTGCGCTCGGGATCGCGGTGGGCTTCCTCTTCTCGGGTTGAGGGGTGACGGTGCAAGCCGGCCGTGGAGGCGGTGCGTTGGGCATCATGGGCTGTCGGTGGGCGCACCATGTCGGGGCAGGGAGGAGCGGATGCGTGGGGGCCGGGCGGTGAGCTCGGGGCGGCCCGGTCGGGCTGAGCCGACGTCCGGTGGCGGCCGGCGCGACCCGGGATCGCACGGCGGCCGACGGATGCGCCTCGACGTGGCCCTGACCGAGGCGGGCCTGGCCGAGTCGCGGACCCAGGCCCAGGCGCTGGTCATGGCGGGCAGGGTCCGGATCGGGGGCGAGACCGTGCGCGAGCCGGGACGTCTGGTCCCACCTCGTGCCCACCTCGAGGTGGTCGCGCCGCCTCGGTACGTGAGCCGTGGCGGGGAGAAGCTGGCGCCGGCGCTTGACCACTTCGGCGTCCGGGTGGAGGGAAAGGTGTGCGCCGACGTTGGCGCCTCCACCGGTGGCTTCACCGACGTCCTGCTCCAGCGCGGGGCGGCGCGCGTCTACGCCGTCGACGTCGGACGTGCCCTCCTCCACTGGCGGCTGCGCCAGGACCCGCGGGTGGTGGTCATGGAGGGGGTCAACGCCAGGTACCTCACCGCCTTCCCCGAGCCGGTCTCGCTGATCACGGTCGACGTCTCCTTCATCGGGCTGGAGAAGGTGCTCCCGGCGCTGGGGCGGGCCGCCCCGGGGGCGGATCTGGTGGTGCTCTTCAAGCCCCAGTTCCAGGTGGAGAGAGGGCAGGTGGGCAAGCGGGGGGTGGTGCGCGACCAGGTGGCGGTGGCGGCGGCCTTGGACCGCTTCCGCGCCTGGTCGGCGGAGCATGGCTTCCGCCTCCGGGGCGAGCTGCCATCGCCGCTGCCGGGCCCGGAGGGCAATCGTGAGATCTTGATCTGGCTCCACGCCCCGGACCCGGCGCCGTGATCACCTTCCTGCTCCACCCCTACGTCGACCCTGCCTTGCCCGCGCTGAGCGCGGCCCGGCGCCTGCTCCTCGAGGCCGGGGTGGAGTGCTCGCTGCTCACCCGCGATCGCCGGCGGGCGGTGCCCAGGGCGACCCGGCTGCTGGTGACGCTCGGGGGCGATGGGACCTTGCTCCACGCTGCCCGGCTGGCGGCGCCCCGGGGGATCCCGGTGCTGGGGATCAACCTGGGCCGGCTGGGCTTCCTCACCGAGCTCGAGGCGGACGGCCTGGAGGATGGCCTGAGGCGCTTCCTGGCCGGTGAGTACCGGCTCGACGAGCGGATGCTGATCGAGGTCACCGCTCTGCGAGGCGAGCGTCGGCTGGGACGCGCGCTAGGTCTCAACGAGCTGGTCGTGCAGCGAGCCGCGGAGGAGGGGCTGGTGCGTCTCCGCCTCATGGTGGACGGCCAGGAGGTGGGGATCATCGATGCCGATGGGGCGATCGTCGCCACCGCGACCGGCTCGACCGCCTACGCCTTGGCCGCCGGGGGACCGATCCTCGAGCCCACCGTCGAGGACCTGTTGCTGGTGCCGATGAGCCCGTTTGCCTTGACCGTGCGCCCGATCGTCTTCCCTCCCCATCAAGCGCTCACCATCGAGCTCCCCCGCAGCTCGGCCATGGCCTCCATCGATGGGCTCCTCGCCTGGCGCCTGCGCCCTGGCGATCGGGTTCGGGTCGCCGGGTTCGGCCGTCGCCTCCGGATGGTGCGCTTCTCGCCCCCGGAGCGGTTCTACGCCCTGCTGCGCCAGAAGCTGAACTGGGGGCTCCCCTTGGTCCCGATCCCGGCACGGCCGAGGGCCGAGCAGCCGGGGGGCCAGGCGCGGGCGCTCACGGAGCGGATCGATGCTTAAGGCGCTCGAGGTCCAGGACCTGGCCTTGGTCGAGCGGGCGCGGGTGGCGTTCGGCCCTGGCCTCAACCTCTTGACCGGCGAGACCGGCAGCGGCAAGTCCTTGATCGTCGACGCCCTGGGGCTGGCCCTGGGGGCGAGGGCGACCCTGGACCAGGTCCGCGCCGGGGCGGAGCGGGCCCGGGTTGAGGCCGTCTTCGACCTCGAGGACGCCCCGGCCGCTCAACGGGCGCTGGGCGATCTGGGCCACGCGGGGAGCACCGAGCTGGTCCTGTCCCGGGAGATCGGTCGGCGGAGCGTGACCCGGATCAACGGGCGGCCGGCGACCCCCGGCCAGCTCCGAGAGCTGGGCAGGCTGCTGGTCGGCATCCACGGCCAGCACGAGCAGCGCTTGCTCCTGGATCAGGACGCGCAGACCTCGCTCTTGGACGGGTTCGCCTCGGCGCTCCCCGCCCGCGAGGCGGTGGCCGCGGCCCATGCCGGTTGGATGGCGGCGGTGGCTCGGCTCGAGGAGCTCGAGCGGCTCCAGGCCCGGAGCCGGCGCGAGGAGGAGTACCTGCGCTGGCAGCTGCAGGAGCTGCGCTCGGCCAACCTGCGGGTGGGTGAGGACGAGGAGCTGGTGGCGGAGCGGGCGGTCGTCCGTCATGCGGCCCGCCTGGCCGAGCTGGTCGGGGGGGCGATCGAGGCCCTCCAGGGCGACGAGGGCCTGCCCTCGGCGACGGTGGCCGTGCGTCAGGGGGCGGAGCTGGACCCTCGCCTGCGCGAGGCGGCCGAGCGGCTGGAGGCGATGGCCACCGAGGTCTCCGACCTGAGCGCGCAGCTCCGGCGCTACCTCGAGGGGATCGATGCCGATCCCGGCCGGCTGGAGGCGATCGAGTCACGGCTGGCGCTGCTGGAGCAGCTGAAGCGTCGCCACGGCGGCAGCCTGGAGGCGGCGATCGCGGAGCGGGACCGGTTGCAGGCGCAGCTGGCGACGCTGGAGGACTTGGGCGGCGCCATCGAGCGGGCGCGCGCGGAGGCGGCCTCCGCACGCGCCGCCCTGGAGGCGGCGGCGGCCACCCTCACCGCGCTCAGGACCGATGCCGCCGCCCGGTTGAGCCGGGCGGTCACATCGGAGCTGGCCGGCCTTCGGCTGGAGGGGGCCATCTTCGAGGTGCGCCTGCTCCCCCGGGCCGAGATCGGCGCTGAGGGGGCCGAGGCGGCGGAGATGCGGTTCTCGGCCAACCCTGGCGAGGCGCCCGGGCCGTTGGCCCGGGTGGCATCGGGGGGCGAGCTGTCACGGGTCATGCTGGCGCTGCGCACGGCCGGGGCCGAGGCCGACCGGCTCCCCACCCTGGTCTTCGACGAGGTCGACACCGGGATTGGAGGTGAGACCGCCGTCCAGGTGGGCCTGCGCCTCAAGGCGCTGGGCGCGCGCCGGCAGGTGCTGGTGGTCACCCACCTGGCCCAGATCGCCTGCTTCGCCGACCACCACCTGGTGGTGGAGAAGGTCCCTGGCCCCGGGGGGCGCAACGTCGTCCAGGTCCAGGAGCTGGGCGAGGGCCGGGAGCGTGCCCGCGAGCTGGCCCGGATGATGAGCGGTGGGGTGACGGAGAAGGCGCTGGCGCGCGCCCACGAGCTGTTGGAGGAGGCCGAGCGCGCGTCGGGGGTCGGGTGAAGGGGGGCGCCCGGAGCGACCGGTCGCAGGCCGGCGCCCTCCGCCCCCGGTTGGCTGGGGCCGGCCTCGCTCGCGGCGGGGAGACGGTCGGAGGTCGCCATGGGGCTGGCTATGATTGCCGCCGATGGAGCAGCCCGGCGCGATCCGGCCGCGCCTGGAGGTGACGACTCCGGTCTTCGAGGGGCCGCTGGAGCTGCTGCTGGCGCTCGCGGAGCGAGAGGAGATCGACATCTTCCAGGTCTCATTGGCCAGCCTGACCGAGGCCTACCTGGCCGAGATTGCCCAGCTCGAGCGCAAGGACCCTCGGGAGATGGCGGAGTTCCTGTGGCTTGCCGCCCGCCTGCTGCTCCTGAAGTCGATCCGGCTCCTCCCCGGAGAGCAGCCGGACGACGAGGAGGAGGAGCTGCTGGGCTGGGAGGAGGAGGTTCGGGCGCGGCTCCGCGAGTACCAGGTCTATCGCGAGATGGCCGAGCGGCTCATGGAGCGGGCCGCCGTCGAGCCGTTCAGCTTCGCCCCACCTCCGCGCCCGGTCCCGGTCCCGGGACAGGAGGAGCCGCTGCGGCTGGACGCGCTGGTGGCGGCCTTCCAGGCGGTGCTCTCCCGCCTGCCCCCCCGACCGCTGGTTTACGTCGGGACCGGCTGGACGCTCGACGACAAGCTGGAGGCAGTGGAGCGACGGCTGGCCTCGGGCCCCTTCGACCTCGTGGACATGATCATGGAGTGCGCCGATCGGCTCGAGGCGGTGGTGACCTTCGTGGCCGTGCTTGAGCTTCTGCGCCGTGGGCGCATCCGGGTGTACCAGCCGCACAACTTCGGCCGGATCAGGGTGGAGGCGGCATGAACGAGCTGGCCGCAGCGATCGAGGCCATCCTCTTCACCTCGAACCGACCGCTCAAGCTCCGCGAGCTCCAGCAGGTCACGGGCAGCGATCGATCGACGCTGGAGGCCGCCCTGCGCGAGCTGGAGGCGTCGCTCAACGATCGCGGCCTGATGCTGCAGCGTCATCGCGACGAGGTCCAGATGGTCACCCGTCCCGAGCTGGCCGGCTACGTCAAGCGGGCGCTGCGGCCAGAGGTGACCGGCAAGCTCTCGCCGGCGGCGTACGAGACGCTGGCGATCGTGGCGTACCAGCAGCCGGTGACCAAGTCGAGGATCGAGGAGATCCGGGGGGTCAACTGCGATCGGGTCCTGGCCAACCTTGAGCTCCGGGACCTGGTGACCGAGGTCGGCCGAGCCCCCGGCCCGGGCCAGCCCAAGCTCTACGGGACCACCATGCGGTTCCTGCAGCTCCTGGGCCTGCGCTCGCTCGACGAGCTACCGACGCCGGAGGCGCGGGGCACCGCCGGGGAGGCGGCGGCCGAGGACGACCCTGCGCTCCCGGGGGGGTCGGGGTCCGGAGGTGGGGACCCATCGGCGAGCGCCTGAACCGCTACCTGGCCCGATCCGGGGTGGCCTCCCGCCGGGCGGCGGACCTCCTGATCGCCGCTGGGGCGGTGCTGGTCAACGGACATCGGCCTCCGCCGAGCGGGGTGCTGATCGACCCTGAGCGGGACCGGGTCACCGTGCACGGGCGTCGCGTCCTGCCGCGGCGCCCCTCACGGTACCTGGCCCTCAACAAGCCGCTCGGGACCCTGGTGACCGCCGCCGACCCCCAGGGACGGCCGACCGTGTTCGACCTGGTGGGAGGCCCGGGGGAGGGCCGTCTGTTCGCGGTGGGACGCCTGGACGCCGCGACCACGGGCCTGCTGCTGCTGACCGACGACGGCGAGCTGGCGTACCGCCTCTCCCATCCTCGCTATAAGGTGCCGAAGGAGTACGTGGCGGTGGTCAGGGGGATCCCCAGCCGGCGTGACCTGGAAGCCCTTCGCTGTGGGGTGGAGCTCGAGGACGGGCGCACCCTTCCCGCCGAGGCGGAGTTGCTCGACGGTGGGACGGGACGGGCCCGCGTACGCCTGGTGATCGTGGAGGGACGCAACCATCAGGTCCGCCGGATGCTGGCCGCGGTCGGGCACCCGGTGGAGGGGTTGACCCGGACCGCCGTCGGCCCGGTCCGCCTCCACCGCCTCCGGCCCGGCACCTGGCGTCGGCTGCGTCCCTCCGAGCTGGCCGCCCTGCGCCTGGCCACCGGCTTGGCGGGGGGAGGTGAGGGAGGAGCAGGGAGGGGACGATGATCGTGGCCATCGACGGTCCGGCTGGCTCGGGCAAGTCCGCCGTCGGCCGGCGGGTGGCGGCCGCCTTGGGGCTGCCCTTCATCGACAGCGGCCTGCTCTATCGAGCCGTCGGCGCCCGAGCCCTCGAGTCGGGCATCGACCTCGACGACGCCGACGCGCTGACCGAGCTGGCCGCCTCGATCCGGGTCGAGGTCGATGGGGAGACGGTGCGGATCGACGGGCAGGATTACACCGGCAAGGTCCACCAGCCGGAGCTGAGCGTGGCCGCCTCCCGCGTGGCCCGGGTCCCGGGGGTCCGACGCGCGGTCGTGGACCAGCTGCGGGCGATGGCCAGCGGGGACGTGGTCATGGCCGGGCGGGACATCGGGACGGTGGTGTTCCCCGAGGCCGAGCACAAGTTCTACCTCACGGCCAGCTTGGAGGAGCGAGCGCGGCGCCGGGTGGCGCAGCTCGCCGCCCGGGGGGAGCGGCCCGACGCCGAGGCCCTCGAGGCGGAGATCGAGGAGCGCGATCGCCGGGACAGCCAGCGGGCCGTGGCGCCGATGCGACCCGCGGGCGACGCGGTGGTCCTGGACACCGAGGGGCTGGACCTGGAGGCGGTGGTCCGGCGGGTGCTGGAGCAGGTGCGGCGGAGGGGAGGCCCCCCGGATCCGGCGGAACCCACCGCCCGCCCGCCGGCGACCGGGGGCATCCTCGCCCCGCGGCGGCCGCGGGACCTGCCCGTCCACGACCCGGGGCGGCCCGTGCCCGAGCTGTACGGCCTGATGCGGTTCCTGGTGCGCCTCCTCGCCCGCGTCTACCTCGCGGGCGGGCTCCTGCACGTCTCCGGCCTCGAGCACGTGCCCAGGAGCGGGCCACTGGTGGTCTGCGCCAACCACACCTCGACCGTCGATCCCCCGCTGGTGCCCGCCTTCCTCCCTCGGCCCGACAGCTGGAGCATGGCCAAAGCGGAGCTGCTGGCCAGGCCGGGCTTCGGGGCCTGGGTGCTCCGGCACTACCATGCCTTCCCCGTGATCCGGCACACCCCCGACCGGCGGGCGCTCCGCCGGGCGGCCGAGATCCTGCGCGCGGGCGGGGTGCTCGTCCTCTACCCGGAGGGGACCCGGGTGGGGAGTGGGGGGCTGCGGGAAGCAGAGCCCGGAGCCGGCTTCATCGCCCGGACCACCGGCGTCCCCGTGCTCCCGGTGACCCTGACTGGGACCCGGGAGTGCTTCCCGAAGGGGAGCTGGCTCCCGCGTCGGGTGCGGGTCGAGATCCGGTACGGGCCTCCGCTCCGGATCCGCGAGCGGCGGCCTGACGGGCGCCGGGTCGAGAACCAGGAGGCGGCCGACGCGATCATGCTGGCCATCGCCGAGCAGCTTCCCCCGGACGCCCGGGGCGCCTACGCCGACCTGGTGTCGCTCCGGGAGCGGCTCAGAGGGGTCTGGGAGCCGGTCTCCCGGCCGCCAGCCGCCGCCGGCGATCGGGGCTAGAATCGCGGTCCACGTGGCTGAGCGCGAGCCGTCGGTCGGCGAGTACGTGGCCTTCGACCTCGAGACCACCGGCCTCGACCCCGAGCGGGATCGGGTCATCGAGGTAGGGGCGGTCGCGTTCACCCTCGATGCCGTCACCGACACGCTCCAGCGCCTCGCGAACCCCGGACGGCCGGTTCCGGCGGCGGTGCTCAGGTTGACCGGGATCGATCCCCGCCTCCTGAACGAGGCCCCACCCCCGCGAGCCGCGATGGAGGAGCTGGTCGCGTTCCTGGAGGGTCGGCAGCCGATCGGCCATGGGGCGAGGCTCGACGTCGACTTCCTGGCCATGGCCGGGATGTGGCCGGAGGGGGTGGAGGTCTTGGACACCCTGGAGATCGCCCGCATCCTGCTCCCGGACGCCCCCAGCCACAGCCTGCCGGCGCTGGTGGCGGAGATGGGCCTGCAGCAGGCGCATCCCCACCGGGCCCTGGACGACGCTGACGCGACCCGCCAGCTCTTCCTGCGGTTGCGGGAGCTGGCCGCGGGGCTGGAAGAGGACCTGAAGGCGTCGATCCTCTCCCTGGTCGCCCCCTATCCCTGGGCGATCGCCTCCTTCTTCGCCCAGACGTTGACCACCCCCATCCCGACCCGGCGCTTGCAGCGGCCGAAGCCGCCCCCTGCCCGGCCGTCGGTGACCCGAGAGGAGGTGAGCGACGACCCCGATCAGCTCGCGACGTTGCTGGGCCCGGAGGGCCCGCTGGCGGCGCTGCCCGGCTACGAGTACCGGGAGGCGCAGCAGCAGATGCTCCGGGCCGTGGCCCAGGTCATGCGACGAGGCGGCCATCTGGTCGTCGAGGCGGGGACCGGCACCGGGAAGAGCCTTGCCTACCTCGTGCCGGCGCTGGCCCGGGCAGCTCGGCGCGGGGAGCGGGTCGTGGTCTCGACGTACACCCACACGCTCCAAGAGCAGCTCGTGCACCGGGACCTCCCCTCCCTCCGGCGCTGGCTCCCCTGGGAGTTCGAGGCCTCGCTGCTCAAGGGCCGTCCCAACTACCTCTCGCTCCGGCGCTGGCGGCGCTACCTGGCCGAGCCGTGCACGAGCGTCGACGAGCTCAAGTTCAAGCTGAAGGTTCTGGTCTGGCTCCATCGGACCGAGACCGGCGACCGCTCCGAGCTCAGGCTCCAGGGGTGGGAGGAGGCCTTCTGGGCCCGGGTGGCCTCCGATGCCTTCGACTGCATCGGGGTGCGGTGCAGCGATGCCACCTGTTTCGTCCACCGGGCCCGGGCCCGGGCCGAGCGGGCCGATCTGGTGGTCGTGAACCACGCCCTCCTCCTCTCCGACGCCGAGGCCGATGGCAGCCTGATCCCGGCTCACGACCACCTGGTGGTCGACGAGGCCCACCACCTGGAGGAGGCGGCGACGCAGGCCCTGCGCCGCGAGGCCAACGGCCAGGAGCTCTCGGCCCTCCTCGAGCGCCTGGTCCGCCCTGAGCCCGGGGATGGCCGCTCGCGGCGGGTGGGGCTGATCCCACGGCTGCGGTCGCGGTTGGGGCCCTCCCCGGAGCTGCTCGACTCCGTCGAGGCGGCCGTGCTCCGAGCTCGGCAGGGATGTGGACGCCTGTTCGCCCTGGCCCTGGCCTGGCTCTCGAGCCAGCTGGCCGAGAGGAGCCTCCGGCGGGAGGAGACGCTTCGGCTCGTGCCCGAGCACCGTCAAGGCGAGGGTTGGCGGTCGCTGGCCGAGGCCGCCGAGGACACGATCACGGCCCTGGCCGGGCTGGGAGCGCAGCTGCGCCAGGTGATCGCCATGGCCCGCGAGTGGTCGGGGGGAGGCGAGCCCGACCAGGAGCTCGGTGACCTGGAGTCGGCGCGCGGGGCCCTGCTCGAGGTCGCAGAGCTGCTCCAAGAGGCGTTCCTGGAGCCGGACCCGGAGCGGGTCTACTGGCTGGCCTGGCATCCTCGCTCCGACGCCCTGGCGGTCCGGTCCGCGCCGCTCGAGGTCGGGGATCTGCTCCGGGAGCGGGTGTACGCCCAGGTCGAGAGCTTGGTGCTCACCTCCGCCAGCCTCGCGGTCGCGGGCAACTTCGATCACTTCTGCGCCCGCGTCGGCCTGGGGGCCGAGGTCGAGACCCTCTCGCTCCCCTCTCCCTTCGATTACCTCAGGCAGGCGTTGGTCTGCCTCCCGACCGACCTCCCCGACCCCCAGTCCGAGGAGTTCGAGATGGCGGCCGCGGCGGTGATCGCCGACGTGGCCGGGCATCTGCAGGGCCGGACGCTGGTGCTCTTCACCTCGCACCAGCAGCTCCGGGGCGTCTACCAGGCGCTGAAGCACCGCGACGACCTGGACGAGATCCTCATCCTCGGCCAGGGGATCGACGGGCAGCGGCGGCAGGTCCTCCGGGCCTTCGAGGAGGGCGGGCGCTCCCTGCTCCTCGGCACGGCGAGCTTCTGGGAAGGGATCGACATCCCCGGGGACCGGCTCTCCTGCGTGATCATCGTGCGCCTGCCGTTCCCGGTCCCGCACGAGCCGGTGTACGAGGCCCGGGCCGAGCGTCTCCGCGATCCGTTCCTCCACTACGCCCTGCCCCAGGCCGTCCTGCGGCTCAAGCAGGGCTTCGGACGGCTGATCCGCCGTCACGGCGACCGGGGAGTGGTGGTGATCCTGGACCGTCGGGTCGTCGAACGCGACTACGGGCGCGCCTTCCTCGAGGCGCTCCCCCCCGCCTCCCGCTACCTGGGGTCGGCGGAGGGGCTGGGGGGGCGTGTCCAGGCCTGGCTCGGGTCGGGGCCGACGGAGCGACCGCTGTGGTCGGCGGCGCCGGAGCGGTAAGGGCGAGCATGGGGACCCTGTTCGTGGTGGGCACGCCGATCGGCAACCTGGAGGACCTTTCGCCGCGGGCCCTGCGGGTGCTGGCGGAGGTGCCGTTGATCGCGGCCGAGGACACCCGGGTGACCGCCCGCCTGCTGGCGCGGCACGGCCTGCGACGGCCCATGGTGAGCCATCGGGCCCCGGTCGAGGGACGGAGCCTCCCCCGGCTCCTCGAGGCGTTGGACCGGGGGGACGTGGCCTTGGTCACCGATGCCGGCACACCCACGCTGTCCGATCCAGGCCGGCGGTTGGTGGTGGCCGCCTGGGAGGCCGGGCACCAGGTGACCCCGGTGCCCGGGCCCAGCGCGGTGACGGCGGCGCTGTCCGTGGCCGGGTTCGGCGGCCTCGGCTTCTGCTTCGCTGGCTTCCTGCCCCGACGCCAGGGCGAGCTGCGACGCTTCTTCGAGTCCCTCCGCACGGCCCTCGGGCCCACCGTCGCCTTCGAGTCCCCCCACCGGATCCGCCGGAGCCTGCAGGTCATGGCCGAGGTCCTCCCCGATCGCCCGCTGGCGCTGGCCCGGGAGCTGACCAAGCGCCATGAGCAGGTCATCCGGGGCACGCCCGCCGACGTCCTGGATGCCGTGGGCGAGTCGGTGCGCGGTGAGGTTACAGTTGTGATCTCCGGTGCCGTCAGTGAGTGAACCCGAGACGATCCTGATCTGCGTGGCCTGGCCCTACGCGAGCGGGCCTCGTCACATCGGCCACGTCGCCGGCTTCGGGGTGCCGGCCGACGTCTTCGCCCGCTATCAGCGCCTGCGGGGGGCTCGGGTGCTGATGGTCAGCGGCACCGACGAGCACGGGACGCCCATCACCTACGAGGCGGACCGGGCCGGGATCCCCCCTCGTGAGTTCGCCGATCGCAACAACGCCATCATCGTCGAGGACCTGCGGCAGCTCGGGCTCAGCTACGACTGCTTTACCCGCACCACCACCCCCAACCATTACCGGGTGGTGCAGGACATCTTCCTCCGTCTGTACGAGCAGGGCTACCTCTTCACCCGGACCCAGATGGGCGCGGTCTCGCCCAGCACCGGCAGGACCCTCCCCGACCGTTACATCGAGGGCACCTGTCCCATCTGCGGCTACCCCGAGGCCCGGGGTGACCAGTGCGACAACTGCGGCAACCAGCTCGATCCCGTCGACCTGATCGACCCCCGCTCCCGGATCGACGGCGAGCGGCCCGAGTTCCGCGAGACCGAGCATTTCTTCTTCGACCTGCCGGCCTTCGCCGACCGGCTCCGAGCCTGGATCGAGGCCCAGGAGCACTGGCGTCCCAACGTGCGCAGCTACTCGCTCAACCTGCTCGCCGACCTGAAGCCTCGGGCCATCACCCGTGATCTCGACTGGGGCGTCCCCGTGCCGCTCCCGGGCTGGCGAGAGCGGCCCGACAAGCGCATCTATGTCTGGTTCGATGCCGTGATCGGCTACCTGTCCGCCTCCATCGAGTGGGCGCGGACACGAGGGACGCCGGAGGCGTGGCGGGCATGGTGGCAGGACCCGGGCGCCCGTGGGTACTACTTCATGGGCAAGGACAACATCACCTTCCACACGGTGCTGTGGCCGGCGATCCTGATCGGGGTCGGGGACCTCAACCTGCCCTTCGATGTCGTGGCGAGCGAGTTCCTCACCATGGAGGGGGCCCGCTTCTCGGTCAGCCGAGGCCGGGTGATCGAGGTTCGCGACTTCCTCTCCCGCTACGACCCCGACACGCTCCGCTACTACCTGACCATCGCCGGTCCCGAGACCACCGACACTGACTTCACCTGGACGGAGTTCGTGCGTCGCAACAACGACGAGCTGGTGGGGACGTGGGGGAACCTGGTCCACCGGACCCTGGTTCAGGCCCATCAGAACTTCGGGGCCGTGCCCGAGCCGGGGGAGCTGAGCGCGCGGGACCGCCGCCTGATGGCAGAGGTCGAGGGCGGCTTCACCACCGTGGGAGGGCTGCTGGAGCGGGCCCGCTTCAAGGCGGCGATCACCGAGGCGATGCGGCTGGCTTCGCTGGTCAATCAGTACCTGGCTGAGGAGCAGCCATGGCATCGGATCAAGGAGGATCGCACCCGCGCCGCCACCACCCTGTTCGTCGCCATTCGTTGCGTGGACGACCTGAAGACGATGCTCACCCCCTTCCTGCCCTTCTCGTGCCAGCGCCTGCACGAGATGTTGGGGTACCGCGACGTGATCGCCCCCCAGCCCCAGGTTCGTGAGGTCGAGGAGGAGGGCGAGATCCACCGGGTGCTCGGGAACGACTACGAGGCCACCCCTCGCTGGGGACCGAGCCGCCTCCCCGCCGGTCGCCCCCTGCCCCGGCCCATGGCCCTGTACCGGAAGCTCGACCCGCGGGTGGTGGACGAGGAGCTCGACCGCATGCGTGCCCGGACCTGAGCCGGGCGGGGCTCACAGATGCGGCTGGTCGACACCCACGCCCACCTCGAGGAGCTGCCCGATCTTGAGCCGGCGCTGGCCGAGGCCCACGCGGCTGGCGTCACCGACATCATCGCCATGAGCGTCGACGGCCCGACCAGCCGCCAGGTGGTGGAGTGGGCCGAGTCCAGGCCAGGGGTGTGGGCGGCGGTCGGGCACCATCCGCTCAACCAGCGAGGGCCGGATCTGGAGCTGCTGCGCGAGCTGGCCTCCCACCCCCGCGTGGTGGCGGTCGGCGAGGTCGGGCTTGATCACGAGGACGAGCACCGGGGGCCGCACGAGGCGCAGCTGGAGTGGTTCCACGCCTGCTGTCGGTTGGCGGTCGAGCAGGGGCTGCCGGTGTGCGTGCACGTTCGGGGGAGCGCCTCGGAGGTGTATGCGGCGTTGCGCCACCATCCCGGCCTCACCGGCGTGATGCACTACTGGACCCTGGACTGGGATTGGGCCCGCCGTTTCCTCGACCTGGGGATGTACCTCAGCTTTTCCGGGGTCCTCACCCGAGCCGGTCGTTGGGAGGTTCGCGAGGTGGCCCGTCGGGTGCCCGCCGACCGCTTGCTCTTGGAGACCGATGCGCCCTGGGGCACCCCGCGGGGCAGGAGAGGGCCCATGCGTCCGGCGTGGATGGTCGACACGGCGGTGGCCGTGGCGGAGATCCGGGGGCTGGGACTGACCGAGCTGGCCGAGCTGGAGCGGGCCAACGCCCAGCGCCTGTTCCGGCGCCTGGGGGGGTGAGCCGGTGGGTGTGACGTCGTCCCCTCGGCTCGAGGATGAGCCTGATGGTAGCGACCAGGGCGCGGCGGCCTCGCCTGGGCCAGCACTTCCTGGTCGACCCGGTCCTGCGGCGGCGGGTGGTGGAGGCGGCCGGGATCGCGCCCGGGGACGAGGTGCTGGAGGTCGGTGCCGGCCCCGGGGTGCTGACCGGTGAGCTGGTGCGGCGGGCGCGCCGGGTGGTGGCGGTGGAGGTCGACCGGCGACTCGCAGCTCGGCTGCGGGCGGCGGTGCCCGAGGCCGAGGTGGTCAACGAGGACGTGCTCCGCCTCGACCTGGCGCACTGGTTCCCGTCCGGGGGGGAGGTCGTGGTGGGGAACATCCCCTACTACCTCACCGGGGCGCTGATCCGCCGTCTCCTCGGCGCTGCGCCACGCCCCCGTCGCCTCAGCCTGGTCGTCCAGCGTGAGGTGGCCAGGCGCTGGTGCGGCCTGGATGGGTGGAGCCTGTCGACGCTGGTGGTGCAGGTCTTCACGAGGCCCAGGATCGAGCTGGAGCTCCCGCCGACGGCGTTTGCCCCGCCCCCGAGCGTAACCTCGGCCTTGGTGGTCATGGACGTGCGCCCTCGACCGGCGGTGGAGGTCAGCGACCTCGACGCCTTCTTCCGGTTCGCGGAGGCCGTCTTCCACTTCCGGCGCAAGCAGCTACGGGCTGCGCTCGCCCGGGCCTTGGGCCTCCCCGCCGCTGACGCCGGGGCCCTGGTCCGGGGAGCCGGCATCGGCCCCGAGCGTCGCGCCGAGACCCTCACCCTCGCCGAGTGGGAGCGGCTCTTCGAGACGGCCCGGGGGAAGGACCGGTGACGCCGAAGCCGAGGCCTGGGGTCGAGCCCCGTGGCAGCGGGGGCCACCGGGTCGTGACCCCGGGCGAGGCCGGGCCGCTCTCGGTGGCGGAGGAGGTCCTCGAGCTGGACGTCGCCCGCCGGGCGGTCGAGGAGGGGCGGAGCGGCTTCCGCCACCTGCTCCGGTATCGGGACTTCCGGCTGATCTGGTACGCCCAGGTGGCCGCCCAGCTGGCCGACAAGTTCTTGATGTTCTCGCTCATCATCCTGGCCTACGGCCTCTCCGGGGGCAGCACGCCAGTGGCCATCACCTTGCTCGCCTACACGGTGCCGGCGGTGGTCATCGCCCCGGTTGCCGGGGTGGTCGCCGATCGTCACGACCGCAAGCTGATCATGGTCGGGACCAACCTCATCCGGGCCGGCCTGGTGGCCATGATCCCGCTCGCCAGCTTCGTGCCCGTCCTCGGCCACGACTACGTCCACCTGCTCCTGATCACCCTCGCCTTCGCCGCGGTCGGCCAGCTGTTCAGCCCGGCCGAGGCCGCCGCCATCCCCAGCGTCATCCCCCGCGGCGTCCTGCTCACCGCCAACTCGATGGTGCTCGGCACCATGGTCCTGACCCTGGTCCTGGGCGGCGCCCTGGCCCCGATCACCTCGCGGGCCCAGATCTACGCGCCCTACTGGATCGCCGTGGTCCTCTTCGGGCTGGCCGGGGTCCTGATCGCCATGGCCCGCATCCCCCGGCCGGTGTGCCGGACCGAGCCTGTTCGCCGGCATCCCTTCCACCAGCTGGCGGTGGAGATGAGCGAGGGCCTCGACGTCCTCCGCCGCTCACGGGTGCTGATGCTGGCCTTCTTCGAGGTCTCCCTGACCGTCCTCGTGATGTTCATGATGTTCACCCTGGCGCCGGCCTACGTCAGCCAGGTGCTCCGGCTTGGGAACCAGGACAGCTACATGATCCTGGTCCCGGCGACGGTGGGGGCTCTGGCCAGCGCGGCCGCCATCGGTCAGCTCGGCCGTCGCCTCGGCCCGGCCCAGCTGCTGGTGGGGGGGCTGATGGCCATGGGGCTGACGCTGGTCGTGCTCGCGGTGATCCCGGCCCTGGTCCTGCCCTCGGAGGGCGGCGACGGGGTGGTGCGGGCCTTCGCGGTCGCGATCAGCTTGCTGCTGGGGCTGGAGTTCGGGGCCCTGATGATCCCGGCCCTGGCCTACCTGATGGAGCACACCTCGGATCAGGTCCGGGGGAGGATCTTCGCGCTGCTCTTCATGGTCATCAACGGGGTCACGGCGTTGCCGGTGCTGATCGCCGCCGCCCTCTCCGACTGGCTGGGCACCACCAAGGTCGTGGCCGGCCTGGGGGTGCTGCTGGTGATCGCCGGGCTGTTCCTGGCCGACCGGGCCCGCCGGATCTTGGCCACGCGGAGCGGCGACGGCTGAGCCGCTCGGGCGGCCAGCCGGGAGGGCCGACGTCCATATACTGGACGCCTCATGGCCGAGTACGACACGGAGGTCTCGGACGACCCGCTCTTCATCCTGCGTCACTCCGCCGCGCACCTGCTCGCGGCCGCCGTGACCGAGCTCTATCCCGGGACCAAGTACGCCGGCGGGCCTCCGGTCGAGAACGGCTTCTACTACGACTTCGACCTCCCCCGCCCGGTGGGCGAGGACGACCTGCCCGCGATCGAGGCCAAGATGGCCGAGATCGCCCGCCGTGGCGAGCCCTTCGAGCAGGTGCTCCTCCCCCACCCCGAGGCGCGTCGGCGCTTCCAGGAGCTGGATCAGCCCTACAAGCTCTACTGGCTTGAGCGGAAGGCGACCGAGGACGAGCTGGTCAGCTGCTACCGAACCGGGGGCTTCTTCGACCTCTGCCGGGGTCCCCACGTCGCCTCGGCGGCCGAGATCCGGGCCTTCAAGCTGATGAAGGTGGCCGGCGCCTACTGGCTCGGCGACGAGCGCAACCGTCAGCTCACGCGCATCTACGGCACCGCCTGGTTCACCCGCGAGGAGCTGGACGACTACCTGCGGGCCCTGGCCGAGGCGGAGCAGCGTGACCACAAGCGCCTGGGCCGGGAGCTGAAGATCTTCGCCTTGGACGAGCGAACCGGGCTGGGCAACGTGATCTGGCTGCCCAACGGGGCCACCATTCGCCGGGAGCTCGAGCGCTGGATCGTGGACGAGGAGCTGGCCCGCGGGTACCAGCACGTGGTGACGCCGGCGGTGGCGCGGCTGGACCTCTACCGACAGAGCGGGCACTGGGAGCGCTACCGCGAGAGCATGTACCCGCCGATGCGGACCGAGAGCGGCGAGGAGCTCGAGCTCCGCCCCATGAACTGCCCGCACCACATCCTCGTCTACCAGCAGGAGGTCCGAAGCTACCGTGACCTCCCGCTGCGGATCGCGGAGATCGGCACCAACTACCGCTGGGAGAAGTCGGGTGAGCTGATGGGCATGATCCGGGTCCGGTCCTTCGCCCTCAACGACGCCCACATCTTCTGTACCCCGGACCAGCTGCACGAGGAGATCGTGGGCGTGATCGAGCTGGCCCGCTACTTCATGGACACCTTGGGGGTGGATGAGTACCGCTACCGCCTCTCGGTGCGCGACCCCGAGCGGACCGGGAAGTACGTGGGCAGCGACGAGGACTGGGCGAACGCCGAGGCGGCCCTGGTGGGCGCCCTCGAGGCCCTGGGAGCGGAGTACGAGCTGGGGCGGGGGGAGGCCGCCTTCTACGGCCCCAAGATCGACTTCCAGGTCCGGGACGCCCAGCGCCGTGAGTTCACCAACAGCACCGTGCAGGTCGACTTCCAGATGCCCGAGCGGTTCGGCCTCGAGTACGTGGCCGCCGACGGCTCCCGCCGGCGGCCGGTGATGGTGCACCGGGGCGCGTTCGGAGCCATGGAGCGGATGATCGCCTACCTGATCGAGCTGTACGCGGGCGCCTTCCCGACCTGGCTGTCACCGGTCCAGGTGGTGGTCATGCCGGTCACGGACGCTCATCTGGCGTACGCCCGGGCGGTGACGGAGCGGCTCCGGAGCTGTCGGGTGCGGGTGGAGCTGGACGATCGCCCCGAGCGGGTGGGCCGGAAGATCGCCGAGGCCCGGGGGCGACGGGTCCCCTACATGGTGGTGGTTGGTGCCCGCGAGGCCGAGACGGGGACGGTCTCGGTTCGCGACCGTGCCGGAGCGCAGTCGGTGGAGCGGTTGGAGGACTTCTGCTCCCGCCTCCTGGAGGAGATCGCCCAACGACGACGATGACTGGGGAACCCGCGCTGATGCCAGGGGTGACGGGCCCGCTGCGCGCCGCGGCCGTTGGTGGCGGGGGGGCAGCTTTGGTAACATCTGCACCCGCAATGGGCTGTCGAGCCTGGGCCGAGCGACGAGCGGCCTGGCAGCCCTCCTATGGAGCGGTCAGCGGATGGCCAGGGCCGTCCGTTTTTTGTGTTGAGTTGAACAAGGAGATCGAGATCCTACCCATTCGTTCTGGCGAGGGAGCGTCCTATCCCGTTTAAGGAGCTTCGGATCAACGAGCAGATCCGAGCCCCTGAGGTGCGTCTCATCGACGACAAGAACAACCAGCTGGGGGTTCTGAGCCTCGAGGCGGCGCAACGGATCGCAAATGAAAAAGGTCTCGACTTGGTCGAGGTGGCGCCCCAGGCGGTGCCGCCCGTGTGCCGGCTGTTGGACTATGGCCGTTACAAGTTCGAGACCATCAAGCGGGAGAAAGACCAGCGTCGGCGGCAGAACATCATCAAGCTCAAGGAGATGAAGCTCCGCCCCAAGGTCGCTGATCACGACTTCCAGACCAAGTTCCGGGGCGTCAAGCAGTTCCTTGAGCAAGGCGAGAAGGTCAAGGTGACGATCATGTTCCGTGGCCGCGAGGTGGTCCATCAGGACATCGGGCGCCGCCTCCTGGAGCGCGTCGCCGAGGCGGCCCGGGACGTCGCCGTGATCGAGCGGCCGCCTGCGATGGAGGGCAGGAACCTCTTCATGATCCTGGCCCCGTTGCACCGGCCGATGACGGCCTCGAGCTCAACGAACTCGGGTCCGAGGTCGTCCGACCCAGGTCCCAGACCATCGGAGGAGTAAGGAGACCAGCAGTGCCCAAGGTCAAGACCCGAAAAGGGCTCAGTGACCGAGTCCGGGTCACCCGGACCGGGAAGCTGATTCGCGCGCACGCCTGGAAGAGTCATCTCCTGGAGCACAAGTCGGCCAAGCGCAAGCGGGCGTTTCGGACGGCCCAGCAGGTGGCGGCGGCGGACGCCAGGCGGGTACGGCGCGCGCTGGGGATCTAGCCATGGCCAGGGTCAAGCGTGGCGTCATCGCCCGTCGCAAGCATCGGGCCATCCTCCGGCGGGCCAAGGGCTTCCGCTACTCGCGCAAGCTGCTCTTCAAGCCCGCCAACGAGGCCGTCCTGCACGCGCTGGCCTACGCCTTCCGCGACCGGCGTCAGCGCAAGCGGGACCTTCGACGGCTGTGGATCGTGCGGATCAACGCCGCTGCCCGCCGGTCCGGTCTCCCCTACAACCGGTTCATGCACGGCCTCCGGCAGGCCGGGGTGGAGATCGACCGCAAGGTGCTGGCGGACCTGGCGGTGCGCGATGCCGGCGCCTTCGCCCGGCTGGTCGAGGTTGCCAAGGG
>Ga0070737_10000731_pt1 | contig 60842 bp, 55 predicted proteins | sample Coa_R1_10_FD_66438 | JGI IMG/M metagenome (GOLD analysis project Ga0070737, IMG submission 66438) | Surface soil microbial communities from Centralia Pennsylvania, which are recovering from an underground coalmine fire - Coalmine... | ecosystem: Environmental > Terrestrial > Soil > Unclassified... | reverse complement strand
CGGCCCGGGCGTGTGGTGGAACCACTCCGGCTGGAGCCGGACCAGGGGCCGGCTGGGCGCGCGCAGCACCGTGGCCCGGTAGTCAGGGTGAAGATAGGGTGGCTCGAACTCCGCGATTTCGGGCATCGCTGCTCCTCCGACTCCAATGGGATGGCGGTGGGCCGATCCGCCGGTCAGGACCGGCTCGGCCCCAGGTCGGCCCCGCCCGCCCCAGCACGGGCGGTGCGCAGCTCACGCAGGGGCATGAAGGACCGGACCGGGGAGACCCGCTCGAAGTTGTAGGGGGGCGGCGGCGAGGTGGTCGCCCACTCCAGGGTGTTGCCTTGCCAGGGGTCGTCCCCGGCTGGCTCCCCGTGCTTCCAGCTCCAGAGCACGTTGACGATGAAGAGCAGGATGGACAGCGCCACCACGAAGGACGACACGGTGATCAGGAGGTTGACCGGGCCCCAGCTGGCCACGTCGTAGCTGACGATGCGGCGCGGCATGCCGTCGAGGCCGAGCGTGAACATGGGCAGGAAGGTGGCGTTGACCCCGATGAACAAGGTCCAGAAGTTCCACTCTCCGAGCCGGTCGTTCATCATGCGGCCGGTGATCTTCGGGAACCAGTAGTAGACACCGGCGAGGATCGCGAACACACCCCCGCCAAAGAGGGTGTAGTGGAAGTGAGCAACCACGTAGTAGCTGTTGTGGAGCTGGGTGTCGACCGGGACCGAGGCCAGATAGACGCCGGTGATCCCGCCGATCACGAAGGTGGCCAGGAAGGCGAAGGCGAACTTCATCGGCAGCCGGAACTCCACCGACCCCCGCCAGGCGGTGGCGATCCAGTTGAAGAATTTGATGCCGGTGGGGATCGCGATCAGCATGGTCATGCCCATGAAGAAGGACTCCAGGTAGATGTTCATCCCCACGGTGAACATGTGGTGGGCCCACACCGCCATGGACAGGAAGACGATGGCGAAGAGCGCGGTCACCATGGAGGTGTAGCCAAAGATCGGCTTGCGGCTGAAGACGGGGATGATCTCCGAGATCATGCCGAACCCGGGCAACACGATCACGTAGACCTCGGGATGGCCGAAGAACCAGAACAGGTGCTGGTAGAGCACAGGGCGGCCGGCCACGGTGGTGAAGAAGTGGGTCCCCATCTGGCGGTCCAGCTCGAGCAGGATCATGGCCACGGCCAGCGGCCCGCCGATCATCAGCAGCAGGATCGAGGTCGAGATCTGGGCCCAGACGAAGACGGGTAGGCGTCTCAGCGTCATCCCGGGGACGCGCAGGGCCACGATCGTGGTCAGGAAGTTGACCGAGGCCATGATCCCGCTGAGCGCCCAGAGGATGACGCTGAGGGCATAGCAATCGACGCCCACCGACGGGTTGTACGGCTTCTCGCTGAGGGGCGGGTAGCCGGTCCAGCCGGCGTTCATGGCCCCGCCTGCGGCGAACCCCGTGAAGTAGATGATGGCGGAAGCGGGGATCATCCAGAATCCGAGCAAGTTGAGGCGCGGGAAGGCCATGTCTCGGGCCCCGATCATGATCGGCACCATGTAGTTGGCGATCCCGGTCACGAACACGGTCACGAAGAACAGCAACATGGCCGCCCCGTGTGCGCTCATCAGCTGGTTGTAGGTCTCGGGATCGAGCAGCCGCTGGTCGGGCATGGCCAGCTGGAGCCGCATCAGGAGGGCGAAGACGCCGCTGAGGACGAAGGTCAGGGTCCCCGTCACCATGTACATGACGCCGATCCGCTTGTGGTCCGTGGTCGTCAGCCAGGTGACGAGGGGGGCAAAGAACCCCTCCTCACGAACCGGGGCACGGGAACCCGGGCTGACCAGGGTCGTCATCTGCCTCCTCCTCCTCGGACTCCACCCGGGCTCGCGCCGCCCGGGCAATTTCAGAAGTATAAGGCTCAACGTAGAATTTTCAACTAAACATTGATCTGAGATCTAGAGGTACTGGGGCAGGGCGAGGCGGGGGGCTTCTCCGGGGAGCTGGCCTGGCATCGGCAGGGAGAGGGCCTTGTCGAGCGATACCGCTGAGCGGGGTGCCGGAAGCCTTGCGCGTGATGGATCAGGCCACCCGCCAGGGTGGGGGAGGGCGACGAGGACAAAGTCGCCTCATGGCGACTCCTTCCAACCCAACCACGAGGCCCCCACTCGTTTGCCCCCAGCGCACGTCCTCGCACCGCCCACCGTCGACGACCACACCCGGCTCCTGGCCCTCCTCCACGGTCCCCTCCGCCTCGCCCTGCGCCTGGTCATGGTCCTGATGTCCCTCGAGGGCTACCTGGCACCACCCCTCCCCGGTCTGGGGCTCCCCACGAAGCCCGCTTCGTGGGGCACCCCTCTCCCGGTCGGCATCGAGATCGGCCTCGAGGGTTCGGACCGTCCAGTTGGAGGCGGAGCGCCGCCCCACTGCCGTCGGATGGCCCCACCGCTCCGGGGTGGGGTCCAGGGCGAGCTGGAACGCCGGCAGCGTCCAGCCCTCAAGAGCCGAATACCTCGGTCCCATCTTCACTGGAGCGCGGCCGTCGCCCGGGCCGCACGATGGGCGGCGGCACGCCGGCCGTCGGGCCGGGCGCAGATGGCAGCTCGCCGCGTCCACCGGCCACCTCAAAAGGGCCGTCGTTCGGCCGCACCTCTAGACTTGTAGCCACGAGGAGCGCGGCGTGCAGCTGACCCTGACCCGGCGCGGCGACTACGTGGTGCGCGCCGCAATCTACTTGGCTCGGGCCTACGGCGACGGCGGCTACCGCAAGATCCGAGAGGTGGCTGACGAGATGGCCCTTCCGCGTAGCTATACCCCCCAGATCCTCAACCTGCTCGCCCGTGCCGGTCTGGCCGAGGCGCGGGCCGGTCGCGAGGGGGGCTACCGGTTACGCCGTGACCCGGCCCAGGTCTCCCTCCGTGAGGTGGTCGAGGCGGCCGACGGGCCCCTTCGTCCCGATCGCTGCTCGCTGCGCGGCGGTCCCTGCCGCTGGGAGGATATGTGCGCCCTCCATCCCGCCTGGGAGGCGGCCACGGCCGCGCTCATCGAGTCGCTCCAGGCGACGACCCTGGCCTCGGTGGCAGAGGTCGACGCCGCTCTGGCCTCCGGCCGCTACCCGGTGCCGGCGTCGGCTCACCGGCTCCAGACCAAGCGCGGGGCTCGATCTCGGTCCCTTCCCTCCTGAGCTCCGGCCTCCATCCCTCCGCTCGACGACCGGCCTCGTGCCCCTCGACCCCGGGGAGGGGCGGCTCCCCCGATCGCGTCGGGGAGCCTCGGCCGCGATTCAGCCTCAGCCCATGAACGGGTAGCGGTAGTCCCGAGGGGGCACGAAGGTCTCCTTGATGACGCGCGGGGTGACCCAGCGGGCCAGGTTCCAGAGCGACCCGGCCTTGTCGTTGGTGCCCGAGGCGCGGGAGCCGCCGAACGGCTGCTGGCCGACGACCGCCCCGGTCGGCTTGTCGTTGACGTAGATGTTGCCGGCCGCGTAGCGGAGACGGTCGAGCGCGATGCGGATGGCCCGCCGGTCGGTGGCGAACACCGCCCCGGTCAGGCCATAGGGCACCGAGCGATCGATCAGGTCGAGGGTCGACTCGTACTCGCCCTCGGGGTAGGCGACGACGGTCACGATCGGGCCGAACAGCTCCTCCCGGAGCAGCCGAGACCCCCAGTCCTCGGTCACGATCACGGTCGGGCGGACGAACCAGCCCCGGCGGGCGTCCACCTCGCCGCCGGCCAGCACCGTGTGCCCGGGTCGGGATCGGGCCTCGGCGATCGCCTCCTCGTGGCGCCGGAAGGCGCGCTCGTTGATGACCGCGCCCATGAAGTTGCGGAAGTCGGCCACGTCGCCCATCGGGATGGCCTCGACCTGCTCGCGCAGGCGCTCGCGAAGCCCGGCCCAGAGGGTGTCAGGGACGAAGACCCGGGAGGCCGCCGAGCACTTCTGCCCCTGGTACTCGAAGGCGCCGCGGGCGATGGCGGTGAGGAGGGCCTCGGGGTCGGCCGAGGCGTGGGCCACGATGAAGTCCTTGCCCCCGGTCTCTCCCACCAGGCGGGGAAAGTTGCGGTAGGAGCCGATGCGCTCCCCGACCTGGCTCCAGATGCTCCGGAAGACGGCCGTGGAGCCGGTGAAGTGCACCCCGGCCAGCTCGGGATGGGCGAGCGCCACTGGCACCAGCTCGGGCCCGGGGCCGTGGACCAGGTTGATCACCCCGTCGGGCAGGCCGGCAGCCTGAAGCAGGCGCATCAGGTGGTGGGCGGCGTAGGGGGCCGACTCGGAGGGCTTCCAGACCACCGTCGCCCCCATCAGCGCGGGGGCGGTGGGCAGGTTGCCGGCGATGGAGGTGAAGTTGAAGGGGGTGACCGCGAGCACGAAGCCCTCCAGGGGCCGGTACTCCATCCGGTTCCAGCTCCCGGGGGCCGACTCGGGTTGCTCGGCGTACATCCGGCTCGCGTAGGCGACGTTGAAGCGCAGGAAGTCACAGAGCTCGCAGGCGGCGTCGATCTCGGCCTGGTGGACGGTCTTGGACTGACCGAGCATGGTGGCCGCGTTCAGGGTGTCGCGCCATGGCCCGGCGAGCAGATCGGCCGCGCGCAGGAAGACCGCCGCCCGATCGGTCCACGAGGCCCGTGACCACTCCGGCCACGCCCGCCGGGCCGCGTCGATGGCCTGGGCCATCTCCTCCGGCCCGGCCCAGCACACCGTCCCCAGCGAATGGGAGGTGTCGTGGGGCATGACCGCGGGCATGGTGCGCGCGTTGCGGACCTCCCGGCCGCCGATCACGAGCGGCATCTCGATCTGCGTTGCGGCCATCTCCGCCAGGCGCCGCTGCACCGAGGCCCGCTCGGGGCTTCCCGGGGCGTACGAGCGCACCGGCTCGTTCGTCGGGATGGGGGGGCGGAAGATGCCTGGCTCGTCCATCGCCGTCCTCTCCTGGCTCCAGGGTGTCGGTCGGGGCCTCCTCGTCCAGTTTGCCATCGGCCGGACCGTGCCCTGCAGGGTACGAGGCGGCCCGATCCGGGACCGGGCCGCCTCTGGATGGGGGAGTGGGACCTGGTTGCCCCCGCCGAGGCGCGCTCCCGTGGTCGTCGATGGGGAGGCAGCCTCCCCGACAGGGGCCTTCACCCCTGGATACGAGAGGACCTGGCGCAAGGATCACCGGGGAGGGAGGGCGCGATCCCTCAGCCGGAGGCCGCCGGCACCACCTGGAGGGCCAGGCCCCAGGAGAGCTGGGCCTCCTGCCCCCGCAGCCGCACCAGGCCGTCGTGCTCCTCGCTGGAGGTGAGCGGTCCCCCGGTGAAGGGGACGAAGACGCCGCGAGCCCAGTCGTACACCTCGACCTCGGTGAGGGAGCCCGGGACTATGGTCAGCGGCGCGCGCGTCGCCGGCACCCAGACGTCGTAGGCGTCGAGCAAGCCTGAGCCAGAGGGGATCGAGCTGGCCAGCCACGTGCGCTCGAAGTCGGTGGGGGGCGTCGAGGTGGCGACGGTCACCGGCTGCTCGAGGACGGCCAGCGCGGCGCGGGAGGGGGGGAGCCCGTCGATGCTGACCAGCCCCGGCCGTGCGGGGATCAGCCCCAGCAGCAAGGTCCCGGCTCGAGCGGAGAGCTCCGAGGCCGCCACCGACCCCAGGAGCCGATCCAGGGCCGTCCCGGCCCCGCCTTGTGCCCCCGCGGCTCCCAGCGCCGCGTCGACGGTGGCCTCGCCACCCGGGGGCAGCAGCCGCCCGAGCTGGGCCTCGCGCAGGGACTGACCGTCGCTGGCGAAGAGCGTCGGAAGGCCGACCGGCTCCTGCCCCAGGTTGCGGAGGGTCCCCTCGACACGGCCGTTGGCGACCTGGAGGACGGCCTGCAGGCCGAGGGCCGCGCGCTCCGTCCCGGCCATCGCCACCGCCCGCTGGCTGCCGTAGACGATCCCCTGCTCGTCGACCACGGGCCGAAGGGCGGGGATGACGTGCTCCGAGCCCTGGGGCAGGCCGCCGAGCGCGGCGACGCACGTCGGGCAGGCCGACGTGGTGGCTTGGTAGGCCCCGAGCGTCAACGGCGCGGCCAGCTCGGTGGCGGTGGCGAGGAGCTGATGGTCACCCCGGCGCAGGAAGGACATCCGGTCGTACTCCAGCACGACCGCCGTCTGGTCCGGCCCCGTCTTCACGACCTGCAGGGCCACGTCCTGGAGCGCCGCCTGGAGGACGATGCCGAGGAGCGAGAACAGGCCGACGGCGACCAGCGACGCCGCTGGGACCGCCGCCCAGGCCAGGAGGGGGCGGCGGAGGCGACGGTAGAGGACCAGGTAGTTGACCGGCCCCACCAGCACCAGGTAGAGGAGGAGGACCGCCGCCACCAGGCCGGGTGGGGGAGGAGGCGCCCCGGCCGGCGCCAGGAGCAAGGCCAGCTGGGGCGATGGCCCCGGGATGGCGGTCGCCGCGGGCGTGGGGCCGGCTCGGGGGGGCTCGAGGCTTCTGGCCACGGCCTGGCTCCAGGCCAGCTGGCGGTAGGCGCCGGCGGCCCCATCCTCGGGGTCGAAGGCCAGCTCGATCACCCGGCCCGCGCCGTAGTCGAGGTCGGCCATCAGGGGGGTCCCGTCCGCCTCGACGAGGACGGGGCGGGCCCCTGGCGCCAGCCTCCCGACCAGGCCGGGCACGGCCACGGTCGGGGCCGCGACGCCGGCCAGCGTCGCCACCGGCCCCAGGCCGAGCGCGGCGGTGGCCTGGGGCCGCACGGCCAGCAGCGCCGACGGCAGCGGCTCGAGGGTACGGCGCCAGCCGGGGCCGCCCACCAGCACCAGGCTGCCGCCGAGCCCCACGAACTCGCGGAGCGCCTGGACCTGGGCCGGGCTGAGGGCGGCCGAGTCGAAGTCGTCGATCACGATGGCGGCGTAGCCGGCGAGGAAGAGGGGGTCGCTGGGGACGTCGCGGGCCGAGCCGTAGGCGTCGACCCGGGTGCCCACACCCCCGAACCGAAGGCCGGCGATGGCGCTGGCGGGGCCGTCCGTGGCGCTGAGGACGGCGACCGGGATCGCCGTCGTGCGTTGCACCGCCTCCGCGTCCAGCACCTGCCCCTGCATCACCGCCTCGACGGTGGTGAAGGAGGGAGGGGCAAGGATGGTGAAGGCTCGCGAGGTGCGGCTGGGGACGGTCACGTGGACCCGGTAGGCGGACTGGCCGGCCGTCATCGGAGGCACCGGGAGGCGAGCGGTGGCGAAGGGCAGGGCCAGCGCGACCGGGGTCGAGACGGCGGCGGGGGGCGTTGGCTCGGTCAGCAGCACGTCCCCGTCGAAGGTGCCATCGGCCAGGTCCTCGACCGTGATCAGGTAGCGGGCCCAGCCACCGGCGCCCGCCACCTGACCGTGCACCGCCACCTGGAGCCCGGCCGAGGGCCCGCCCCGGGACGGGGTCGTCGCGTACCAAGCGGCGGCCGCCAGGGCGAGCGCGATGGCCGCCCCGGCCAACAGCTGCCGTCGTCTCATCCTCCCGCTCCCGGCCTGGGCGCCGTGGCCCAGGCCTCCTCACCGAACCCTACCTCGGACGCGACGGGTTTGCACTTCGCGTGTCGAGCTGCGTACCCAGGAGCGGTGAGCGTCAACGCAGGTCGCGGCTACACCGGCTCGTCTGCCGACGACTCGAGCCAGGTGATCGCTCCGATGGAGATCGCGACGTGTGCCATCGGCCCCTCGGTGGTGGCCCCGTGCCAGTGCTCCTCCTCGGGCTCGGCCACCACGGTGTCCCCGCTGCGGATCCGGCGGGGCGGCTCTCCCCGGCGTTGCACGTATCCCTCCCCCTCGATGACGTGGAGCACCTGGCCGCCGGCGTGGCGATGCCAATGGTTGCGGACGCCGGGATCGAACCTGACCACACTGACGCGCACCGCGTGGCCATCCGCCTCGTGCAGCGGGTGGGAGGAAGCTGGGCCAGTGAAGTGTGAAGGGTCGAGCGGCTGGCCCTGGAGCGCCTCGGAATGAGAGGTGATCTTCACCGCTCGATCGTAGTGGACTGAGGGCTCGACGATGGAGTGGCGCGGGGAGCGCGAGGTGGCTCGGTGCTCGTTCTGCGGCAGGCGAGAGGACCGCGGTCGGAGGCTGGTCGCGGGCGAACAGCGGGGGGTGTACATCTGCCGGGAGTGCGTTCGGCAGTGCCGCCATCTGCTCCAGCGCGGGGGGGACGACCTCCGCTGGGGTGGGCGAGGGTCGTTCCTGGACCGCTTGGGCACGGTGATCCGGCTCTCGGCCCGAACGGTCGGGGGGAGCCAGGCGCCGAGCTCGCACCCGGCCCATCGTCGACGGTGACCCGGCAGCCGCCCTGAGCGGCGAGCCGTCGCCCCTCGCGCGGCCCCCGCCGCCTCGGCCGCGGCCGGCTGGGTCGGCCCCGCCGGGGGCTCGACCGGCGCGTGCGGGCCCCTTGGCCCGCCCCTCGGCGCCCTCGGCTCGGGGCCGGGGCACGAAGCCTCATATGATGCTTGAACTATGTCTGTCATCGGGGTTGCCCAACGACGACTCGAGGGCGGGGCTAAGGTCACCGGCACCGCGCGGTTCACCGCCGATCTCCAGCTCGTCGGTCTCGCCCACGCTCGCCTGGTGCTGAGCCCCCACCCTGCGGCTCGTGTCGTAGGCGTCGACCTGGAGGCCGCGAGGCAGGTCCCCGGCGTGCTGGTCGCGGTGTCCGGGATGGACCTGCCCGACCTGGGCCTGGCTGGACCGGAGCAGCCCCTGGCCCGTGAGCGGGTGTTCTACGCTGGCCAGCCGGTGGCGGCCGTGGTCGCGGAGACCGAGGCCCAGGCCGCCGACGCCGCCGCCCTGGTCCAGGTCGACTACGAGGTGCTCCCGGCGGTGATCGATCCCTTCGAGGCCCTGCGGGAGGGCGCTCCCAAGGTCCTCGAGGAGGTCGGGGCCGGCCCCGATGACGCCGGGGCTCACGGGCTGTCGGCGGCGGGGGAGATGAGCGGGGAGCGTCCCGCCAACGTCACCGCCCAGGTGCGCTTCCGTCGCGGCGAGGTGGAGGAGGCCCTCGCCGGCTGCCACGCGGTGGTCCGGCGTCGGTACGTCCTGCCGGCCGTCCACCAGGGCTTCATGGAGCCCCACGTGGCCGTCGCCCGCTCCGAGCCGGACGGGGGCCTCACGATCTGGACCCCCACCCAGGGGGCCTTCCTCACCCGTCGCACGGTGGCCGGTCAGCTCCACCTGCCGGTGAGCCAGGTGCGCGTGATCCCCATGACCGTGGGAGGGGGCTTCGGGGGCAAGGTCTGCCTGATCGAGCCCTTGGTGGCGCTCCTGGCCCGCCTCGCCGGCCGGCCGGTCCGGCTCGAGCTCACCCGCTCGGAGGAGTTCGCCCTGGGGCGAGGCGGGCCGGGCTGCGTCGTGGACCTGGAGCTGGGCGCCGACCGCCACGGCAACCTGGTCGCCCTACGGGCGCATGCGGTCTTCGACGGCGGCGCCGGGGGGAGCGGGCTCGGGGGGCTGGCTGGCGTCATGCTCGGGGGGGTCTATAAGATCCCTAATTACGAGATCACCTCTCTGGACGTGGCCACCAACAAGACCCCGGTCACGGCCTACCGGGCACCGGGTGCCCCTCAGGCGTTTTTCCCGCTGGAGTCGGCCATGGACGAGCTGGCCGCCAGCCTGGGGATGGACCCCATCGAGTTCCGCCTCCGCAACGCGGCCTCGGAGGGCGACCCCCGTCCGGACGGGCAGCCCTGGCCCCGGATCGGCCTGGTGGAGTGCCTGGAGGCGGCCCGTCGCCATCCCCTGTACACGGCCCCGAGGGCCGAGGGCGAGGGGGTCGGGGTGGCGGTGGGCGGCTGGGGAGGCGGCCGGGAGCCGGCCGCGGCCGGGTGCCGGGTCGAGCCCGACGGCACCCTCCTGGTCCAGGTCGGCTCGGTCGACATCACCGGGACCAACACCACCCTGGCCATGATCGCCGCCGAGACCTTCGGCGTCCCTCTGGAGCGGGTGAGGGTGGAGACCGGTGACACCGCCATGGCGCCCTATGCCGGCATGGCCGGCGGGAGCAAGATCATCTACACCGTGGGGCCGGCGGTGCAGCAGGCGGCCGCGGAGGCACGTCGCCAGCTGCTCGAGATCGCGGCCGAGGAGCTGGAGGCGGCGGTGGAGGACCTGGAGGTCGAGAATGGGCGGGTGCAGGTGCGAGGCGCGCCCGGGCGAGGCCGCGAGATCGGCGAGCTGGCCGAGCTGGGGGCGCAGTTCATGGGCCGGTACGCCCCGGTGCAGGGCCGGGGGCGGACGGTGATCACGGCCCAGTCCCCGATGTTCACCGTGCACCTGGCCCGGGTCCGGGTCGACCGGGAAACCGGCGAGTGGCGCCTGGTCGGGTACGCCGCCGTCCAGGACGTGGGCCGGGCGCTCAACCCGCCCGAGGTGGAGGGCCAGGTGCACGGCGGGAGCGTCCAGGGGCTCGGGCGTGCGCTCGGCGAGGAGCTGGTCTGGGATCGGGACGGCCACCTGCGGACGGCCAGCTTCCTCGACTACGGCCTGCCCAGCATCGACCAGGTGCCCGCGATCGAGGTCGAGCTGGTGGAGGTCCCCTCCCCGCACGGGCCGTTCGGCGCCAAGGGGGTCGGCGAGCCGCCCGCGGTGCCGGGGCCGGCGGCGGTGGCGAACGCGATCGCGGCTGCCTGCGGTCGGCGCGTCACCAGCCTGCCCGTGGAGTTCGAAGCCGTGGCCCAGCCGGTGACATGAACATCCCGTCCGACCTGGCACGACGGGTCCTGGACGCCATCGCGGACGCGGTCACGGTGGTGGACCTCGAGGGGAAGATCGTGGGCTGGGCCGGGTCGGCAACGGAGCTGTACGGGCGGCGGCCGGACGAGGTGCTCGGTCAGCGCGTCGCCGCCGAGTTCCCGGAGCTGCTGCGGGTGGACGCCCGCGAGCTCACCACCCTCGGGGGCGCGGAGCGGCTGGACACCGTCATCCGACTCGGTGAGCAGCGGCAGCTGCTCGCGGCTACGACGACCCCGGTGCGGGATGAGCGTGGCCGCCTGCTCGGGGTCGCGACCCTGGCGCGGCCGATGGGGGACTGGCTCGACCCGGTGGAGCGGGCCGGGCGCCCGCGACGGGAGTGGCACCGACAGCTGGGCACGCTGGTGCGGGAGGTGGTCGAGCAGGCCGGCCGGGACCCGGGGAGCATGGACGTGTCCGAGGACCTGGCCCGGGTCCTGGTCGCCCAGGCCCACGAGCTGGTGCCCGGCACCGAGTGCCTGCTCTGCGTCGTCCCCCGCGAGCGCCAGGACTCGCTGCGGGTGCTGGCCGGCTCGGGGCGGTTGGGCGAGCTGGTGGGGCGTCAGTGGCTGGCGGCGAACCTGCTCTTCGGCAAGGTCCTGGTCGAGGGGCGCGCGATCGAGACCACGTGCCTCCAGGAGCTCAGCGGGAGGTCGCAGCCGATGGCCCTCGGCGGGATGGTGGCGGGACGGATGGTGCCGCTCTCCAGCACCCGTCCCCTGCCCGACGGCCGGCGTGTCCTGGGGGTGCTGGCCTTCCTGCGTCCCACCCGTGCCTACTTCACCCCCTACGAGCGCCGTCTGATCGACGAGTTCGCCCACCTGGTCAGCCTCTCCCTCCAGCGTTCCGAGCTGCTGCGCAGCGCCCAGGAGGCGGCCGACCGACTGAAGACCGGCGTCAACGTCGCCGAGGAGCTGGCCCGGTCGTTGGACCCGGCCGAGGTCATGGCCCGGCTGGTGAAGCTGGCGGCCCAGGCGGCCAGCGCCGAGCGGGTGACGTTGCTCGAGGTCGAGGGCGACGAGGCCGAGGTGGTGGGTGCCTATGACGAGTCCGGGCGGCCCACGCCCCAGGGCCAGCGCTTCCCGGTCCGGGCGCTCGTCTCTGGGGGGGAGCCGGTGGTGGAGCGAGCGCTACAGGACCGTCGGCCCCGCATCTGTGGCGCCTACCGCGTGCCCGGCCACCTTCCCTCCGATTGGGGGCAGGTCGGGCCCCGCCATACCCTGGTCCTGCCCCTGGCCCTGAACGGGACCGCCACCGGTGCCCTGCTCGTGACCCGGATGCGGGACCGGCCCTTCCGGCGGGACGACGCCGCCACCCTCCAGCTGGTGGGCAACGTGGCCGCCCTGATGATCCGCAACGCGCGCCTGGTGGCCAACGCCCAGGAGGCGAGCCGGGCCCGCAGCGACTTCCTGAACATGGCCGGTCACGAGCTCCGGACCCCGCTCACGGTCATCAAGGGCTACCTCTCGATGCTGGGGGACGGGAGCCTGGGCGAGCCGCCGCCCGATCTGCACCAGCGGATCGAGCTGCTCATCAACAAGGCGGACGAGCTGAGCACCCTGATCGACGACCTCCTCTTCACCTCGCGCCTTGAGTCCGGGCGCCTCCCCGCCCACGCCATGCGCCTCGACCTGCTGGTCGCCGTCCGCGAGGCGGCACGCCGCGCGGAGCCGCGCGTTCAGCTCATGGGCGGTGAGCTGCTGGTGGAGGTGACCTGGCGCCCGCTGACGGTGAAGGCTGACCCCGAGCACGTGGCTCGGGTCCTCGACAACCTGATCAACAACGCGCTCACCTACCGGCGCCCGGACCAGCGGGCTTGGGTCCGGATTCGCGCCGGGGTCGAGGACGGCATGGCGGTGGTCAGCGTGGAGGACCGCGGCCGTGGGGTGCCGCCGGAGATGCGGGAGCGGATCTTCGAGCGCTTCGTGCGCGGCGACGAGGCCTCCGGGGGGGCGCCGGGGACCGGGCTCGGGCTGTACATCTGCCGGCAGCTGGCCAGCCGCCACGGTGGGCGTCTCGAGCTGGACTGGAGCGTACCGGGTGAGGGCAGCCGGTTCTCGCTCCGGCTGCCTCTGGTGACGTCATGATCTCGCCCTCCCAGGTCCTGGCCTCCCTGGGGGACGGGATCGTCGCCGTCGACCGTGAGGCCAGGGTGGTCGTCTGGACGCCGGCGGCGGAGCGGCTCTTCCAGGTCCGGGCGGAGGAGGTGCTGGGGCGAGAGCTGCGGGCCGACCTGGGCCTTCGCCTCGAGTCGCTGCCAGTCGGGCGCCAGCGCCGGCTGCTGCTCCGGGGGCGGGATGGGACGCCGTTCCCGGCCACGGTGACGATGACCCCCCTGCCCGGCCAGGACGGCTCCATCGAGGGGGCGGTGCTCCTGATCAAGGACCTCAGGCCCTGGATCGGCCCGGCCCTGGCCGAGCCGGCCGGGAGCGAGCTCGACGTCCTCGCGGAGCGGCTGGGGGCGGCCTTCCGCGGCATCGTCGAGGCCGCGGGGATGGACCTGGATCGCGGTGGCCGGCTTGGCCCGCTGGCGCAGAGCCTGGCCGAGCAGGGCCGGCGGCTCCTCCCCGGCATCTCGTGCCTGATCGCGGTCGTCCCCTCTGCCCATCGGGAGGTCTTCACCTGCATCGCCGGGGCCGGGCCGCTGGCCGAGCGGTTGGTGGGCGTCTCCCTGCACCTGGAGGGCTCGGTGCTGGGAAGGGCGCTGGTCGAGAACCGGGTGGTGGAGAGCAGCGACATGCAGCGGATCGGTGCCCTTGCCTCGCGGTTTGTCGAGTGCGGCATCCACACCATGCGGGCCGTGCCCATGAGCCCCGATCGGCCGCTTCGGGACGGCCGGCGGGCGCTGGGGGCGATCGTCTACTTCCGCGCCGAGCGCATCCCCTTCTCCTCGGCCGAGCGGCGCCTCCTGGACGACTTCGGGGCCCTCGCGGCCATGGCCCTGCAAGGGGCCGAGTTCCGAATGGCGGCCGAGCGGGACATGGCCCGCCTTCAGCTCGCCGTCGACGGCGCGCTTGACCTGGCCCGCTCGCTGGACCTGACCGAGGTCGTGCGCCGGCTGGTGCGGCGGGCGGCGGTCACCGGGCGCGCCGACCGCTGCCTGCTGTTCCGGGTCGAGGGCGAGGAGGGGGGCGAGGCGAGCCTCCTCGACAGCTACGACGTGGCCGGCCAGGAGCGCGTCCCGAGCTGCCGGGAGCGGGTCGAGGCGCTGCCGCTCGTGCGCGAGGCGGTGTGCGCTCGGGAGCCGGTCATCGACGTCCCCTACCAGCTGGACGGCCTGCCCGAGGCCCTGCAACGGTTGATGGCGGGCGTGCGTCACACGCTCACGGTCCCGTTGCTCCACGCCGGTCGGGTGGCCGCGGTCCTCCTCCTCGGCCGCCGCCAGGGGCCGCCCTTCGGGGCCGAGGACCGGGACGCGCTGGAGATGCTGAGCGGGCCGGCCATCCTCGCCCTGCGCAACGCCTTCCTCTTCGCCCGCACCGAGGAGGCGAGCCGGGTCAAGACCGACTTCCTGGACATGGCCGCCCACGAGCTGCGCACGCCGCTGACGGTCATCAACGGCTACCTCTCCATCCTGCTGGGGGGCGCCTTGGGGCCCATCCCACCCGCATGGGAGGAGCCGCTCCGTATCCTGGACGCGAAGTCGGCGGAGCTGCGTCGGCTGGTGGACGACCTTCTCCTGGCCGCTCGTCTGGAGACGGGGCGGCTCAACTCGGTGCAGGAGCCGGTGGACCTCCGAGATGTGGCCCGGGAGGTGGCGCAGGCCACCGGTGAGGTGCCCGAGTTGGTCCTGCCGCCAGTGCCGGTGGTGGTCAAGGGCGACCGAGACCAGCTCACCCGCCTGCTGGGGCACCTGGTCTCCAATGCCCTCGCCTATGGCCGGGACGGCGTCCCCCCCTGGGCCCGGGTCACGGTCGAGCTGCTGGAGCAGCAAGGGGAGGCTCGGGTGGCGGTCGAGGACCGTGGTCGCGGCCTGGCCCCGGGCCAGGAGCAGCATATCTTCGAGCGGTTCGCGCGGGTCGAGGATCCCGACCATCCCATGGTGCCGGGCACGGGCCTCGGTCTCTACATCGCTCGGGGGCTGGCGGTGCGGCACGGCGGCCGCCTGTTGCTGGAGTGGAGCCGTCCCGGGGTGGGGAGCCGATTCGCCCTCTACCTCCCGGTCCTCGCCGGCCGCGAGGCCCGGGCGGAGCCGACGCCGGGCGAGGCGGAGGGCGGCCAGCCGGACCTTCGGGAGGTCCCCCGCAAGGCCCGGGTCGGGTGATCGCCCCTCTCATCGGGGCGAGCGGTCGAGGCGTCTCCCGTCTCGGGCATCTTCCACAACCGCACGCGTGGCCTCGCGCGCGGCCCCTCGAGCGCTCGTGATCGATCTCGCGGAGGCGGGGCCGCACCCGCTCCTCGACCTGCCGGCCGGAACCCCGAGAGGTTGATGATCATGATGCTAGAATTCCTGCATCATGCGCACCACGGTCACGCTCGATGACGACGTCGCGGCGCTGATCGAGAGCGAGCGGGCGCGCACGGGTGAGTCCTTCCGCGCCGTGGTCAACCGGCTGCTCCGTCGGGGCGCGCGCGCCGGGCGGCTCCCGACCCCACCGCCGCTGCCCGAGCTGCCCGGCCGGCCGATCCTCGACGTGTCGGACGTCTCGGCGCTGCTGGCGACGCTCGACGAAGGGCGGCGTGCGGAGCGCGCCCTGCCGTGACGCTGGTCGACACCAACCTGCTCCTCTACGCGACGTTCAAGGACGCTCCGGAGCACGGCCGCGCTCGCCTCTGGCTCGAGCGGTGCCTCGCTGAAGGGGAGGGGACCGTCGCTCTCTGCTGGCCCGTCGTCTACGCCTTCCTCCGGCTCGTCACGAGCCCGAGGGTCTTCGGGCGGCACGCGCTCACGGTCGGGGAAGGGTGGGAGGTGGTGGCGGCCTACCTCGAGCAGCCCGCCGTCCGCATCGTGGCCCCCGGTGCCGGGCACGCGGCGATCGCTGCCGAGCTCGCCGAGACGCCCGGCCTCCGAAGCGACGACGTGCCGGACATCGAGATCGCAGCCCTCGCCATCGAGCACGGGCTCGTCCTCGCCTCCCACGACCGTGGGTTCCGCCGTTTCTCGCGCCTGCGGTTCGTCGATCCCCTCGACTGACGTGCCGCGCCAGCGGCGCTGCCTCGGGCGGTCGCCCCGGGCTTGGGTGCGGTGGGGCAGCGCCCCGGGTGTCCGCGGTTCGCCGTCCGATCACGGATGTCGCCCACGCTGGCTCGCCGGGACCCTGACCACCTCGGTCGCGGCCGCCTCGTCGTGGAGGGCGCGCAGCCTCCGGGCCGCCAGGGGGAGGGCGGCCAGGCGGATCAGGGCCTGGGCCACGCCCACGCGGCCCCCGTCCACGGCCACCAGCCGCTGGCGGGTCAGCCACCCGCCCGGGGTCTGCCCGATCCGGCTCCAGAAGCCGAGGTGGTAGAGCAGGGCCACGACGGCGAAGGCGGGCAGCCGCCGTCGCGGCCGCAGCAGGCGGGTCAGACCGGCGCAGAGGCCGAGGTCGAGGCTGGCGGCGAGCAGGCGCAGGGCCGGCTCCGCCGGAGGCGCGGGCGGCGGTGTCCTCCCGCGCAGGTCGAGCAGGGCGAGCCGGGTCAGGAGGTCGTGGACGGGGCGCTGGCCGAGGGCGTAGAGGGGCTGGGGCAGGCGTGGGCGATAGCCGTCCACCACGCAGACCAGGGACCCGTCCCGCCAGCCGACCTCGACCCGGCCGCCGGGGCGTCGGGCCAGCAGGCCGCCCTCGATCGGCCAGCGCCAGCCCTCGCCGGTCGGGACCGGCTCGCCGAAGCGGAGCAGGATGAGCGGACCGAGCCGGAGCCGCCAGGGCTCCCAGCGGATCGCGCCCGGGGTGCGTCGGAGGAGGAGCCGGAACAGCTCCCGGAGTCGCGCCGGGTCCGGCCGGGCCGGGGCCGAGACCCGGGTCTCGAGGTGAACGGGCAGCGGCGGTCGGATGGTCCTCATCATGAGCAGTGATCGTGGCCGAGCGCAGGTTCTCAGCCCGGGTGGAGGTCGCGCGGGGCCCGGGCGAGGTGTTCGACTGGGTGGCGGACTACCGCAACGCGCCCCTGGCCCTGGAGGGGGTGCGCCGATGGCAGCCCCTGACCGCCCACACCCAGGGCGCCGGGGCGCGCTTCTGGGTCTCCATGGACGTCCTCGGTATCCAGCTGGAGAACGTGCTGGTGCTCGACCTCTGGGACCGGCCCCGCGCCATCGGCTGGCACGCGGAGTCGGGCGCGGTCGCCCAGCGTGGCCGCTGGCAGTTCGAGCGCAGCGAGGGAGGGACCGTGGTCACCCTGACCGTTGCCTACCGTCCCCCCGGTGGCGCCCTCGGGAGCCTGGTGCTGGCGGGGGCCGACGGCGTGATGCATGACCGCCTGCGGCGTGCCCTGGAACGGATGAGGGCGGCGATCGAGGCCGGAGGCAGGACGGGATAGGGCTGGGACCGCAGCAAGCCCTGGCCGGGCTCGTCTTCCTGCTCGCGCTGGCCGCGATCCTGATCCGGCCTCGCCGGCTCCCTGAGGCCGCCGCCGCCGCCGCTGGCGCCGGCCTGATGCTGGTGGTGCGGGCGGTGAGCCCAGCCCAGGCGCTGGAGGCGTTGCTGGGCCAGTGGAACCTGTTCTTGTTCTTCGCCGGCTTGATGCTGGTCTCAGGCCTCGCCGACGCGGCCGGCTTCTTCGATGCCGCCGGCGCCCTGGCCGCGGGCGCGGCCCGGGGAAGCGGCCGCGGCCTGCTGCTCACGGTGCTCGCGGCCGGTGCCCTGATCACGACCTTCCTCTCCAACGACGCCACCGCCCTGATCCTGACCCCGGTCGTCTACGCGGTCGTGACCCGGCTGAGGCTGCCGCCGCTTCCCTACCTCTTCGCGACCACGTTCATCGCCGACACCGCCTCGATCACCCTGCCCGTCAGCAACCCGATCAACGTGCTGGTCGACGATCGGCTGCGCCTCTCCCTGGGCGAGTACGCGGGACACCTGCTCGGGGCGTCCCTGGCCGCCATCCTCCTCAACGGGCTCTGCTTCGCCCTGGTCTTCCGGCGTGCGACCGCGGTGCGCTTCCAGCTGGAGTGGCGGACGGCGCTGACGACGGCCGTGCGCGACCGCCGCCTCCTCCGCTTGACCTGCGCCGGGCTGGCGACGCTGGCCATCGCCTACCTGCTGGCCTCGGCGGCGAGGGCCCCGCTCGGGCCGGTGGCGGTCGGCGGTGCCGCCCTCCTCGCCGTCCTGGCCGTCGCCGCCCGCCGCCTGGACCTCAGGACCGTGCGTGAGCACTTCAGCCTCTCCTTGCTGGCCTACGTGGCTGGCCTTCTGGTCTTGGTGCAAGGGGTGGAGCGGGCGGGCCTGACCGGGATGCTGGTGGGGCGGCTCACCGGGCTGGTGGGAGGGCCGACGGGCGCCGTGGGCGCCGGGGTGGCCGGCGGCGCGGTGCTGGCCAACCTGCTCAACAACGTGCCCGCCACCCTGGTGCTCCTCTCGGGGGCGCAGGGGCTGGCGGCCCATCTCCGGCTCCCCTTCGCGCTGGGCGTGCTGGTCGGCGCCGACCTGGGGCCCAACCTGACACCGGTGGGCTCGCTCTCGACCATGCTCTGGCTGGTGATCGTCCGCCGCCGCGGCCAGCAGGTCTCGGCCCTGGACTACCTGCGCCTCGGGGCCTCGATCACCCCGGGCCTGCTGCTGGTCGCAGGCCTGGCCTTGGGGGCGACGTTCCGCTCCTGAGGCGGCGGTTGCCGGGGCGCCCGCCCCGGCGGCCGTGTCGGGGCGGTCAGGCCACCAGCAGCCCCGTGCCCACCACCACCAGGCCGGCCCCGCTCAGCTTGAGGAGGGCACGCTCCCGCTCCCCCAGGCGCAGGATGGCCCAGGCCGCCACCAGCACCACCCCCACCTCGCGGGCCGGCGCCACCAGCGCCAACGGGGCCAGCGAGAGCGCCAGCAGGACCAGGGTGTAGGAGCCGATGGTCAGGCCGCCCATCAGCCCGGCGGGAAGGGCCGGGCCCCCGCCCCGGCTCCAGGGGAGCAGGAGGAGGGAGGTGATGGCGAAGATCGTCCAGTCGTAAAGCCAGAACGGTCCCGTCCGCACCCCGATCGAGTCCAGCGCGGTGTAGGCCGCGATCGCGCCCCCGGTGGCGAGGGCGGGGGCGAGGGCCCGGCGCGAGGTGGCCGGGGGCCGGGCGAGCCAGACCCCCGCCATCAGCAGGGCCGCCCCCACCGCCTCGGGGAGCGAGAGCCGCTCGCCGAAGGCGGTGAGCCCGATCGCCACCCCGAGCACCGGAGCCGTGCCCCTGGCCACGGGATAGACGGAGGACACCTCCCCTCGGCGATACCCGGCGGCGAGGAGATGGAAGTAGGCGAGCTCGCACAGCCCCGAGGCGCCGGCCACCAACCAGCCCTGCCAGGGCAGGAGGGGCCGACCGGTGGCCACCCAGGCGACGGCGACCACCGGGGTGAGGGCGGCGGTGGCCACGGGCAGCGCCCGGGCGGCGAAGCGGAGCGGGTCGGCAGCGAGCTTGAGCCGCAGGTTCCAGGCCGCGTGGAGGGTCGCGCTGGCCAGCGCGATCCCCACCCCGATCTCGCTCATCTCCATCGTCCCGACCCCTGCCTGAGCGTCGGCCCTCCTCGTCGGGCGGCCACCGGGCAGAGCGTAGCGCCGCCCGGCCAACGGTGGCCGAGCGCGCCCCCGGCCCAGCCGCGCTGGAGAACGCGTCGCGGCCTGGCGGCTGGCCGTCGTCGTCGCCTCGCGCGCAACATCGAGGCCATGAAGGTGCTGGTGGGCATCGACCTCAGGGGAGGCCCCATCCTGCTGAACGCGCTCAATCACCTCCTGCCGCTCTCGGGGCAGGAGGTCGTGCTGGCCCATGTCATCGACAACGGGATGCGGGGAGAGCTCCGGCTGGCCCGCGGTCGCCTGCTGCCCCGACCCCTGCCTCCCCATCACCTCCGGGCCATCACCGAGGCCGAACGGGAGGCGGCACGGGCGGCGTTGGACGAGGCAGCGCGGGCGGCGGAGGCGCTCGGGGCGATCTCACACCTGGTGCTGGCGGAGGGTGAGCCGGGCCGGGTCCTCTCCCGGCTGGTCGCGGAGGAGGGGTGTCACCTGGCGGTGGTCGCCGCTCGTGGTGGGAGGGGACCGGAGCCTCCCGGTCCCCGGTCGGTCGGCCGTACCGCCCGTTTCGTGCTCGATCACAGCCCACGGCCGGTGCTCCTGCTCCGGGGAAGCCTTCAGGTCCCCAGCGCCGGGCCCGGTCCTCGGCCCGGGGCGGCCCCAGGACCGGCGCCGAGGTGATCGGCCCCTCGGCCTTGGGACGGCCGCCTGGGATGGGCTGCCCTGCCGTGGGCCGAGGGCCCGGTCCCGTCCGGGCGGGGGCTCGGCCGGCGCTTACAAAGCTTTGGGAAACCGCTAACAACCTTCGGCCCGTTCCCCCCGTTTGCCTCTACGGGAGTGGAGAAGAGGCTCGTTGCCGCCCTGGCTGGCCTGGCCGCGCTCCTGGCTGGCTTCGTCGTCGGGCTCACCAGCGCCCGGTCGGCGTCCGCCGACCTGCCGGTCGAGCTCCCGAGCCCGGCCATCGCCGCCTCCCCGAGCACCACGCCGGCGGAGGCGACCCGGCTCGCGGCCCTGCGAGGACAGATCGTCGACCTGCTCGACCAGGAGACCGCCACCGGGGCGGTGACCTTGGTCGAGCTGGGTGGCCCGTCGCCGCAGACCCTGTCGTTGAACGGTGACGAGTCGTTCGTCGCGGCCAGCACCTACAAGCTGCCCCTCCTGATGTGGGAGGCGCAGGAGGTGACCGCGGGAAGGTGGAGCCCGGACGACCGGCTCTGCTACGAGGAGGGCGACTACGAGGAGGGCTACTACGACGACTACGAGGAGGGGGAGTGCTTCACCCGTCGGGAGCTCGAGGAGCGGGCCGGCATCGCCTCCGACAACACCGCCGCCCGGATCCTGGTGCGCGAGGACGGCGGTCCCTCGGCCCTCCAGAGCTACGCTCGGGCGCACGGCGCGATCGAATCGGCCTTCTGGGACCCCAACACCACCACCACCAACGACCTGGCCCGGCTGGTGGTGAACGAGGCCGAGGGACGGGCGGGTGGGGCTGCCGCCCAACGCTATCTCTATCCCCTGCTCACCCACACCGACTACGAGGAGGGAATCCCGGCGGGCGTCCCTGCCCAGGTGACCGTGGTCCACAAGATCGGGAGCCTGGGGGCGGAGCTCAACGACGCCGGGCTGGTGATCGGAGCTCCCCATGGGACCTACGTGCTCAGCATCTGCACCGACGGGAGCGACGACGGCTGGGAGCTGTTGGCCGACATCAGCCGGGCGGTGTGGCGCTTCGAGGCCGGGCGCTGAACCATCGGTCCGGTCCGACCGGCCTTCGGGTGGGCGGTCGGGGCGGCGGCGCTCCCGTGGCGCTGGCCTCTCGCCCCGTACCCTGGAGGGACGGTGCACCTTGAGCCTGAGCAGCGGCGCCTGCTGGGGCGGGCGCAGATTGGGATGCTGGCCCTCAGAGGAAGCGGCTCTCCTCTGGTCAACCCGGCCGCCTTCCACTTCGGCGGCGGCGCTCTGTGGATGACGACCTCGCGGCACGCGGCCAAGGTGGCCCTGGTCCGACGAGACCCTCGAGCCGCCTTCCTCGTCTCCCCGCCGGAGGAGGACGGCCACAGCCTGCTGCTCCAAGGGTTGCTGGAGGTCTACGACCCGTTCTCGTTGCCGAGCCACCTCCGGGCCATGGCCCAGGGGCCGGGTTTCGCCCTCAACCTGGCCGGCTACGCGCTGAAGAACGCCGCCTTCGTCGGCGGCTACCTCCTCGACCTCCTCCGGGTGCCGCTGGCCTGGTGGCCGCAGAACCGCGTCCTCCTCCGCATGCGCCCGGACCACGTGCGGTTGGTCCCAGCGCTGGTGCCGCCCCCGGCGGCCCCGGCCCGCCTTCCCGGGGTGCCCTCAGAGCTCGCCCTGTCCGTGGCCCGGAGCCGGGTGGGCCAGCTGTGCTGGCTGCTGGCCGGTCGGCCGGTCCTGGCCAACGTGGCCTGGGCGCTGGATGGCCACGAGGTGCTGGTCTGGCTCCCGCCGGTGCCGCGGCCGCCCCGGGCGGGGGCGCCGGGGACGCTGGTGGTGGAGCGCCACCGGCTGCGGTCGACCCAGGCGCGGGGGGTGGCGCTGCAGGGTCGGCTGGCCCCGGATGCGTCGGCGCGAGGGACGCTCGCGGCTCGCTACGAGAAGGGGCTCCCGGAGGGAGGGACGGTGCTCCGGCTGGCGGCACGGCGGGTGACCTGGTGGCGAGGGTTCGAGGTGGGCCGGGCGCGGCTACGGCGGGCTCGGGCGAGGGGGATGCGTAGCATGGAGGCATGGCCGGAGGGGGTCGCGCACCGGTAGCGGGGCGGCCCCGGGCTCCCACCGTCCTCACCGCGCGCTGGACGGGCGGGGGCTGGACCGAGGCCGAGGACCTGCTGGCGGGCGAGGAGCCGCTGCAGGTGCTGCTGAACGGCCGTCCGCTCACGGTGCTGATGCGCACGCCCGGGCACGATCTGGAGCTGGCGCTCGGGCTGCTGTGGGCCGAGGGGGTCGTCCACGACCGCCGCCAGGTGCGGGAGCTGATGATCAGCGCCGATGCCGGGGAGCGGGAGACGGCGGTCGCCGTCCGGGCCGACCTGGTCGAGTCCAACCAGGTGGATGTGCGCCTGTCCACGGCCCGCAGCCCGCTCCGGCGCTCCTTCCTCAGCACCTCGGCCTGCGGCATCTGCGGGGTCACGGCCGTCGAGTCGCTGGCTCGCTCGTTCCCGGGGCTCCCACCCGGGCCCTGGGTGGAGCCGGAGCTTCTGGTCGAGCTGGTCGATCGGCTCCGCTCGACCCAGCCGCTGTTCGAGCAGACCGGTGGCCTCCATGCCGCCGGCCTCTTCCGGGCGAACGGCGAGCTGGTGGTGGTGCGTGAGGACGTGGGGCGGCACAACGCGGTCGACAAGGTGGTGGGACGGGCCCTCCTCGACGATCTCCTGCCTGCCAGCCAGCACGTGCTCGTGGTCAGCGGCCGGGGCGGCTTCGAGATCGTGCAGAAGGCGGTGGCGGCGGGCATCCCGATCGTGGCCGCGGTCGGGGCACCGAGCAGCCTGGCGGTGGCCACCGCCAGGCGCTTCGGGCTGACCCTGGCCGGCTTCGTGCGCGACCGCCGGATGAACGTGTATGCCGCGCCCGAGCGGCTCGGCGGGCGACCCCGGCCCTGACCTGACCTGAGGCTTCCCTGCGGTCTGGAGGTGCGACTAGGATTTCGGTTAACCTAAATCTAGATATGGTGAAATCCGAAACAATGACGAGACGGCGGCTGACGCCCTCGCAGGAGGACTACCTGAAGTCCCTCTACAAGCTGGGAGGGGCGCTGGAGGCCGTGGGCACCTCGCAGGTGGCCGAGCGCATGGGCGTCTCGCCGGCAGCGGCCACGGAGATGCTGACCAAGCTCGCGGCCCAAGGCCTGGTCGCCCACGATCGCTACCGAGGGGCCACGCTGACCAGGGAGGGGCGGGCGGTGGCGCTCGAGATGCTCCGTCACCACCGTCTCCTCGAGGTCTACCTGGCGCGAAAGCTCGGCTACCGGTGGGACGAGGTCCACGATGAGGCCGAGCTGCTCGAGCACGTGATCTCCGAGCGTCTGGAGCAGCGGATGTTCGACCTGCTGGGCCAGCCCGAGGTCGATTGCCACGGCGACCCCATCCCCTCGCTGAGCGGCGAGGTCCCCACCGTGCGATATCGCAGCTTGCTCGAGGCCCGGAGCGGTGAGCGGCTCAAGGTGCGCCGGGTGTCGGACGACGACTCCGGAAGGCTGCGGGCGCTCGATCGCCTGGGCCTGCGCCTCGGGGTGGAGATCGAGGTGCTGGCGGAGAGCGAGTACGAGGGCCCGATCGAGGCTCGGGTCAGCGGCCGGCGGCGTCGGATCCCCATCGGGGTGGCGAAGGGGGTGTTCGTGGGATGAGGTCGCCCTCAGGCGATCACAGCCGGCGCCCTCCCTCGGGGACGCCGCGGCCTCGCTCGGTGGCCGGCGGGGCCACCGCCGAGGTGGTGGCCCCGAGGACCGGGCCTGCCGGGGCCGCGCTGCCGGGGGAGCGTCGTGTCCTGGAGGCGGCGCAGCGCTCGCTGACGGGCGAGGTGCGCGGGCTCCGCGCCCTGCTGCCCTTCCTCGGCCCGGCCTTCGTCGCCGCCGTGGCCTACGTCGACCCGGGCAACTTCGCCACCAACGTCGCCGGGGGTTCCCAGTTCGGCTACATGCTGCTCTGGGTGGTGCTGATCGCCAACCTGATGGCGATGCTCGTCCAGGCCCTCAGCGCCAAGCTCGGCATCGCGACCGGCATGAACCTGCCCGAGGTCTGCCGGGCTCGCTTCCCGCGCCCTCTGAACCTGCTGCTCTGGGTCCAAGCCGAGGTGGTGGCCATGGCGACCGACCTGGCCGAGTTCGTGGGGGCGGCGCTGGGGCTGAACCTTCTCTTCCACGTGCCGTTGCTGCCGGCTGGCCTGATCACCGGCGCCGCCGCCTTCGCCATCCTGGGCCTGCAGGCGCGGGGCTTCCGGAGCGTGGAGGCGGTCATCACCGGCCTCGTGGGGGCGATCGTGGTGGCCTTCGCCTTCGAGGTGTTCCTGGCCCGGCCCTCGGCGGCGGGGGTGGCCGGTGGCGTCCTCGTCCCCCGCCTCGATGGCCCCGGGAGCGTGCTCCTCGCCGCCGGCATCCTGGGGGCGACCGTGATGCCCCACGTCATCTACCTGCACTCGGCGCTGACCCAGCATCGCATCGTGGGCTCCGGGCCCGAGGAGCGACGACGGATCTACCGCTTCGAGCTCTGGGACGTGGTGATCGCCATGAGCGTGGCCGGGGCGATCAACATGGCCATGCTGATCACGGCCGCGGCCGTCCTCCACGGCCAGGGGGTGGCGGACCTGGGGGTCGCCTCGCGCGCCCTTGGCGCGCAGCTCGGCCACCACGCCGACCTCTTCTTCGGCCTGGGGCTGCTGGCCTCGGGGCTCTCCTCCTCCTCGGTGGGGACGATGGCGGGGCAGGTGGTCATGCAGGGGTTTATCCATCGTCGCGTCCCCCTCTTCCTACGCCGCTCGCTCACCATGGCCCCGGCCCTGGTCGTGCTCGCGATGGGCGTCGACACCTCGAGGGTCCTGGTCCTGAGCCAGGTCGTGCTCTCATTCGGCATCCCCTTCGCCCTGATCCCCCTCCTCCTCTTCAGCCGCGACCGTCGCCTGATGGGGGACCTGGTCAATCGGAGGCCCACCACCGCGCTCGCGAGCGTGGTCGTGGCTCTGATCGTGGGGCTGAACGTTTTCCTCCTCGGCCAGACGCTGAACCTCATCCCCGGCTGAGGCGAGGCTCAGCCCGAGGAGGGCACCTCCTCTCCCTCCTCCTCGTACTTGAGGGCCTCGTAGAGGGTGCCGCAGCGTCGGCAGCGACGCTGGAGGGTGATGGCCTGGGTCCCGAACAAGGAGATCACCTCGGTGTCGGCGGTGCCGCAGTGGGGGCAGCGGGCGCCCCGAGGAGGTGGACCGGGGAAGGGGCCTTCAGCGTCCGAGGTCACCCCGGGCTCGTCCCCCCGGCCCCGGAGGGGTGGTACCGACGCTCCTCCAGCCCACGCAGCATGTCGAAGGTGCGTGCGTCGATCTGGCCCGGACGGCTGCGGCGACGGCGCGGATCCCAGGCCGACCAGTCGATCTCCAGGTCGGGGGCCTGCGTCCCCAGCCGCCCCTCCAGCTCCGCGCGAAGCTCGGCCGGCCCCATCGCCAGCGCCCCCTGACGGTGCAGCTCGGCCACCTCCCCGTCCGATGGCCCGAACCACTCCAGGGCCTGACGCCACGCCTCCTCCAAGGGCTGCTCCCCGATGCCGGCCCGGAACCAGCTGCGGCCGTGCAGGAAGTGGTAGCGCTCCTCGCTGAGCATCTTGCGCAGCCGGGAGCGCAGCACCCCCACGTTGCCCTCCACGCAGGCCTGGATCATGACCGTGAAGGCCGTGTCCAGCACCGCGTTGGCGGCGACAAACTGGTCCCATGAGGTCCAGGGCTGGTCGAGATAGGGCAGGTTGAGATAGTCGGCAGGGTCTGACTCCCGGCCCAGGTGCCCGCGCTCACCCAACGGCTCCAGGCAGCCGTAGAGGACGCGTGAGTGGCCGAGGTCGTCGAGGCCCATGGCCGCGGCCGCGATATCCGCCTCCAAGGAGGGGGCGCGGATCGCCCACTCTGCGTAGCGCAAGCCGAGCAGCTGCTTGTTATCGGCCAGGCTCAGGATCAGGGTGCCCAGGCTCATTCCCCCTCCTCCCCTGGGGCCCAGAGCGTCACCATCGCCTCCCTGGGCACGATCGCCATCTCGATCCAGCGCTCCTCGTCGTAGGTCGCCCGCGCGTAGGCCGCGGCCAGGTCGTCGTCGGGCGCGACCACGCTGCCGACCAGGCGCAGCGGCTCGATCCGGGCCTTGCGCGCGAACACCTCGTACTCCCGCGCTCGCCCATGGACCCGGTTGAACCCCGCGCCGCTCATATCGCGAGCCCCCACATGCGCAACGCCTCACGGCCGGCCGGGCTCAGGCGGGCCGCGGTCCACGGCGGGTCCCAGACCACCTCGACGGCCACCTCGTCCACGTCGGGCTCGCGCAGCAGCCGCTCGCGGACGTCCTCGAGGATGAGGTCCGCGGCCGGGCAGCCCATGGCCGTGAAGGTCAGGTCCACCTCCACGCGCCGACCATGGTGACGGATGCCGTAGACCATGCCCAGGTCCACGATGCTGACCGGCATCTCGGGGTCCTGGACCTCGCGCAGCGCCTCCAGGAGCCTCGCCTCGGCGTCCACCTGCTCAGGCTCCGGCCGCGGCCTCGGGGTGGGCGCGACGAAAGCGGTGGAACTCCTCCTGCAGGGCGGCCACCATCTCGGCGTTGCGTGGGCCGCGGGCCCGCCAGCGCCGGAGCACGTCGTCCCACGAGCAGGGATCGGAGAAGTCCCAGCGCTTGGCCTCGGGGTCGAAGGTGCAGGGGAAGGGGTACTCCAGCACCCAGGTCTCGGCCCCGTCGTGCACCTCCCGGTGGGCCGGGACCCGGATCCCGATCTCCTCGCAGTAGGGTACGACCAGCGAGAGCCACCACTGTCGCAGCTGGTCGTTGGTCTTTCCCTTCAGCCGGTAGTCAAGTTGGGTCGAGTGGGTCTTGATGTGATCCGGGAGCCCGAACCACTCGACCGTGAGCGGGAACATCCAGTCCACCGCGCGCTGGAGTTCCGCTTTCGTCTCCCCGCCTGCCTGGGCCATGCGTCGGGCCCAGGTGCGGCCGTTGCGGAGGTGGAAGTTCTCCTCCAGCATCACCTTGTTCAGCCCCCGCTTCCAGGGCCCGTACGAGCATCGCTCGTGGATGTCGCCCAGCAGGCAGAAGCCCGCCTGATCGTAGAAGAGGTTGGCGACGATCAGCTCGGTCCAGCTCGTCAGCGGCACGTCGAAGGCGTAGGGATACCGAAAGGAGCGGGGGTCGCGGGAGAAGATCAGCTGCTCCTGGTCCTCACCCAGCTCCTCCAGGAGGTGGTAGGCGATGTGGGCATGGGCGAGCTCGTCCTGGATGATCGCCATGCCGGTCATGAAGGCGTTGACGCTGGGGGCGCGCTGGGTGGCGAGGTAGTAGGCGGGCGCGGAGATGAGCTCGGTGTCACCGGACACCAGCAGGGTGTGCTTCAGCTCCTGCAGATACCCCGGCGTCATCTCCGAGATCGACTCGATCGGCTCCCCCCGCTCGAGGAGCCGTTCGAAGGTCGGGTTGGCTGTGGCCATCGCGCTACCCCTCCTCTTTTCTGTCACTAGTATCCACGACCGTGGCAGAATCTGCAATAGATCGATAGAATCGCTCGGCTGGCTCCCGCAGCCGCCGGTTGTACTCCAAGAAGGCGGCGCGGGCGGCATGCCCGACCCAGGAGCGGGGGAGCAGCGCCTCCGGCAGGTCTGGGTCGCTGAAGGGGAAGCGCCGGAACTCATGGGTGAGGAGGAAGCGCCGGCGGAAGGCCTCACGCTCGTCGAGGTCCCCAGCGCGCCTGAGGTCTCGACGGGTCCGCTTCAAGAAGTCGGCGTAGCGGCGCTCCAGGTCGGTGAGGTCCCAGGCCCGGGCCACGATCTGGGCCGGGTCGAGAGGCCACTCGAGCGTGCCGTAGTGCATGGTGACCTCCTGCTCCACCCCGTAGCGGCGGATGAGGTCGCGCACCTCGTGGCGGAGGTCGTGAGGGGTGACGAAGAGCCCGTTGCCGAGCGAACCGAGGCCGAGGAAGCTCAGGCCCTGTCGCAGCCGGTCGCGTTGGCCGCGACGTGGCTCGGGGAGAGAGTAGGAGACGAGCAGCCAACGGCCGTCCCAGCAGGGCTGCCGGCTGCCGTAGATCCGGTTGGTCCCCTCCTCGATCAGCTCCAGCCCCCGCGGGCTGAGCGCGTAACGCGGCGGCCCGCCCTTGCGACGGGCGACCAGCCAGCCCTCCCTGGTCATGCGCGAGAGGGCGGAGCGCAGGGCGTTCCCGGAGACACCGAGCTCCTCGGCGACTCGCACCAACGCCCCTACCCTGACCTCCTCTTGGCCCAGCGGCCGGACGTAGTCGCCGTAGAGGGTGAAGAGCAAGGAGCGCGGGTTGAGCGGCGCCGGGGCCATCAGCAGCAAATCTATCCCGACGCCGGCCGGTACGCGGTCGCCGTCCGAGGGCCGGGTGGCCCGTTGGTAGAATGCACCTGCCCGGGGCCGCTTCACTTCCCGGGGCGCGACCCGGTGGCTATAGCTCAGCCCGGTTAGAGCACCAGACTGTGGATCTGGGTGTCGAGGGTTCGAATCCCTCTAGCCACCCCAGCAGCTTCCGGCACGCCCCCGTGCGGTCAGGGGTGTCGTCACGTCACCGCGAGATCCTCCCCGCCGTGCCCTCCGGTCTGGCCACGATCGTGCCCCCACTGCGGCCGGCCGCCTGCGTCGCCCTTGGCGGGCATCGCTCCGATGGGCCACGGGCGGTCCCTGGGCGCTGGCCACGCGCTGGCCCCGTGTTTGTGGCCGGCGACAGCCGGCGTCGACCTGCTCCCCCCGGGCTGGGCGGTCCCGGCCTCGGTGGGGCGCGATTGCCGGTCCGGCAGCCGGCGCAGGTCGAGGAGATGGACGACCTCCGGGGCCTCGCCCGAGGCCGTCTCCCCGGAGACGGTTGAGAGGACTACGGACCTCGAAGGCCCCGACGCCGTGCGGCCACCGCGGCGCCGGGGGCGTGAAGGTTCGCGGACTCACCAGGTCAGCGCCGCGAATCCAGCGCCGCCCCGGCCGAGACGACGGTTTCGCCTATGGCACCACCTCCTCGGCGAGAGGCGCGGCCGGCCGTGCTCAGGCGGGTGGGTCCTTCGAGCAACGTCGAGGGATTGGTCGAACCCCGGGGTCACCCGACGGCGGGCGGCGATCCGACCGTTCATAGGATGAGCGAATTCACGGCAGGCGATCGGTTGTAGGAGGTCCGAAAGATGACGCCGACGACCCAAGCCGTCACCAGGCCGACGGTGGCCAGGGAGCGCAGGCTACGGTACCCGCCGATCGCCGATCACGGCCTGATCGGGGACCTGCAGACCTCAGCCCTCGTCGCCGCCGATGGCACCGTCGATTGGTTCTGCTGTCCCCGCTTCGACTCGCCCAGCGTGTTCGCGTCCCTGCTCGACCACGAACGTGGCGGCTACTTCCAGGTCGCTCCGGATCAGGGCGACTACGTGACCAGGCAGCTGTACCTCCCGGACTCGGCGGTGCTCGTCACCCGATTCATGAGCGAGGACGGCGTTGGGGAGGTCCTCGACTTCATGCCCGTCGAGGAACCCGAGACGCCCACCCGTCATCACCGGCTGGTCCGGGTCATTCGGGTCGTGCGCGGCACGATGCGGTTTGTCGTCGAATGCGCACCGCGCTTCGACTACGGGCGGGCGTCGCATCGCCTCCACCTCGGCAACGGGGGCGCTGCCTTCCGCTCCTCCGACCTGCAGCTCGGCCTCCGTTCCACCGTCCCGCTCCAGCGCCGAGGTGAGGACGTGCGCGGCGAGGTCTCCCTCGGCGAGGGCCAGGTAGCGGGCGTGGTGCTGGAGTCAGACCCTGATGGCCCGCTCCGAGCTGTCACTCCAGAGGAGGTCCGGGACCTGTTCGACGCCACCGTCGCCCACTGGAGGTCCTGGCTGAACCGCTCGACCTACACCGGTCGCTGGCGCGAGATCGTCTCTCGGTCGGCCATGACCCTGCGACTGATGACCTACGCGCCGACGGGAGCGCTGGTGGCGGCCCCCACGGCCGGCCTGCCCGAGCAGCTGGGCGGCCAGCGAAACTGGGACTACCGCTTCACCTGGGTGCGCGATGCATCGTTCTCCATCTACGCCCTGCTCGGCCTCGGCTACACGCATGAGGCGGTGAAGTTCCTCCGGTGGATGAGCGCCCGCGTGGAGGAAGCGGCGGGCACCGACTCGGGGCCGCTCAAGATCATGTACCGGATCGACGGCTCGTCCGACCTCAGGGAGGAGACCCTCGAGCACCTCGAGGGCTATCGGGGCTCGCGGCCGGTGCGGATCGGCAATGGCGCCGCCGACCAGCTGCAGCTCGACATCTACGGCGAGGCGATGGACTCCCTGTTCCACGGGGAGCAGATGGGCCTCCGGGTCGGACACCCCGGTTGGGAGAAGCTCAACCAGCTCATGGACTGGCTGGTCGCCAACTGGGATCAGCCCGACGAAGGGATCTGGGAGACCCGTGGTGGCCGCAAGCACTTCACCTACGGGCGCCTCATGTGCTGGGTGGCCCTGGACCGGATGATCAGGATCGCCCGCGATCGTGGGTTCCCGGCCGACCTCGCGCGTCTCGTCGCCGAGCGTGACCGGATCTACCGGCAGATCGTGGAGCGCGGCTGGAATCCGCAAAAGGGCGCCTTCGTCCAGCACTACGAGAGCGACGTCCTGGATGCAGCGGTGCTGCTCATGCCGCTGGTGGGCTTCGCCTCACCACTCGACCCGATGTGGCAATCCACCCTGCGTGCGATCGACCGGGAGCTGGTCTCGGACAGCCTCGTCTACCGCTACGATCCCAACGCATCGCCGGACGGTCTGCCTGGCGAAGAGGGGACCTTCTCCATCTGCACCTTCTGGTACATCGACGCCCTGGCCCGCTCTGGCCGGCTCGAGGACGCGCGCCTCGTCTTCGAGAAGATGCTGACCTACGCCAACCACCTGGGCCTGTACTCGGAGGAGATCGGGCCCAGTGGGGAGCAGCTGGGCAACTTCCCCCAGGCGTTCAGCCACCTGGCGCTGATCAATGCCGCGATCAACCTCGACTTCCAGCTCGACCACGGTGCGGGCTCCGTGGACGTCCTCCACCGGGCCGGGAGCAGCGTCTCGTAGGTGGCTGGCGCCCCGTCGTCACCCGGACGTGGGGCACGATCGACCCGGCGGGGTCGACGCGCTCGCCGACGGCGCCTCCTCAGCGCTCGTCCCGGACCCGCTTCGCCTTGAACTCGGTCTTGGGCAGCGATCCCGTCGGCACCACCTCGACGTCGGGTCGGACGTCGAACCGGGCCCGCATCTCGTCCACGATGCGTCGCACCACCGGAGCTGGGTCCGTCACCTCCTCTCGCACCTCGACCTGGAGGCGGAGCCGCTCGGCGCCACGGTCGGTCCGGTCGAGGACGATGAGGAACTCGTCGCCCAACTCGGGCATCCGCCGCAGCAGGTCCTCAACCGCGCTGGGGAAGAGGGTGACCCCGCGCACGTTCAGCATGTCGTCGACCCGACCGCTGAGACCCGGGCAGTGGAGATGCGTCCTGCCGCACGGGCAGGGCTCGGTGGAGAGAGTCGTGAGGTCCCCGACCAGGAAGCGGACCTGCGGCGAGGCCTCGGAGCAGAGGTTGGTGATGACGACCAGGCCGGGGGTACCGGGCGGGACCGGCGCATGGGTCAGCGGGTCCACCGTCTCCACCAGGTGGGTGTCCTCCATGAAGTGAAGGGCGTGACCGCAGGTGTAGCCGCCGCAGGACGGCGCCGCCTCGGTGCAGCCGTAGAACTGGTGGATCTCGACCTCACCCCAGGCCTCGCGGATGCGAGCCTGGGTCGCCTCGGGGCAGGGCTCACCGAGGCAGATCAGCATCCGGACGCCGCTCCGGCGCGGGTCATGGTGCATCTCGCGGAGCACCCCGGCCAGGAAGAGGGCGAAAGAGGGGGTCGCCGCCACGACCGTTGGCCGATAGGTCGCTACGGCGGCAGCCCTGGCCCGGGAGTCCATCCCCCCGCTCGGGATGACTGGGACCTCGAGCCGGTTGAGCGCGTAGAGCATCCCCCACATGGCCACGTGAGGACCGTAGCCGAAGCAGAGAATGGCCCGATCCCCGGGCCTGACGCCCATGGCCCAGAGCGCCCGGGCGTTGGTCCAGGTCCACATCTCCCGGTCGAAGCTGGTGTACCGGAAGGGGCGAGGCTGGGCGGTCGTGCCGGAGGTGGTGAACATCATCCAGCCGTGACGGTTCCAGTAGTCGTCGTCAACGGCTGTGTACTCCCCGAACGGCGGCTTGCCGGCCACGTCCAGGCTCATCTCCTCCTTCGTCGTCAGCGGCAGTCGGGAGAGGTCGTCGAGCGAGCGGATGTCGGAGGGGTCGATGCCGGCGGCGTCGAGCTTGCGGCGATAGAACGGGGAGTGCTCGTAGAGGTAGCGGACCGCCAGCTGCAGCTTCTGCCCTTGCACCTCTCGGAGGCGCTCGCGGGGCATCCGATCGTACTCCGGGCACCAGAAGCGGTCGTCGGCTGGCGCCTCACGGTGACAGACGTGCGAGGTCAGCAGCGAGCGCCAGCGTTGCCTGAGTTCCATGCTCATCACGTCACCTCCCTCCTGACGATCTCGGCACCGGCCGTCAGCGCTTGGAGCTTGTGGACGGCAAGCCAACGAGGGGTCTCCCAGAGCCCGCAGTCGGGCACGGCCCAGACCCGCTCCGCTGGCAGGTGGGCGAGGACCTGGCGCAGGCGGTCGGCGACCTCCTCCGGCCGCTCGCGGTGGTAGCTCTTGACGTCGATCACCCCCGCCCCCAGGTCCTGGGGCAGCTCCGCCCGTGCGAACTCCGACACCTCGGCCATCTCCCGGTTGGCGAACTCCAAGAAGAGGACGTCCGCCCGGGCGTCGCGGAGCCCGGGGAGGAGCTGTCGATAGCTGCGGGGCGAATGCGGTCGGCCGCGGAGGTTGCCGAAGCAGAGGTGGAGGCCGATCAGCGCCTCCACCCCCTCCACCGTCCGGTTGAACAGCTCCACGAGGTACGAGGGGGAGGCCCAGGAGGCGGCGTGCGAGGACTCGTCCACCTGGACGAACCGGCAGCCGGCCGCGACCAACCGTCGCAGCTCCGCGTTGACGATCCCGGCCAGGTCCCAGAGCAGCTCCTCGCGGCCCCGGTAGCCCCCCACCAGCCGCATCGGCTGGCTGAGGGTGAGCGGTCCCGGGCAGGCCACCTTCACCAATCGTCGGCTCCGGCTCGTGGCGAACTCGAACTCGGGCACGGTGCCCAGCCCCTCGGGCGCGCTCAACCGCTCCTCGACCTCGTAGATGGGGGTCGAGTCGTAGAGGTACGGGCCCAGGCGACGCCGAGGCGGCTGGGCCCGAAGACCGCGAAGGCGCGCGTAGAAGGAGAGGATGAAGTCGTGGCGCCGGACCTCGCCGTCGCTGACCACGGCGAGGCCGGCCCGCTCCTGGTCCAAGATGGCCAGCTGGGAAGCGTCCTCGATCACCTCCCTGAGGTCGGTCTCGCCCAGCTCGCCGGCCCTGATCCGCTCCAGAGCGATCAGGTAGATGGCGGGGAGGGCATGGCTACCGATGGGAGCGGCCGGGATCAGGCCCAGCTCGGGACAGCGCCGGGTCACCGCCTCGCCCTGCCCCCTGGCGGTTCGGGGAGGCGCCGGCCCGGTTCGGCCTCGAGCCAGCCCCCTTCGCCTGCCTCCGCCCCCCGTCCTCGAGGGCGCGCGATCAGAAGTGGAGGGGCTGGCCGCACCTCATGCTCTCCAGCGCGTAGATGTACATCCCGGCCGACCACGCCTGCAGCTCCCGGCCCATCGGCCGCCCCGTCTCCCCGTGGAGCCACTCGTTGAACTCCCACTCCTGGGTCTTGCCCTGGCGGTTGGCCTCGGCCAACCGCACCAGCTCCCGCTCCGCGGCCTCGCGCCGGCCCGCCTTGATCAGGGCGGCCACGTAGAAGCCACCGATGAACGGCCAGATGCCGCCGTTGTGGTAGTGGTTCGGGATGTTCAGGTTCCGGTTGAGGTAGTAGTCCCGCCAGTCGCGGTCCCCGGGGAGGATGACCGGATAGAGGGCTTTGACGGGATACGGCGAGTGGACCCCTACCTCGTCGATGTAGTCGAGGATCAACGATGCCTGCCGCTGGTCGGCGATGTCGAACAGGATGGTCAGCAGGTTGCCGAGGCTGTCGAACCAGTGGCCGAGCGTCCGGAAGCCGACGTAGGGGAGGAAGTAGGGCCGCTCGCGAACCAGCGAGTGCTTGTAGCCGGCGAGGATGTCGTACTCCTCGTTGAGGAGGTCGCTCTTCTGCAGCTCCCGGTCCACGTCCACCCACAGCAGCTTCCGCACCGTTGCCCGGATCTCCTCAGAGGTATGGGCGTAGCGCTGGGCGGCCTCCGGGTCGAACCTGGCCGCCAAGCCGGCGGCGACCGCCAGCCCCCGACAGGAGACCGCGTTCGCGTACAGCCCCCGCCCGCGCACGGCCAGGTGGTCCATCCAGTCGGCCCCCTCTTGCATGGCCAGGAGGCCGCTGTGATAGACATCCTGGGCGAGCAGCCACTCGCAGGTCCTCCGGATGTGCGGCCAGTGGCGTTCAAGGAACGCCTCGTCCTGGGTCGCCTCGAAGTAGAGATGATGGCCGATGAGGTACCAGGCGTTTCCGTCCATGTAGGCGCGAAAGTCCGTCCTTCGGTCCTTGATCACCACGTTTGATGGGATGCAGCCGGACTCGGCCTGATGGTCGCTGAGTGTTTCAAGGCTGCGACGAAGCGCGGCTCTGATCTCGACATCATCGAGCAGAATGGCTCCGAGCAATGTGATCATGCTGTCCCTCGCCCAGATCTGGGGATAGCCACTGGCCAGAGCGGAGGCTTTGATACCCATTTGGTCGATGCAGGCGTGCAGCACTTGACACGCCTCTCGGTAGGCGATGTCCAGCATGTCCATGCGCCGATTGTATCGCCGGCGCTCGATGGCAGAGACGGTGCGGTCGGACGGTGAGCCCATCCCCGATGGGGGGCCTGGCGAGAGCTGTGCCTCGCCTCACTCAGCGGGGCCAGCCTCGGCGGCGGCGTGGACGCACGGGAGCTCGATCGCCACCTCGGGACGACGGCCCCGGGAGGTGCCGCGCCCGGACGTGATCCCGAGCCTCGGCACGAGGCATCTGGCCACGGCCATGCGACGTCGCGTCCCTGCGACGCCGTCCCTCACGTGCCCCAGGCCCGGGTGGGGCTCGGTCGGCTCCACGAGGTGCGTGGCGTCCAGGTCGCCGTGACAGAGATGGAGCCGGGCTCCGCCTCCGGGGCACGACCTTTGAGCGCCGGCCGAAGGCGTCGGCGAAGAGCTGCTCGATGGCCAAGAAGCGGGGCGCGTTGGGCCAGCGGCCGTCCCTCTGCAGCATCTCGCTGCCCGCGTCCCATTGCCGGGCGAGGTCGTGGTGGGGGGCAGCGTCCTCAAGACTCACGCCTCCACGAGACCCTGCAGGATGCCCGCGCTCCTGGGCGTGGCCCAGCTCCCCGAAATGGCGCCCCCTGGGGTCGACCCCGTCCGCCAGCCGGAGCGGGAGGAGCTGGATCGGGGTGCCCCCGCCCACCGGGCTCGCCGTCGAGGACGCGCTTCAGGTGCGGCCCCGGCGCGAGCCAGCAGCCCAGCCCTGGCCCGAGCGTGCCATCGTGGGCGAGCGCGTGGCGAGACGACCGATGGCGGGGGGCGGCGCTGACCCGGAGAGTCGAGGATGCACGACATTGCCGGGCAGGGATGCCTCGAGTCACGTCGCCTCGCGAGAACGGCGCGGACGTCCCCCCGAGCGCTCCGACCTTGCTCTCATCTCTCAATGTCAAGCCGTGCACATGTTCATTCTCAAGAAGGCTCAATTGTATGTGAGATTGTCAAATGCCGAAACAATTTGGTGAATAGAGTGTCATTGCGGTGTCGACCACCTGGCTCCGAAACTGGTCCCAGATCGACCACGGACTGAACGTCCCGATCTGAACCTCGTGGGAGGCCCCGACCGGCACGGGGACTCCCACGACCAGCCCGTGGGCTCAGGGGGAAAGGAGCAGCAATGGCCGACTACGATGTCGCGTTATCCCGCCGTCAGCTGGTGCGTGCTGCGATGGCATCGACCATCGGCACCACCATCGAGTGGTACGACACCATCCTCTACGGGACCTTGGTCAGCCTCTACCTGGGGCGACAGTTCTTCCCCAGCCGGGATCCGCTCACGAGCGCCCTGGCTGGCTACGGCTCACTGTTCGTGAGCTTCCTCGCTCGCCCTCTGGGCGGGGCCATCTTCGGCCACTTCGGGGATCGCGTGGGTCGCAAGGCGACCCTGGTGGCGACCTTGCTCGTCGCCGGCCTTTGCTCGGCCGGGGTGGGGCTGCTTCCCACCTACGACCAGGTGGGGATCGTGGCGCCGATGCTGCTGGTCACGCTGCGGGCGCTGCTCGGCCTCTCTTTGGGCGGGGAGTGGGGAGGGTCGGTGCTGCTGACCCTGGAGTGGGGCAACCGAGCCCGACGGGGCTTCTGGTCGTCCTGGCCCCAGATCGGCGCTCCCGCGGCCTCGGCCCTGTCCTTCGCCCTCTTCCAGCTCGCCGCGCTGACCTTCGGGCGCACCTCCACCTGGGCCTGGCGGGCGCCCTTCCTGTTCGGCCTGGTGCTGGTGGCGGTTGGCCTCTACCTGCGTCTCGGGGTGCTCGACACCCCCACCTTCACCCGCCTCCTGGAGGCGCGCCGGACGGAGCGGCGCCCGGTGCTCACCGTCCTGCGCCGTAGCCCGGGACCGGTCGTGCTCAGCTGCCTGACTGCGATGGGCCAGCAGGCGCCTCAGGTCGTCTTCGGGACCTTCGCCGTTGTCTACGCCACGACGGTCCTCCGCTACCCGATGGGAACGGTCAGCCTGTTCTTGCTCGCGGCCGGGGTCCTGGGCGCCCTCGTCACCCCTTGCTGGGGGTTGGCCTCCGACCTGGCCGGGCGTCGCCGGACGTTCGTCGTCGGCCTCGTGGCCATGCTTGGCTACAGCTTCGTGTACTGGTGGCTCGTTGACACTCGGGTCGTCAGTCTGTTCTTGGTCGCGGCCTTGTTGGCAACGGTCGTCGGCGCCATGACCAGCGGCCCCCAGGCCGCCTACGTGGCGGAGAACTTCACCGGCCGGCTGCGCTACAGCGGCACCTCCCTGGGCGTGGGCCTGGGGGCGGTGGTGGCTGGCGGCCCGGCCGCCATCATCTCCACGGCGTTGCTCCAGCGCTTCCACAGCTCGACCCCCATCGCCCTCTACCTGGCCGGCACCTGCCTGGTCAGCTTGATCGCTGCGGCCTTGCTGCGAGACCGTTCCGGCCAGGACCTTGCCGTCGAGTACGACGAGCCCTCCGGGCTGCCGTTGGCCGAGGCCAGCGTGTGAGAGGGAGGTGGATGGCGATGTTGCCCGCGACCGCGACCCTAGCCGAGCGATTCCGCTGGCACCTGCCCGCCTTTGCGGTCAGGGGGGCTCGCCTCTACGAGCACCTTTGCCGGGAGGCAGCCGACGAGCTGGAGCGGGTTGGCCCCCTCCACGACCTGCTCAGCCCGTACGCGGCGGAGCCACCACGTCGGTTCTTGCCGCTGCGGCTGTTGGCGGCGGTCCACGGCTGGGTGCTCCGAGGCGACCTCCCTGACCTGGCCGGGCACTACCCGTCGGCCGGGGGCAGCCGGCCTCCGGACGGGGCATGGCCGCTCTTCCGTGCCGCCTGCCTCGAGCGCGCGGAGGAGCTCGCGCGCTTCCTCGCGCTTCCCCTTCAGCACAACGAGGTGGCGAGGGCGGTTCCGTTGGCCTGCGGCTTCGACTTCATCGCCGGCGAGACCGGCCTGCCGCTGCGGCTCCTGGAGGTGGGGGCCAGCGCCGGGCTCCTCCTGCGTTGGGATCACTACCGGGACCGTCCCTGGTTCCAGGCGTTGTATGGGTCACGACCGGCGTCTGAGATCCGAGGTGAGGTCGGTGAGCGCCGGGGTTGCGACCTCCACCCCATCGACCCGACCGACCCCGACCAGGCTCTCCGCCTCTGCTCCTACGTCTGGGCCGACCTTCCAGGGCACCTGCGCATGCTGGAGGAGGCGCTAGAGATCTGCCGAGAGGTGCCGGCGACGGTGGAGCGAGCGAGCGGGGAGGAGTGGCTGGAGCGGCAGCTGGCCACCTCCCACCCCGGGCGGGCCACGGTGGTCTTCCATTCCCTGCTCGAGGCCTCAGCGGGCCCCGAGACCATGGCCAGGATCCGGGGGGTGGTGCGAAGGGCCGGCGACCGGGCCACCGCCGAGGCTCCCCTGGCCTACCTCCGATTCGAGGCGGGGGCAGAGGGCGAGTCGACGTCCAGCCAGGCGATGATGCGGGTCACGGTCGTCCTCTGGCCGGGAGGGGAGGAGCGCCTGCTGGCCATGGCCGATGTCAACGGCTGGTACCTCCGTCGGCCGTGACTGGCGGGGAGGCCTCGGCCCCTCCGGGACCCTGCCGCGTGCTGGATGACGACGGCGCTACCTTCTCATCGATCCCGCCGCGTCGGCCAGCACGAAGTCGTAGGCGAGCCGCGCATGGGGCCCCTCGATGGGCCGTCCGGCGGGATCGAGTCCCGAGGAGCGCCGCTCCACATCCCTGATCAGGGACCGCTTGACGCCGAATACGGCATCGGAATCGAGGTAGCGGTCGCCGGCGATGAACACGTGCGTCACCAGCGTCTCGTGGCCGGGATGGCGGATCATGAAGTGGACGTGGGCGGGCCGGTAGGGGTGGCGTCCTTGAGCACGGAGCAGCTCCCCGACGGGGCCGTCGTTGGGAATGGGATAGCTGGAGGGGATGACCGACCAGAACCAGACCCGGCCGTCCCGGTCGGTGCGGAAGCGCGCCCGGAGCTGGGTCTCGTCGCCACGCTGCACGTCGTAGAAGCCTTCGGCGTCCGATTGCCAGGTGTCGACCAGGGCATCGGCCACCGGCTCCCCGCTTCGCGAGCGCACGGTGCACTCGACCAAGAGGCGCTCGCCCGGGGCATCTCCGGAGATGTCAGCTCCTGCCGGTTGCTCGGGGGGGTTCTCGACGTAGAAGGGGCCGAGCACCGTGCTCTCGGTCACCCCTTCGCCAAAGCGATGGTTGATGGCGTCCACCAGCATTGACACACCCAGCACGTCGGAGAGCAGGATGAACTCTTGACGGCTGGGCGAGCAGATCTGCCCGGTCCGGGTGAGGAAGTCGATGGCGGTCCTCCACTCCTCCATGGTTGGCTCCACCTCGCGCACGAAGGCGTGAAGGTGACGCACTAAAGACTCGCTCACCTCACGTAGGCGGGGGTTGGGACAGTTCCGGAAGCTGTCCAGGACCGCTTGGGTGATGGAGGGCTCGTCGACCTCGCTCATGACACCTTCCTCCAGATCTCCGACGCCGGCCGGCCAGCGAGCCAAGCGGCGCCCTGTGCGTACAGGGCCTCGACCTCGGGCCCCGTGAGCCCTGGCATGTCCGGCTTGACCTTGTAGCCCAGCATCGTCTGCAGGTAGGCCAGGTGACGGTACCCAGGTGGGAAGCGCTCCAGGAGCGCGTTGTCGAGCCGGATCGTCGCCGAGGGGTCGATCGGGTCGAGCCGGTCCTTCTCGTAGATGGGCTGGCGGAGCACGATGGCCCAACGCCCATCGCGTTGCTCGAAGAAGTCGTAGAAGCGCCCGGTGCAGACGACGTCGCAGAGCACCCCGTGGACCTCTCCGCGCTGAGAGATAGTCATCTTCGTCTGGGCGATCGCCCGGCAGCCCGAGACCTCGATCGAGGTGCCACCCAGGAAGTGGAGGATGCTGACCCCACGCTCCCAGCCTTCGCGGCTCACCCGGATGAACTCCTCCGCCGAGCCCTGGAACCAGGTGGCCATCATGCGCCCGTCCTCATGCCACACGGTCCGGAACCGTTCCCAGTCGCCAGCGTCACGCCAGACGACCCAGCTCTCGATCACCTCCCGGATCGCGAGTCGGTCCAGCAGCGTCACATCCCTCACGTCCATCGAGCCCGTGCCTGCCTCTCCCTTAGGGCTGCCTCACGGAGACCGGCCCGACCATGCGTCGATCCGTCGTCGCCGCCTGCCCATCCCGTCATCGCGGCACCCGGTGCCGTCGGGGTGCCCGCCCCTCGAGGGCTGCGAACACCGCTCGCCCCACACCTCGAAGGGTACACCTCGCCGGGGCGCCTGTCCGGGCTTGGCCGCAGCTCCCGGCTGGGGCGCCGAGGCTCGCGTCGTCCCTCGGGATGGGCGTCCCACCGTGGGGGCCTCGCTCCTCGGCCGAGGGATGGTGCCGTCCGGTCCAGGCCTGGCCCATCTCGAACGCCGACGGGGCCGCGCGACCGTGCTCACGCCGCCGCTGGCCTCGTGGCGCCTGGTGGCGGCCCACCGGTCCCCGAGCGGCCCCTGGGGGCGCGGTCGATGCCACCCACCCCCGACGCGCGGGCTCACCCCGTCCACCTACCGACCTGGGCAGGCCCGGGCCAGGTGGCGATCGTTGACAACCTTTCCGGCGTTCGATAAGGTTCTGCCGGCCAGGGGCGGACATCGAGCATCCTGGGGGGCCGCCCCACGGCCATTCCGGACGGCGATGCCCGGCCGGCTGCAGGGGGAAGCGATCCACGGGACAGGATGGGCGCGGCTCGGCGAGGTGCCCTCGGGCGGGGTCGCGCGCGATGCGACGGGGACGCTCCGCTCCTGATGACGGCCGTCGGTGGCATCGACGATTGGGTCGACATGGCCGGCGTTCCGCCCGGCTGCTTCACGAGGAGTGCGAAGTTGACGGACCTGAGGTCAGCCCTGAGCGACGATGCCTCAAGGGGCGGGGCTGGGATCGTGCCCCAGGGCACGGCTGTGGCCCCCCACGCCCGAGGTCGGGGAGCGGGCACGGGCGTCTGGCGACCGAGGTGAGCGATCGGCTGCGGCTCACGAACGGCCGGCTTCGGACCATGGACGCCGCCCGGCCGGTGGCGAGCGACCTTCTGGTCGAGGACGGGCTCATCGTCGATGTGCTCGGTCCCGGGACGGAGCTCCCAACCGAGTCCTCGTGGCAGGTCGTCGATCTCGAGGGCGCCACGGTCCTGCCCGCGTTCAGCGACTGCCATCTGCACTTGACCCAGACCGGGCTCCAGCTCTTGGACCTCGACCTGAGCGGGGTTGGCAGCGTGGAGGAGGGGCTCGACCTCCTGGCCGCGGCGGCCCGGGCCGGCGACGGGGCGATGATCCGAGGATGGAACTACGACGATACCCGCTCCGGACGCCCGCTGACCGCCCACGACCTGGGCCGGGTGACGGATCGTCCAGTCTTCCTCGGGCGTGTTGGCAACCTCGCCAGCCTTGTGAACGCGGCGGCGATGGAGCTGCTGGGCGTGCCCGAGGGCATGGCCGGGGTGCTACGCGACGCCAAGGGCGAGCTCAGCGGTTGGCTGACGGGGCAGGCGCATCTCTACGCGTTGCGGGAGCTCCACCGATGGCTGGGGGAGGAGGAGCGGCGGAAGGCCCTGGACGCCGTGGCTGCACAGGCCCTGGCGTCGGGCGTCACCTGCGTCCACGCCATCGAGGGCAGCCGGTTTGGGCAGCTCATGGGGGGACGGACCGAGCCCAACCACCCCCTCGAGCGTGTGCTGGCGGCCCATCTCCCGCTCGACGTGATCCCGTTCGACACCCAGATCCACGGGCTGGGGGACCTCGGGCGCATCGCTCGAGCTGGCCTCCGTCACGCCGGTGGCGATCTGTTGGTGGACGGGACCCTCGGCCCGGGGGCGATCGAGGGGGTGGCCCGGGCGGCCTTGAGCCTCCCCTATACGGATGGGATCGGCGGCCGTGGCCAGCTCCTGGCTACCCGTGAGCGACTGCGGGAGCTGGTGATCGTCGCCGTCGATCAGGGGCTGCAGCTCGCTCTGCACGCGGTCGGCGACCGCGCCATCACCCTCGTCCTCGATGCGATCGAGGACGTCAAGCGCGAGCGCCCCGAGGTGACGAACGCCCGCCTGCGGATCGAGCACGGGGTCCTCCCCGCCGAGTCCGACGTGGAGCGAGCCGCCCGCCTCGGGATCGTGTTCTCGGTGCAGCCGGCGACCGAGCTGCGCTTCGGCGGTCGGCGAGGGCACTACGCCGACCTCCTCGGCGAGCTCCGGGTCAGGCGCACCAACCCGTTGCGGGAGCTCGCCGCTGCCGGCGTTCGCCTGGCGGGGGGGACCGCGAGCCCGCTGGCGCCGTTGAGCCCGCTCTTGGGGGTGGTGGGGGCGGTGCTCCACCCCTTCGAGGGGCATCGCCTGGACCGGGAGGCCGCCTTCGCCCTCTACACCACCGGAGCCGCGTGGGCGGCCTTCGAGGAGGGCCGGCGGGGGATGCTGCGTCCCGGCTTCCTGGCCGACCTGGTGGCCCTGGATCCAGATCCCTTCCAGCTGCCGGTGGAGCGGCTGCCGGAGGTGCAGGTCTCCCGAACCTGGCGTCGTGGGCGCGAGGTCTTCCGCTTGCCCGCGCGCCGGCAAGGGGACCTGGTGCCGACGGGGTGAGGGACGGTCCAGCCCGCTATCTCGCGCCGCTCAGGAACTCGAGCGCGACCTCGGCCAGGACCGCGACCCCGATGGGGAGGGCGGACTCGTCCAGCTCGAACCGGGCCGTGTGCACGGGCCGCGGCTCCGGCCACTCGGGTGAGCGCACGCCCAGCCGTAGCATGGCGCCGGGGACCCGCTGGAGCACGAAGGAGAAGTCCTCGGCCGCCATCTCTGGCTCCGCCTCCAGAACCGCCTCCGGGCCGAGCACGGCGCATGCCGCCCCGGCCAGTAGCTCGGCCATGGCCGGGTCGTTGACGGTCGGTGGGTAGCGCATGTGGATGTCGACTCGGGCTGACGCCCGCAGCGCCTCCGCCACCCCGCTCGCGACCTCCTCGAGCCGCCGTTCCATCTCCTGCATGAGGTCGTCGCGGTAGGCTCGGATCGTGCCCTGCAGCTCGGCGCGGTCAGGGATCACGTTGGGGGCGGTGCCCGCGCTGATCCGGCCGAGCGTGAGCACTGCGGCCTCGGTGGGCGGCACCTCCCGGCCCACGAGCGTCTGCAGGGCGCACACCACCTGAGCCGCCACCACCACCGGGTCGACCGCCTGGTGGGGGCGCGAGGCGTGACCCCCTCGGCCGTCGATGGTGACGGTGAAGGCGTTGGCCCCGGCCAGCACGGGCCCGGGCGCGGTGGCCACGGTGCCGACCGGGTGCTGGTGGGAGACATGCAGCATGAAGGCCGCGTCGACCGGGGGGGCGTCCAGCACGCCCTCCTCGATCATCCGCAACGCTCCCGCCCCGCCCTCCTCGGCCGGCTGGAACATGAGCTTGACGTTGCCGGCGATCTCGCCCCGGCGCTCGACCAGGAGCCGGCTCACCCCCAGCAGGATGGCGGTGTGGGCGTCGTGCCCGCAGGCGTGCATCACCCCCGGGGTCTGGGAGGCGTACTCCCGATCTGACCCCTCCTGGATGGGGAGGGCGTCCATGTCGGCGCGGAGGAGGACGGTTCGTCCCGGCCGTCCTCCCTCGATGAGGCCGATGACCCCGGTGCCGGCGATCCCGGTGCGGGCGGGGATGCCGAGCTGCTCTAGACGTGAGGCGACCAAGGCGGCCGTCTCTCGCTCGTGATAGGCCAGCTCCGGGCGGCGGTGGATGGCGCGTCGGTCGGCAATGACGGTGCCGGCCAGGGCTCTTGCGGCTTCGAGGATGCTTGACATCGCAAGCTGAGTCTAATACTGCTACCGTACTTGCCAAGGGACTGCCGCTCTGGCAGGATGGGCGTCCCCTCGACGGGACATGGCGACCACGCTCGACGACCTCGAGCGCTGGGGCGAGGCGTCCCCGCCTTCCCCGCTCGCCCGCAAGAGCCGCTGGCGGGTGGCCGAGGCGGTGGGGGATGCCGCCCAAGGCCGCAGGCAGCGGCGGCTCGATCGGGTCAGCTGGGACGTCGATGCCGCCCCAGATCGTCTCCAGGCCTTCGTGCACGAGCCCTTTGGTGACCCGGAGGGGATCGGTGTCCTGGACGGGACCGGCTTCCTAGGGGCCCCATCGGAACGTGTTCCGATGGGGCCCCCTGACCGACGCCACGCCGCGTGGGCACGGGTTCCTGGACCGGTGCCGGGAGCTGCCCGGGGCCTGGTGACCCGGCGCGCCGGGCGCCCCGGAGCCGGAGCAGGCCATCGTCAGGCTGGAGCACGCCTGGGCGCAGGGTGGCAACCGTGATGGTTCCTCGGTCCGCTGTCCCCAGCTCGCCCACCACCAGTGGGACGCCATGGCTGGCCGCTCCACCGTCCAGATCCCCCCTCACCTCGGCCGTGGAGATCAGCTCGATCGGGACGCCGTTCGCCGCCCTATCGGTTCGCTCCCCCGCGCCCTGGGACCGGCGAGGCCTTCGCCCTGCAGGCGCCCGAGTTCCAGCTCCTCGACTCCCGGCCCTTGGGCGGTGCCAGGCTCCTCGGCCAGCCCTGGCGCTGCCTGAGCGTCCGCGACGAGCGCCATGCCCACCTCGACCGTGGCTTCCTCCCCCTGGCAGCCGCTCTCCCCGCTTCAAACGACGCACCAAGACCACCACGTGAGGCATACCCTTGGGCACGGGCCTGCCGCCGTGGCCGATGGTCGGGCAGGGGCCTGGGTGGACCCTGCGCCGTCGTCAGGCGCGAGCCTCTCGACCTCAGGGCAGGTTCCGTCGCCGCGGCCCGTGGTCGTGGATGGTGAAGGCCCGCGGACGCGTCCAGCCGCGCACGCCTTGGGAGAGCCTGCCCGGGGTGGTCTGGCTTTTGATCAGGTACTCCAACGCCCCCAACTGCAGCCCGCGTTGGACCAGCTCCTCCTCGCTGTAGTTGCTGACGATCACGACGGGGATACCCCGCGTCCGTGGCGCGGCTCGCAGGCGCTCCAGGAAGGCAAGACCGTCCATACGCGGGAGACGGATGTCAAGGAAGATCAGGTCGGGGAGCTCTCGCTCCAGCATGACCAGCGCCGCCTCGGCGTCACCGGCCACCCTCACCGTGTAGCCGTCCTGCTCTAGCTTGAGCCGATACATGTCCGCCAAGGCGGCGTCGTCCTCCACCAAGAGAACGGTGACCTCATCCTCGCAACGTTCCATCGATGGTGCCCCTTCGCTCCTCATGGGATGCTCGCGATGCGCTGCCGACGGCCCCCCTCCGGGGCGTCGCTGCCAAGGCGATTGTGACAGCGCGTCACCTCTTCGACCGATCCATCTTTCGTGACCTGCCCTCGGCACGGGCGTGGCGGCCCGGTCGGTGGGGCTGGCCTGTCCCGCTCCAACCCCCGGCTCCATGATTGGGGATGACGATGGCGCATGTCGAGCTGATCGCGGGGGGGCCGCCGCCGGGGGTGACCTTCCGGGAGCACACCGCGGACGTGATCCTCGAGGCGACCGGCCCGACCTTGGAGAGCTGCCTGGCCCGTGCGGGCGCGGGTCTCTTCGCCGTATTCGCCCCCCCGCCGACCGGCGAGCCTCTCTCCACCCAGGAGATCCGGGTCGAGGCCCCGTCCGTGGAGGAGCTGTTGGTCGCCTGGCTGGAGGAGCTGCTGTACCGCAGCGAGGTTGGGGGCATGGTCTTCTCACGTTTCGAGGTCGAGGTCGGCCCCGGGGCCGGCCCGACCCTGGCCTTGGTCGGCAGGGTGGGAGGCCGACGGCTTCGGCCCGAGGACGAGCTCGTCGGCCCTGCGGTGAAGGCGGTGACCCGTCACGAGCTCCGGCTGGGGCCGGGTGGGGAGGGATGGCTGGCCCATGTCGTGCTCGACGTGTGAGACCCTGGCGTGACCTGACCGGGTGACCGGCGACGCCGGCGCTGGTCGGTCGCTGGCCGGCGTGGATACGATGGATCGAGGCCGGCGTCGTCGAGCCGGCAGGCTGGAGATGTCGCTCATGGAGCCGAAGAAGTCCTTCCCGGAGTCAGCCCCCCTCTGGCGTGGTCGGCCTTGGGGACGGCCGTGATCGAGCTCTCCCGCCGCGACGGCTGCGCGCTGCTGACGCTCAACCGCCCCCAGGTGATGAACGCCCTCACCTTCGCCATGCTCGACGAGCTTGAGGGCCACCTCGAGGAGGTGGTGCACATGGGGGTTCGGGCGGTGATCGTGACCGGGGCGGGCGACCGTGCGTTCTGCGCCGGGGCTGACATCGACGAGTACCGCAGCCGCTCGCCGATCGAGAACAAGCGCCGGATGCAGCGGGGACAGGCCCTCTTCCAACGCCTGGAGGACCTGCCCCTGTTGAGCGTGGCCGCCATCAACGGCTATGCGCTCGGGGGCGGGCTTGAGCTGGCTCTCGCCTGCACCTTCCGGGTGGCGGCGCGGGGAGCCAGGCTGGGCTGCCCCGAGATCAAGCTGGGGCTGATCCCCGGCTACGGGGCCACCCAGCGCCTACCCCGCCTGATCGGGCCCGCCCGGGCACGGCAGCTGATCTTGACCGGCCAGATGATCGATGCCGACCGGGCGGAGGCGATCGGGCTCGTGGACCGGGTCGTGGAGGGGGACGTGGTGGAGGCGGCGCTCTCATTCGCGGCCGAGTTCACCTGCCACAGCCTGCCCGTCCTCACCCTGGCCCGGGAGGCCATCCGGCGGGCGGACCGAGTGCCCTTCGCCGACGGGCTGGCGGCGGAGGCCGAGCTCGGCGCTATCGCCTACGCGCTGGAGGACTCAGCTGAGGGGATCGCCGCCTTCAAGGAGAAGCGGGCCCCGCGGTTCCGCGACCGTTGACCCCGCTCAACGCCCTCGCCCGCAGCGATAGCCGCCTCGGGCCGGGATCCGATGCCGGAGCCAGGAGATGGGCGGGGGGGCGCCGTGGATCTGGGCTGGGCGCCGACGGAGCACCTGCTCGCCTGGGCGGAGGCCACCAACCTCGCGCGCCAGGTCCTCGGTCGACCGGTCCGTGACCAGAACCGTAGGAACGCCGGCCGTGGCCGGGTCGGTGCGGAGGGTGAGCAGCACCAGGGCGGGAACCGCCCAGTCGCCCAGGCACACGAAGATGATGTCCGGGTCGATGATGGCGGCCATCTCCAAGGCGTGCTCGAGGCCGAGGGCCGTGGCCACCGCGTAGCCGTCGAGCTGCAGCTTGCGGTAGAACCGGACGCCTTGCACGGCGTCCCCGGCCACCAGCAGCGCCACCAGCCGCTCGGCGGTCGCTGCCTCTGCCTGGTGGGTCGCCACCAACCCTCCTCCCCGTCCATCCCTCCCCTCACGCCATGTCGTGCTGCGCATGTCGATCGCCTCCTGTCACGCCGGACCACCTGGCTTCGGATCGGTGCTGAGCCGGTCCAAGGGGCAGCATCTACCGCCAAGTTGAACCGATCAGGCTTAAAGTGGCCTTAAGGGAACCTTCGGGGCTCCTGAGAAAGGGCGGTGGGGCCCGGCCCGAGGAGACCCCGTCGGCGCTCCCTCCCTGCCTCCCGGGTCCCTCCCCCTCGCCTAAGACCTCTCTAAGGTAGGGGCCGTATCCTGTCGAGCGTTGGAGATCCTGGTCGTCGACGACGATCCTTCGTTGCGCGCGGCCCTCGACCGAGCGCTTCGCTTGGAGGGGTACGACGTCACCTTTGCCCACGACGGTCGGCAGGCGTTGCAGATGATGCTGGGTGGCCGTCACGATGCCGTGGTCCTCGACCTTGGGCTGCCGCTGATGGACGGGGTTGAGGTCTGCCGCCGGGTGCGGGAGATGGGGAACCGTACCCCGGTCCTGATCCTCACCGCCCGGGACGCGGTCAGCGACCGGGTGGAGGGGCTCGACGCCGGGGCCGACGACTACCTGGTCAAGCCCTTCGCCCTCGACGAGCTCCTCGCCCGTATCCGGGCGCTCCTGCGGCGTACCACCGCCCAGCCCCAAGAGAGCCTGCTCCGGTACGCCGACGTCGTCATGGACCTGCGCACGATGGAGGTGCGCCGGGGTGAGCGTCAGATGGAGCTCACCCGTACCGAGTTCCGGTTGCTTGAGCTCTTCCTCCGCCATCCGCGAGTGGTCCTCACCCGCTCGCAGATCTTCGAGCAGGTCTGGGGCTATGACTTCGGCGCGAGCTCGAACGCCCTGGAGGTCTACATCTCCTACCTGCGCCGCAAGCTGGAGGCGGATGGCGAGCCCAGACTCATCCACACCATGCGGGGTGTCGGTTACACACTTCGTTAACCTGAGCTTCCAGGCTCGTCTCACCTTGCTGGCCGCGGCCGCGGTGGCCATGGCCATCATCGGCCCCGGGCTCGTGATCTACTACCTGATCGAGTCCTTTCTGGTCAGCGGGCTGGACAGCAACCTCCAGGCGCTCGCCTCCCGCTACCACGTGGTAGGGGTCTCCCCGAACGCGACCTACGTCCAGGTGGACCTCGGGCCGGTCTCCCCGCTCAGCCCCTCCGGCTACGTGCAGTTCGTCGACGCCCAGGGGCAGGTGCTGCACCTCTCCGACATCCGCCAGCGTGACGACTTCCTGATGCTCTCGACCACCCCCCTCGACGTCCGGGTGGCCAACGGCCAAGCCCCCGGCTACTTCCGGGACGCCTACGTCTCCGACGCCCGCGACCACACGCGCACGCACGTCCGGGTCTTCACCAGCTCAGCTGGGGATGGGCTGGCCATCCAGGTGGCTGAGCCGCGTGCCGACATCGACAGCACCCTCGGCTACCTGCGCGTGGTGCTGACGTTCATCGCCGCCTGTGGGGTCGTGCTCGCCCTCATCCTGGGCCGCCTGCTGGCGCAGGCGGCGTTGGGGCCCATCCAGCGCCTGCGAGGGGCTGTGGACCATGTCACCCAGACCGGGGACATGAGCCAGCGGGTGCCGGTCAGCGGGAAGGACGAGCTAAGCCGGCTGGCCTCGCACTTCAACCACATGCTGGCCGCCCTCGACCGCTCGCTCTCCAGCCAGCGCCAGCTGGTGGCCGATGCCTCCCACGAGCTTCGCACCCCGCTGGCGAGCGTGCGCACCAACGTCGAGGTCCTCAAGCGTTCCCCCGACCTGCCTCCGCAGGATCGCGAGCGGCTGCTGGACGACGTGCTGGCCCAGGTCCAGCAGCTGAGCCAGCTGGTGCAGGACCTGATCGACCTTGCCCGCGGCGATCAGGTGCCGATGGTGTTCGAGGAGGTGCGGCTGGACTGGGTGGCGGCCGCGGCGATCGAGCGCGCGGCGAGGAACTGGCCGAAGGTGCGCTTCGAGCCGGACCTGCGCGAGACGGTGGTGTTCGGCGACGCCCACCGCCTGGAACGGGCGATCTCGAACCTGCTGGACAACGCCGGGAAGTGGAGCCCGACCGATGGGGTGGTCGAGGTCCGGGTGGGGGATCACGAGCTCACGGTTCGCGACCATGGCCCGGGCATCGCGCCCGAGGACCTCCCCCATGTCTTCGACCGCTTCTGGCGGGCCCCGGCAGCTCGCAGCTTGCCTGGCTCGGGCCTCGGCCTCGCCATCGTGCGCCAGGTGGCGGAGGCGCATGGCGCCACCGTCACCGCTGAGCTGCCGCCGGACGGCGGCACCCTCATGCGCCTGCGCTTCGTGCCCTCGGTGGCGCGGGCGGCCACGCCGCAGCGCCGAGCCTCCTGAGCGGGCGCCTGGGAGGCTCTCGGGGCCTGGCCACCTGCGGGGCCAAACTTAGGCTTCTCTAAGCCTTCCGTAAGGCTCCTCCAAGGCGGTTGCGGTGCAATGGGGGAGCCGCGGCCACGCGGAGCCGAACATCCAGACGGAGGATGCATGTCGCAGGAGGTGCAGCAGGTGATGGGCCGATCCGGGTCCGCCGGCCGCGGCTTCGCCGCCCGGTGGGGGCAGGGGTTCGGGCGTTCGCCGCTGGCGGTCCCTCCCGCCCGGCCCGGACGGCGGGGCCGCGGCCTCCGGCTGCCAACCATGGAAACCTCAACACTCCCCCTCTCGCATGCCGCCGCCGTGGCCGGCTTCGACGCCGGCCCGGCGGCCCCCCCTTGGGGAGGGAGGCTCGCATGAGCCCGGCGTCGTGGGCCACGGTCCGGGTGGCGACCCTCGCCGATGTGGCCGAGGTGGCCCGCCTGGCCGCCCGGGGGCTCGGCGAGCGCCTCCAGGGAGAGCCCGCCCTGTCGGCGCCGGAGATCGCGGTGCGGTTGCTTGAGGACCTCGAGACCGGCGACCAGCTCTACGTCGGCGAGCGCCAGGGTCGTGTGGTCGGCTTCGCCCAGGCCAGCGAGCTGATGGTGGCCGAGGGGGGGCATGTGGTCGACCTGCTGCGCATCTACGTGGCCCCCGAGCATCGCCGTCAAGGCCTGGGCGGGGCTCTGGTACGTGCCCTCCTCCACAGCTTTCGTCCCCCGGTCCGGCCGGTGCTGCGGGCCTGGGCGCCCTACAACTCCCCGATCGAGCGCTTCTTCCAGGCCACCGGGGCGCGGCCCCTGCGTCAGCGTTGGAAGGTGGTCGGGGAGGTCGCGCTTCGAGGGATGGTCTACGCCTGGAGCCGGTCCGAGCCGGCTCGTGCCGGCGAGCGTCTGGCCCGCTGACCGGCGATGCCATCCCGGGCCTGCCGGCGACGGCCGGGGGGCTAGGGCTGGAAACGCTCACGGACGACCTCGGCAATGGCCGCGGCCAGCCCGTCCAGGAGCACCTGGCCCAGCTCCGCCGAGGCGCCGGCGGGATCGCCGAGGACGCCGTTGGGGGCGAGCGCGCGCACGCCGGCCGTGGTGAGCACATCCCAGGCGCGGGCGTCGAGCTGGCCCAGGTAGCCGGCGGAGGTGACCGGCCGCACCGCCTCGGGGAGGATGGCCAGCAGCATCGAGGTCTCGTCGCGCCCGGCGTGCGCGTCGCCGGCGCCGACGGGGAGGGTGGGGAGGTCGAGGAGAATGGTCGTGCCTGGCTGGACGGCAGCGCGGGCCAGCTCGAGCGCCCTCCGGTTCCCGCCGTGGGCCGAGAACACCGCCACTCGCTGGAAGCCCCGATCCCGGAGCCAGGCGCACAGGTCGATGACCACCGCGGCCACGATCTCGTGGCTCAGGCTCAGGGTTCCCGGGAACCCGCGGTGCTCCGCCGAGGCGCCCACGGGCAGGACCGGAGCTGCGAAGGCCCGCCCCAGGCGTCGGGCGGCTCTGACCGCGAGCTCGGCCCCGATCAGGGAGTCGGTGTCGAGGGGCAGGTGGGGGCCGTGCTGCTCGGTGGCGCCCAGCGGCACCAGCACCGTGTCCCATCCCGCTGCGAGCCGTTGCTCGACCTCTGGCCAGGTCAACCGTTGGAGGCGGACCTCGACCTCGCTGGGCAGGGGAGAGGGCTGGCGTCCCGACTGCACCCTGGCTAGACCAGGACCGGATCCAGGTGCTCCTCGAGCGCGCAGAGGGTCTCGAAGAGGTAATAGTCGCCCCAGATCAGCTCGTTCCGGGTGGCCAGGCCCGTCCGTCGGTCGTAGCAGCCGTCGGTCAGGATGCCCGGCGGCCTCGGGTCCTCCCCGCCGACCGGGGTGAGGTGGCGGTGGAGCAGGGCCTGGATCATGCGTTCCGCTGTCTCCCGGTACCGGGAGCCTCGGTCCGGCAGTAGCCTGGCCGCCTTAAGCAGCGCCGCGGCGGCGATGGCGGTGGCCGACGTGTCCCGATTGGTGTTCGGGATGCTGGGGTCGTCGAAGTCCCAGAAGGCGACGCCGTCGGCGGGGAGGTGGTCGACCCACCAGTCGCTCACCCGCATCGTCACCTCCCGGAAGCGTGGTTGCCATCGGGCTGCCTGGGCGAACCCGGCCATGGCCCAGGCCTGGGCCCTGGCCCAGGTGCTGTCGTCATGGGCTCCGTTGTGGGTGTAGCGGCGCCGCAGCTCCCCGGTCTCCACGTCGAAGGACGCCGATTGGTTCACCGAGCCGTCGGCGCGGACGCAGATCTCGGCGTGGCGGTCGGCATGGGCGATGGCCATCTGCTCCAGCCCCGCGTCCCCGATCTCCCGGCCGGCCCAGATGAGGAGGGGGGTGGTGCCGGGCACGCCGCCGATGCTGGCCTCGTCCCGACCCGCATGGGGCATCGCCCCCGTCTCGTCGCCGAGGGGGATGAGGCGGGCCCGAGGGTTGTAGAGGCGGGCCAACCCCAGGGCTCCCTCCAGGGCCACCTCGCGGGCGGTGCGATCGCCGTGGAGCAAGGCCCCGATCGCCGCCCCGTGCCAGAAGAGCAGCCCCCGGTAGACGGTGTCCGAGCCCCGCCGCGGCCGGAGTCGCTCCACCCAGGCGCGGGCCGCTCGGCGGTAGCGGTCCTCGCCGGTGACCAGGGCGGTCAACCAGAGCATCCCCACCCAGAATCCGCCGCACCAGTCCCCGGCCGGGGAGCGGGCCCAGAGGCCGGTGTTCTGGTCGGCGTAGTGAGGGAACCCATGCTCGTCGCTGGAGAGCGTGGCCTCGACGCGGGTCACCAGGTGGCCCAGGGCCTCGGCGGCGGAGCGCGACTTGAGCCGGGCCATGGTCACCCGGCTCGGGGCTGGGACCAGGGCGCGGCCGTCGCCTCGTCCCCGGCCCTGGGGACGACGGGGCACGCAACGGGCGGCGTCAACCGTACCCGCGCCCGCTCGGGCCTCGATGCGATCGAGGCGCCCCACGACTGCCACATTGCGGTGATCCGATCGCGGTCCATGCCGAGATCGTCCATACCAATTGCGACCCCTAGCCTACCCGGGTGGGCGGATCGTGGCCCTATGGTAGGGAGACGCTCCCAGATGTCAAGGGATCGTCTTCCTCGGGCCCTCCCCGCGGCCGTCGCCGGCCGGGGATGGCCCCCCGCCCGTGTCCCCTCTCGCCGGTCGTGGGGGACCGCCTCTCCTGGGGCCCGGTGGGCCGCGGGCGTGCGCCGCCGCCGGACGGCTGTTACGCTGGCGTTGAGGCCGCCGGGGTGGCCGCCGGCGATGGTCCCGGCTGCCCCCGTGGCAGCCCGTGGGTGCGGACGTGGGGCAGCTCGTGAGGGAGGCGCTGATGGCAAAGAGGGTCGGCTTCGTCGGTCTGGGCACCATGGGGTTGCCGATGGCGAGGAACCTTCTCCGGGCCGGTCATCGGCTTCGAGGCTTCGACCTGGACCCGGCCCGGACGAGGATGCTGGCGGACCTGGGGGGCGTCCCCGTCTCCTCGGCCTGCGAGGCGGCTCAAGGCGCCGAGGTGGTGGTCACGATGCTGCCTGCGTCCCGCCATGTCGAGGCCGCTGTCCTCGGGCCGGAGGGCATCCTGGAGGGGCTGGAGCCGGGGGCGACGCTGATCGACATGAGCACCATCGACCCGGCCACCACGCGGCGGGTCGAGGCGGCGGTGCGGGCGCGGGGGGCGAGGATGCTGGACGCGCCCGTGAGCGGGGGCGCGACCGGGGCGGAGCGGGGCACCTTGACCATCATGGTCGGCGGCGATGCCGAGGTGCTGGCGCGGCACCGGGACGTGCTCGCGGCGATGGGGAGCAACATCGTCCATTGCGGGGCCATCGGGCTGGGGGAGACGGTCAAGCTTGCCAACCAGATCCTGGGCGGCACGGCCATGGTGGCGGTCGCCGAGGCCTTCGCCATGGGGATGCGCATGGGGGCCGATCCCCAGGTCCTGCTGGAGGTGATCAGCAAGAGCACCGGCAGCTGCTGGATGCTGCGGCAGGTCCCGATCCCCGGCCTCAGCGAGGAGGCTGCCGTCAACCGTGGCTTCGCCCCTGGGTTCATGGTCGACCTCATGCGCAAGGACCTCGGTATGGCCCTCCAGGCAGGGGAGGAGCTCGGGCTCCCCATGACCTTGACCGCGGTCGCCCACCAGCTCTACGGGCTGGCGAGCCGGCGTGGCTACGGCCGCTTGGACGTGTCCGCCGTCGCCAGGCTGCTTGAGGGGCCGGGCGAGCCCCTTTGGGGGGCGCCCCCGAACCCCTCCGAGGGGCCGGCTCGCCCGTGAGCGGGCTCCGACCCGGGGCGGCTGGGGCCGGGCGGCGATTGCCGACGCTGGTGCCGGCGCACGCGTGCTTCAATAACCACGAGGTTCCGGCCCGCCGTGCCGCCGCGCTGGGCTGGTGGCGGCGCGCGGTGCAGCCCGGCAGGCAAGGAGGAAGAGAGAGGCAGAGCGGCCGTCGGGAGCCGTGAACGACGGCGTCAGGGGGAGAGCGACGAGCACCAGCACGGCCGGAACCTCCCAGTCCCTTTGGCGGCAGCGGGCGTGGGGTCCGCTGCCGCCTCGCGGTCGGGGGTGACGGGCCCGTGACGCTTACAAAGGCTTGACCTGCCGGTGATGGTGGCCCCGGCGGCTCGGGGCTTGAATGGCGGCCATGGGCAGCACGGATGCGGTCCAGCTCAGCCCGTCGCCGTCGCCTCCTCGGGTGCGCGTCGACCGCCGCCGGGTGCTGGCGGGGGCGGTGATCGGGGGCGCGGGGCTGGCGGCGTTGCACGGGGCGCTGGCGGCCGGCCTCCTCGACCGTTTGGGGGGGCGGACGGCCCAGGGATGGGCCTCGCCGCTGGGCGACGAGCGCGCGCGGGTCGCGCACCTGCTCCGCCGGGCCACGTTCGGGGCCAGCGAGGAGGAGCTTGAGCGCGCCGCCTCGGATGGCTTTCAGAGGACGGTGGACCGACTGCTGGAGGAGCCGCCTGCGCCACCGCCCGACCTCTGGGCGGCTGACGACCCCGACCGCGGCAGCCGCCTGCAGCTGGGGCGCCTCCAGCTCTGGTGGGTCCAGCACATGCTCAGCACGCCGACCCCCTTCACGGAGCGGATGACGCTCTTCTGGCACGGCCACTTCACCAGCGATGCCCAGAAGGTCGGCCTGCAGACCCCTTTCCTCTACTGGCAGAACCTGACCTGGCGCCAGATGGCGCTGACCGACCTGCGTTCGATGCTCTGGAAGGTCACGGTCGACCCGGCCATGCTTCGCTACCTCGACCTGGCCACCAGCCGGGGCTCGGCGCCGAACGAGAACTACGCCCGGGAGCTGATGGAGCGCTTCACCATGGGCGTGGGCAACTACACCGAGGAGGACGTCAGGGCGGCGGCGCGGGCGCTGGCGGGTTGGGTCGAGCCGCCGCCGGACCGCTACCAGGAGGTGGCCCTGGACGCCGCGAGCGGGGCGCGGCGCCGGTACGGCATCTGGGATCGACCCCGGACGGGGGTGTTCGTCCCCAACCGTGCCTATCGGGGGATCGTCACCTTCCTTGGGAGGACCGGGCACCTCGACACCGAGGCGGTCCTCGAGGCGATCCTCTCCCATCCCGCGACGGCGGGGTACCTCGCAAGCAAGGTGGCCCAGGAGTTCGTCTCGGCCGACGTCGAGGCGAGCTTCGTCCGGCGGCTCGCCGACGCCTTCCGGTCGAGCGGCTACGACGTCAAGACCCTGATGCGTGCGGTCTTCACCAGCCCCGAGTTCACGGCTGACGCCGCCTACCGGGCCCTGGTCAAGTCGCCGACCGAGTTCATGCTCCATGCCCTGAAGGCGGTCGACGCCCCCCACCTCGCCCCGTTGGCGGTGGCCGCCGGCTCCGGGATGGGGCAGATCCTCTTCGCGCCACCCGACGTCGGTGGCTGGCCCAGCAACGCCTCCTGGATCTCCTCCAACAGCGTCCTGGCCCGGGTCAACTTCGCCGCTGCCGTCGTCGAGAGGCTGAGCGCGGTGCCGTCGCTGGACCGGCTCTTGGCGCAGGTGGACGGGGTGCTGGGGCCGAGCACGGCCTCGTCGCTCAAGCGAGCGGCCGACGATCGCCAGCGCGCGTTGCTTCTCCTGGCCTCCCCGGAGTTCCAGCTCAAGTGACCTGGGAGCGATCACGAGGAAACGGAGGGAACGATGGCTGACGAGATCGGCATCAACCGGCTCCGCCGCCGAGACTTCCTGAAGGCGGGGCTCGTCTTCGGGGCCGGGGCCGCCGGCCTGGCCGCCGGCTACGCCGCGGTCCCCGACGCCTTCGCCCAGGCCGTGTACGCGGCCACCACCAACGGGGCCGGCAACGATCGCGTCCTGGTCATGATCCAGCTGGCGGGCGGCAACGACGGCCTCCGCACCGTGATCCCGCTCCAGGACCCGGCGCTGCACGACCTGCGCCCCAAGCTCGCCGCCACCTCGGTCGGCTCGGCCCTGCCCATCACCGACGAGTTCGGCCTGAACCAGAACCTGAGGGGGATCAAACAGCTCTGGGATCAGGGGCGGGTGGCCATCGTCCAAGGGGTTGGCTACCCGAACCCGAGCTTCTCCCACTTCGAGTCCATTCGCATCTGGGAGACCGGCGATCCCACCCGCCGGCAGGTCGACGGTTGGCTCGGCCGCACCCTGGCCAAGAGCTACGACTCGCAGGGGCATCCGCTGACCGGCTGCGCCTGCGGCACGGCCGACGTCCCTGGGGCGCTCCGCGACCTCCAGGCCACCCTGACCGTGATCGACAACCAGCGCAGCTTCGGGTTCACCGGGGGGAGCGAGGTGGAGGAGGCGGTCGGGGCGCTCTACCGCAACACCCCGGGCATCTATGGGGCGCTCTTCGACACCGCCATGGCCACCGCCCGTGACGCGGTCGCGGCCCTGAGGGCCGCGGAAGCCAAGTACCAGCCCCAGGCCACCTACTCCGACCGACAACCGCTCGTCTACCCTTCCAAGAACCAGCTGGCGGCGGCCCTGCAGCTGGCCGCGGAGCTGATCGTCACCGGGACCGGGGTCAAGCTCCTCCATGTCACGCTCGGCGGCTTCGACACCCACTACACCGAGCTGACGCGCCAGGACGACCTGATGGCCTACCTGGACGCGGCGGTGAGCGCCTTCTTCCAGGACCTGGACGCCCATGGCCAGGCCGACCGGGTGTTGGTGGCGACCTGGTCGGAGTTCGGCCGTCGGCCGCGGGAGAACGCCAGCGGTGGCACCGACCACGGGACCGCGGCCCCGCTGCTCCTGATCGGCGGCCCGGTCAGAGGAGGCCTCTACGGGGAGGCCCCCAGCCTGACCGAGCTGGACGCCACCGACAACCTCCGGTACACGGTGGACTTCCGCTCCGTCTACCAGGAGATCCTGGGCCCCTACCTGGGCGCCGACCCCAAGGAGATCCTGGGCGGGACCTTCGAGCGTCTGGGGTTCGTCCGTGATCCGGTGACCACCTTCTGAGGTCGAAGGCGGTGCGCTCGCTGCTGCTCAAGGCTGCCGCCACCACGCTGACCCTCGGCGTCGTCGCCCTCTCGGCGCGGTACGTGGCCGCTCATCTCCGGAACCCCTCCGCCCCCCTCCAGCCGCCGGTCGTGGGGAGCGCCACCCCGGCCCCGACCGGCGGCCAGGGGAGCCTTCAGCTGACGCCGGCGGTGCGCGCCACCGACCTGCCCCCGGCCACCTCCACCTATGTCTCCTGAGGGCTGGAGGGCCCTTCCCGGCTCGGGGGTGGAGCGACGGTCCTTCCTGGCCATGGGGAGCCAATGCCACCTGTTGGGGTTGGGCCTGGAGCGCGGTCGGCTGGACTGGGCGACAGGCCGGGTGGTCGAGGCCCACCGACGGTTCAGCCGCTTCGTCCCCGAGAGCGAGCTCTCCCGCTTCAACGCCTCCGGGGGCAAGTGGGTGGCCATCTCGCCGTGGCTGGAGGAGCTGCTGCGGGCGGCGCTCGAGGCCTATCGGCTGAGCGGCGGCCTGGTCCACGCCGGGGTGCTGCCCTCGATGCTGGCCATCGGCTACACGCGGCCGCTGGCGGAGGGGGGGCCGACCCCGGCCGCGGCGGTGATGCCCCCACCCGTGCCTCCCCTCCCCGAGCTGCTCCAGGTCGAGCCGGGCCGGGCGCGCCTGCGCGGCGGTGGCATCGACCTGGGCGGCATCGTCAAGGGCTGGCTGGCCGATCGCCTGGCCGCCGTGCTCGGGGAGAACTGCGTGGTCAACCTTGGCGGCGACCTGTTCGCCCGGGGCCCTGGTCCCCAGGGTGAGGGGTGGCCGGTCGGTGTCGGCGGGACCACCGTCCTCCTGCGCGACCAGGGAGCCGCCACCAGCGGGACCTGGCGCCGGGCTTGGGGATGGGGGGGCCGTCGGCTCCATCACCTGATCGACCCCCGCACCGGACGCCCCGCAGAGAGCGACCTGGGCGAGGTCTCGGTGGTGGCCGAGCGCGCCTTCGCGGCCGAGGTCCACGCCAAGGCGGCGTTGCTGCTCGGTCGAGGCCTGGCCCCGGCCTACCTCGCCGGCCGGGCATGCGCCTGGCGGCTCGCCTGAGTCGTGGACGCTTCCACCTTCGCCTGGGCCCTGGCTCGGGTCAGTGGCCTCGCCGCCTTTGCTGCCCTGGGCATCGCCCTCCTCACCGGCCTGGCGCTGCGCACCGGCGTCCTCGACTGGCTGGGCAGCAACCGCGAGCTCCGGGCGCTCCACGAGTACACGACCCTGCTCTGGGCGCCGCTGGGCGGTCTCCACGTGGTGGCCCTGCTCTTGGACGCCACCGCTCGGATCGGCCCCTTGGACCTGCTCCTGCCCTTCCGGGTGCCCTATGGCACGGTAGCGATCGGCCTGGGCACCCTGAGCCTTGAGGCGTACCTCCTGGTCGCCGTCAGCGGCTGGTGGCGTCGGCGGATGGGGGCCCACGCCTGGCGCTGGGCCCACCGGCTCTCCTACCCGGCCTTCGGGCTGCTCTTCGGTCACGGCCTGCTGGCGGGGACGGACTGGGGCGACCCCGCGATCTCGGCCATGACCTGGGCCACCGCTGGCTTCCTTTGCCTCCTCGCCCTGGCGCGGCTGATCTGGGGGCGCCTGCCGCGGTGATCCCGCCCACCACCCTGGGGACGGCTCAGGGTGACGTCGTCGCGGCGCGCAGCTCCCGGACCCGTCGGCGCAGCTCCTCCTCCGCCGCGGGGAGCAGGTCCGTCTCCTGGCGCTCACGGTGCCAGCGCTCCATGGCCAGGTGGATCTGGGCAGTCTGGAGGCGGCTGAGGCGGACGTAGGCGAGGGGGCCGCCACGGGCCATGGCGGCCAGCCGAGCCCCCAGCCGTCGCCAGGGGCTGGTCAGCACCCTGACCTCCGAGGCCAGCACGGTGCCCTGGCCGGCCTCCGCCTCCAGCTCCAGCTGGCGGGCGAGGGCCATGCCCTCGACGCGGAGGCCCTGGGCGAGGAGCAGGAGGACCACGGCGGTGAAGGGACCGACCATGACCAGGGTCCGGAGATGCACCTCGGCCACCGCCAGGGGGGAGGTGGGGGAGACGGGGAAGAGCTGGGCCCAGGCGTCCCAGGCGAAGTGGCCAGCGATCGCGATGAGGAAGCCGGAGGCGATGGCCAGGAGCCGCTGGGGGAGGCTGCGCAGCTGGCGGGCCACACCAACGCCCGCCCCGACCAGCGCGGTGTAGGTGGCGTGCCCCAAGAACAGCCCCAGCACCTGCCGCTGGTACCACTGGCCGGCGGCCGCGGCGAAGGCGAGGCTCGCCCCCTCTGGGCGATAGAGCGCGTAGAGATGCGTCATGTAGGCGATCGACTCCATGAGGTTGAAGCCGAGGCCCACGGCGGCCCCGTAGACGATGCCGTCGATCACGTCGTCGAACTCGTCGCGCATGGTCAGGTAGAGGAGGACCACGGCCACGCCCTTGGCCAGCTCTTCGAAGATCCCCGCCGAGAAGGCCGATGAGGCGTCCAGCGCCGGCCCCGGCACCAGCCGGGCGCCGAGCTGGGCGTCCCACAGGGTCTCGGCCCAGATCACCAGGCTGGTGGCCACGATCGCCCCCCATGCCGTCGCCACCAGGACCAGCCTCCAGGGCTCCTTCTCGTTTCGGTCCAGGCGGCGGACCACCAAGAGCCCGATGGCGGTCGTGGGCAGGCAGGCGAGGGTGCTGACCGCGGCCACCTCGGGGCCCGCCGCCTGGGTGAAGGTGAAGATGTCCAGCACCAGCAGCCAGGAGCAGATCCCCAGCCCGAACAGGACCGCGGCCACCATCAGGTCGCGGCCCCGGAGGGTGGCCCCGCGACCGCGGAAGGCCCGGGCGCCGAAGATCGTGGCCGCGGCCATCAGGCCGATCGCGGGCAGGCCGAAGAGGCTCGCCCGGTGGGGGATGGAGTCGAGCACGATGGAGAGGACGGAGCTGGCGACCAGGACCGCGAACAACGCCCCTCCGATCAGGGCCGCCAGCCAGTAGCGGGAGGGCCGCCAGCGATGGGCGTACGCCGCCCTCGCGATCACGGGCTCCGCTCCACGATCACGGTCGTCCGGGCCAGGATCTCCACCGGCTGGCCGCCGACGTAACGTAGCACCAGCAGGGTGTAGGTGCCGGGCAGGTTCCCCCGCAGGCCGGAGGGGGCGTGCTCGGGCACCAGGCCGTTGCTGGCCGCGAGCCGCCCGGCCGGGGCGGGCCCGACCCCACCGGTCGGCTCCTGGAGGCTGTCGTACCAGGTGGCGCCGACCACCACCTGGCTCGGCAGCGAGGCCCAGCTCACCCGGGCGGCGAAGGGGCGGGTGCGGGGGAAACGCGTTGCCGGTGGGCCCCAGACCTCCCGACGGGACGGGTCGTAGGCGTAGACGCCGACCACATGGGCGACGAGGCCGGTCCGCTGCCCGAGGGGGGCGAAGCGCAGGAAGACGGTGAGACCGAGGGCCAGGATCAACAGCCCTGCCGCCCCGAGCACCAGCATGACTCGGTAGAGGGGCTGGACGTCGTCGTGTGATCGGATCACACCACGGCCAGATTCTACGGGCTGCCGATGGCGGTCGAACGCGTCATGCCCGTCGCGGTCTCGCCCTCGGCCGCGTGCGGGCGGATCGTGTCGCGCTCGCCCCGGCCTGCGCCCGAGCGCGTCACGGGGAGCGCCCGGTCGCGCCGCACCAGCGGACCGGTCTTACGGGGGTTAGCAACAGCTGACGTGTCCACACCCTCACCATTCGTTTCTGCGAGCTCGGGGCAGTGGGCGGGCGAGCAAGGCCTCCATCCCGTCACCGCCTCCCGCTGGCTCCACTCGGGCACGCCTCCCGTCCGGCTCGGCGGGTCGGTCACCTGATCCTGGGGGACGCCCCGGCGTGACCGCCCGCTCGCGTGCCCTCTGCGGATC
>Ga0070737_10000730_pt1 | contig 60857 bp, 52 predicted proteins | sample Coa_R1_10_FD_66438 | JGI IMG/M metagenome (GOLD analysis project Ga0070737, IMG submission 66438) | Surface soil microbial communities from Centralia Pennsylvania, which are recovering from an underground coalmine fire - Coalmine... | ecosystem: Environmental > Terrestrial > Soil > Unclassified... | reverse complement strand
GCCACAATAGCCCGGTGCCTCCACCAACCTGATCCGCCATGCGGTTCAGTTGTTCCCGTTATGTGGTTTGGATTCTGTAAGGCAGTTTATGGTCGGCAGCTAATTTGGACAGCAGTGCCCAAAAACACTATCCAGCCTGTGACCTGTCTACTCCGAGAAAACCTCTCTTCTCGAAGCTTATCCCGCCCGAGCCTACTCATTCATACCATCTCCTTTTTGGGTACCGCGTGTCATTATATCCGCCCCGGCGCCGCGCGAGCAGGCGGGAGGCGCCGGCGCGCGGCAGGCAGAGCAGCCAGTGACGGCGCGCGGGGGCGCGCGAGAGCGGAGCAGTGGCGGCGCACGGAGGCGGGCGCGAGCAGGCGGAGGGAGTGGCGGCGCAATCGGCTGGGCCGGTGGCGGCAAGCAGATGAAGGCACGGCGGGTTAAAGATCGAGGGTCTCCCAGGCTCTTTCCCAAGTGAACCCGCTTTGGAGCAGGGCGCGGCCGGCGTGAGCCAATGTCTGACGCAATGGTGGCGATTCAAGGAGGCGGGAGACGGCGGCGGCAAACTCCGCGGCGGTATCCGCGATCAGCAGATGACGGCCATGGCAAACGGGCAGGCCTTCGGCGCCCAGCGCCGTGGAAACGACCGGAAGCCCCGCGGCCCAGGCTTCGAGGATTTTGAGGCGGGTGCCGCTGCCGGCGAGCAGCGGGACTACGGCGACTTGGGCGCGGGCCAGTTCCGCGACAGCGTCCTCGACCGGGCCGGTCACTTCGATGCGGGGATCCCCGGCGGTCGAGGCGGCGACCGCGCGGGGATTGCGCCCCACGAGCCGCCACACCAGAGCCGGCCATTGGGCGCGCAGGCGCGGCCAAACGCGCTCGCGGAAGAAGCGGACCGCTCGAATGTTGGGGTGGTATTCGAGATTTCCGGAGAACACAACCGCGTGCCGCGGTTCGGCTACCGGCAGCGGCCTCTGGGGGATGGCATTCGGGTAAACGCTGATACGCGGCTTTGCGGCATGCGGCTCAACGATCGCCGCAAGCATGGCGGCATCGGCGGGCGATGCCGCCAGTACTTGCGAGAAACGCGGGATCCATTTTCGCTCCAGTTCCAGCGCCGCGGCGGCGAAGATGCGGTGCGCGAACGCTTCCGCGCCTGTTTCCGTTTCCGCGCAGCGCCAGTGCAAAACCGATTCGATATTGTGCAGATCGAGGATGGTGCGGGTTGAGACCGGGGCGATCTGCTCCCAGTATGGAGCGCACCAGAAATGCTCGACGACGCCGATTTCATATCGGCGGCCCGCGACGGCGGCGGCGATCTGAGCCGAGAAACCGGAGAAGCGATCGATGAGCGGCGGCACCTGCCGCAGCAGGCGCAGGGTGTTGCGGACGGAGCGGGCGGCGAAGCCACGGCCATGGGTGGGAAGATCGATTGGGCAGATGCGGTCGAGCAAGCCCGCGGGGATGGCGGCTCGCGGATCGGCCGCGGAAGGCTGGCGGAAAACGATGAGGTCGATCGAATGCGAGCGGGCGAGGCCGTGCAGCAGGGAAGCGGTGCGGAGCGCGCCACCGCCGGTTATGGGGTAGGGCGCTTCGGGCGCGAGCACCAGGGCGCGCGGTTTGGAATCAGCGGCCAAAGCGCTTGAGGGCCTCCCGGTAGACTTCGTAGGTGAGCCGCGCGGTGCGGTCCCAGGAGAATTCGCGGGCGCGGGCGAGAGAGAGCGCGCGCCTTTGGGCGAGCCATTCCGGTTCGGTAGCCGCTTGCCGCATGGCCGCCGCCAGTTCGGCCTGGCTGTTCGCATAGACCGCGGCATCGCCGCCGGCCTCCCGCACGGCCGGAGAGGCGATGACGCATGCGCCGCACTGCATGGCTTCGATTACGGGAAGGCCGAAGCCCTCATAGAGCGAAGGATACACGAACGCCAGCGCGCCCGAGTAAAGACCGGCGAGTTGCGAATCGGCTACTTCGCCCATTACGCGCAGGCCGGGTTCCTCCACGATGGCGGGCGCATCCGCGCGCGGGCGGCCGGCTAGTACAAGGTCCACGTCGCATTCCCGCCGCACCTCGCGCCAGGCGGCAATCAGGGCAGGGACATTCTTGCGCGGTTCCAGCGTGCCCACAAACAGAAAGTACGGGCGCGGCGGGCGGACCTGGCGCGGGCCGAGCCATCGGGGGGCCGCGAGTGGAGTGGCCACAATGCGCTCCGGGGCGATGGCAAAACGGGCGATCGCCTCTCGCCGCACAGCTTCACTGACGGCGATCACCATAGTAGGAATGCGCAGCCTGAGTAACACGGGAGCGCGGCGTTTGACGCGGCCGGCAGCGTAATGCCAGCCGGCTTTGAGCCACGGTGAAAGATCGTGGAGAGTCAGCACGCTGGGGCGGAGGGGAAGGTAAGGGACCGAGAAATCGGGACCGTGAATCACGCCGGCGCGCAGGCGGGCGGCTTCGCGGGAGAGGCCCCATAACCACCAGCGGCGTTCGAGCGCGTTCGACGGCTTGCGGCCGCGGACCAGATTGGGCGGAGCATTTTCGGGCCAAGCAGTTCCGGGCAGGGGGAAAGGCTGATCGGAAACCAGGAAAAAATCATCTTCGGGGTAGCAGCGGGCCAGAGCGAGACTCAGTTCCGCAGTGTAGCGGGAGAGACCGCCGCTGGAGAGGGCAAGAGGCGCGGCTTCCAGAACCACGCGCACCGGGGTTCCTCAGTTGCGACCGGGGCCGGCCAAAGCGCGGCCGCCATAATTCCGCTCGTAGTAAGAAAGATATTCGCCGCTGCGCACGTGCGCTACCCAGGATGCATTCGCGCGGTACCACTCGATGGTGCGGGCCAGGCCGGATTCGAAATCCATCCGTGGCTGCCATCCGGTTTCCCGCATGAGTTTCTCGCTCGAAAGGGCGTAACGGCGGTCGTGCCCCGGCCGGTCTGTCACGTACTGAATCAGAGAATCCGGTTTTCCGGTGAGAGCCAGCACGCGCCGGACGACTTCCAAATTGGGAAGCGAGCGGTTGCCGCCGATGTTGTAAATTTCCCCGTCGCGGCCCTGCCGCAAGACCTCCAGGATGCCGCGGCAATGGTCTTCGACATACAGCCAGTCGCGCACCTGCAGGCCATCGCCGTAGACCGGCAGCGGCTTATCCTCAAATGCATTGGCGATCATGAGAGGAATCAGTTTTTCGGGAAACTGGTAGGGGCCGTAGTTATTCGAAGCGCGGGTAATGACTACAGGCAGTTTGTAGGTGACAAAGTAAGAACGCGCCAGCAGGTCGGACCCCGCCTTGGCAGCCGAGTAAGGGCTGCTGGGATTGAGAGGGTACTCTTCGGTAGCTTCCCGCGGCGGCTCCAGGCTGCCGTAAACTTCGTCAGTAGAAACATGGACGAAGCGGGGCACACGCCGGCGGCGCGCGGCTTCGAGCAGGGTGAAGGTCCCATTCAGGTTGGTGCGGATGACCGGCGTGGGAGAGAGAATGCTGCGGTCCACATGCGATTCCGCCGCGAAATGGACAATAGCCTCGGGCTTCTCTTGTTCGACGAGCGCGGTGACTAACGTCTCATCGCAGATATCGCCGTGGACAAAACGGTAGCGAGGACCTTCGGGAATGGCAGCGAGGTTTTCGAGGTTGCCCGCGTAGGTGAGCTTATCGAGATTGACCACGCGCCAGGCGGTTTCGGCCGCAAGAAGGCGAACGAAAGCGGAGCCGATGAAACCGGCGCCGCCCGTAACCAGGACGGTCACTTGTGCTGGGTCTCCCAATCGTAATTGATCAGAGGATCGTTATAGGCGATACGCCCTTCATCCTGGGGATCGTAGAAGCGGTCGGTCAGATAGACCAGCATGGATTCTTCGGCGCCAATCACCTTGTAGCCATGGCCGACTCCGGGCGGGATGAGCACCTGCCAGGGGCGCAGCGGACCCAGGTACATAGTATTCCTCAGGCCAAAGGTGGCGGAGCCGACGCGCAGATCGACCAGGACCACTTGCAACAGGCCTTTGACAGGGGTCCAGCAATCGGTCTGGTGGAGGTGATAGTGGAACGCCTTGATGACGCCGGGATAATTGAGAGCGGCGGAGACTTGGGTGGTTGCGGCCGGAAATTGGGCTGCCAGCCCGCGGCCGAAGCGCTGGACTTCGAGAAAGTAGCCGCGATCATCGGGATGGACCACGAACGGCTGCACGCGGACACCTTCGATCAATCCGGGCGAATCGATAGCGCCGATCAGTTTGCCCAAACCTTTCGGGCAATCAGGCAGAGCGAGCTCAAGTTGTTCCGATTGAGCGATCCGCCTTCCGGGAGCAATTGGCGAAGTTGCCGTGGAGCTAGCCATCAGACGGCCGCCGCCTCTCCACGGCCGGGGTGAGCAATGTCATCCTGGGCAGGTGAAACTCCCTGCTTGTTGGCCACCGACTGCGCGACCAGATTGGCGGCGCGCAGCAGGGAATCGAAAGTACCCGCATCGGTCCACCAGCCTTCGAGGAAAGAAAAAGCCATCGTGCCTTCGCGGATATAGGCATTATTGACGTCGGTAATTTCCAGTTCGCCGCGCTTGGAAGGGACTAGCGTCCGGATCTTGTCGAAAACCGTGGCATCGTACATGTAAATGCCTGTGACGGCGTAATCGCTCTTGGGGTGTTCCGGTTTCTCTTCGATACCGATAACGCGGCCGCCGGCGACTTCCGCCACCCCGAACCGTTCCGCGTCGTGGACGCGTTTCAGCAGAATATGCGCACCCTTCGGCTGCTCCCGGAAGCGATCGGCGGCGGCGCGGATATCGCGTTCAATAATGTTGTCGCCGAGAACGACGCAGATCTTGTCGCCATCGGCAAAGTGCTCCGCCAGCCCGAGCGCGTCGGCAATTCCACCTTCGCCTTCCTGGTAGGTATAGTTGATGTGAGCCAAGCCGAAATGCTTGCCGTTGCCCAGGAGCCGCAGGAAATCGCCGGAATTGCGGCCTCCGGTCACGATCAGGATGTCCCGGATTCCCGCATCCACCAGGGTCTGGATGGGGTAGTAGATCATGGGCCGGTCGTAAATGTGAAGCAGATGCTTGTTGGTGATTTTGGTTAATGGGAACAAACGACTCCCAGTGCCGCCCGCCAGGACGATACCCTTCATAAGGCACCAATTATATCAGTATTATTCAAACCGTGCGGCAATGGCACACTGTCTCATTTCGGTTGTGAATCCCACGACAGGGCGGTATGGTATCTCACCAAGCCGGAGCACCTGTGCCGCGGGGCACGAAATCCACGTTGACCGCATTTTTCGGCCGCTGATACGCTCGCTTTAGGGGTTTTCGCTTTTTTGGAGGAAAAATGCCCAAGTTACTCTTGAGATATACGTGTGCGCTGATAATGTCCGCCTGCGCGGCTTTGTGGGCGCAGTCAGTTAGTGGAACACTTACCGGCAGAATTACGTCGGCGGAAGGTAATCCAGTACCGAATGCCGCAATTACTGTCACTAACACCCAAACGAACACTTCGCAGAAAGGCTTAACCGGCCCGGACGGCACATTTAGTATTACGGGTTTGCCCCCGGGTACTTACAACGTGGATGTGGAGTCTTCTGGATATAAACGAACTTCGCAACAGGCGATCGAACTGACCGCCACCGGTCCTACTCAGGTCAACATTACTCTGGAGACCGGCAACATCAACGAAACGGTACAGATTAAAGGCACCGCGCCAATGACACAGAGCGACAACGGAGAAGTCTCTCTCGGTATAGACACGCGTGTCATTCAGGAAATTCCGAACATCGACCGCAATCACCAGCAGTTCGTGCAGTTCGAAACCGGCATTACGCCGCCGGAAGCAGCGATACCGTTCCCGATGGATCCCGACAGAAACCGCTTCTTCTCCACAAACGGCCAATCTCCGTTTTTGAATCAGTGGTATTTGGACGGCTTTCTAAACACGGAACCCTACCGCAACACAGCGATCCGGGTGGTTCCCACGGACATGATCCAGCAGTTCAATGTCTCGACAGCGAACCTGCAAATGGACAAGGGATTCACCGGCGGAACTTATGCGGTCGATAACTCCCGTGGCGGGACGAACACGCTGCACGGCGATTTATTCGAGTTCTATAGCGGCAATCCGCTGCGCACGCGCTCGTTCTTCGATACGGTGGACACGAACTCGCCGCGGTTCGTCTATAACCAGTTTGGAGCGACAGTGGGAGGTCCGATTGTGAAGGACAAGATCTTCTTCTTCGGATCTTACGAAGGCCAGTTCAATTCCGGCTACAACACAACGATTTCTACCGTACCGGTAAACGGCGCGCTAACCGGCGACTTCAGCGGGATTCCCGGCCTCACTGTCTATAACCCATTCACCGGCAATTCCCTGGGGACGGGACGGACCGCGTTTGCGGGCGGCGTAATTCCCGCCGGCGATTTGAACCCGACCTCACTGGCCATTGCCAGTTTCATTCCAGCGCCAAACGCACCGGGCCTGGTAAACAACCTCGTTTCGAACCAGTTGTTCCGTCTGAATTACCAGAAGGGCGGCGGCCGCATTGACGATCACATGAGCGACCGCACTTCCGCGTTTCTGCGGTACGGATACACGAACAATTACTCTTCCGAGAATTCTCCCCTCGGTCCAGTAATCAGTGAAGGGATCTTTGGCCGCATTTTGAGCCAGAATGCCGCCATCGGACTAGACCACGCTTTCAACGATCACCTGATTACCTCGCTCAAGTTCGCCTACAACCGCTACGATTTGAGACTACAACCGAACGACAGCGACCAGTCCGCGCTCGCGGCCGCGCTGGGAGTCAGCAGTTTCCCGACAGGGCTGATCGGAATCAACATTCCGGGCATGCCGCTGATCGGCTCGAACGCCACGATTCCGGAGGAACCAGTCGACAACACGTTCAACTGGGTATGGGACTGGAGCCTGCACACAGCCAGGCACAGCTTCAAGTGGGGCGTAGACATCCGCCGCATTCGCGCGGACGGATGGCTGAACCAGCCGTTATTGCCGCAGTTCGGACCGAGCGGCACCGCCTATTTTGGCCCGGGCGCGACCTTGTCGAATGACGGAACACCGCTTTCGGCCTTTTCCGAGTTCTATAACTCGTATGCAGCGTTTCTATTGGGCGCGCCTTCCCAGGTGGGAGTCGTCAGCGACCTGATCTCTCCCACGATCCGGCAGAGCCAGTACGGATTCTGGCTGGGGGACAACGTTCACTTGATGCCGCACCTGACGCTCGACCTCGGCGTTCGCTACGAACTGTGGGGCGCGATTGGCCCCGCCAATAGCGGCGCCGGCCAGATCTACGATCCCACTACCAATAGCTTTAACTATTCCGGCATCGGCGGGACTCCCATGGATTTCACGGTGCGGCAGACTACCAATCTGGCGCCCCGGATCGGCCTGGCCTGGAGCCTGAACGACCGGACGGTCATCCGCGGCGGCTACGGCATTCAGTACTTCCAGATGCCGTACCAGTTCTCGGGACTTCTGCCGGCGCAGTTCGGAGCGGTAGCGGGCGTGCAGGGGACCTATGCGGTGGCGCCGGGTATCGGCACCTTTGGTCCGACCCTGACCACCACCGTGCCGCCTCCAGCCACACTGGCCAACGGCGCCTTCGCGGGCACCTTGCCGGCCTATGCGGTGCAGCGAAACCTGCCCACGCCGTACGTGCAGACTTTCAGTTTGCAGGTGCAGCGGGACTTCTACTACGGCAGCGTGCTGTCGATCGGATATGTGGGCATGCTGGACCGCCACTTACCCTACTCCTTTAATTCGAACTTCGCGCTGCCGGGGACGGGGGTTGCGGGACTGCCGTTGGCCTCGCTCGGCCAGACCAGCACGGTGCAGTCGATCCAGAGCGGTTTGACCTCGAACTACAACTCGCTTCAGGTGAGCCTGAATAAGCGCTTCTCGCAAGGCATCGCGTTCATGGCCGCTTACACTTACAGCAAGGCGCTGGGTTATACCAACGAGCTCAACCAGATTTTGAATCCACTGGATCTGCGCTCCAATTACGGTCCTTTGGATTTCGACCGCACGCAGCAACTCAATCTTACGCACCTGTGGGAGATTCCATGGGGCCGCCACGGCAACAGCATTCTGAGCACGCTGTTAGGCGGCTGGCAACTCAATGGTGTGCTGACCTGGGTTACGGGCACGCCATTCACGTTCACAGCCGATCCTCTGCTGTGCAATTGTCCCGGGCTGACGCCGCTGGCGGGCGCTTTCGGGAACAGCGGACTGACCACCGGCGCTTTCGGCAATGGCGCGTCGTTCTTTAACAGCTCGGCGTTTTTTACACCGGTCGGGACCAACTTCGGAGGCTTGAATCGCGGGGTGCTTCGCGGCCCCACTGCGTGGACCTACAATCTGGGTTTGATGAAAAATTTCCACGTACACGACCGCTTTAACTTCGAGGTTCGGGCCGAGGCATACAACCTGTCAAACACGGTATCGCCGTTCATTAGTCCTTTGCAAAACGTGAACTCACCCTCGTTTGGCGTGTCCACAAGTCCTTTTGCCGACAATGGTGCTCTGCCGGGGGCGTTCGGACGAATGATCAAGTTTGGAGGCCAACTGTCGTTCTAAGCTGAATCAACAAGTCAAAGCCGAAGGCGAGGGGCAGGCCCAAAACCTGCCCCTTTCTTTTTCTATGGGACGTTCTTCGATTGAGGGGCGGCTCCGGCTTGCCAAGGAAGCCGCGGGCGTAACATAGAAGAATGGCGGGTCCGAAGGGGCAGATTTTCGAGGCTGAGGTGTACCGCTACCTCGACGAGGCCACCGAGTTTCAGGTACACCGGCTCACCGACCCCGCCTACACCAGCACCTTGCCCGGTCCTGTGAGCCGCGCCATTTCGCGCAACAGCGGATCATTGCTGTACTGTTCGGACCGCACCGGCTCGCCGCAGGCGTTCCGCCTGAATCTGAAGAGTGGCGATCAGCAGCAACTCACGGATCACAAGGACCTGGACGGCCGCTCGCTCACGCTACTGCCGGACGGCCGTTCCTTCTGCTTCCTGGCGGGGCGCACGATCTACCTGTGCCCATTGAGCAACTTGCGGGAGCGGCCGGTATATACCGTTGCCGAGGGTTGGGAACCGGCCGGCGGCTTGCACGTGGCGGCCAATGGCGGGCAACTCTTCTTCGTGGAGGAGCGTTCGCAACAAGATTCGGCCGAGTCGCGGCTGCGCGCGGTGTCGCTTGCCCAAGGCGCCGCGCGTACGGTGCTGGAGACGCCGTTTCGGATGGCCGATCCGCTGGAGCGGCCGCAGCACGCGCAAATTCTCTTCCGGCAGGCCGGAGGGGGTTTTTGGCTTGGCGGGCTTATGGGAACGAACGGCGGGCAAACTCAGTTGAAGCTTGCGGGCGGCGGCACGGGACCGGCATTCTGGTCCGCGGACGGCAAAACGCTGCTCTATTTGAATTTCCCGGACGATTTCAAGGAGCTTAACAATATCCGCGAATACAGCCCCGAAACGCGCGCCGATAAACAGGTGGCCAAGACCAGCCAGTACGTGGCTTTTTCGCCCAACCGCGACGCCTCGGTTTTCGTGGGCGCGAGCCGCAACAAGGCATCGCCGGCCGTGCTCATCATGCTGCGCATCACGCGGCGCGAACTGACGCTGTGCGAGCATCGCGCGAGCCATCCGGAGCAGGTTTCGCCGCTGTTTTCGCCGGACGCGCAACGCATCTACTTCCAGAGCGACCGGCACGGCAAGAGCGCCATTTATGCGCTCAATGTAGAAAGGCTGGTGGAACGGATCGACGATGAGGGACAATAGGCGCTGCCTGTATCCGCGGCGGCGCTGGGGCATGTTTAAGAAAACATGTTTGAGAAAACATGTTTGATAAGATTCTGGTCGCCAACCGCGGCGAGATCGCCTGCCGCGTCATGCGGACCGCGCGGCGCATGGGCGTGCGCACGGTGGCCGTTTACTCGGAGGTCGATCGAGCCGCGCTGCATGTGGAGCAGGCGGACGAGGCTTATTCGATCGGCCCGGCGCCGGCGCGCGAGAGCTATCTGAACATCGATCGGATACTCGATGCGGCGCGGCGCGCGGGCGCGCAGGCGATTCATCCGGGCTACGGGTTTCTCAGTGAAAACGCGGATTTTGCCGAGGCGTGCGCGGAGGCGGGAATCGTGTTTATCGGCCCGCCGGCCGCGGCGATTCGCGCCATGGGTTTGAAATCGGCGGCCAAGGAGTTGATGGCCCGCAGCGGCGTTCCGGTCGTTCCGGGGTATCATGGCGCGGCGCAGGATTTCGATTCATTTGCCGCGGCCGCCGCGGAGACCGGCTATCCGGTGCTAATTAAGGCGTCGGCGGGAGGCGGCGGCAAGGGCATGCGGATTGTGGAGCGGGTGGCGGACCTCGGCCCGGCGCTGGAGGCGGCCGCGCGCGAAGCCGCTTCTTCGTTCGGCGATGGCCGCCTGCTGCTGGAGAAATACCTGGTTCGGCCGCGGCACATAGAGATCCAGGTGTTCGCGGATTCCCACGGCAATGTGGTATCGCTCTTCGAGCGCGATTGCTCGATGCAGCGGCGCTATCAGAAGGTGCTCGAAGAAGCGCCCGCGCCTCACATGGACCCGGAACGGCGGCGCTCGATGGGAGAGGCGGCGTGCGCGGCGGCGCGGGCGATCGGCTATACGAACGCGGGCACAGTGGAATTCCTCTGGGATAGCGGCCGGTTTTATTTCATGGAGATGAACACGCGCTTACAGGTAGAACATCCGGTGACGGAGGCAATCACCGGCCTGGACCTGGTGGAGTGGCAACTGCGCGTGGCCGATGGAGAGCCGCTGCCGAAGCGAGCGGAAGAGTTGGCGATCCATGGGCATGCGATCGAAGCGCGCGTGTATGCGGAAGATCTTGTTCGAAACGCAGCGCGGCACGAGTTTCGCCCTTCCACGGGCGTGCTGGCGCACCTGGAAGCGCCCACCGGCGAGCACGTGCGCGTGGATAGCGGCGTGCGCGCGGGCGACGCGATTTCGGTCCACTACGACCCGCTGATTGCGAAGCTGATCGTCTGGGGCGCGGACCGCGAGGAGGCCATTGCGCGCCTGCGGCGTGCTCTGGGCGCTTACGAAATCGCGGGCGTAGCCACGAATATCGCGTTTCTCGCCGGGGTTGGGGCGCACCCGGACTACCGGGCCGGGCGGTATGACACCGGTTTTTTGGAGCGTCACCTGGAGGAACTCGCTCCCACGCCATGTCCGGCTTCGCGCGAAATTCTGGCGGCGGCGGCGCTCGAGGTGCTTGCGGAACAGCGCCGCAAAGTTCGGACGCGGGCAGCGGCGTCCGGCGATCCATGGTCGCCGTGGAACGATACGAACTCGTGGCGCATGAATGGCGCGGCGTACCAGGATGTGCTGTTTGCGGATGGACAGGCGCAGCGAGCGGCACGCATCTTTCCGCACCGGGAAGGCGGGTTTGGTTTCGAATGCGGCGACGAGCGCGGTGAAGTGGCGGTGCGGGGCGGCACCGCGTTCCTCGATGGCGCCAAGATGCGCGCGCGCGCCGTGTGGAGCGGCCCCGCGCAATTGACGATATTTGCGGACGGCGCGAGCCACGCAATGCAGTTGATGGATCCGCTGGCCGCAGGCGGCGCAGAAGAGCAAAGCGGCGGAGGGCTTACCGCGCCGATGCCGGGAAGGATCACACAAGTGCTGGTGGAGGCGGGACAGGAAGTGCAACGCGGCGCCCCGCTGATGATCCTGGAAGCCATGAAAATGCAATACACGATCAGCGCGCCCGCCGATGGCCGCATCGGCGAAGTGCGCTACGCGGCCGGCGACGTGGTGGAGGAGGGGGCGGAGCTGATTGCGTTTGAGGAGTGAGTTGCGCCCCAAGCCCGCTCCGGCCGCCAGCCGCGATTTATCCCGGCGCCCCGCGGTCTACGAAGGAAGCGGCGATCGCCACGAGGAAGCCCAGAATGGCATCAGCCGCGTAATGATAGCGGCCGGCCACGGCCCCCACCGCAATGCTTAGGGCCACCAGCAAAAAAATCAGCCCGATCCACGCCGGCGCGAGCCGCAGCAGGACGAGGGCGCAGGCGGTAGTGCTGGCCACGTGGCCGCTGGGGAAAGTGTTGGCATGAATGCTGGCGTGGCGCAGAATCGCCTTATTGAAAGCGCGGATTTTCCGGGGTATCAGAGGTTCGCCGCGCAGCACAGGTTCGCTCCATTTCTCTCCCAGCACGCGCGGCGGGCGGGTTTGGAGAAACGGAAGGGTGCCATAGGCGGCATACGCAGCCAGCAGGACCACCGTCCAGAAGTGGCCTACATCCGCGCCTTGGCGCAGAAGATGCAGCGAGGCAAGGCCCATTGGGAGCGAGACATAGCACAACAGGTAAGCGATTTCGAGATACGCGAGTATCCAGGGTCCGGCGGGGCTGCGCGCGCACCAATCGAGAAACGGAGCGACGATGTCCCGGTCCAAGCGCGCCAGTTTGGCTTCAAACGCCGTGTCGGCGCGGGTGACGAACTGGCCGGCCTGCCAGTAAAACATGAGCAGAAGCACGTACGGAATCCAGTCGCGGGTGACCGAGGCTGCGAGCGGCGTAACCAGCAGCGGCAGAACCTGCGAGACGAACAGCGTGATGGCCAGCCCGCCGGCGCCGATGGCGGTAATCGCGACCCGCCGGCTGCGGCCCAGGTTGGGGCGGCTCCAGCCGAGCAGAACGAAAGTGAAGAAGGCTACGAGGTTGATGACCTCGGCCGCGCGGAACGGCGCCATCAGGAGCGCGCCCTCAGTACCCGGAGCGCCACTTTGCTCAAAACGCGGTTCACCGGACCATCCAGGAACATCCAGGTAAGCGCGTCCAGAAGCAGGGGCGGCCGGTATTGCGGATTGCGTTCGCGCCGCGCCGCGACCATATCGCGCAGTACCTGGCGCGGATTTTCGCGGAAAGTATCGAGCATGGCCGTCTGATGCACGCAGGAAACGGTGCAATAAGGGGCGCAGGATTTCTCGCGGGAGGCTTCGCGCACGAGGTCGTCGCGGGTGTAGCGGTCGAGGGGAATGCCGGGATGGCCGCGCTGCTGCGAGCAGTAATGGACCAGGCCGTCTTCGCAGATGTAGAGGAAGCGCCCTCCGGCACGGCAGTGCCATTGGTTGGGCCGGCCCTCGGCAATGTTGCGCTGGAAGCGATCGTACTGGGCAAAGGAGAACATTTTCTGATCGGGTTCGAGCAGGTCGCGGTAGATCGCCATGTGGTCCGGAGCGAGGGGGCGTAACTGCCCATCGCCATCGTGCAGGATGCCCACGGTGCTGGTCAGGCCCAGCCCGCGCGCCCGGCGGGCGATGGCGCGGGCATCCTCGGGCTGGCGCACCGGGCTGCCCAGCACGGAATTCACGGTCACGGCGAATTCGGCTTGTTCGGCCAGCCACATCAACTTGCGGTCCAGGACTTTCAGGCTTTTCTTCGAGGTTTCGTCGGGGTTGACGTTATCGATGCTGATCTGCAAATAGTCGAGACCCGCCCGGTTCAGCCGCACGATCCGTTCCGGAGTGAGCAGGTAGCCGTTGGTGATAATGGTGGCGATCATGCCGCGGCCGCGGATCTGGCGGATGATTTCGTCTAATTGCGGGTGCAACAAGGGTTCGCCGCCGCTGATGGTGACGATGGTAGTTCCCAATTCCGCCAGCCGGGCGATACGTTCGCGCATCACCGGTAGCGGCACGGGCGCGGAAACCGCGTCGAACTCGTTGCAATAGGTGCAGGCCAGATTGCACCGCCGGATAGGGACGATCTGCGCCACGATCGGATGATGCCTGGACGCCATGGCGCGGGCAAACATGCGCGCTTCGCGCAAGCGCCGGTCCACCGCGCGTGGAAACCTTCGAAATGCCCGCCAGGGCAGCATGCCTAATCAACCCACCTGACCAATCAACCGGATCAACCCAAGCCTGATTTCAGTGTACCCGTCGGCTTCCGAGCCACGGCTGTCCAACGAGCGGTTTGCTACGCTGAAGCTTCTCCACCTGTGGCTCTTGCGGATGCGCGGCCAGGCGCTGCGGCTGATGCGGAATTCCGATACGAAAACCGCTTTTCGGAGATGGTGCGTCCCCAAGTTGGGGAATCCGGGCGACTGATTTTCCCTAGCCGCTACCTTTCCGCCAGTTTTAAAAGGCTTACGATTGGCTGCCAAAGTGCCATGGAATAACAGACCCCCATGGCTGCCGTCTGCGAACTCAAATCCGAGGATTTCGCTGCCTGGGACGAGTTCGTTCTCCGGCATCCGCACGGCAGCCCATTTCACCTGACGGCCTGGAAGAAAACCATCGAGGAGGCCTTCGGTTACCAGCCGTTTTATTTGTCAGCCAAGAGTGGCAGCCGGGTGGAAGCGGTTCTGCCGCTGTTTTTCGTGCGCAACCCGATCATCGGCAGCGCGTTGATCTCTTCGCCGTTCGCCGTGTATGGCGGCATTCTGGCGGAATCGCCGCAAGCTGGGCAACTGCTCTACGATTACGCAAAATGGCTGGGACGCAAGGTTTCGGCCGACTACATCGAGCTGCGCAATGCCTATGGCGAGCAGTGCGTGGGCACGCCGAACGTCTCGCGGTATGTGACCTTCGTGCAGGATGTGGCGGCGAGCGAAGAGGACCTGCTCTCGTCGCTGCCGAAAAAGACGCGCAACACGGTGCGCAAGGCTCTCAAACAGCCTTTCACGATTCGTTATCGCGTGGCGGATGCCGGAACGCTCGACCGAATTCACTCGCGCAACATGCGGCGGCTGGGCACTCCATGCTTCCCGCGAGAGTACTTCGCGCGCCTGCAGGCGAACTTCGGAAAGATGGTGGAGGTGCGGGAGGTGCGGCTGGGCGATGAGCCTGTGGCGGTGAGTTTAAGCTTTCTGTTCCGCGACCAGATGCACACCTATCATGCGGCCGCCGATACGCGCTATAACGCGCTCGCGCCGAACACCTTTCTCTATTACGACCATCTGCGCTGGGCCGGCCAGCACGGTTTCCGGCAGTTCGATTTCGGACGATCGAAGCGCAATACGGGGGCATTCGAATTTAAACGCCACTGGAACACAACCATGCGCGAACTGCCTTATGAAATCGTGCTGCTGAAACGGCGGGAGTTGCCGAATTTCAGCCCGGCGAATCCGCGGTTCCGGGCGGCTATTCGGATATGGCAAAATCTGCCGCTGCCGGTGACGCGCGGGCTAAGCAAATTTGTGCTGCCCCTGTTTCCGTAGGCGTCGCTATGTTGATCGCGCTGGTCGTGGTGTTTTTCTATCCTTACGTGATTTATCCGGTAGTGTTATACCTGATAGTTCGCCGGCGGCAGCATCCAACGCGGTTGGCAGGCGAAAGCGCCTGCCCCACTGTGGCGCTGGTGATCAGCGCGCTGAACGAAGAGGGCGTGATCGCCCAAAAACTCGCCAATTGCCTGGAGCTCGATTACCCGCGCGGGCGGCTGCGCATCGTAGTGATCTCGGATGGCTCGACCGACCGCACGGCTGAAGTGGCGCGGCGGTTCGCGGGCGAGGCGGTCGAAATTATCGAGCAGACGGCGCGACGGGGGAAGCTTGCGAATCTGAATGAAATCCTGCCGCGGCGCACGGAGGAAATCCTCGTCCTCTCCGATGCCAATGTCATGTACCGCGCGGATGCAGTCCGGAAGTTGGTGAGAAGATTTCAGGATCCCGAAGTGGGCTGCGTTTCGGGTAAGGTGATTCTGACAGACAGCGCGCCGGCCCTCGACCAGCCAACCGCGGGCTACTATTCGCTCGAATGGTTCCTGCAGGCGGCCGCATCGTCGATCTATTCCATGGCGGGTGCGGACGGCGCGATGTACGCCCTGCGGCGGGAACTGTTTCGGCCCTGCCCGGCGGGCACGCTCATAGAAGATTTCGCGATTCCGATGGCGGTAATCGGCCAGGGCAAACGGGTGGTGCACGAACCCGAAGCGGTTGGTTGGGAGCGCGGCCCTTCCAGCCTGCGCGAGGAATTCCGCAGAAAGGCGCGGATCGCGGCCGGGGCGGCGCAAGCGCTGCTGCGGGGGAATGGGTGGCCGCCGCTTCGGGCGCCCGCGGGTTTCTGGTTCGTGTTTGTTTCGCACAAACTGCTGCGCTGGATTTCGCCTCTGATCGGGGCCGCGATTGTTGCCTATGCGATCGGCAGCAGCGCGCAGCCGCTGGCGCAAGCGATACTGGCCGGGATCTGCGGCGTGAGCCTGCTGGCGGGCCTGCAACTGGTGTCGCGATCGGCCAGCCGCTGGCTCACCGTGCCCTTCTACTTTCTGTTTGGGCAGATTGCCGCGGGTTGGGGGCTGCTGCGCGGAATCGCGGGGCAACAGAGCGTGTTGTGGGCGAAGGAGAACCGGTGAGGATCGTCTATCATCACCGTACCCGCTCTACGGACGCGCAGCGGGTGCATATTCAGGAGATGGTGGAAGCCTTCCGGCAATTGGGCCACGAAGTGAGGATGGTCTCGCTGGTGCCGGCGGACCGCGGCCAGAATGATGCGACGCGGGATGCAGGGAATCCGTTCTGGCAGCGCTGGTCACGCCGCATCCCTTTTGCTTATGAGGCGGTGCAACTGGCGTATAACTTCATCGGCATTCCGCTCGTCCTGCGCGAGGCGATGCGCGCCAAGACCGGCCTGATCTACGAGCGCTATTCGCTGTTCAATTTTGCGGGGGCGGTAGCCGCGAAGCTTTGCGGCATCCCGCTCGTACTGGAAGTCAATTCGCCGTTCGCGCTGGAGCAGCGGCGCGATGGGCACATCCGGCTGAACGGGCTTGCGGCGTGGACGGAGCGCGCGATCTGCAATATGGCCACGCGGGTCGTGGCTGTGTCGACGCCGCTCGCGCGCATTCTGGAGGCTTCCGGGGTGCTGCCGGAGAAAATCGAAGTGATGACGAACGGCGTGCGGCTGGAACACTTCGTTCCGCATCCGCCCGCTGAAGAGTTGCGCGCGGCGCTGGGCATCCGCCCGGGGCAAACGGTTATCGGGTTCGCCGGATGGTTCCGGAAGTGGCACGGCATCGAGATGCTGATCGAAGCCTTCGAGTTCTCCGGCCTGGCGCAAGCAGGGGCGCGATTGCTGCTGATCGGCGATGGCCAGGCTATGGCCGGGCTGCGCGACCTGGCGCGCGAGCGCGGGCTCATGGACTGCGTAATCTTCACCGGCCCGGTGCCGCACGCCAGCATGCCGAAATATCTGGACCTGGTCGATGTCGCCGTCCAACCGGCCGCCAATGAATATTGCTGCCCGATGAAAATTCTGGAGTATATGGCACTGGCGAAGCCGATTGTCGCGCCGCGGCAGCCCAATATTCAGGAGATTCTACGGGAGGACGAAGCGCGCTTGTTCGAGCCGGGCAACGCCCGCGGCCTGGCCGAGGCGCTGCGCGAGGCGGCGGGCGATCGCGTTGCGGCGCGGCGGATGGGCGAGCGCGCGCGGCAGGCGATCACGGCGCGGCGCTACCTATGGACTGCAAATGCCGCGAGGGTTGCGTGAAGCGGCGGCGCCATTGGTCGAGCACGATCAACGAGTAAATCTGCTCGCTGCGGTCCTCGCGCTGGTGCATGGCGAGCAAGCGCTCGATTTCGCTTCGATCGAGAAATTCGCGGGCAAGGCCGCTCGAATCGAGCAAAGCCTCGCGGGCAAATTCGGAAAGATCGCCGCGGAACCAGGATTTCAGCGGAACGGGGAAGCCTTTCTTGGGCCGGTAAACGATCTCTGGCGGGAGCAGGGGCTCGGCCCATTTCTTCAGCAGATATTTAGTGACCCCGCCGCGGATTTTCAGCCGCCCGGGCAGCCGGGCCGCGAACTCCACCAGATGATGATCGAGGAACGGGACGCGCAGTTCGAGTGAGTGGGCCATGCTCATGCGATCGGCCTTCACCAGCAGGTCATCCGCGAGCCAAGTTTTGAGGTCCACGTAAGCCATGCGGGCGAGCGGCGGCAAGTGCGCGCAGCTTGCGTAGGCCGCCGCGACTGAATCGAAGGGGGCATCGCCGTGCCGGCAGAGGCGGCGGATCTGGGTTTCCGAGAACAGCTTGCCCACCCCGCCGTAACGCCACTCGAGCGGCCGGCCCAACATTTCGGCGTATTTGCGCACTTTGGTATCGCCCGCTACCGCAGCCAGAATGCGCCCGGCCGGCATCATCATGGGCAGGCGATTCACCCGCTCGAAGCCCAGCATGCGGCGGTAAATCGAGTATCCGCCAAAGAGTTCATCCGAGCCTTCGCCGGAGAGCGCCACGGCGACGTGCCGGCGGGCAAACTCCGCGAGGTAATAGAGGGGGATCGAGGCGGTATCTCCTACCGGTTCATCCATGTGCCAGACGATTGTGGGGACAGTATCGCGGAAGGCGGCCGGGGTCAGGCGCAACTCATGATGTTCGGTTTGGAATCGACCGGCAACGGCCCGCGCGTAGTCGAGTTCGCTTTCCGGACTATCGTAGCCGATAGAAAATGTGCGGATTCTCGTTGCTCCCAATTTCGACATGAGCGCGACTACGCAGCTCGAATCGAGGCCTCCCGAAAGGAAAGCGCCCAAGGGAACATCGGCTACCAGATGCAGCCGCAGCGTTTCCTCCAGAATGACACTGAGCTGCGCGAGCGCTTCCTGGCCGCCGATTTCTACAGGTGGTTCGAGCGGCACGTCCCAATACTTTTTGAGAGCACAGCCATCAGACGTCACCGTGATGGTGTGCCCCGGCGGCAATTTGCGGATGCCTTTCAGAATGGTGTTGGGAGCAATGACGTAGCGGCGGCGCAGATATTCGCCGAGCGCGGCCGGATCGATTTCGCGCGGGACGCCGGGCGCTTCGAGCAGCGACTTCAGCTCGGAAGCGAAGGCGAATTGCTCTGCATCGGCAAAATAATAGAACGGTTTGATTCCCAGACGGTCGCGCGCGGCGAAGAGCACGCGGCGGCGCTCGTCCCAAATGACGAAGGCAAACATGCCGCGCAGTTTTTCCACGCAGCTTTCGCCGTATTCTTCCCAAGCATGCACAATGGCTTCGGTATCGGAACGGGTGCGGAAGACGTGGCCGCGGGCGGCAAGATCGGAGCGCAGCCATGCAAAGTTATAGATCTCGCCGTTAAAGACGATCCAGACCGACTGGTCTTCATTTGCCATCGGCTGGCGGCCGCCGGAGAGATCGATGATGCTGAGGCGGTTGAAGCCGAGGCCCACGTTGCCACGCACGTAGACACCGCGATCGTCCGGACCGCGGTGGCGGGCAACGGCGCGCATGCGGTCCACCAGCGTGCCATCGGCGTTCCGGGCCGAATCGAAGTAGAAGAGGCCGTTAATGCCGCACATAGTCAGGGGGAACCGAAGGCGCGACTGTAACCGCCGCGCCGCGCGCGGTTGGCAGGCGAAAGCGCCTGCTCCACTCTTCCACAAGCGCGCGCTGAATTTGGATCACTTCCGCCGCGACCGCTGCCCAGGTGCGCGAGCGCCCCCAGGCGGAAATCGCCGCGCGGTCCCACGAACGGCGGAGCCCGCGGTCGAGCGCGCCGGTCAAAGCCGCCAAGTCGCGCGGGGGGACGGTGAAACCGTATGAATCGCCGGCGAGCATGGCGCGGATACCGCCCACCGCGGAGGCGATCACCGGCGTGCCGCACGCCAACGCCTCATTCACCACGTTCGGCCAGCCCTCGGTGAAACTCGCGAGGCAAAACAGATCGGCTGCCGAGAGCAGTTCCGGCAGCCTGTGGCGATCCACCCAGCCGAGGAACCGCACCCTGTCTTCGAGGCCCAACTGCATGGCGAGCCGCTGCAGATGCAGCTCATAGGGCGCTCCCCCACGCGCGACACTGCCCGCAATGGCGAGTTCGACGTCATGGCCCATTTCGAGCAGCGCTTTGGTCGCGTGGATCGCCAGATGATGGCCTTTGGCTTCGATCAGCTCTCCGGCAGTCAGAATGACGCGGCGGCCGTTCGGTTCGGGGGCTTTCCGCGGATAGAAAACCTGGGGATCGATTCCATTCGGAATCGTTGTGGCCCGCGATGGTTCCACGCCTTCGCGCAGGGCGAAATCGCGCAAGTCATCGCAAACGGCAATCACATGACCCGCGCGCCGCATCGCCCGGCGCAGCACGGCGCGCCGGCGCGGAGAGGCCGCGAACATTGTCTCGCTGCCGCGAAGCGTGATCGTAAACGGCACACCGAAGGCGGCGGCGAGCCATGCCGCGGCCGCGCCCTCCGGGTAGCCGAAGTGCGCGTCGATCAAATCGAAGGGAAAGTTGCGCCGGATAGAACGGAGCAGCGGGAGCAGGCGCAGAAAGAGGCAAGCTACGTTCGCCGGCGTGCCTCCCGGCGGATAAAGCCAGCGCGGATGGAAAACTTCGAGTGAGGCGCCTTGGCCGTGACCGCTGCCTGACGGCCGCGGCTCGGATGGGCAGCGGTAATCCACAAACGGAACCGGGGCAATCACCTTTATTTCGGCCAGACGGGCCATCTCTATAATCCGCGACTGCACAAACAATCCCAGTCCGGGTTCCCGCGGATTGGGGTAGACGCTACTAAGCGAGAGAATTTTCATCCGAGTCTCACTGATACAGTGGCCATTAACTGGAATCCATGCGCAAGAAAGAGCTGCTGAGCCGCGGTTTGTATCACTCCGGTCTGCTCGAGATCGCCGGGCATTTCGCTCCCGCGAGCGTCACCGTTCTGACTTATCATCGGATTCGCGCCGATGAATCTGCCTCGGAGTCTCCCTTCGACGATGCTGTCTTCGGTCCGGCGCAATCCTGCTTCGCACGGCAAATGCAGTGGCTCAAAAAACGCCTGACCATACTTTCCCAGGACGAACTTTTGGATTTGCTTCGGCGGCCGGCAAAAGGCCATTTCGCCGTAGTCACCTTCGACGACGCCTATCGCGATAATTACGACCTGGCCTGGCCGGTGCTGCGGGACCTTTCCATTCCAGCGATCTTTTTTGTCTGCCCCACCCTGATCGAGCAACGGCGCGTTGGCTGGTGGGACAGGATCGCATACCTGATGAAGCATTCGGCTCACGCCCGGATAACGATCCGCGGCGAGCCGGTCTCGATTGCGAAGCTGCATGGGTGGATGAAGTCTTTGCCGGCGCATGAGACGAAAGACCTGATGGAAACCCTCCTTCGGTTGACGGAAGCGCCGCCGCCTTCGGCCGAGCTCGAATCGAGCCAGCTCATGAGCTGGGAGCAGATCGCCGAAGTGAGCCGGAAGGGTATTGCGATCGGCTCGCATACACACACGCACCGCGTGCTTGCCACTTTGACCGAGGAGGAGCAGCACTGGGAGCTGCGCGAATCCAAAGCGGCGCTGGAGCGCCAATTGGGCCGGCGGGTGCGCACGCTGGCGTATCCGGCCGGCAGTCACGGAAATTTCATGGCCGCCAGCATGCGGGCCGCGCGGGAGTGCGGTTACGAAGCGGCGTTTTCGTTTCATAGCGGTGGCAACCGGTTGGGAGCGATCGAGCCGTTCGATATTCATCGGATTCCGGCCGCGGAAGAATTCAGCCCGATGTTTGCGGGCGCGGCGATTCTGCCGGATCTCTTCAGTTGGGTGAAATGAGGGAAGCAGGCCACTACCAGGCAAAGCACGTGAGCCAGGGTTAAGGCGGCCGCGAGCGCGACCTGGCTCCATAAGCCCGCGGGCGCGGCCGAAAAGAACAGGCCCAAAGCGGCCGCGGTGGAGATCGCGATTATCACCAGGGCGCCGTACTCGAGCTGGTAAGACACGACGCGGTAGGCCACAAACGAACCGTAAATCAAAATCACGGCGAAACCCACGAGAGTCGCGGCGATCGCCCCCCAAACTCCGAACGGCGGCACCAGCAGCGCGTAGCCCGCGACGCAGGCGGCCGAACCCACCGAGTTCACGCGCGCTTCGAGGCCCGGCTTACCGGCTAGCGTGAACAGGCTCTGCACATGGGCGCCGAGGGCGCGCAGCAGATAGGCCGCGGCGATCCATGGAACCATCCGGGCCGCGGCGTGAAATGCCGGCGGAGTGAGCAGCCGCAGACAGGGCGCCGCAAATACCGAAAGGCCGACCACCACTACACTCAAGCCGGCTGCCAGGTACGTATAGCTTTGAACGAAAATCCGACGCCCGTCCTTCCGCTGGCCGATTTCGCAGATTTGCGCGTTCCAATGCAGAACAAAGGGCGCGTGGCAAAACGAAACCAGCATTCCGATCTTATACGCCAGCGAATAGACGCCCAGCTCGGCCAGGGAAATTCGCGGCCGCAGGAAGAACCGGTCTCCGTAATGGACCAGAAACACCGCCAGGCCGCTGAGGCCGAGCGGCATGGAATAACGGAACAGGCGAGCCATGAGTTGCCCATCGATCGCGATGCGCATGGGGCGCAGCAGATGCCTGCTCAAATACACAGCGGAGGCCGCGAACCCGATCACGCTCGCCACCAGCATGGCGTTGATGCCCGCATGGAAAAAGACCAGCAACAGCACGGCCAGAACCGCCACGCCAACCTGGCTTGCCAGCTTGACGGCTACAAAGCGCTTCGAATCTCCGTAAGCGCGCAGGCAGCAGTAGGCCACCTCGCCGGGAAGCGACAGGCCGAAGCCGAGAAATACCAGCCGTAAATAATGGCCGTATTGCGCAGTCCCGAAGATGAGGGTGCTCAGAGAGGGCGCAAACACGAGGGAAAGGCTCACGCACAGAATGCCACAGATCACGGAACAGGCCAGCGCCGCGCTCACGCACTTTTCCTTTTCCCGTTCCCCCTCCGCCGCGAAATAGAAATAGAAAATCGCCTGGCCCAGCCGTGCGCCCAGAAGCAGGCTCACCAGGTTCACGGTGAGATCGAGCAGTTCCATGACGCCGTAATCGGCGGGGCTGAGGAAGCGCGTGTAGACCGGCAAGAACACAATGGAAAGCGCCCGGCCGGCCACTCCGGCAATGGCGTAGATGCCGGTTTTGCGGGCAAGTTCGCAAAACATCAAGAAGCCGCCCGGAGACGGGATTTCAGGCATTGCTCAAACAGCCCGCTGTACCGGCGGGCCATGCACCCAGCCGAATACCACTCACGCACCGCTTCGCGCCCGCGCGCGCCGTGCCCGTTGCGGTTCGTTATGGCGAGCGCCATCTTTTGCGCGAGATCGCGCGGATCTCCGGGGCGGGCAAGCCAACCGCAATTGGCGGTCTCGATCAGTTCCGGCACACCACCCACGGCCGTTGAGACCACCGGCAAACCCGCCGCCATGGCCTCCAGAACGCTCATGGGCAGGCCTTCGCTGCGCGAGGACAGCACGAACGCGTCCACGCGCGATAAGAAACCGGCTACGTCGGGACTCCAGCCACGAAACGTGACCACCTGGCCCAGGCCGAGTCCCGCCGCGAAGCTTTCCAGATCCGCTTGCAGTTCGCCCGAGCCGAGGATCTCCAGCCGGCACCGTGGAATTTGCCGGTACACGAGGGCGAAGGCCGCCAATAGAGAGTGAAAATCCTTGACCGGCGCCAGCCTGCCAACCGAGCCGAAAACGAACTCGCTCGAAAAGGTGCGCGGCGCGACCGCCAGCAATTCCTCCACCTCAATTCCGTTAGGGATAGCGGAAGCGCGGCCGGCCAGGGCGGGGAATCGCCGGCAGAATTCTTCGTGCACCTGGCGGCAGACGAGCACAATGCGGTCCGTGAGGCGGCACGCGGAGGCAAAAAGCGCCCGCTCTCCTCTGCGCAGAGCGAGCGTGTTGGTGCCGTGAATCGTGGCCACCGAAAGGGGCGTTCCGGCGAGGAACGCGGCGGCGGCGGCGTAATGCGTCACCAGCGGGTTGTGGGAATGAATTACGTCGATGCGCTCGGATTTCAAAAAGCGCGCCAGTTTCCATACCACCGGCGCGCTCCAGCCATCGCGCTTGCCGCATTGCCACAAGTGGACGCCGTTTTCGGCGAACCTCTCCGCCGGCACGGTCATGCGCCCGAACTCGCGCAGACAGGCCACATCCACCTGGTGCCCCATCCGCGCCAGTTCAAGCGAGAGCGACGACGCCATAGTCTCCGCGCCGCCGGTATCCAGGTTATTGACAAGTTCCAGAATGCGCAGCATGTGAGCCGCCGGTTCGCGCCTGGGACCAGGGCCGGCGGCCTGCCCCGTCAGTCCGGCGCGGCGCAATCCGTCAAAGGAAGGCGAGCGCCTGCCCCCGAGCGTGTTGGCGACTTCCCGAAACACGTTCCACGCAAGCGGCGCTTCGGTTACCGAAAACCGCTCGAGCACGCGCACGCCCATGACCGAAGCGAACGTGCGATTCACGCCGCCGCGGTTCAACAGGAGCACGTCGTACCCGCAATCCCTGACCGCTGCCAGCGTTTCCCGGTTCGCCTGGCACACCTGGCCGAAGGGCAGCGCCACAGCGCGGCTCAATTGAATTCCCGGAATCGTTTCCAGGTAGTTCTTCGTGACGGCGATTTCTTCCCGCTGCTCCGCTGCCGGCAGCGACGCCAGCACGCGATGATGATGCGAATGGTTTCCGTACCAGATGAGCCGGTGCGGAACAAGCTCCGCCGGAGAAGAGAGGCAATGGGGTCCCAACTCTGGCCGTAAGCCGTTCCGCTCGAGAAACTCGTCGATCTCCTCTTCCACAAAGCGAGTGTTGTTTCGCGGGTCCTTCAGGGCCTCGGAAAGCGGCTGGCCGGGAAGGCGGCGCACGCCGCGGAATGCCCGCGCGCACTCCTTCTCCAGTCCGAGATTCAGCAGATACATCAACTTGTGCCGCCAGAAGACGCGGCCAGTGAAGGGATACGTGTTCACGAAGATAGTGAACGGCACATTCAAAGCTTCAAATACGGGCAGGGCCTCTTCGATCACCGATTGGTACGCATCGTCGAACGTCACCGCGCCCACGCCTTTGAGCGTGCGGCTCGCGGCTAATTCATCCACCGCCACCAGCCGGATACGCTGCTTCAATTCGGAAATCTGGCGGTACAGCCAGGCTGGACTGACATTATCGACGGGCGGAATTTCCGCGGGCGGCTGCCGGTAACACGCATGATAGGTCAGGATGGGAGCGCATCCAGCCAGCAGCGATTCGAGCGGAATCGCAGGAGTGAGAAGTTTGCGAATCGGAAGCAGCATGTGATTTGCGGGGTGCGGGAATGCTTCGCGATTTTACTCGGGCCGGCGCGTCAAAAGCGAAGCCGCCTGAGCCCGGATGGTCACTTCCGCGAAGTTCTTCTTTTCTTCGGTACTGACGATCTGGCCGCAAAGCGAGAGCGACTGGCAGCTATTGGAGTAAGTTCCATTGCCGGCAATCTCCGGCGCAAGCGCCACGCCGGGCCAGGAGACGATCACGAACGGAGAGTTCGCGGCATGGTCGTCAGTGTAAGCTCCGTCGGGAACGCCCGGGCAACCGAACTGGAAACTGCTGGTGTTCACCACCGAAGTGACCGTCCAGATGGCCGCGGTCGCTCCCGAACTGGTATCGGGTCCTAATACGGGATTCGTGGCTCCGGAGACAAAGATCTTCCAGCCGGGTAAGAGGTTGTGAGTCACGGTCAGATTAGCGGTGCAGAGTCCGGCCTGCGCCACCACGTTGGCGATTGTTCCTTTTGCCGCGGCTGTGGCCTGATCGCTCGGACGATATCCACTTATTGCCGCCGGTATGCTGAATGTATTCGGCCCCAAGGCCGTGATTGTCCAGACGCCGTTCAGTGACGGCGCCGCTTTCGAGCCCACAATCTGAATCTGACTTCCGGTCGCCCAGTTCGCCGGCAAGGCGGTCGTGACGACCGTGCCCCCCTGCCCTGCCACCGCGGAGGTAATCGTGAATTGCGTCGGGTCCCAGGCCGACCAGAACTGCCGCGGCTGGACCGCGCTTAAAGCGACGTTCGACTGATTGGCGGCCGTGTTTCCGGTGACATTGGAGACCGTCACGTGGTCGCCCGGCTGCATGTTCAGATCGTCCTGCGTGATGATCCAGACGGGAGCCTGCCCCTCCTGCGTGGTGGAGGCGATGGATACGGTGGGCCGGATGCCTGCCCAGAATTGCGCCGCTTCCGGCATGGGAGGCGATTGCCAGAGAACTCCCGTATAAGAACTGGCCAAACTATGAACCACGCCGCCATCCGAGCCGGCGGAAAAACCGATGGTCTTCAGCGAGCCGGCGGTGGAGTAATTCACCTGATAGCTGATGTTTGTGTTTTTAGGGCTGTTCCAGGCAACCTCATAACCCGGCGTATTTACGTTCAACCGGTCCGGCGCCCACACAATTGTTCGCGCGCGCACCAGTTCTTCCGGCTCGTTTAAAACTTTGTAGGAATCGATCTCGCCCAGGCTCATGAGGCCGGGATTCACGTTTTGGCCATACTCGAAGTTGATGTACCAGGTGGTCAAGCCGGCGAAGTAGTGCAACTTGCCGTATCCGTTGCCGCCCCAACCGGGGTACGACCAGACTCCGGAATACATAGGGTCGTTCGGCCACACGGCCGCGCCGGAAGCTCCTACTTCGTGCTCGGGCGCTTCGTTCCACTCGAACTTCAAGAAACGGCCGGGATACAAAGTAAAGGGAGGGCCATAGTGATAGAAGTGACTGCCGGCATCATGGACATTGCTAATAATCCCGCCATTCTTGATATAAGTTCCCACGTAGAACGGGCCCTCGTGGTTCCGGGGCAGATAAGTGGCAAAGTTGCTGTAGCTGATGTAGAAACTCATGCGGTTTGCGGCGGGATCGAAGTTATTGGTCTTAATGTAAGCGGCCATGTAACCATTCGGATAAGAGTAGATCCCACCGTAGAGCGCCGAAAACTCGAACAAGTAAGGGGCTGTCTGGCTGCTGGGCACCTGCAGCACCGGAGCGCTTCCGGTATAAGTTCCGGGCGGAATGCCAGGGTCCGCGCCACTCAAAGTAACCTGACTGTTAGAGGCCGTTGTTATATAGAGCGGCCGGATATTCAGCAGAGTGTCGTTGAAGCCGCTCAGGTATGCGATGCGGCGCGCCCCCAGTGTGTAGCCGGAGTCGCACTTGCGGCCCAGGTTACCATTGACGGAAAGAGTGGCTGTTAGCATGCCTTGTCCGTTCGCCACCAGATTCGTGATTGCGCAGGTGGCCGAATCCTGCAATACGCCCGGCCCATATTTGCCGGCGAAAGTGCCGGGAGTCCAGTAAGCCCGCAGGCATTGATGCAAATCCTTCGGATTGGTGCACACGAATGTCTGCTGCAGGTAATGGCTGTTGGTGGCGCCGTCATTCAAACTGCCTACTTCCGCCGTGTTGGGCATTGTCTGCTGATTGTCGCCGGTATAGCGCAGCAGATGAATGGTTCCGGAAAACGGCCCGAAGGCGTGCGAATCGAGCGGAATCTGCAGGGTTTTCGCGTCAATGACAGCGGCAGTCCAGGAGTCCCGGGCCTCGAAGTTGCACTGAATCTGGTCGGGTGCATCAGCGGACGCGCTGGTGCCGTTCGCACCGCGGGAAACGGTCAGGATATTATTTGTTTTGGCCGTGTAGACGATCTGTTCGCCGGTCGAATTGAGCCGCGCCGTGCCGGGGACGGTGCAAAGATCGGGGCGGTCGACGTCTATGGTCGTGTCGGTTGGTGCGATGGATAGGAGGGTATGCAACCAGGTTCGCGTCAGTATGGGAGTCCATGCCTGCGGCAGGTTCGCGCCCCAGATTTCGAATTGGGGGGTGAGGCCGGCGGCGTAGCCATGCCCATTGCGATAAATCAGGTTGGTGCACTGGCCGCCGGCCTGGCAAGTGGCCGAAACCACGCTATCGGGAACCGATTCTTTCCAGTCATTGAGGACCGCAACTTGCGCACAGGCCCCTCCGCATGCCAGTAACACGCCCCAAAGCAATCTTATTCGCATATTACTTTCCGCCCGACAACACTTCCGGTGTGCAGCGCGCCGCGCGTTTGGCCAAATACCTGCCGCGCTGCGGGGTCGATCTGCACGTAATCGCATCGAGCCATGCCGGCACAGACCCTGCCCGCCCCGGCACTCTATACGTGCCCGCGCCGAAGCTGCACACCGCTCCGGCATGGGAAGCGACGGCGCGTTTCGTGCAACGAATCGTCCCCTATAACGAGTGCCTGGAATGGGCGGCGCACGCCGTCCACACAGCCTGCCGGATCGCGGACCGCGAGCCAATTGCCGCTGTTATCTCCACCTCGCCGCCTTTGGGCACCCATTTCGCCGCCCTGTTCCTGAAGGCGCGCTATAACCTGCGATGGATTGCCGATTTCCGCGACCCGCTGTGCGGCAATCCCGGCCGCTCCCGCCGCTGGGCGCACCCCTACGATCTCTCGCTCGAACGCGCCATCTTCCATTCCGCCGATGCGCTGGTGTCTGTAACGGATACGGTGCGCGACGAGTGGCGAACCCGCTATCCGCGCTGGCGCGAAAAAATGCATCTCGTTTGGAATGGCTTTGACCCGGAAGAGACCATCCGGCCGCTGCCCATACCACCGCGTGCGCAACGCGTGCTGGCACACATCGGAGTGCTGTATCGGCAGCGTCATCCCTACAAACTGCTGGATGTTCTGGACCGGCTGATGTGCGCGGGCCGCCTCGATCCCGCGAAATTCCGCCTGGCCTTCCTCGGCCCGATCCAGGAGGGGGATCGCTTCGAGGCTCATGCGGCTGTTAAAGGGCTCGTCGGCCGCGGTAGCCTCGAGATCCGCGGCGAACTGGTTCCGCGCGCCGAAGCGAACCACGCCATGGCGACGGCGGATTTTCTCCTGCTGATCGATATTGTGAATCTGGGCGGCAGCTCGTATACCGTTCCGGCAAAAATTTACGACTACATCCTGATGGGGCGGCCCATCCTCGCACTTACCGGCCGCCAGTCGCCGGTGGAGCGGATCCTGTTGCGGAGCGGCGTTCCGCACGTGTGCGTCTATCACAACGATTGCGGTTCGGCGATGGAAACCAAATTGTTGCGGCTGGCCGCAATGAGTTCCGAGCCGGTCACGCCCTCTGCGTGGTTCCTGGAAAACTTCGATGGTGAGCGCCAGGCGGCTATGTTTGCGGATCTGGTCACACAGAGGGGGCCGGATTTGGTATAACTCGCGAGTGAGGGCAGCCGATGTTCGGCATCGGCTGCCGCAGGGTGCAAATAAGCAACACCCCTTTCGCCCCTTAGTATCGAGTGGGAGCCAGGGCTTCAGACCTGGCTCTTACTCAGGGGATTCCGGAGATCCCCCGTTAGTAAGGCCGATTCCCACTGTTCAGGAGCGAGAGCTTTCGATTTAAGCTGTATTGGTCATAGTTGACTCGATCATATTTGGCGCGATCATCGTCGGCTCAATCGTGCGCCAGGCCGCGGCGGCCATCAGAAAGATGTATGGCAGGTCCATACGCTGGCAGGAATAGAAAGTGCTTCCCACAGCGAAGACGATCAACGCGCCTTGAATCGCGAGTGGAATTGCCTCATACGCCGGATCAAGTTCCCGCATACGCGCCGCCGATCTTCCCAGCCAGATAATCGTGCGAGCCAGCAGGCCACCGTATAGCAGGAAGGCAAAAATTCCGGAATCCACCAGCATCTGCAAATAGCTGTTGTGGGCCACATGATTCAGCAGTTGGGGGTCATACTCGTCCATGTAGCGCGGAGCCAGCGCGGCGTAATTGAAGCCTCCGAAACCCACGCCCAGCAGCGGGTAGTCGCTGGCCATCTTCAGAGCGATGGAGGCATGCAGCAGGCGCGATTCGGCCGAGGCCTCTGCATGAACATTCTCCAGTGTCTCCATGCGGTTCAAATAGCGGTCCTGGACCAGGTAGACCGCTCCCGCCAGAAATGCCGCAATCACCAACAGCGGAACGAGATTACGCCGGTTCCGCAGAAACACAAATAGCAGTCCCGCGAGCATGGCTATCGACCCGCCGCGCGAACCTGTCATCACAATGCCGGCCATCGCCGCGCCGATCACCCCAACCCACAGCGCACGGATTAGTGACGACGATGTGAACGCGCGACAGTGCCAGGCGAGCGGGATCGTCATGGCCAGCGCCAGCGCCAGAAAATTGTTGTCGGCCAGCATCTCCCCGTAACCCGAATTGAGTTCGGCCCCGCCGTGAACCACGCCGTATACGCCAAACTTCAAAGCCAGCAAACCGAGAGAAGCGGCGGCCACCAGCAACAGCCGCCGGCAATCCTCCACCTGCGCGATCAGCAGCGGAATCAGGAGCAGCACCAGGATCATGCGGATGTAGGCCTGGTACCGTTCGAACGATAATTCCGGCTGCACAGCCGCTAGCACCGAAAGCCCCACCGGCAACTGTAAAACGAGCAGCCACAGGCAGAACGGATTCCGCAACCAAACCGTGGCTCGCGCCACATACCGCGACGCGCCGATTGCCGTGCACAAGGCCAGAGCCAAAGAATACGGATACTTGCCTTCCGCGAAGGCCAGCAAATCCGGCCGCATCAGGCCGAACCACAAGTAGCCATAAAGGCCGATGCGGGGCCAAAACGGCGCGGCCAGGCAGAGGGCGCCAATTACCGGTAAGAAGAGGGCTTCGCGTAGGCCCATGAGGTTGCCGGGGAGGCCGCGCTAACGACGGGGAGCAATTGGGTTTCGAGCGCCGGCTCCAGGCGCGCGGCCGCTCTGCCGGTCAGGTGATTACTATCGCGATACATCACTTGTCCTTCGCGGACGGCCCAGCACGTATCGGCGCCGCAAAACTGGCCGGTGAGGTCCAGAAAATGCACGTTGGCAAGGCCGCGGGCGGCGGCTTTTTCGGCTGCGAAGATGGCAGGGTCGAGGGCGCGCGTTCGCTCGATATCGCAGGCGTGTCCCGCGCGGTAGAGGCGGCGCGAGTGCGCCAGGCAAGTGGGGATATCGAATCCGGCGATGGGCGTGTCGCGCATAGCCGCCACCTCGGAACTGGCCGCGGCCAATGCCGTTAAGGTGCTGCGGGTTCCCGAACGCCAGGGCTCTGGAGAGACGTGATAAACGGCGGCGCTCGCCACGAACACCACAGCCGGCCGCTGGGCTCGAATCCAGCGCAGGGCGTTCTGCCGCCACCCGGCGCAACCAGCGGCGAACCCGGGCCGGAATCCGGAAGGACTAACCTCCGCCGCCGGGCAGCCGGATTTTACCACGGTGGTGAGTTTCCAGCCGCGCTGTTCCGCCATGCGCCGCAATGGGTTGAACCATTGAATGGCATGTGAATCGCCGAATAAGACGATGTGGACCGCCGACGAAGAATCGCCGAAAACGCACGTTCTCAGCGCCGCGCTCTCTCCCAAGGAAACGCATTGCTCGACCGGTGGGGAACCGATATCCCCCGCGGCCGCGGTGATGGTCCGCATTTCCGGGGCATTCGCCAGGCGCGCGCCGAGCCGCACTGTGAGACTTGCAGCCGCGAGCGAAGTTGCCGCTAAACCGGCGGCCAGACCGATACACCACCGGGGCCGCACGACCAGCCGGGGATGGAACCGGATCGGGTTTTCAACCAGGTAATGCGTGCCCGCGGCGAGCGCCAGCGAAGCGATAGCTACCGCGATGGCCCCCGCCACTCCCAAGCCCGGCCATAAAGCACGCGCCAAAACCAGCAGCGGCCAATGCCACAAATACCATGAGTAGGACAGGTTGCCGATCGCCTGCAAAGGCCGCAACGAAAGCAGGGCACTCACGCCCGGCGACGGCCACGCAACCAATACCGCCGCTGTTCCCATGACGGGAATCAATGCCATCCATCCCGGAAAATCCCGCTCGACGACTATCTTAGCCGATGAGACGACCACCAGAAGCCCAACCCAACCCAAACCTGCACGCCAGGCAGTCGGGAGGCCAGACAGCAGCACAGCCAGCCCCCCGATTCCAAATTCCCATGCCCGCGCCGGAAGCTGGTAGAACGCGAACGTCCCACCGCGCGTGCTCCATCCCAAGGACGCCGCGAGTGAGAACAGCGCGACCGCCCCTTCCGCCAGCGCCAGCGCCCGCACCGACCGGAACACTCGCAGCCCCAGCAGGATCAGCAGGGGCCAAAACAGGTAAAACTGCTCCTCCACCGCCAATGACCAGGTGTGCAGCAGCGGATTGGTTTTGACGTTCGGCGCGAAGTAGTCGGCGGCGTTGATGGCGAAAAACACGTTGCTCAAGTAGACCGCGGCCGCCCGCCCCGCGCGGCCGGCGAAGATCACCTCCTGGGGCGCCAGAATCGCCGCGCCGATCAGGAGAGTCGTCGCGAGCGTCAGGGCCGCGGCCGGTAACAGCCGACGTACCCGGCGCGCGTAAAACTGCAACAGGGCCAGTTCGCCGGTCTCCCGAATTTCCGCCACCAACAGGCCGGTGATCAAGTATCCCGAGAGCACGAAGAACACGTCCACCCCGGCAAAGCCGCCCGGAAAGCCCGGTAACCCGCAGTGAAACGCCACGACCATCAGCACCGCGATAGCGCGCAGGCCCTGAATATCCGGCCGGTAGGGCCGCCGGCTTCCGCCGCCCGCGCATAGCTCCGCCCTTTTAGTCCCAAACATGCCGGTAAGTTGTTGAAAATGCTTCGGCCGCCCTACAGAACCGCCCGGTCCCCCGCGCCCCACCAGAAGCGCTTGGGAACCGAGTTCAGCACCACGCCAATCAACTTGTCCTTCCCAATCGCCGCGAACGCCTCGGCCGCCGACCTTCGCCTCGTATGATCCGGTCTCAGTACCAGCAGCGTGCCATCGCAGACCGATTGGATCAACTCGTAATCGGCCACGGCCGCTACGGGCGGCGAATCCACCACCACGTATTCGAAGGATTGCCGCAGGCGCCGCGCCAACTCGCGCCACCGCTCCGAATCGAGCAGTTCTCCTGGATTCATCGCGGCCTGGCCGGCCGGCAGAAGATAAAGATTCGGAAACTGCCCGGCGCGGGTGAGCGCTTCTTCGAGCGCATTGCGGCCTTCGAGCACTTCCGCCAGCCCGGGCGCCGCCCCGAGCCCCAACTGCCGGATCATAGAGCTGTGCCGGAAATCGGCATCCACCAGCAAAACGCCGCCTTCCGCCTTCAGGGAAAACGAGCCCGCCAGATTGATCGCGGTCACCGTCTTCCCATCGCCCCGCCCGGCGCTCGAAACCACAATCATCGTGGGCCGGCCGGGGTGCTGCGTGATGCGCGTGCGCGCGATGCGGTAACGCTCCGCCGCCGCGGAATTCGCGTCCTCGAACGGCAGCAGCGGCGATCGTGCGGCGATTTGCAACACCGCTGCGCGGATCGCGGGCGGCGCAGCCGGAACTTCGGAAGGCTTCCCGTTCGGCACAGGCCGAAGCCTGGCTTTGGCGCTTGCCAGTTCCTCCAACAGCGCCGAGAGTGCCGCCTTCGGCACAACAGCCTCTTCTCTGGCCAGCGCGTCGAAAACTTTGCTCATATCCGGCTCCCCGCCAACCTCCCGGTCCGGGCGGTGAACCGGCTCCACCACCCCGGCCGGCTCCCGTAGCTTTCCAGTGTGCGCAACGAATGAGCCGCACGGTCTGGCGGCGGCGGGATCACCACCACTTTCGGGAACGCCAGTGGCAACCCCAGCTCCATGGCCGCTCCTGTGATGTGCGTGGCTTCTACCGTGGCGGCCCCCTGGCCGAAAGCCAGAAGCAGAGCGTTATCGGCAACCGTATTGATCACGCGCGGAATCCCACCGGAAACGTACGCAATCCGCTCCACGGCTTCTTCCGCAAACGGCAGCGTATCCCCGCCGCCCGCTTTCGCCCACCGGTGCCGCAGATAGGCGCCTACTTCGCTTTTCTCCAGCGGCCCCAGCGCCAGCCGCAACACAATTCGCTGCTTGAACTGCCCCAACTCCGGCCGCTCGATCACATTCAGCAATTCCTTCTGCCCCACCAGAATGATCTGCAGCAGCTTTTCGTCGCCAAATTCGAAGTTGCTCCACAGCCGCACTTCTTCAATCAGTTCCGGAGTCATCTTGTGGGCTTCATCCACCAGCAGCGCCGCCACGCGCCCCTGCCGGTGCGAATTTAACAGAAATTTCTGGAATATCCAGATGCGCTGCGCTTTGCTCGCCGGAATTTCGCGGATGCCGAAATCGAGCAGCACGGCCTCCAGAAACTCCGCCACCGAAAGCGCCGGATTCAGCACCACGCTCGATTCCACGGCGCTCGCGTGCGTCCCCTGCAGCACCTTGCGCGCCAGCGTCGTCTTGCCGGTGCCCGCCGGCCCGGTGAGAATCGCGAAACCTTTTCGTTCCGAAATGGCATAAGCCAACCCCGCCAGCGCCTCCCGGTGTTGCGGCGTGAGAAACAGGAACGCCGGATCGGGGGTTACGTGGAAGGGCTCGCTCCTCAAGCCGAATGCCTGCCTGTAATAGCTCATCGCCTCACCGCCAAGGTGTACCAGCCTGCCGCCGCGGCTAAACCCGCCGCCACCAGAATCGCCGCCAGAATGAATGACACGCGCGTTGCCCACGGCCGTACGCCGGGAAACGCCGGCGCCCGTCGCTCCACCACAATTTTCGGCACGCTCGCTATCACCGGAATCCCTCCCGCCAGTTCCCATTCGCCCAGCAGCCTGCCGTCGCGCGCCTCCAGCCCCAGCCCGCACGCCAGGCCGAGCGCCACGCTCAACAAACCGCCCATCGCATACAGCAGCGGCCGGTTCGGCCGTTCCGGTTTCTCCGGCACGCGCGCCGGATCGAGCAGCGTCAGCCGTTCCGGCTTGTCCCTATGCTCCAGGTCAGCCGCCATTTCCGCCGCCAGCTTTTTGTCGAGCAGGTTGCGGTAGTTGGTTTTGGAAATCTCGTAATCGCGGGTCACTTGCGCCATCTGCTGCTCGCGCAAAGGCAGCCGGTTGATCCGTTCGGAATTCTCTTTCATCTCCGCCGCAATCCGCTCCTGCTCCTGCGCGCGAAAAGCGATTTCATTTTTCGCCGCCCCGATCTGCGCCCGCAGCGAGGCCAGCCGCTCGTTTGCCTGCGCGGCCTGTGCTTCCTGGCGCGCCGGTTCCTGCGGCAATCGTGAAAGAGCTAATCCCGAAAGAGCCGCGCCCGGAACCGCCGCCGGCGGCGCCGGGACCTCCTCCGCCGCCTCTACTGCCTTTTGCGCCGCCAGTTCCGCCTGCACGCGCTTCACATCCGGATGCCCCGGTCCATAACGCGCCAGCAGCGTGTTCAACTTTGCTTCGAGCGCCTCCGAAGCCTTCTGCTGGGATGCCGCCGGAGACGGAGCAACCGCGGTTTCCGTGGGCCGATCGTTCACCGCTGCCGCCGCCTCCAGGCTGGCTTCCGCCGCCGCCAGATTGCTCTCCAGAATCGACTTCGATTCCTGCGCCCGGTTGAGCGCGTCGCGATTCGCCTGGAGTTCCGCGTCCAGCCGCTGCAGAGTCGAGATCAGCGCCGCTTGCTGCTCCGGCAGCTCGCCATTGTACTTCGCTTTGAAGCGCCCTACCTGCGCCTCTAAGTCGTCCAGCCGCGCTTTGGCTTCCGCCAACTGCCGGTCCAGAAACTCCGAAGTGCCCTCCACCTGCACCTCCCGCGTCTGGTCGTTCCCCTCGATAAACAGGTTGGCAATCCGGTTGGCCACGGCCGCCACCACGCTCGGATCCTTCCCGCGGTACGAAATCCGGAACGCGCCCGGTTTCGTCGCCGTCAGCGTCCGGTCCATCTGTATGGATACGTCCTTGCGCATCCGCTCGAGCGCGTCCTCCGTCGTGCCGCGCTGGCTTTCTTCGCGATACAAGCCGAAATCGGAAATGATCTTTTCCAGCCTGCCGCTGCTCAGAATTTCCTGGCTCATGGCCGCGATGCGGTCCTGCATGTCCATGCTCACCGTCGAAGAAACGAATTTCTCCGGAATTTTCTGCGATTCGATCAGCACCACAGCTTCGGCAGAGTAAATCGAGGGCATATGGTGAATGGCCAGACCGCTGAGCGCGCCCCCCCCCAAAGTAATAGCCGCGATCGCCAGCTTGCGCTTCCAGAGCATGTGGGCGATCGAAAGGGGCAGAAACATGGAGTTCTCCTCCAGAAACTTCGTCTCCCCATTTCGAGTCCCCACAGGTTGCATAATTTCCCCTAATTTGGCTTTGGTCGAGGCGTGGCGGCGCGGCTACCCCGGGCTGTGCGCCTCAGAGTTTCGGCGCCCGATGCCGGATCGCCGCGGCGGCCGTCAGCAGCACGCTCCCCAATAAAACCGCGCTGGCCGCCTCCGTTCTGGCCTGCTCCTGAATCGCATAGAGCGCGAGCAAGCTCACGCCGAACAACACGCCTACGTGCTTCTTCATGCGGCTTCCTTTTCGTGCTGAGATTTAGTGCGGTTTTCCTAAGGCAACTCTCAGGCCAACTTCAAAGAGGTCACGCCTACCGCCCCCCGCCCGCCACCACGATCCTTACCGTCTTCAGCACAATCGCCAGATCGAACAGCGGCGACATGTTCTTCAGGTAGAACAGGTCGTATTCCAGCTTGCGTGCCGCATCCTCGACGTTGGCCCCATAACGGTATTGCACCTGGGCCCACCCCGTAATTCCCGGCCGCACGCTGTGCCGTTCGTCGTAGTAGGAAATCGCCCGGCGCAACTGCTCCACAAACACCGGCCGCTCCGGCCGCGGTCCCACAAAGCTCATTTCGCCGCGAATCACATTGAGAAACTGCGGCAGCTCATCTAGACGGTACTTGCGCAGAAACCGGCCCACGCGCGTAATCCGCGGATCGTCCTCCGCCGCCCACTGCGCGCCTCCCAGCGCTTCCGCATCCGCCCGCATGGAACGGAACTTCAGCAGGTCGAAATGCCGGCCCGCCAGCCCCACGCGCGTTTGCCGGTAAATCGCCGGTCCTTTGGAATCCAGCCGGATGGCCGCCGCCAGCGCCAGCATTGCCGGAGCCGTCAGCGCAAACCCGAGGATTCCCAGGGCCAGATCAATGGCGCGTTTCGCGGTCTGGTTGGCTTTCGAGCGATGAAATCCATCTGAGAATACGAACCAGCTCGGCCGCACCGTGTCCAGCCACACCCGGCCCGTCAGCGCCGCTACCGCCGCGTGCGCATCTTCAATCCGAACGCCCTGCACCCGCAGCTTCACCAGGTTCGCCACGGGCAATTGGCCGCGCCGGTCCTCGATCGCCACAATGATGCGCGAAATCTGCCACTCCGCCGCGACCCTCTCCAGTTCGCTTGCGCCGCCCAGCACCGGGTACCCGCAAAACTCGCGTCCGGCCCCCGTCCCGCCGGTATCCACACCCCCATCGACAAAGCCCGCAAGCTCGATCGCCAGGTCTTTCCTGCGGTGCATTTCGAGCGCAACCTTCCCCGCCAGTTCCCCCGTGCCCAAAATTGCCGCCCGCTCCACGAAAGCCGCCGCGCAAGCCCGATCCAGCACCGCGCAGCTGAGCGCCACGAAGCCCGCCAGCAATAGCGTGCTGATGAACAGCACCCCCCGGCCAATCAGCAGCACCGGAAATATGTAATAGGTAAGCCCCAGAATCAAAAACCCGGCGCCAACCGACTCCACCAGCGCCACCGCCTGCCGCCCCGAATTTCCCGCCACCGCCGCATCGTACAAATCGCAACAGTAAAAACAGATCTGAAAGAGCAGAACAAAAACACCGGTTTGCAGCCCGAAACCCGGCAGCGCCGTATATTGCGCAAATTCGGACGGCTCCCCCAAGAACCGCAGTTTCGCGCCGCAGAGCAGCGCCAGAAAAGTCAGCAGCGCCTCCACGCCCCCTAACAGCACAAGCTTCAACGACACATATTGATTGAAAATGCGCACCATAGCCGCCCTCACGGATACAGCAGCACGCCCGGATACCACGTCACGCTCACCCGGACCGAGCTTTGATCCGGCAGCAAGCCAATCAGCGGCGCCTCCGAAATTTGCAGGTACACATAAGCAATTTGCGTAGCCAGGTGTTGATTGAGAATGCGCGTGATCGCCCCGGTTGCGGACCAGTCCTGCGCGCTCGCCCCTTCGTTCAACTTTTGAAATGCAAACATCGCCTGCACTACCCAACCCGCCCCAGGCCGCCGCCACATCCACATCGCCCGCCCCGTCAGCGAGTGGACAGCGCCTAAGCCGAACGCATCCCCCAATTCCCGCGCCACCGACCCCGTCAACGTGTTGCTGAAGCTCCGCCAGGCCAGCGCCCCGCCCGCCGCATATCCCAGGTTCACCGGCAACGGATAAAGATTGCGCAGCGGCGAAATCTGGCTGCCGCCTGCGTAGACTTCCGCCAGCCAGCGCTCGCTCAGCGCATGCGTAATGCTGGCCACCGCCCTGGTCGTGTACATGTCTTCAATTCGCGAAACGGTCCGGGTCTCCGACACATCCACCCGCAGAGTCGTGCGCGGGCTCCACAAATATTGAAGGCGCGCATCTCCCGAAATCGCCGTACTGATCGGAGCGAGCGGCGGCGGCGGCTTGGGCATACTCTCGTCTGGCAAGCTCTCCATGCGCTCCCCCAAAAGCGTGAAATTCCACGAAAGCCTCTCCGATTGCTGATAGGCTAGCCCGGCAGTCAACTCCGTCGTTAGCACGCGGGTCCCAAACAATGCCTGCACCAGCGGTTCCGAAAACCCGCTGCCCGGTCCCGCCACCCCCGGACCGCGCCCTGAGTCGCCTCCTTCGCCATCGATGCCCAGCGCCGGCGCTGGATCGGCGAACGCGATCCGCGCAAGAGCCGCGCCGTCCGCGTTTCCAGGGCCGCTCAAAGGCGTGTACAGATATCGATCGCGCGTGGCCTCCGCCGCGTTCCCAGAGAGTTTCAGATCCCATAGACCTTTTATCTTCCGTTGCCAATTCCAAGATAAAGATTGGTTCAGCGCGCTCGTTGCCGCATACCCCTTTTGGGTAGCGTATGACCCGGCATACGCCACCACCGCCGTCGAGTTCTCCCGGATATCCGACCACCCCAACGACAGGCTGCCGCCGCTCCCCAACGCCGGCCGCTCCGGCGTTCCGGCCGGCAGCGCCCCGGACCCATACGGCAGCCCGACCGAATAATAGGTTGCGTCCGCGCCCATGCTGTACACTCGCAAAACCCCCGGTTCCCGCGGCAGCGGCGTACCAATGCCGGTCAGCTCCCCGGTTCCCTGGCCGGACGCAGCCGCCGTCAACATCCCCCACACCGCCGCCGTAGCGGCCGTTCGCAACTTCCTTCGGGTTGGCCTCATATTGGATTTCCACTCTGAATGGCACTTTCCCTGCCAAAATGGCTGCCGGCAATCAAATGAATTTTTTGCAAATTTTGGCCGGCAGCTTAACATTGATGAGAATCGGGCGCGCCTCCCGATACCAAATACTCGGAACAATAATTAAATTTTTTCTGTGTATTTTTAGTAATCAATTTGTGCCAAATTCGACATTGGGCGGCCCATGGGAACATCCATCAATGCACCGACGGTTCTGGTAGTGGAAGATCATCCGCAGGTTCGCGGCTATCTGGAAGTGAGTCTGCGCCGCATGGGCTACGGGGTCGCCTCCGCCCAGGATGGCCAGCAGGCCCTCAACCTGTTGCGCTCCTCGAAAGAAGAAATCGCGGTCATTCTGCTTGATTTAATGCTGCCCGATTGCGACGGCACCGAGACGCTCGAAGCCATTCGCAACCTCGCGCCCAACCTTCCGGTGATTATGATTTCGGGCACCGCTTCCACCGGAAACGTAGTTGAGGCCATGCGTTCGGGCGCCGCCGATTTTCTCCAAAAACCGGTTTCCCGCGAGCAACTCGAGTGCGCCCTCGCCAAGGCGCTCGAAGGCCGATGGGTAGCGCCCCAGGCGCCCGAACAGCCCACATCGCCCCCGCCGCCCCCCTCGGCCGCCTGGTTCGTCGGCGAAAGCCCGCGCATGCGGGAACTGGAAGCGTTGTTCACTCCCATCGGCTGGTCCGAGGTCCCCGTGCTGATTCAGGGCGAAACCGGTTCCGGCAAAGAGGTGATCGCCCGCGAATTGCACGCCCGTTCGCCCCGCGCCCACCAGCCTTTCCTCAAGTTGAATTGCGCCGCCCTCCCTTCCGAATTAGTCGAGAGCGAATTATTCGGCTATGAGCGCGGCGCATTTACCGGCGCATTTCAAAAGAAAGCCGGCATGTTTGAAATGGCCGATGGCGGCACCATTCTGCTCGATGAAATCGGCGATATGGACGTGCGCCTCCAGGCCAAGCTGCTGCAGGTGCTGCAGGATCACGAATTCCGCCGGCTGGGCGGCAAGAACCTGATGAAAGTGAACGTCCGCTTGCTCGCCGCCACGCATCGCGATCTCGAACGCGCCATCGCCAACGGCTCCTTTCGCGAGGATCTCTATTATCGCCTCAACGTGATGAATATTTCTTTGCCGCCGCTGCGCGAGCGCAGAGAGGATATCTGCGGCCTGGCCGGGCACTTGCTCCGCAAGCACTGTCCCGCCGACGCCGAACTGCCGGAACTCACCATCGAACTCCAGCATGCTTTGACCGCCTATCATTGGCCGGGCAACGTGCGCGAACTCGAAAACGTCATGCGCCGCTACCTGGTCCTGCGCGACCCGAATGCGATTGTCCGCGAGTTGTACACCAAATCCGCAAAGGGAGCGCTGCGCGCCTCGCCCTTATCCGCTCCGGAAATTCCCGCGGACGTGGCGGCGCCCGAACCCATTCTCGATCAGGTCAGCCGTGCCAAGCATCAGGCCGAAGCCGATGCCATCCTGGCGGCTCTGCATTCCACGCAGTGGAATCGCAAGCGCGCCGCCACGCTCCTCAAGATCGATTACAAAGCGCTCCTCTACAGGATGCGCAAACTGAACGTCCGCGAAGATTCGGCCGCGCGCATGGGCACGGTCCGCTTCACCTCGAGAATTGCCTGAATGCGCCCGCTCCGCATCCTCGCCTGCGCGTTGCTGTTAATCGTCGCCCCGGCGCTCGCGGCCCCGCTGGCGGTAAACGACGAGATATCCCCGGATCCGCCCCAATTCGTCGATCGCTGCCTCAGTTCCTTACAGCTAGAGCCGGTCGAGGCCGATATGGCTTCGCCGTCCGCTACCCGTATCGCTTTCCTGCCGCTGCTGCTCGCCGCCGTCATCGCCGCTGTGTATGGTTCCCCACTCTACGCCCGCTGTTATCGGTACCTGTTCGGGCCGCTGGACAATTACTAATTGCAGAGAGACGCTGTAGCCGGAACACGACTGCGTGGCGCAGATTCTCAGCCTGTTGCGCCACTTACCGCCCACGCCGCCGGGGCCAATGCTATCATCGCCGAGGATTTCGCTCGGGATCTAGCGGAAGGAATCCGGGCCCGCCGCGAGCCATGGAAGCTTCCGTTCTGAGGAGCTTGTGTACTAGAACTCGGCTACGGCATCGGCACGGTCAATGTCCGCGACTTCAACCGCATTCCGGCCTGCATGTCATACGCCTGTAGCCGTACCCGCTTCGTCGCAACATGCGGGATCGACCGCCATTCACTACCTCTACTCTTGGCGGCAGCCATCGCTGCCGCATAGCGCTCTCCATTCTACTGAATCTCGCATAATATAGCGGAACCATTCTGGCTTGGCAACGTCTAATTCTGCATGGGCAATCCACTCGGTGTTTAAGCGCGACTTTGTGGCACTGGAAAAGCACCGGTTCGGCGCGGCGAAGCTGTTCAAAAAGAACCTCAACAATAGCGAGATCGGCCGCCGGCTAAAGGTGAGCAACCAAACCGTCAGCCGGTGGCGGAAGGAGTACCAGGAAGGCGGTAACGTCGCGCTACGGCAGGCTGGCCGGGCAGGGCGACTGCCCTGTCTGGATGAAGCCGACAAGGAGCGCCTGGTCGAGTTGCTCCTGCAAGGTCCCGAACGGCTGGGTTATGAGACGCCGACGAAAGCGGACTGAGCCAAAGGCCCCATCGGCGGCGCACCTGGGCGCCGCGCGGGCAGACGCCGGTCCTGCAGTTCCACTTCAACTGGAAAACCGTATCGGTGATCGCCGGTGTCACCCTCTGGAACTTTTACTTTCAGTTCTTCGAACAGACCATCAAATCCGAGCAGATCATCGAATTTCTCAAACACTTGCTCCGCTACATTGATGGCGACAACTTGCTGATTTGGGACCGACTGCCGGCCCACCGCAGCAAGGTCACGCAGAAATTCATCCGTGACTTATTCAATCCGATTTGAATTCCTGGTCCGTCCCAAAGCGATCGGGCCGGCGCTACACGGCTGTGCTCGCGAATTACATTCTGCATCACATAGTCGAGCTGGAAAGTTTATTAGAAGGCGTCGCTGCCGCGATAGGTAGCTCGGGAGTGCTGATCACCGCGGATATGATCGGCCGGAACGGACACATGCGGTGGCCTGAAGCATTAGGCATCATCACTGCCCTATGGGGCACCTTGCCTGAAAAACTCAAGTACAATCACCAGTTGCGCGTTACGGACCACGCCTTCAACAATTGGGACTGCTGCCGCGACGGCGGCTTTGAGGGAGTGCGTGCCCAGGATATTCTCCCGCTGCTGGTTAATCGCTTTCATATTGAGAAATTCCTTGCCGCCGGCAATCTGACAGATGTCTTTTGCGATCGCCTTTACGGTCCTAATTTCGATCCCGGCGTCCCGGCGCACACGCAATGGTGGCGAACACCGCTCTTTCGGTAGCTTGGTCGCGGGTTTCTTCCCCGAATTGATATAGCGTAACCTGCGCGCCCGCGATTCCAGTGTCCGGACCGAGTTCGGAGACTACGCCGCGAATCTCGAACGGCTCGTTTCCCTGGCCGCGCAGTAACGCCGCCCAAAGCGCCGTGAGTGCCAGAAGCCTTCGCGCGGCCACGGCCACTATTCTATTTCAGATGGGCTTTTCCAGCGGCCTGCCGGCCGCCCCGCGCACCCCGGCCGCGCCCGCACTACCCGTCACCACGCAGCGCCGGTCGCTCGCTTATGCCGAGCTCCCCCACCCGCCGCCCGGCAAATGGCACAATCGTTATCGGTGATCACACTTCGCAATCTGGAAAAATTCTACGAAGGCGCTTATGGGCGCAGCTATGTCCTCCGGCGAATCAATCTCGAAATCCGGGAGGGCGAATTCGTCACGATCATGGGCCCCAGCGGCGCCGGCAAGTCCACCTTGCTCAGCATCGTCGGCATGCTCGATGGCGGCTGGAGCGGCGAGTACGAATTCCTGGGCGCCCCGGTGCACCGCATGAAGCCTAAAGAACGCGTGGAGCTGAACAAGAAATACATCGGCTTTGTATTTCAAAGCTATCACCTGATCGATACACTCACCGTCTACGAGAACCTGGATATCCCCCTCTCCTACCGAAATATCAAAAGTTCCCAGCGAGCCTCCATGGTCTGCGATACGCTCGATCGCTTCCACATCGTCGCCAAGCGCGATCTGTTTCCCAACCAGCTCTCCGGTGGCCAGCAGCAGTTGGTTGCCGTAGCGCGCGCCGTCATTGCGAACCCCAAGCTCATCCTCGCCGATGAACCCACAGGCAATCTGCACTCAGCCCAGGGCAAGGAGATCATGGAGCTTTTCAAAAAGCTGAACGAAGAAGGCACAACCATCGTGCAGGTGACGCACTCGGAAGCCAACGCGGCTTACGGCAACCGAGTCATCCAACTCGCCGATGGTTGGATGGTGTAAAAGCCGGATGGTGTAAGCGCCGAATGGTGTACAGCCCGTTACCTGCGCGGCTTGTCCGCCAGAAACAGCACTCCCCGCAACTCGTCCACATCCTGCGGAAGCGCGCTACCGCCCGCCGGGAACCGGTTCTCCTGCAGAATGTACGACAACACATCCGCCACCTGGTTCTCGCTCAATGCGCCCGAGCGATTGCGTGGCATGGTGTACTGAATCTTCTCAAACAGGTCCGCCATGTTCCCCCAGTCCCAATCGAGCGTGAAATCGCGGCCTCTGAGCGGCGGGGCGTATTCGGAACCCTCCAGCGACGCGCCATGGCAGGAAGCGCACCGCTCGTGGTAAATCGCTTCTCCCTCGCTAGCCTGGCCGGCTGTGTAGATACCTGCCCACGCCGATCGATACAGATCGTCCCACAACGATTCGCCCGATCGCCCCACGCGGGCCAACCCTAACAGCGCAACCCCGGCCATGCCCAGCGCTCCGAACCAGCGTAACCGTCGGCTCATGGTTATTGCACCGCCTCGTACAGAAAAAAGATCTCATGAGATTGAGGCGTGCTGCCGTTTTGCGGCTGGTTCGCCGGTTGCTGCCAGCGGTTCGCCCACTCCAGCGCCGCTTCGTTCAATGCCGCGTTCGTGCTCGCCAGAACCTCGATTTCGCTCGTCTGCCCGTCCGGCGTAGAAATCCCGCGCAGCTCCACCATATGCAGGGCGCCGCTCGCGCCCCGTTGCCCCCGGCGCACGTGCGCCGCAGGGGTCATTATCGAGCCTACTCCAACGGGCGTCAGCCCGGAAGTCTCAAACAGCGCCGGACTCACATTTCCTGGATCGCTCACACTTTGCGTTTTGGCTTCCAGAATCGGCCGCCCGAATTCCGAAATGGTGAAACCGCCCGGAATCGTTTTTCCATGAAACGGGATCGCATTCGCATAATCATACCGGACATAGACACCCGGAGCCGGCGAGTATGTCACGAGCAGCCGCGAATTGGGATCGACGCAATACTCCGATTCCTCCCAGTTGCGTCCTCCGGAAAAGTGCCGGGCTGCCAAACCTGGCGCCGCCAAAATACAGTTGAGCTGTACACCATCGAGCGAAGCGCTTGCCGTCCGCAACGAGGCATACGGCCCTACTGCCGGGTAAGTGAAGAAAATAGCCTCTCTCACTTGCGCCAGCCGCAGCGGAATAACTGTGGAAGGCCGATCGGTGTAGAGGAGCCGGTTGCTGTACAAGTGAATCGCCGAGTAGCCCGGCCCCTGCGCACTCCATCGGTACAGCGTGCCGCTCGGAGACATGTCGTCCAGACTCCATGCGCCATCCGAAGCCGATGAACCGAACGACTGGAACGTCGTGACCAGGTAATACGGCTGGCCGCGCACGTTCGAACTCGCCCGCGCCGTATTCAGCAGGTCGATAGCGGCCTGCCGCTGTTCCGGCGTCCGCACCGCTTCCGCATTGCCCTCGACTAATTCCAGCGGGTCAGCCGGAACCGGCGGCTCGGACAGTTCTTCCACCGCCAGTGGCCGGCCACCGTTCCTCAATGGCCCCTGTCCCCAGCCAGCGGCTGGTAATACCGCCGCAACCACCACAATCCACCAGCACGGCGTCCGCATATTTGTCAAAATTTATCATGTCCGGCGGCCCTCCGGGTGCATACAAGACCCAAGATGGCCCGCCCCGGAACGCTGAAAGTGGCAAAATTTATCATTTGGGCCCCCAAAACATGCAATCGGAACTTTCGAAGGATCTCCCCGAGGAACATGCGGCATCACATTTAGCGGCAATCATTGAGGCGTCCGACAACGCGATCATCAGCAAGACGTTGGATGGCTATATCCTGACTTGAAATGCCGCGGCGGAACGGATTTACGGATATGCCGCAGCCGAAGCCCGGGGTAAGCATATGTCCTTCCTGCTGCCACCGGACCGTCTGGATGAGGAAAGCGAAATCCTGAAGCAAATCGCCGCAGGCAAACACGTCGACCACTTCGAAATGGTGATCGAAACGCGTATCTGTTGGCCGTCTTTCCGCGATCATACCGGCGCGATCATCGGCGCATCGCATATCACTGAGCTGATCCGCATATCCATCCCCAAAAACATACACCTGCAACTCGAGCTAGCCAGTGACCTCGCCTACATTGAAGCCGATCCCAGCCAGATTCAGCAGCTCGTCATGAATCTGATCATCAATGGCGCTGAAGCTGTAGGCAAGGACAATAACGGTACGGTGCTGGTCACCACGGAGATGCAGGATATCGACGAAACGTACATCATGACCACCATGGGTCCAAGATCGCCGCGCCGGCCGCCACTACCGACCATCTCATGGGTGAAGCCACGATCCTGGTTGTCGACGATGAACAGATCGTCCGTCAAACGGCCAAATCGATGCTCGAACGCTACGGCTACACGGTTCTCGGCGCCGAAAACGGCAAGGTGGGCGTGGACCTCGTCCGCCTGCTCGCGGACAAGATCTCGCTCGTCGTGCTCGATGTGACAATGCCTATAATGAGCGGCGAAGAGACCCTCCGCCACCTGAGAACCATCAAACCCGACGTGAAAGTGATCTTGTCCAGCGGCTATAACGAGGTGGAAGCGAGCCGCCGTTTCACCGGCAAAAGCCTCGTCGGTTTCGTCCAAAAGCCTTATACCGCCATCCAGCTTGCCAAAGCCGTGCGCGCCGCACTCGAAGGCAAAGTGGCATGATTCAAACCTACGGCCCTTTCGGCGTCAGCTTATCAAACAGGTCCCGCCAGGAAGGATCGAGCGCCGTCCAGTGGTCCGGCTCGCCGTGTTCGGTTTCAGGCACATAGAGCGACCCGTGGCCGGATTCGCATAGAAATTCGGTGGTCACCGGATCGAGCACACTCGCCCAGGAACCGATGGTGATCGGCATGGCCAGCAACTGCAGGCACTGCGGGCACCGGCGCCGCTGATCCGCGAAACTCCACCAGAAACCCAGCGCGCAGGCAGAAACGAAAACGACCGTCAGCACCCCTCCTGCAGCCGCGATACCCGAGGTTTCCGGCGGTCCTGTACCCCCAATCGCGGAGCGGATTTCGATCCAGCCCAACGCCGGAATGGCCACCAGCAGAACGGTCTTTCCGATCAGCAGCCACCCATAGCGCCAGCCGTGCCATAGCCGGAACGGCTGTTGCAGAGCAACGATCACCGCACCCACCAGAACTCCGAAACCGATCCAGATCAGGTAGCCGGCTAATTGCGGTTCGGTCACCGCGGTGAACGGCACCACCTCCGGCCTCCGCGGAAGAGGCCGCCCGCCCGCCTTGGCTGCGTTAAACAGGTCTGTCCGAATCTTGTCGCATGATCCCCCGGAGCAGGATGTCCCCGGTTTCATGCGGCCCACCACCGGAATCAGCACCGGCACACCCGGATCGGGTTGCGCGCCCAGGTGCAACGGAATCCATACCGTAATGCGCGGCGAGACCGCCCAAAACGAATCCGGCAGCACGCCGATTATGGTGTATTCCCGGCCCTCGACTTTCAAACGCCGCCCCAGGACGGGCGCATTTGGGCCGAACAACGCGCGCCGCCCGCTATCGCTGAGAATCGCGGTATCCCGATCGCCCGCGGCGAAAAGCCTCCCCTGCGCGGCTTTGGTTCCCAACAGAGAAAAGAAATTCGGCGTAACCCGCGCCAGCGGCGCATAAGGCCGATGAATATAGGCAGCAATGCCCGTAAGCAGATTCGAGTGGGCGTCCCAGGCGGGCAGCACCCACGGGGGCACCCCGGCGATCTGTCCGGCCGCGCCCGTAAAGCGGATGCGCACCAGCCGGCCCGGATCTTCCACCGGCAGCGGCCGGAACAGCGCCCGCGTCCCCGAAAACCCATGGCTTGCCACTGTCATTACGGCCAGGGCAAATACCGCCCCCGCCAGCACCACGCCCGGAGACCGCAACAACTGCCGGGCCTCCCGCCCGCTGGTCCGGGCATGGAAAACGTTTGCCAGGCAATCCGCCGCGCACCGCCGCATGACGCGCGGATCGACCTCACCGCGTTGTGAGAGAATCCACGCGCTGGAGACAACCCCCAACCACTTGGCGCGCCAATCTGTGCGCGCGCGCCCCGGGACCAGCCATGCTGCCGCCTTGACCAAACCCACACACCACCACGGCGGCTCAGACGGCGCAGGTCGGCGCATACGCAACGCTCCTATATCCAGCTTAACCAGTCGTGCGACCGAAAGCCAGATCACATTTCGAGGAGCCGCTGGATCCACGGCTCCACGATCTTCCGTCCTTCCGAAGGCATCCGATGCCCGCCTTCGAGTAAATGAAATTCCACATCCGGCGCCCGCCGCCGAAGCCGCTCCGCATACCCACAGGTAACTTCCGGAGGGTAGTATTCATCCCCACGTCGCGCAATGTGCAGCACCGCCGCCGCCAATTTCCCGTACGGCCCATCATCCCAGTCGCCCGGTAAGCCGCCGCAGATCCCGATCACGCCGCGGAACACGTTCGGGTGAGCCGCAGCAAACCGGTAATTCAGCCCGACCGACTGCGAAAAGCCACACAGGAACCGCCGCTCGGCTGCGATTCCGAGCTCGCGACCAGCCTCCTCCGCCGCGTGCCGCACCATTTCGTGATGCAGCCGGATCGATTCGGCGGGCCGCCGGCTGGTGATCCAGCCGTATCCCACTTCCCGATTTCCCGCACCTAGAAAAAACTGGTTCGGCCCCTGGAGCGACACAATCGCCGCCTGCCTCTCGAACAAGCGCGCAGTCAACGGCAGCATCGCTTCCGCATTGGCCGCGAATCCATGCAGAGTAACCACGAGCGGCGTGGCAGCATTCACAGCAGGCGGAGCAAGCAAAAGATAGTGGCAATCGAGGCGGGCGGAAAACCTGCGATCTTCCGGACCTTGCATTGATCGTTCCCCGGGCTTTGCATTAATCGTCCTCCGGACTTTGCATGCTTCGTTTGTAGCATGAGCTTTGCCGGCGAATCGCCGCCGGAAGGGAACTGCGCTCCTCCGATTCCCTTTCCGTCAGGTAGCCGCCATTGATCCGGCGGTCGCGGCGGATCTCGTGATTCGATCGGGCTTCTTTTGTTCGAGCCGGCCTCGCCAGCCGTGAGTTTGGCATTCGCAATCCCCGAGGCGATGCGGTCCTGTTGATCTCCCGCCTGTGATCGATTGTTTCCGCACTCGCCCCAAACGTAAGGGCGGTTCCAAGCGCCACCCCCATCCGCAATCTGTTGAACCTCTTCATTACTGATTCCTCCTTCTGACGAGGTAAATGCAAATAGAAAGGGGAAGTCGCGCGTGCCAGAATTAAGTATCAATGAACAAGCGGTTGATTTCAGCCATGGCGGTCCATGCCGTGATCGCCGTGCTGGCCGGCCTTACACTCGATGGAATCCTGCGCGCGGCTGTCTGGATTTTGATGGCCGGACTGGCCGCAAAGACATGGATCGCGCATAAGGCGGGCTGGCGGGAGTGAGCGCTTACCGGCTCCCTCTGGCCTTGCGGATCTCTTCCAGTCTTTCGGCGATGCGCTTCTCCAATCCACGATCCGTAGGGAAGTAATACCGGGTGCCGGCGAGCGCTGGCGGCAGGCACTCCATATCCACCATGGCATCTTCGAACTGATGCGCGTGCTGATAGCCGGCCCCGTATCCCCAGGCTTTCATATCGCGCGTTACGGCATTGCGCAGATGCATAGGCACGGGTTCGGCAACGGTGCGCTCGACGTCGGCGGCGACGGCATTCATGGCGCGATAGGCTGCATCGGATTTGGGCGCCATGCACAAATAAATCGCCGCCTGCGCCAGGGCCAGATCGCCTTCCGGAATACCGAGAAAATGCACGGCCTGCATGGCCGCCACGGCCTGCTCGAGCGCGCGCGGGTCGGCCAGGCCGATATCTTCGCTCGCCATACGGATCAGCCGGCGGGCAATGTACAGCCGGTCCTCGCCCGCTTCCACCATGCGCGTGAGCCAATAGAGGGCCGCATCCACGTCGCTCGAGCGCACCGATTTGTGCAACGCCGAAATCAGGTTGTAGTGCTCCTCGCCGCTCTTGTCGTAGAGCAGCACTTTACGGTCGATGGCATCCTGCACCGCCTGAAAAGTGAGCACCGCTCCGCCCTCGCCGCGCGGAGAAGCCGCGGCCGCCGCTTCGAGGGTGTTGTACGCCTGGCGGCCATCGCCATTGGCGTAGATCGCAATCTGTTCCAGCAGTTCTTGCGGCGCTTCCAGCCCGATTACGGGCAGCGCGCGCCCGAGCAGTGTCACGATTTCCGGCACTGTCAACCCGCGCAGCGCATAGACGCGCGAGCGCGAAAGCAGCGCCGAAATCACTTCGAAAGACGGGTTCTCCGTAGTCGCGCCGATGAGAATGATGTCGCCTCGCTCGACATACGGCAGAAAGGCGTCCTGCTGCGCTTTGTTGAAGCGGTGAATCTCATCGATGAACAGGATCGTGCGCCGTCCCATGCGGCGCAGCCGCTCCGCATCGGCCATTACCGCCTTGATCTCCTTGATTCCGCTCAGCACCGCGCTGAACGGAATGAACTCGCAGCTCGTGATGCGGGCAATCAGCCGGGCGAGTGTCGTTTTGCCAACGCCGGGCGGTCCCCACAGAATGATCGAGCTCAGCTCATCGCGTTCGATCTGCCGCCGCAGCGGCTTGCCGGGACTCAGGATATGCTCCTGGCCCACGAAATCTTCCAGCCGTTCAGGCCGCATCCGCTCGGCCAGGGGGCGTTTTCGGTCGTCCGGTTCGCGAAGCGGCGCCGTATCGAAGAGGCTCACGTCCTGATTATCGCCCCTAGCTAGCCCGCCAGCGCCCGCTGGCGGCGGGCCTCGTAGAGCATGATGCCCGCGGCGATGGCCGCATTCAGCGATTCCACGCTCACGGTCGGAATAGCCACATCCAAAGCCGCCGATAGCAACTCCCCGCCCACGCCCCGCGCTTCGTTGCCGACAATCAATGCGCATCGCCCGGTCAGATCCACCTGCGCCAGTGACCGCACTCCTTCGCGCGCCGGCACCCCGGCGAATAGCTCTACCCGGTTCTGCTTCAGCGCCGCCCGCGCCAGCACCGTATCCACGCCGTGCAGAAAAGGCACGCGGAACAGCGACCCGGCCGAGGCGCGCAGGGTCTTCGGATTGTACGGGCTCGCCGTTCCTTTCAAAAAGATCACGCCGCTGGCGCCGAACGCCTCCGCGGCCCGCACGATGGTTCCGCAGTTGCCGGGATCCCGTAGACCATCGAGCACCAGCACGAGCGGCGACCCGCGAAAGAGCTGTTCGAGCCGCCACTCGGGAGGCTTCACGAGCGCAATGATACCCTGGCTGCTCTCCGTGTCCGAAACCGCGCGCAGCAACCCGTCGGGCGCCACCGCAACTTTGGTTCGCCCCAGGCCGCGGACATGGCCTTCCACGGCCGAACGCACCGATTCGGCGGCCAACACCACCTTCACCTCGCAGTCGCTGCGCAGCGCTTCTTCGAGCAAGTGAAAGGTTTCGGCCACGCACCAGCCTTCCGAAGTCAGCCCGCCGCGGGCGATGGCGCGGCGCACGTCCTTCAACAGCGGATTGGCCGCACTGGTGACGATTTCCGGCTTCGCCATGCTTACAATAAATTACAGCAGATGAAACGGAGCGTCTGGAATGCGCTCGCTATCGCCACTTCCGCCTTGCTGATTTATATCGCGTATCTGGCCGTGCGCATCAACCAGCAGGCCGGCCGCGACGAAGCGCAACCAGCCGACGTCATCCTGGTGCTGGGAGCGGCGGAATATCACGGCCACCCGTCTCCGGTGCTGCGCGCCCGGCTCGATCACGCCCTGGCGTTGTATCGCCGTCACATCGCGCCGCGCATTATGACCACCGGCGGCGCCGGCGGCGACCCGGTGTTCACGGAAGGCGGCGTAGGCCGCTCCTATCTGATTTCGCAGGGCGTGCCTTCCGAAGCCATCATTGTGGAGACGGAAGGCGAAAGCACCGTGCAATCGGTGAGCATGGCGGCCGAAATTTTGCGGCGGATGGGCCTGCAATCGGCTGTCGTGGTGAGCGACGGGTATCACATCTTCCGCGTCAAGGAAATGCTGCGGGCGAGCGGCCTGGCGGTATACGGCTCGCCGCGCAAAGAGCGGGCCTCCGATCCGTTTCACCAGCAGTGGAACTGCGTGAAACAGGCGATCGGCTATGTGCTTTGGCGGTTCGGGATGCCGGTGTGACGGGATCGGGGCCCGACCGCCAAACCTTCGTGGTTAGAGGCAGGTCGGGGGCCAACGGAACGGCGACAACGAAGGACCCCGAAACATACAGGTAGGGGGGGACAAGTTGCGCCGTTGCGGAGATCGTTAATTGATACTTACGGCAGGCAGTTGTCCAATGGGAGCCAGTAATGGCCTGTCGGCGCTGTGATGACCGTGCCGCCCCCGACCGAATACAGGACTACATGCGCCAGCGTGTTTCCGGGCAGCCCAGCCGCCAGAACCAGAAAATAGAAGTACCATGATTTCTAGTTTTGGGCCTTGCTGAAATCTGCAATTTCCCGCGCCGCTCCGGTTAACTGCAAAATGTGCATCCCGGTGTTGGCACGGTCTACGGCGTAGATGTAGCCGCGGTCATCGACTTCGACGTTATTGGTTTGAATGGCGATTTTGCAGTGCTGCTCCGCCCCTTGCCCCACGCAGCGCTTATCGGTTTTGTCCGTGATCGCCGGAATGTAGTAAGCGATTTCTTTAGGGAAGAAGGGGTCGCGCACATCGATGGCGCGCACGCCGGCGTTGAAATGGGCGATGAACAGGATGCGGTTGTAATAGACCGGAGTGAAACTTTCGTTTGAAGAGTGTGTGCCGAAGCGGCCGCCGGCTTCGCAGAAGTTGCCGCTCGCTTCCGGCACCGTCCAGGTGGAAGCGCCCACCGGCTTGGACTCGGTCGTGATATCGAAAAAGCGCACCATCTGGCGGTACTCCAGGCACTCGTTGGGGCCTGTCTCGCCCACCAGCGCCAGAAAGTCTTTTACCTTGCCGTAGCGCTGCTTCCCGAATTCGGCGAGCGGAACGCGCAGCAGCGGAAATGCCGTGTGCGCGCCGATGTCGTCCGGCAGATCGACGCGGGCGATCACCGGGTAATTCAGATTTTCGTTGGTCGGTTCGCTGGGGCCGTGCAGCAGTTTTTCGCGATCCACGATTTCGAAGATGCCATCGCGCGCGTTGTCGTAGGCGAAGTACACGCGGTTGCCTTTGGGGCCGGTGGAGATCGGGCCGTGCAAAGCGCCCGGCGTGGGGCCTTTGGCGCCGGGCTGCTGTCCCGCAAGACCGAAATTGCGAATAAAGACGGGCTTAGCGGGGTCGCTCAGGTCGTAGATTTGCGCCATGCGCGGGGTGCGCCAGCCAATCACGCCGGAAACCAGGTAGGCAATTCCCGAGTCGCACTCCCACCAACTCTTGTGGGTGTCGCGCAGACCGCCAACGACCGTGGTCAGCTTGGATGGGTGGGCGGGGTCGCTAACGTCCCACATCTCGTGCGCGCTGTTGCCGAAGCTGCGGAGCATGTAAAAGCGGCCCTTCTGGGCGTGGGGGAGTTCATCGCCGCTGCATACCCGCACCATTTGCGCCCCGCCGGCATCGCCGCCGCCGGTCTGGACCAGTTCCCCCGGAATGTGCGCCAGGTATTCGGGGCGATGCGGATCGGTGACATCAACGATGGAAGTGCCGTTCGGTTCCATCTGCCCGGTGAGCGGGTTGGGCTGGACCCCGGCGTGATGGCCGACATAGGCAATCCAGCGGTTGCCCTGCTTTTCGATGACAGGCTGATAGGCGCTGCGCGCTTGCAGGTCGTTATAGCCGACGAGCTCCATGTTGCTCTTGCGCTCGCTCGATTGCGCGGAAAGCAACTGGGCCAATACGAAACCGAGCAAAACGCCACGTTTCCAAGACATGATTCCCCCTTAGCCGATCGTGGCCAGTGCTTGCCCGGCAGCTACGGTCGCCCCTTCGCGGGCTGTGAGCGAAACCACCTTTCCGGCGCGCGGCGACTTCAGTTCATTTTGCATCTTCATGGCTTCGACAACCAGGATGCCCTGGCCGGCTTCCACTGTATCTCCAGAGGACACCAGCACGCGCACTACTTTGCCGGGCATGGGCGAGGTCAACGTCGCCATACCCGACACCGCGGCGGCGGACTTCGGCGACCACCGGCGCGGATCGCGCACGCTTATCTCGAAGCGCTCGCCGGCAACCGCCACAACCATGCCGGCCGCAGTTCGCTCGACGAACGCGTCATAGCTCCGACCATCCATCAGGATCGAATATACGCCCGGGTACACTGCCCGCACTTCTGCTACGCCTTCGGCAGCGCCGATACGGAAACGGCACGCTTCCGCTTGGACGGCCAGTTCCACTTCCCTCTCTTCGCCATTCCACGTGAGGAGCAGTTTCACCGTAGTAACTCCTGGCGTCCGGCGGTGAGCCATTGACTGATACCGCTAACCCGTGGCTCGTTGCCTTGTGGCGCGCGAGCGTGGTAGTCGAAGGCCGCGGCCAGAGCGGCTACGGTAGCGAGATCGGCCGCGGGCAGGGGAGGACGGCTGCGCGCCAGAAACTCGTCGATGAATCCGGTGTGCAGCCGTCCCGCGCGGAAATCCGGATCGTCCAGAATCTGCCGGAAGAAACCCACGTTGGTGCGAATCCCGCCGACGTCATATTCGCCTAGCGCGCGCCGCATGCGCGAAATGGCCTGGTCCCGGGTGCCGTGCCAAACCGCGAGTTTGGTCAGCAACGGGTCGTATTCGAGCGGCACGGTCCATCCATCATACACATAGCCATCGAGGCGAATGCCCGGACCGGATGGGCGCTCGAGTCGCGTCAGCTTGCCCGGATAGGGCAGAAAGTTGTTGTACGGGTCCTCCGCATAAACCCGGCATTCCAGTGCCCACCCACGCCAGCCGATTGCTTCCTGAGTGAACGGAAGGCGCTCGCCCGCCGCAATTTCCACTTGCAGCTTCACGAGATCGAGGCCGGTGATCAGTTCGGTGACCGGATGCTCGACCTGCAAGCGCGTGTTCATTTCGAGAAAATAAAAGCGCCGGTTTTGGTCCACCAGAAACTCCACGGTGCCGGCGCTAAAATAGCCCACCTGGCGCGCGGCGCGGACGGCCGCTTCGCCCATGGCGTGGCGCATTTCCGGGTGCAAGGCGACCAACGGTGAAGGCGCCTCTTCCACCACCTTCTGATGGCGGCGCTGCAGCGAACATTCTCTTTCGCCGAGGTGGACCAGGTTGCCGTATTGGTCGCCGAGTACCTGGATTTCGATGTGCCGCGGCCGTTCGATCAGCTTTTCGGCGTAGATTTCGGCGTTACCAAACGCCCGGTCGGCCTCGCTTGCGGCGTTGCGGAAGGCGGATTCGAGGTCCTGTTCGCGCTCGACCGCGCGCATGCCTTTGCCGCCGCCGCCGGCGACGGCTTTGAGGAGGATGGGATACCCGTGTTCCGCGCCAAAAGCCTGCGCCTCTTCCAAGGAGAGGGCGTCTTCGGCGCCCGGGACCACCGGCGTCCCCGCCCGGATCGCGTTCTGGCGCGCGGCTGTCTTCGAGCCCATGGCACGGATGGATTCCGCCGATGGGCCAATGAACACGATTCCACTATCCCGGCATGCCGCCGCGAACTCCGCGTTTTCGCTGAGAAAGCCGTAGCCGGGGTGAATGGCATCCGCGCCGTGCTTCTTGGCCGCGTCCAAGATGCGGTCGATCCGCAGATAGCTCTCCGCCGAGGGTGCGGGCCCGATGTGTTCGGCTTCATCAGCCATGCGCACGTGGAGAGAGGCGCGATCGGCATCCGAGAAGACGGCCACTGAGGAAATACCCATTTCGCGCAAGGTGCGGATCACGCGCACGGCGATTTCCCCGCGATTGGCAATTAGAATCTTTCGAAACATGATTCGATCCGCTTCATTATCCTGCGCCCGGTTGGTTGTGTTCGTGTCGTGCGGGGCCGGCGGCTAAGAGTCGCTATCGCGACAGCGTGACCACGGCCTCGGCTTCGGCGGCGAGTTGTTCGCCGACAGGCCCGACGCGCTCGGCGGTTTTGAATTTTACCGAGACGCGATCGAGATCGAGTTGGAGGGCGGCGGCGATGGATTCGCGCATGAGTTGGCGATGGTCCTTGAGTTTGGGGCGCTCCAGAATGACGGTGGAATCTACGTTTACGATGCGGTAGCCTTGGGCGGCCGCCAGATCGCGGGCGTGAGTGAGAAACACGAGGCTGTTGGCGCCTTTCCAGCGGGGGTCGGAATCGGGGAAGTGCATGCCGATATCGCCCAGGGCGGCGGCGCCGAGGAGGGCGTCGGTAATGGCGTGCAGAAGCACGTCGGCATCGGAGTGGCCGGCAAGGCCGAGTTCGGAGGGAACGGTGACGCCACCGAGAATGAGCGGGCGTCCGGGGGCGAGGCGGTGGGTGTCCCAGCCGAGGCCGGTGCGGATTTCGCTCAAGAACGCACTTCTCCGGCGGTTTCTTCCTGGAAAAAAAGGCGGGCGAGGTCCATATCGCTGGGCTTGGTGATTTTGATGTTGCGGTCGGTGCCGAGAACTACGCTGACTTCGATGTCCAGCCGCTCGACGAGGCTGGCTTCATCGGTGCCGGTAAAGCCATCATTGCTGGCGGCCTGGAAGGCGTGCATCAACAAATCGTAGCGGAAGACCTGGGGCGTTTGCGCCATCACGAGGCGCTCGCGAGGGAGAGTGGCACGGATGCGCGCGCGGCCATTAGCGCGGCTGACCTGCTTGACGGTATCGACGGGAACCACACCCACGATGGCCGCGCCGGTATCGGTGGCCTCATCGAGCACTTTGTGAATGGTTTCGAGATCGATGAAGGGGCGGACGGCATCGTGGACAGCCACGAGGTCGGTATCGGGATCGAGGGCGGCGAGAGCATTTTGAACGGACTGCTGGCGGCTGTTGCCGCCTTCGACTACGCGGACTAAAGGGGATTGGGCAGGGCCGGCGGCGAACTCGCGCGCGAGCAACTCACGAACCCACTGGAGATCTTCGGAGCGGACGGCGACGACGATCTGGTTGACGCGGGGAGAGGCGGCAAATTTGCGAACTGTATGCAGCATGATGGGCGAGCCTTCGAGCAGCATGAACTGTTTGCGGCTCGTGCCGGCCCGTTCGGCGGAAGTTCGGCCCATCCGCGTGCCCAGGCCCGCGGCAGGGACGATAACGGCGATTTTCATGTGCCTTACGATTCTACCGTGGTTTTTTCGGGGCCGAGATTGGTAACGGGCTGCGGATCGGTCTTGCGCACCGGGCGTTCATGGCGTTCGGCGCCGGCGGCTACGGCGTGCAGCCGCTCGTCGTACTTGCCGAAGATCATTTTCCCGGCGGTGGTCTGGAGCACGCTGGTGACGGCGATTTCGATGGTTTTCGAGATCATGCGCTTGGCGTTGTCGACCACCACCATGGTTCCGTCGTCGAGATAGGCGACACCCTGGTTGTATTCCTTGCCCTCTTTGAGAATGAAGACGCGCATGGTTTCGCCGGGAAGCACGATGGGCTTCAGCGCATTGGCGAGCTCATTGATATTGAGCACCTCGACGCCGTGAAGCTGGGCGACTTTGTTGAGATTGAAATCGTTGGTGACGATTTTGCAATCGTGGATTTTGGCGAGTTCGATGAGTTTCATGTCGACCTCGCGGACGTTGGGAAAATCCTCTTCGACGATTTCGACGGTGAGGTGGGCCATTTTCTGGATGCGCTGCAGGATGTCGAGGCCGCGGCGGCCGCGATTGCGCTTCATGGAATCGGAGGAATCGGCGACGAGCTGCAGTTCCCGGAGGACGAACTGGGGAATCACGATGATGCCATCGAGGAAGCCGGTTTCGGCGATATCGGCGATGCGACCGTCGATGATGACGCTGGTATCGAGGATTTTCAGGCTGCGCCGGGCTCCGCCCTTCTCGCCGCCAAAAATGCCGCCCAGCGCGGCCAGATTCAGCATGTCGCCTTTTTGCGCGCCGACAACCAGACCGATGTAGGTCATCAACATGAGGACGGCGACTTGCAGGAAGGCATCGGCGGAGGCTTTGCCGAGCACCAGGGAGATGAGGAAGGCGCCGAAAATTCCCAATACGGAGCCGATCGCGGCGCCGATCAAGCGCTTGAGGCTTACCTGTTCCAGGCGAATTTCAAAAAAGATAATGGCCGCGCCAAAGACGACGCCGCCGGCAGCGGCCAGCCAAGGCGAAGCGTGGAATGGATGGAGGGCGTAGGCCGTTCCGGCCAGCACCAAAATGAAAATTGCACGTACGATTGCCAGATCAAACACGAAAGCACCGCCTTGACGATTAGAGAACGAGATCGATTGGTTTATGTCCGCACGGTGACCCGCACAGCGCGATCAGGGCGCTGGAAGAGTATATCATCTGGGATTACCAATTCGTAAAAATCAAAGGCTGGCACACGCACGGTTGGCCCGAAAGAGCCGGAAGTGCGGGAACATTACGGGTTGCGGGGATAACGGTCGTCTGCGAATCTGGGGTTGGGTCACCGGGGGCATCCGCTGCCTGCCGGTCCCGACTCTGAGGAGGCGCGGGCCGCGGTTCTGAAAAGACATGCAATTCGGAATTTTGGTCCTACTGGTGGCGGGAGTCCTCGGGTTATTCTCTACAGCGGCACAGAAGGCGCTGCGGGGCTGGTTCCAGCGCCGGCCCTGGCTCATTTGGGCGGTTCCTCCGTTGCTCACTGCGGTTTTCAGCGCTGCCGCGCTGGTGGCGAACGCCTGGAACGGGCCGTTGACGCTTCTGATTTTCGGATACACGCTGCTACCGGCGGCATGCATGGCGGCACAAGGGCCGGGTTTTGCGAAGCGCCCGGCATGGCTGGATTTCGTGGCGATTCTACTGCTGTGGCTGCCGCTCGAATTCGGAGCAGGCTCAGGGCTGGTGCGGCCGGCGGCGCGGGGCTATCTGCACAGCACTGCGTACGGCGTGGCGATTTTGCTGGGACTGGTACTATTCACAGGCTTCCGCTGGTTTCCGGATTTGAAGTACAACCTGCCGCGCAGCCGGCGGGACCTGTGGCTGCCGCCGGCCGGGTTCGCTTTGGTTGCGCCGGTGCTGATCGGGTTGGGCGTGACGATCGGATTTATTCCCTCGCCGCATTTGCCGGTGAAGACGGCGGAGGCCATGGCAAGCGCGGCCCCCGTGATATTCCTGGGGACGGCGCTGCCGGAAGAGATCCTGTTCCGGTCGCTGATCCAGAATCTGCTGATGTTGCGCTGGGGCGCCGGGCTGCGCGTATTGCTTTTTGCGAGTTTTATTTTTGGATGCGCACATTTGGACAACGGGCCGCAGCCGCTGCCCAACTGGCGCTATATGATTTTGGCGACGATTGCGGGCGTGGCGTACGGGCGGGTGTTTCAGAAGAGCACGAGCGTGGTTTCCTCCTCCGTTTTGCACACTATGGTGGATTGGACGAAGCATTTCTTCTTCTGACCGGCGTCTGGCCTCCTGACCGGGTGCGTGTAGGGAAACAACGAGTTTCGGGGTCTTAGTGACGGGGCGGAGACGATGAAGTGGGTGTCGCGGAGGCGCGCGGTTCTGGAGCCCGCCGGAATTTTCCTGCTGATCATGGATTACATCTGGAGGGTGCGGTACGTGCATCCAGTGTTCGGCCTGGCAATTGTGGGGCTGGTGGTGGCGTCGCACTGGGTGCACCGCGAGCGGGCGGCCGCGCTGGGTTTCCGCTCGCTCAACTTTCGCAAGTGCGTGGAAGATTTCGCGCCGGCGGTGATTCTGCTGGCGCTGCTGCTTTTGGGAACCGGCGAACTGATGGATTCGATCCGGCCGATCGGCTTCGACAGCGCCATGCTGGCCTGGTGCGGCTATCTGCCTTGGGGGCTGTTTCAACAATACGTTTTGAACGGTTATTTTCTGAACCGGCTGGAGCGGGTAGTGCCGCAGCGAGCGGCCATGATGCTTTCCGCGGCGCTGTTTTCGGGCGTGCATCTACCGAACTGGTTTCTGATGATCGTGACTTTGCTATTGGGGTATTGCAGCGTGTGGATTTATAGCAGGTACCGCAATCTGTACTTTCTAGGCGGCGCGCACGCCACGCTGGGCTTCCTGCTATACCTGGTGGTGCCGGATTCGATCAGCCATCACCTGGTGGTGGGGCCGGGGTGGTTTACGCACTGAGGGTGGGGAGTTAAAGGTTGGAAGTTAGAAGACTAATACGGGGTGGTAGATGTTGGGGAGAACGGCTTCGCCTATGGCGATCAGCTCATGGGCCGCCGTTACCGCCTTTACATAGCGGGCGGCGGGCGCGCTGCGAAAGGGCGAGGCGGGGAAATTGCGGCCTTGGCGAATGCGGTGGGCGGCGGCTTCATCGACGTAGATTTCCGGCATTTCGGGGAGCAGGCTGGAGGCGGGAATCAGCGCATCAATGAGCCGTTCTTCGGCGGCAAGCGATTCGATTTGCGGCAGGGTGCGCGCCTGCGCCAGAGTGAATTCGCCGCTGGCGGTGCGGCGCAATTCGTGGAGATGCGCGCCGCAGCCCAGCGCCTGGCCGAGTTCGTGAGCAATGGAGCGCAAATAGGTGCCGCCCGAGCAGTGGGCGCGCAAACGCACGTCGGAGCCGTTCGCTTCGAGCAGCGTGAGCTCATAGACTTCGACGGCCACCGGTTCGAGCACGACCTCCTGTTTCGCGCGGGCCAATTCGTAGGCGCGCTTGCCCTGAATTTTCTTGGCGGAGACCGGCGGGGGTGTTTGCATCAGGCGGCCGCGAAAGCGCTGGAGCAGAGGCTCCAATGCGGCTGCGTCCGGCGCAACCGGTACTTGTTCGCCTACAGGTTCGCCGGCGCGGTCGTAGGTATTCGTGGCCCAGCCGAACCGGACCACACCCTCATAAACCTTGTCCGCGCGGGTGTAGAACCGGGCGAGGCGTGTGGCGCGGCCGAGAACCAGCGGGAGGACGCCAGTGGCGATAGGGTCGAGCGTGCCGAGGTGGCCAACTTTCTTAATGCGGGCGAGGCGGCGGAACTTATCTACAACGTCGTGCGAAGTCCAGCCCTCGGGTTTATCAATTACGATTGCGCCGTCCATGTAAGGGAATTCGAGAGAATGCGGGCAGCGCCCTTATAAAACCAGCGGCGGCCCCGATGTAGTCAATTGTAGCGGAAGGGCGAACAGCTAATTATCGCCAGGTGTCTTTCCGTAATCCGTCCGTAAGCTGAGCGCGAACCACAGCGGGAGGCGATGAATGCGATTTTGGAGGGGAGGCGACCTTTTCACCCGCTGGGTGCGTCTTTATAGCGATGAGCCTGCCGCACAAACCGAAAGCCTTCCCGGCCGCCGGAGAGTTCCTTTTCGAGTGAGAGCCAGAACCGTTGGAGGAAAGCCTTACCAGTTATGCGGGTGTGCCGCGGCTATTGCGCGCGGCGCGATCGCTGGATGTGCCCGGTAGCGTCAACTGTCACCTGCATTTGC
>Ga0070737_10000727_pt1 | contig 61105 bp, 49 predicted proteins | sample Coa_R1_10_FD_66438 | JGI IMG/M metagenome (GOLD analysis project Ga0070737, IMG submission 66438) | Surface soil microbial communities from Centralia Pennsylvania, which are recovering from an underground coalmine fire - Coalmine... | ecosystem: Environmental > Terrestrial > Soil > Unclassified... | reverse complement strand
ACCGCGTTTTCGCGCAGCAGGCGCGCGCAGAAACCGTGCACGGTCGAGACCCAGCCCCGCTCCAGCGAAGCGCGAGTCTCGTCGTTGTCCGCGAAGGCGGCGGCTAGTTTCTCGCGCATGTTCGCGGCGGCCTTTTCCGTGAAGGTAATGGCCAGAATGCGCTGCGGATGCACCCCGCTTTCCACCAGGCGGCGGAAGTATTCCACCAGTACTGTCGTCTTGCCGGACCCGGGCCCGGCCGTAACGCAGGCATCGAGGTGGCTCTGGTTGGTGTCGATGGCCTGGAGTTGATCGGCGGTGAATCTCATGGTTGCCCGGCTGCCTCCGCGAAGCCGGGCGCCCCGGTCACTTCGATACGGCAGATGTCGCGGGAATCGCAATACCCGCAGATCTTGCGATCGGCGGGCATCGGCGCGATGCGGCCCTGCCGGATTTGCGCGGCAATTTCGGCGACGCGCTCCGCCGTTTGGCTCCACTCGGGCGGAATCGGATCGGAACCAAGAAGGCCGCTCTCGCTCCAGCCGACATACTCAACCTTGCCCTTTAGCGCGACGAAAAACATGCCAGCGGGACGGACATGAAAATGCTTCTCAGTGGCGAGCAGGTATAGCGGCCCCTGAAGCTGATTGCCGCTGCGCTTCTTCTTCACCTGCTCGACGGCGCTGTATTTGTAATCGATCACGTAACCGGCATCGTGTTCATCCCGATCGAGGCGGTCGATGCGGCCGGTGATTTCGAGCGAATCGTTCAAGGCGAATTGGAATTTTTCTTCCGGCTGCGAGGTGAAGCCGTTGCGCTGCCATTGCGTATCTGCGGCGAAGCGTTGTAGATCCTGCAGCATGGCGGCGCGCAGGCGTTCGGTATGATAGCCGGCGGGGATGTGTTCCCGCTCGCTCACCTCCGCAAACACCTCGGCGAAGATTTTGGAGATATCTTCGGGTTGTTTGTGCCACCGGTCCAGTACGGCGTGCACGATTTGCCCCTGCAGGCTGTAATCGAGGCGCTCTTCCGGGCGCCGCGGAACGGTCTTAAGCTTTAGCAGCCCGCCCGCGAAGTAGCGGAACGGGCACTGTAGCCAGGATTCGAGATTGCTAACGGAAATTGTCGCGGTCCTCTCGCCCATCTCGGCCAACAGGGCAGATGACTGAATGGCGGCCGCGGGGGCAGCCGCCACGGTGAAGCGCGGGGCTGGGCGGACCACCCGGGATGGTTCCGCGAGCAGCAGGCGGCTTAGGAACAGCGACGGCAGATTGCGCTCGCCGCGCGCCGTGAATTCGGGATAAGAGAGCGTGGCCAGCATGGTGGCGCGCGAGACGGCGGATTCAAATAGCGCGCGCTCTTCCTCGTCGAAATCGGCCGCGGTGCGGACGCGAATACCCGATTGCTGCAGACTGTGCCGCGCAGCGTCGGAAAAAAATAGGTCCTGCCGGGGCGCTTGCGGGAATTGGCCTTCCACGAGGCCACAGACAAACACCACCGGCAGCGTCCATTGGCGGGCTTCGTAGGCGCTGAGCACGTGCACCACGTCGCGGCGGCCATCGGGCACCCGGAGCTGTTTCAGGCGCAGGATGGATTTCACCGCGCGCCAGAAATCCTCCAGACGCAACAGCCGGCCAGGTTCTAGCGCCATGGCCGCTTCGGAAAGCGTTTGATCGAAAAGCTTCAGGGCCTCGGCGTGACCGCGCCAAAGCAGAGCCGCTTCGGGCGCGGCGCCGTCCTCAATGCGCGGCAAGCGATAGAAGTCGCGAAGCCCGCTCAAGCGGGCGGCCCAATCGGGGGGAGTGAGTTTCAAACCACGGAATTCGTCCAGCGTGGACAAACGCTCGAGGAAGCGATGGAGCGCGCTTTCCGAAAACGAGCTTTCCGGGTCCGGCAAGAGGGCCTTTAGAGCCGCCAGGCCGGCGTTGGGAATCTGCTCGCGGACATGGAAATCCAGGCGGTCGAGCGCGGGCGAATCGGCAAAACGCGGGGCGAGCCGTAGAACTCCCAGCGTTGCCCGATGATCCCAGCCGCCCAGCATGGCATCCACCGCGCCGGTCAAAAAGCGAACGGCCGGATGCTGCGCGGCCGGTGTTTCGAAATAAAAGCGGGCCGGAATGCCAAAACGTTCGAGCGCGGCGCGGAGCAGGGGCACATAGGTTTCCGCAGCGCGCACGATGATGCCGATTTCCCGGAAAGGCCGGCCGGCGGCGTTCTGCTTCCGGATGCGGTGCGCGATCTCTTCCACTTCGCGTTCAAGGCGCGGAGCCTTCACCAAAACCATGGCTGCGGAACCCCGCCTTTTTTCGAATCGCTCTTCCGAAAAGCCGCACGCGAGCAGGTGCGCGCGCAGGCTGCGAGTGGCAGGCGAATCGGGCAGGGTTAGCGTGAGTTCCGCCTGCCTGCCCAGGGCCCGAATAACCGCCAGTTCCGGATCGGGGAGCGCGTGGAAACCATCCAGCCAGATGGTACGGATGCCGGCAATTCCACCGCTGTGAATCCGCGCCGCGGCGCATTCCAAACGCTTCGCACGAAGCAACAGACCGCGCCGGTCGAGGGCGCGATCTACTTCCTGGTAGACGGCGAGGAACGCCGCGGCCAGAGGCGCTTCGGGAAGGCAGGCAGCCAGGCGGCCGCTGTCGCAGCCGGCGGCGGAAAACTCGAGAATCGCGTGAGCCAGGCGCGCGCAGAAACCGTGCATCCGCGCCACCCGGCGAAACTCCGGCCGGTCGACGCGCGCGATCGCCTCTTCCACCAGCAGATAGACGATCTCGTCGGAAGCCGGTGCGAAGTCGCTGACCTGCGTCTCCACGAACGCGTTCAGCGTTTCAATCAGACCGCGGCGGAAAACGAAGCCTTCCCGCGCGATCTGATTTCCCAGGTGCTGCGCCATGGTGGCAGTAGGGACCAGCAAGCGCACGGCGGGATCGTTCGCCCGTAGTGCCTCTCGGAATCGATCAAGGACCCAGGCGGTCTTTCCCGAACCGGCCGGGCCGGTGATGAGGCGCATCCGCTTCAGTTTATCTCAGGCGAATGAAAAGCGAAATAATTACTTTTTCCCCTTGGCTTCCTTGTACGCGTCGCGAATGGCCTGTGCCTGACGCGCGTGCGATTCCAGGTGATCGGCGGCGCCTGCGACCAGTTGGTGCAGGCTGAGCGGACCGCGCTCGGTGTGGTTACCAGTGCGCGCGAACGCCGCCTCGGGTAATTCCTTCAGAAGCTCATGATTCTCGGCGCGCAGGCGGCGGAGGGTATCGAGGGAAGACTTGGGCTTGCGCCGCGCGTAATCCAGATTGGCCGCCCAGGCATTTTGATCGAAGGCCACCAGTGTCGGGTTGTCTTCCGCGATTACCTGGCGAAAGCGATGCGCGAAGACCAGTTCGGTATCGGCAAGATGCGCCGTGATCTGGCGGATGCTCCACTTCCCCGGAGCGGCGATGAAATCTTCTTCGTCGCCGAATACTCCGGTGAGGACCACGGCCAGCAGCTCGGGGCCGCGGCGGAATCGTTCGAGAAGAGCGGGCAGGTCGGGCATGAGTTCGGGGAATCGACTCCGATTATAACCCGCGCGGCGCGGGTTTCTGAAAGCCGGCGAGTGAAAGCCTACAATAGAGCCTATATGGGATGGAAGTCTCTGCCATTCACGGCGGCCGTGGCGCTCTGCCTGCTGCCGGCCAGTTCCCTCAGGGCCCAAAAGTATAGCGATCGCCCCCTGCACCTGGATTTCCGGGGGACGCGCGGGGCCGTTGCGGGCGGAACGGAATTCGCCACCGATGCCGGCATGCGGATGTATTACGTGGGCGGCAACGCGGTGGATGCGGGTGTAGCCGCCATGTTTGCCGCCGCCGTGACCGAGTTTTCCCACTTCGGTTGGGGCGGCGAGGCTCCCATCCTGATTCGCACACGCGAAGGCAAGGTGTTTGCGATCGCGGGCGTCGGCACAATGCCGAAAGCCGCCAGCGCCGATTTCTTCCGCCACCACAAGCTCGGCGCGGATGAAATCGAAGAGCCGCCCGAGCCCAATGGCTTGAAGAACTGGGTGCCGGTGGCGGGCATTCTGCCCGCGCTCGTGCCGGGCATGGTAGACGCGGGGCTGGTGGCGCTGCGCGACTTCGGCACGCGCTCTTTCGCCGACGCCATTGAACCGGCCATCGAACTGGCCGATGGGTTCCCCATCGACGAGTTGCGCGTTTCCAGCATTCAGCACAGTGTCCGGTTTCTGAACAAGTGGCCGGCCTCGCGAAAAGTGTTTTTGCCCAATGGCAGGCCGCCGTTTGTGGGCGAAATTTTCCGGCAGCCGGAACTGGCGCACACGCTCCGCTCGATGGTGGAGGCGGAAAAGAAAGCGCTGGCTTCTGGCGCGGGCCGGGAAAAAGCCATCGACGCGGTCCGCGATTATTTTTACCGCGGCGAGATCGCGCATAAGATCGCCGATTTTTCGAAAGAAAACGGCGGCTTCTTGCGGTACGAAGATATGGCCGCGTTTCATCTATCGCCCGAAGCCGCGGTTTCCACTACGTTTCAGGGCTACACCGTTTACAAGCCGGGCTTCTGGAGCCAGGGGCCGACTATGATCGAGGCGCTCAACATTCTGGACGGCTTCGATTTGCCATCCATGCGGCTGAATTCGGCGGAATACATTCATACGCTCGTGGAGGCGCTGAAACTGGCCTACGCGGACCGCGATACCTACTATGGCGACCCGAAATTCGTGCACATTCCAGAAGAGCGGCTGCTTTCGAAGGAATACGGCGCGGAGCGCCGCAAGCTCATCACCGGCCAGGCTTCGCAGGAATTCCGCCCGGGCGAGATCGGACCGCACCCGCCGCAGCATCCTTCGCATGCGGAGCTCGCCCATTACAAAATCGACGACGCGCTGGCGGAGAAAGACACCACCTGCGTCGATGCCGTCGATAAGAATGGGATTGCTTTTTCGGCGACGCCTTCGGGCGCGTGGATGCCATCGTATATCGCGGGCGACACGGGCATTGCGCTCACGCAGCGGGCGCAGAGTTTTCTGCTGATCCCGGGGCATCCCAATGAACTGGCGGGCGGCAAGCGTCCGCGCGTAACGCTCAGCCCCACGCTGGCAACGCGGCCGGACGGCACGGTGATCGCGCTTTCGACGCCCGGCGGCGACAACCAGGAGCAGGCGCTGATTCAGGTCTTGCTCAACGCGATCGATTTCGGGCTGAACGCGGAGTACGCAGTCGAAATGCCGCGCTTCCAGACGCGCCACCTGGTATCCAGTTTCGACAACCACGCCATGAGCCCAGGCGACCTGCTGCTGGATGAACGCACGCCGGCGGCGGTGGTGGCCGATCTGCAGAAGCGGAACCACCACATCGAAATGCGCCCGCCCTATGACAGCGGAGCCGCCCCGTCCATCATCCGTCTGAATCCCAGCGGGATGATTGAAGCGGGTTCGGATCCGTTTTACTATCGGGCCGCGAGGGCGTGGTAGACTTTCCCCCAACAACGCTGCCGCTTTTCGATCAACCGGACCAAGCGCCGCGCTTCGACCGGCAAGCATTGGCCGCGCGCCTTGCGAAACTCGCGGCGCATGGCATCTATATCGGCGCCAGTTCCTGGAAGTACGAAGGCTGGCTGGGGCAAGTCTATTCGCCCGAACGTTACCTGGCGCGCGGCCGGTTTTCGAAGCAACGATTCGAGGCGGAGTGTCTGCGCGAGTATGCGGAAACCTTTCCGGTGGTGTGCGGCGATTTCGCTTTCTACCAGTTTCCGAACGAAGAATTCTGGCGGAAGCTGTTTCTGGCGGCGCCTGCCGGATTTCGGTTCGCCTTCAAGGTGCCGGAACAGATCACGTGTAAAGTGTTTCCGTCGCATGCGCGCTACGGACCGCACGCGGGCAAATCCAACCCGGATTTTTTAAACAGCGAAATGCTGGAAGAGATGTTTCTGCGGCCGCTCGATCCGTACGCTGAAAAAACGGCGCTGCTGATTTTCGAATTCGGCGCGTTTTCGCGGAGCAGCTTCGAAGGTTTGGGAGCTTTTCTCGAATGGCTGGACCCGTTCCTGGCATCGCTGCCGGCGCGGTTTCGATATGCCGTGGAGGTCCGCAATCCGGAATTCCTGCAGCCCGCCTATTTCGATTGTTTGCGCGCCCGCAAGGTGGCGCACGTGTATAACGCGTGGTCGCGCATGCCGGAATTGCAATACCAGATGCAGATACCCGGCTCCGAAACCGCGCCGTTTCTGGTGTGCCGGGCGCTGCTGCGCTATGGCAGGCGTTACGAAGATGCGGTAAAACGATTTTCACCCTACCGCGAGACGCAGGACCCGAACCCGGAAGCGCGCCACTCCATGCGCGTGCTGATCGGCCGCGCCCGGGAGGACCGTAAGATGCTCTTCTTATTCGTGAATAATCGTCTGGAAGGCAATGCGCCCCTGACGATTCTCTCGGTTACGGAATGAAAGGGAGTGAGCCGCGCGTGCGGTACGCTGGTCCTATATATATGCGGATGATGATTGGATTGGCCGCGCTGGCGGCTTGTGCCTGCGGGCCGGTTTCTCAGGCCGGCGGCATTCCGGAATACGGGTACGAAGTGGTCCATGCATATCCGCACGATCCGCTCGCTTTCACGCAGGGCCTCTTCTATCTGAACGGGTTTCTCTATGAAAGCACCGGCTTGAACGGGGAGTCTTCAATCCGCAAAGTACGCCTGGAAACCGGCGAGGTCCTCCAGCGCCACGACGTCCCCGAGCAGTACTTCGGCGAAGGCATCGTCAACTGGAAGGACCGCGTGATCGAGATCACCTGGAAGACGCAAGTAGGCTTCATCTATGATTTGGCGTCTTTCGGTCTCAAGGGCCAGTTTTCTTACCCGGGAGAAGGCTGGGGACTGACCCAGGACGGCAAGCGGATCATCATGAGCGACGGCACGGCGGATCTGCGCTTCTGGGACCCGGAGACGCTCCGCGAAACCCGGCGGGTGCGGGTAACGGCGGATGGCGCTCCCGTCGATCAGTTGAACGAACTGGAATGGGTGAAGGGCGAAGTCTATGCCAATGTGTGGCAGACTGACCGGATTGCGCGTATCGATCCGGCATCGGGCAAAGTGGTCGGGTGGATCGATCTGACCGGCATTCTGAGTCCCGCCGATCGGGAGCGGCAGGTGGACGTGCTGAACGGAATTGCCTACGATGCGGCGGCGAATCGCCTTTTTGTGACCGGAAAATTGTGGCCGAAGCTGTTTGAGATCAAGCTGGTGAAGAAGCAGTAAGCATTACGCCACATCCGGAATCAGGAATTTCGCCGGGCAGCCCGCGGCTCGCGTTACGGCTTCGGCCGCGAGATACCCGCCGCGAACAGCTCCCTCCATAGTGGCGGGCCAGCCGGTGCGGGTCCAGTCGCCGGCTAGAAAAAGGTTCGATATCCCGGTTTGTGCTTCCGGCCGAAGATCCTCCGTACCGGGCGCCGCCGAAAATGTGGCCCGCTGCTCCTTCACTACGTGTCCGTTCAGCAGGCGAGCCTCGCTCGCCTTTGGGAAGAAGCAAGCCAGGTCGGATAACGCCAGTTGGATGATCTCGGCTTTCGATCGCTCGGTAAGATCGCGCGAGGCGCTTACCACAAGTTGCAAATAGCGGCCGCCATTCTTGTTGAACATCCATTGCATGGTGCGGTCGAGCAGCGTGGCGTGAGGCAGGGTGGTGATTTCGCGGTCGAACCAGAGGTGCACGCCGGTGATCGGGGAATGCTCCAGCCGGGGCGCCGGCAAGCCGGCGGCCTCCAGCTTCTCAAACGGCAGCGCGCAGATATAGTAATCCGCCGTCCGCGTCTCTCCGTCCATCGTGAAACCTTCCGGGCCGATCCGCGCCACCGGCGCGCGCAGATGTAGCCGCACCGACCCCAGTTGCCGCCAGGCTTCGGCGGCATAGAGTTGGCCCAGAGGCACGGAAGGCACGCCCATCTCGTAGGCATCGGAGCGCGCCAGAAAGCCCAGCCAGAAGACCTGAAAACCGTGCCGCGCCGCCATGCGGCCGAGGTCTTCGTTCACCGCGCTTACCAGCACCTGGCGCCAGAAACGATTGATGGCTCGCTCGGTCTGGCCTTTTCCCTTCAGCCACTCCAGCATCGTGATGCGATCGAGATCGGCTCGCCGCGTGCGCTCGCGTTGCAAGGCGAGAAAGGCGCGCGCGATGGCAAGCTTATCGAATTTGTCGAGAAACGGCATGCCGAGAAACGAATCCGTGAAATGAAACGGCGCGGGAAACGGCCCGCGGCGCAGAATCGAGACGCGCCCGCCAGGCTCGATGAAATAAAATTCGCGGTGGAAACGGATATGGCCCCGCACGCCCAGGCGATCGTAAAAATTCAACAGGTTGACGCAGCACCGCAGGAGAATGTGCTGGCAGTTGTCGATGGACTCGCCGTGTCCGGGAACCACATATGAAGTGGCGCGGCCGCCCAGAAACGGGCGCGCTTCGTAGAGGTCGACTTCGAAACCTGCGCCGCCCAATGCGGCGGCCGCGGCAAGTCCGGCCAGGCCTCCGCCGGCAATCAGAACTTTCGGCACTTTCTCAAGGTAGCAGGGACTACGCCCGCAGCAGATTTTCGGCGAACGGCCATTCGCAGTCGATCCACTGCCGCTCCAGCCGAAAGCAGGCCGCGCGCGCGATTGCCGCGATCTGTTCCGGGCGGAACTTGTGACTGGCTTCCGTCCAGATGGTTTCGCCGGGCAGAAATTCGACGGCGATCCCGGCCTTATGAATGGTTACGGTCTGGCGGCGGCACGACCGCAGATGCATTTCGATGCGCTGTGCGCCTTCGTCGTAGCGCGCTTCGTGCTCGAACTGGCTCAGATCGAAATCGGCATCCAGTTCGCGGTTGATGCGGCTCAGAAGATTCCGGTTGAACGCGGCCGTCACGCCCGCGGGATCGTCGTAGGCGACGAGCATCTGCCCGGCCGGTTTCACCAGGTCGGTGCCCAGCAGCAGGGCGTCGCCTGGCAGTAGCTGCGCGCGGACATCCCCCAGGAATGCCATGGCGGCCTCTAACTCGAAGTTTCCGATCGTGCTCCCCAGAAATAGCAGCAGCAAAGTTTCACCGGGCGAGCGCTGTTCCGCAACCTGCTCCAGGCCGTCGAGGTAATTCTCTTCCAGCGGAACAATGGTCGCGAGCGGTTCGAGTTCACGCGCGCAACGCTGCAATGCCGCGGCGGAAACGTCAATTGGATAATAGACAACGTCTTGCTGCCGCGCGCCGAGTTGCTTCAGGATGGGCCTGGTCTTGGCGCCGCTGCCGCTGCCCAGTTCCACCAGCACCACCCGCCCGGGCACCCCTGCCACGATCTCCTGCGCGTGCCGCGCCAGCAGCCGCGCATCCGCGCGGGTCAAGCCGTATTCGGGAAGACGCGTAATCGCTTCGAATAAAGCCGATCCTACGTCGTCATAGAGATACCGGCACGAAATCGTTTTCTGGCCGGCGCGCGTGAGCCCCGCTCTCACTTCCTGCGCAAACTGATTTTCCAACGCCTGCGCGTACATTAAGGACGCACCAGCCGAAAAGTGGCGTAGATGTACGGATAAGCCGGGCGGAACCAGTTGCGGAAAGAAGGCCGCAACAGGCGCGCGGCGGTGCGTGGGGACCCGCCTTTCAAAACATAATGGGCGCCATCGAAAAACGGCTCGGAGTAATTGAGGTAGTAAGGCTTCGGCTCAAAGCCGGCGAACGGGGCGAAGAGGCTGCTGGTCCATTCCCAGCCGTTGCCGGTCATCTGGACGGGCGCGTTTACCGGCGCTGCATCGGCCGTAACCGGAATGGGGTCCCAGTAAGCGAAATCGGTATTGCGGGAGGGCGGCGCGCCAAGGGCCGCGCGATGAAATTGAGCCTCGGAGGGAAGAGCGGCGCCGCGCCAGCGGGCGTACTCTTCCGCCTGGCACTTCGTCACGTAAACCGGACAATCTAACGGCAACGGGATTTCTTCGAACATGCCGCGATACATCCATCTACCCTCGCGTTCGATCCAGAAGAACGGCGGCGCCCCGCCCCCGCGCACAAACTCCAGGTACTCGCCATTGGTAACCTTGTAGCGCGAGATGGCAAACTCCGGCACTTCCACGGACACCGGCTGAAACTCGTTATCCCAGCCGAAAGCTTCACCCTGCTGCATACCCATGTGCGCGGTGCCTGCGGGAATTTCGATCCAGTCCTGGCGTGGCGCGGCGTGCTCGGCTGGCGGCGGCGCGGGTTGCGCCAGCTTCGAACCGTAGGGCAACTGGTGAAGGATGTAGGCAAGCGTTTCGGCATGCATCAAGCGGTGCTCGATAGCGGCATGTAGCATTTCCCCGGGCGCGTGCGCGACAGTCTCGTCAATGACTTCGCGCGTGTGCCGGTTGTAGCGCCGGGTCTCCTCAACCGAAGGCCAATCCGATCGAGTATCGGAAGGCAAGCTGCCTTCTGGCGGATCGATGCCGAAGGCGAACAACCGGTCGAATTCCGGATGGAACGAAGCGATATCCAGAGCCCGGCGCGCCAGCAGGTTCCAATCGAACGCTTCCAGGTGGCCCAGATAAAAGATAATGCGATGGCGTTCCGGAATAGGCCGTTCGTAAAGTGCATCGGGCCGCACGAGCTCGAATAACTCGTCTGTCTGGCGGCGCGCCAAAGCGAGTTCGCGCTGAAGTGTGGGGGCAAGCGCTTTCTGCATGATTTCACCAAGTCTATCGAACAAAATTGGCCCAAAAACCTGGGCAATCGGTTCTCCATCGTACGCAAGCCCCCCGCTCCGCCTGTCGCGGCGCATGCCGGGAAAACGAGCGGTTCGGGGAGAATGGAATTGTGAACGAACTCCGCTGGCACCCACTCCTGCGGGAGTGGGTAGTCATTGCCGATCTCCGTCAGGACCGCCCGCAGATGCCCGCCCAGTGGTGCCCATTCTGCCCCGGCTCCGGCAGAGTGCCCGATCACTACGAAGTCTACTTATATCCGAACGATTTCGCGGCATTCCGCTTAGATAACCCTCCCTTTGATGCCGCTGCCGCCGCGAACGATTCAGCACTGTTTGCAACCACCGGCGCGCGGGGCGCCACCGACGTCGTACTCTATCATCCGAACCATAACCTGACTCCCGCGCAGATGTCGGCCGCGCATTGGCTCAAGGTGGTTCGGCTTTGGACCTCCAGATACCGCGAAATGACCGCCAACCCGGATATTCGCTACACCTACATCTTCGAAAACACAGGCGCGGCGATTGGCGTGACCATGCCGCATCCACACGGGCAGATCTACTCGTTTCCCTATGTGCCGCCGCTGATGGAGCGGGAACTATGTTCCGCCCGCGAATACCACGCCCGCCACAAACGCTGCATCTATTGCGAACTGCTGCGGCGGGAACTGGAGCAAGACGTGCGCATCGTGAGTTGCAACGATCATTTCGTGGCTTTCGCGCCTTTTGCCGGCCGCTTCCCCGCGGAGTTGCAAATCTGCCCGCGGCGCCATTTGGGCGGCTTGGCCGATCTCACGGCGGAAGAAGCCGCCGCGCTCGCGGGCACAATCAAGCTGGTGCGCATGAAGTACGACAATCTCTTCGGCTTCCCCATGCCGCTCATGATGATTCTGCGCCATCCGCCTGCTAAGGGAGAGCACCCCTACTTTCATTTCCACATTGACTTCTACCCGATCCAGCGCAGCGCCACTAAATTGAAATTCCTGGCGGGCGTGGAGAGCGGCTCGGGTACGTTTTTGAACGACACGGTGCCGGAACAAACCGCGCGCCATCTCCGGGAAACCGAACCTCGCTGACTTACAATAGCGAGGTAGGCGCTACCGGATGATCAAAACGCGTAGCCTGACCCCCAGGGCCGAACTGCTTCGCCAACTCGGCTTTGTCAGCTCGACAGCGCTGGTCATCTCCAACATGGTGGGGACGGGCATCTTCGCCACCACCGGCTTCATGGCGGGCGATTTGGGAAGTCCCGCCCTGATTCTGCTGTGCTGGGGCGTGGGCGCGCTGTTCGCTATCGCGGGCGCGCTGAGCTATTCGGAACTGGGAATCAACTTCCCCAGTTCGGGCGGAGAGTACGTTTACCTGACGCACGCCTACGGCCCCGAGTGGGGCTTCATGACCGGTTGGGTTTCGTTTTTCGCCGGCTTTTCGGCGCCCATTGCCACGGCCGCTCTGGCATTTTCCGATTACCTCGGCTATTTCAATCCGGGTTTGCAGCAGGCCAATGCGTCTTTAATAATCGGATCCGGCCGGCTGGCGCTGCGGCTCGGCAACGGGCAGTTGCTCGCCGCCGGATTGATTGCCGCCTTCACGATTCTGAATTGCTTCGGAGTCGCGCGCGTGGCGAAGGTGCAGAACGCGCTCACAGCCACCAAGCTTCTGGTCATTATGGGATTCGTGCTGGCTGGATTTGCGGCGGGCGCGGGCAGTTGGTCCAATTTTTCCGCGCACGCGGTGCGCAGTTCCACCGTGAGCCTGCCGGCGCAATTTGTAGTCAGCCTGCTCTACGTGATGGTGGGATACAGCGGCTGGAATGCCGCCACCTATGTCGCCGAGGAGATTCGCCGGCCGGAACGAACCCTGCCAGCCGCCCTCGCCGCCGGCACCGCAATCGTGGCGGCCCTGTACGTGGCACTGAATCTGCTCTTCATTTATGCCACGCCGCTCGAGCGCATGATCCAAACTCTGCCCACAGGCGAACGCCGGCCGGTCATTGCCGTTGGCTCGCTCGCCGCATCGAACCTGTTCGGGCCGGGCGTCGCGGGCCTGTTTTCGGCCCTGATGGCGCTTTCGATTGTGGCCACCGTCAGCGCCGAGGTGACCATTGGTCCCCGCGTCTATTACGCCATGGCCAAGAACCGCGCGTTTTTCGGCGCGGCCGCATCGGTGCACCCGCGCTGGCATACACCGGTGGTCGCGATTCTTAGCCAGGGCCTCTGCGCCATGGTGCTCACCATGACGCCGTTTCTCGAACTGCTGGTGTACATCGGCATGAGCCTTACGCTGTTCACCGTTCTATCGGTGGGCTCTCTGTTTGTGTTTCGCCGGAAGCGGCCCGGCTGGCAGCGGCTCAAAGCCGTCGATTTCGCCTGGCCCCTGATTCCCGCCGCCTACATCGTCGTTGGCCTCGTCATGATGGGCTATGGCGTTTTTCTCCATCCCGTGGCTTCCCTGACCGCGTTCGGAACGGTAGCCGCGGGTGCGCTGGTCTACCATTACGGAATCAAGGAGAAGGCGCCGGCATAGCGTCTACCGCGCAACCGGCGAATTGTTCCTCCAAGGCTCCGGCGTCATCGAGCGTGTCCAGCAATAGGCCGGTAAAGCCCGTTTGCGGACCCTTCCACCCCCCAAGGCGCAATATGAGCGCCGCTATCCAGCACACTGTAGATTGCGGTGCCCTTTTCACCGAATCCTTTGGTACGTGCATTGCTCCGCCACCAGCGGGACTAACGTTATGCCCCGAACCGTTCCCAACTCTCCGCCGCCAATCAAACCATGGCCGGGATCGATTCCGCCCGCGCAGTGGGAGATTTACCGCTGCGTCATCGACGCGGCCATGGCGAGAAAAATCCCATTCGCGCTCGGAGGCGCGTTCGCGCTGGCAGCGCACACCGGCATCTGGCGGGATACAAAGGACCTCGACTTGTACGTGTTGCCCCGCTACCGCGACAGCATGATCGAGGTCGTGCGCGGCGCCGGTCTGGCCGATTACTATGACAAGCTTCCCTACGACCGGTGGTGGATTTACCGGGGAACGGCGGATGGCACAATCGTGGATGTGATTTGGGCCATGGCGAACCACCGCGCGCAAATCGATGAGTTGTGGATGTCCGGGCCCTCTGTCGAAATCCATGGCCGGATATTGCCGGTTTTGCCTCCGGAAGCCCTGATCTGGGATAAGCTCTACATCTTGCAGCGCGACCGGTGCGACTGGCCCGACGTCCTGAACCTGATCTTCTATGCCGGCAGCCAGGTGGACTGGGAACTGCTCACCGAACGCATGGGGGATCATCTGCCGCTGCTTGCGGCGGCGCTCGTGGTGTTTCGCTGGATCGCCCCCGGATGCGCGGAAACCTTGCCGCCGTGGCTTTGGGCGAAGCTGCAACTGCAGCCGCCCTCCGCCGGCCTTCCGGCAAGCTTGCGAGAGCGCGCCAGTCTTCTGGACACGCGGCCGTGGTTTGGGCCGGAACGCCCGGGCCTTGCCCGCGCAAGTCAGGAGCCAGGCGAATGCTAATCGGAGCCATGAACCATCCAGGCAACGATGTTTTGCAGGAAATCGAGTGGATGGCCGCGATGGAGCTCGATTTCCTGGACCTGACCTTGGAACCTCCCGCGGCAGCTTCCTGGCGCATCGACCCGCACGCCATTCGCGCGGCTCTCGAACGGCACGGCATGCGTGTCGTGGGCCACACCGCTTTTTATCTGCCGATGGGGAGCGCCTTCGAAGATATCCGGCGCGCGTCGGTGTGCGAGCTGCGGCGTTGCCTGGAATTATTCAGCGCGGTGGGGGCCCGCTGGATGAATCTCCACCCCGATCGCCACGCCCCGATGCATGGCCGCCCGTTCTTCATCGAGCAGAATATCAGGTCCTTTCGCGAACTCCTGCCGGATGCCCGCCGCCTCGGCGTGGGTCTCATGATTGAGAATCTGCCCGGAGACTACAACAACGCGGCGCAATTGGGAGAGTTGTTTGACGAACTGCCGGAATTGGGCCTGCACCTCGATATCGGCCACGCCAACCTGGAAGTGCCGTTCAACACGGCGGAGGAGATTCTGCGCGCCTACGGCGACCGGTTGCGCCATGTTCACCTGCACGATAACCGGGGCGGCCACGCCGATTTGCACCTGCCGCTGGGGGCCGGCTCGGTCGACGTCCGCCGGGCGGTTCGCGCCCTGCGCGGCGCCGGATACGACGGAACCATCACGCTCGAGGTTTTCACCTCCGACCGCCACTACCTGGCTTACAGCCGCGACGTTCTGCGGCGGATTTGGGACGAAGAAGAGGCCGCCACCCGCTAACACTGGCTGCCGGAAATCTGCCGGCGCGCCGCCTCCGAAGCCAGTTCGTCGCAGCGATTGTTATCTTCGTGCGACGCGTGGCCCTTCGTCCAGCACCATGTCGTGTTGTGCCGGCCGGCCTGTTCATCCAGTTCCTTCCAAAGGTCCTGGTTAATCACGGGCTTCTTGGTGGAGGTCATCCAGCCGTTCCGTTTCCATCCTTTGATCCAACTGGTGATGCCGTTTTTCAGATATTCGGAATCGGTGACTACCTCCACTTCGCACTGCTCGGTGATGGCGCGCAGGCCTTCAATCGCCGCTTTCAGCTCCATGCGGTTGTTCGTCGTATACGCCTCGCTGCCCCACATCTCTTTCTTGTGCTCGTTGTACCGGAGAATGCAGGCCCAACCGCCGCGCCCCGGATTGCCCAGACAGGCGCCATCGGTGATCAGTTTTACTTTTTTCACAGGGCCGGCCTCAGGAGGAAACAACCAGATCGAGTTCCGCTTCGGAGTGGAAGAATTCATCGACCAGTCGCAGAATGGCCTCCGCTCCCTGCGCATGGTAAATGGAGGCGCGGAGCTTCGAGCCGTGGCGCACCCCGTGGGTGAAGTACGTGGCGAACTGCTTCATTTTCCCAACGGTGTCCCGCTCATCCCGCTCCAGCAGCATGGAATAGTAGTCCCTCATCATCGAATATCGGTCGTTCTGGTCCGGTTCTTTATAGCTGCCGGTAGCGACGTACTCCTGAATCTGGCGGAATATCCAGGGATTCGAAGAGGCCGCCCGGCCGATCATCACGGCATCGCAGCCGGTTTCCCGCACCATGCGCACCGCATCCTCCGGCGTTACGATATCGCCGTTGCCGATCACCGGAATGCGCACAGCCGCTTTCACCTCGGCAATGCGCGACCAATCGGCCTTTCCACTGTAGCCCTGCTCGCGTGTCCGGGGATGCAGCGCGATCGCCTGAAGGCCGCAGTCTTCCGCCAGCCTCGCCATGCGGATCGTGACCAATTCGGAATCGTTCCATCCGGCCCGGTATTTGAGGGTGAACGGAATGGAAATGGCGCGCCGCACTTCCCGAAGCAGGCGTTCCACCAGGGGCAGATCGCGCAGCAGGCCGCTGCCGCCGTTGCATTTCACCACTTTGTTTACCGGGCATCCAAAGTTGATATCCAGAATGTCAAAGCCCAGGTCCTGGCACACTCTGGCCGCATCGGCCATCACCTGCGGGTCGGCGCCGAAAAGCTGGGCCGAGATGGGATGCTCTTCCGGCTCAAAAGCCAGGTATTTGGTCAAGGTGGCCGTGGGTTTGCGGGCGCGCAGGGAAGCGCTCACTCCGTGAGAACTGGTGAATTCGGTCATGATCAGCCCGCATCCGCCCAGGTTGCGAATGAAGCGGCGGAAGACCGTATCCGTAACGCCGGCCATGGGAGCCAGCACGGTAGCCGGAGAAATACTTACAGGGCCGACGGCCAGTTTTGTGGGGAAAGCGATCACGGCTGCTAACAATTGATTTTAACCGGGTTTGCCGTAGAAACGGAAAGCCGCCCGGAATCGTCTGTGAGGCTTGGGAGGCAAGTAGCGTGAAGCCTGTGCAAATTGCGCTTCTGGTGATTGCGGGCGCCGCCGGGGGCGCCGTGATTATGAAGGTAGCGGAGCGGCCGCAGGCGCCCGCGGTTTCGAACGCTCCGGCTGTTGCCCGAAATACGGCGCCAGTTCCGGTGCCGGCGTTACCGGCGCAAGCGCCGCCCGCCGGCCCGCAAACACTCTCTCCCAGTGGGCCGCCAGACCAGACGGAACCTCTAGAAAAACCGAAGCCATTTCCGGAGCGGCGGGCCAGTTCCCGTCCCAAACCAGTGCATCAGGAAGCGCCCCCGCCGCATTCGGATGCGCCAACGCCCCAGCCGGTGCTGACGGCGCAGAACACGCCGCCCCCCGCGCCATCGGCAGCCCCCGAACCGGCGCCCGCGCCCGCTCCGGCGCCGGAGCCGCTTCCGCCGGCGCCCGCCCAACCGCAACCCGTGGCCGCTCCGGAACCGCCGCCTCCACCCCCGCCGCGTCAGGTCACGCTGAACGCCGGTTTCCTCATTCCGGTGCGCCTGATCGATGGCCTCTCTTCGGAGCGGAATAATGCCGGCGATACCTTTACGGCCAGCCTCGATAATCCCCTGGTGGTCAATGGACTGGTCCTCGCCGAACGCGGCGCGCGGGCGGAGGGGCGGGTGGTGGCCGCCGATAAAGGCGGAAAGGTGAAAGGCGTGGCGTACCTGTCGATCGAACTGACGCGCGTTCACCTCTCCGATGGCCAGACCATTTCGCTGGTTACGGACAGCTTCGAGAAACACGCCGAAAGCACGCGCCAGACCGACGCCGCCAAGGTCGGCGGCGGAGCGGCCATTGGCGCCATCATCGGAGCGATTGCCGGCGGCGGCAAAGGCGCTGCTATCGGCGCCGGCGCGGGCGGCGGCCTGGGTGCCGGCGACGTCCTCCTCACCCGCGGCAAGCAGGCCATTTTGCCCTCGGAAACGCGCATCACCTTCCGCGTCAGCCAGCCGCTGACCATCACCGAAAAGCGCTCCTGACCCCAAAGCGTTCCTCAGCCAAACCCATCGCCTCCGCTTGCCGAACCGGAAGGTGTTGCGGGATAATGGGATATTAATCCCCTCAGGAAACCCAACGTATGACCCGCGACCTGCAACAGATTAAGCAAGGGCTTGCTCAGATCCGCGCCGCTCTGGAACTTTTGGAAGGCTTTATCGCCGATTACGAAGCCCGCTCGGTGAACACGTTGCCGGTAGAAGATGTGGGTTTTTGCCGGGCCACCGATGACGAGATCATCGGCGGCGCGGGCTTGGGTGAGTTAACCTCTCTCACGCAGACGATCCGCGAGGCAGCCCAGGAAATCGGCCCCGTCAAAACCGCTTAATCGCTCCGAAACCGGCGAAGTTCACCGGTGCCAGTGCGGTTTCGCCCTTTGTTTTCAATAAGGCGAGGTTCATCCACCGGCGAAGTCCCACCGCCGGGACGCCTAGCGCACGACGATCGGGTATGGGCTGCTGGGCGCGCCATCGACCCAAACCACCACCGGCACACTGGCGCCACCGAAAGACTGGCTTACCACAAACGACACCGTCACCGTGCCGAACTGCGAACCGGGCAATACCGACAGAACCGTTGCCGGAAGCCCGGAAACGGTGACCCGCACACGGAGCGGATTGTTCACGACCGTGGGATCGATGTTGGACAGGACTGCTGTCAGAACCTGTCCGGCCATCGCCGCGGTAGCCGCGCTCAACTGGCCCGAGCTGTTTCCAATCGATTGAATTGACGGAGGCGCATTGTCAATCTCGATCCCTACTGGCGGGGAGAGGGCAGAGCCGTTATTTACGGTAAGCTGCACCGGCGTCAAGCCGGTGGAAAAGTTTGCCGGAATCGAAAAGTTGACCTGAGTAGGAGAGGAGTACAACACAGGCGCCGGAAAGCCGTTCAGAAACACCTGTGCAGTGCTCGCTCCAGTAGATAAGCGCAGCCCGTAAATGCTGGCCGTGGCGCCCGGATATAGGGCCGCTTGGTTGGGATTCGCGTTTACAATGGGCAAACCCACAAACGGCAGCGACGAATTGGCCGGCGTGGTTTCAAAACCGCCGGGCTGCGAGGCCACCTGAAAGCCCGAAATCACGCTGATTTCCGAAGGACCGATCGCCGCGTTGGGTGAAGCCACCAGGTTGGCGACAAGGTGGGTCGGGTCGGTCACCCAAACGCGGCGGACGGAAACATCCGAACTTCCCAGACCCACGGTAACCTCCCCAGGCACGAAATGCATGTTCGCGGCGGTGATCGTCACCATGGAAGAAAGGCCGGATGATAGCGTGGCCAGATTTACCGCAATCTGCGGCGTGCCGGTTACCGGATAGGTGTAGGTCGGCGGATTCTGCGCCTGATAAAACGTGGAGTTCTGGCCGTCGGAGTTGTAGACGATGACACTGGCGTTCTGGCCGCTATAGCCGGGCGGCGGCGTCACCGTAATCGTCCCCTGCGCGCCCGGTCCGCTATAATTCTGCGGGAAGCTGGCTGGTTCGCCATCGAAATACACCACGCTCGAAATATCGAAATTGCTCCCCGCCACGGTAACGGAGCCATCCCCGTTAGGCGTTACCGAAGCGACGGTTGGCGGAGGCTGGCTGACCAGGTTCACGCCATCCGGCAGCACGTAGAGATCGCCGTTTGCCAGCGTAAAAACCAGGTGGCGCGGCCCGGTTCCCGCCGCCGGCAAGCCGTTGAAATAGATCGCCAGAGCGGCCGCGGGATCGGTAGTATTCGCCGGCAGGGCCTGGCCGGTATTCGTATCGTATAGTTGAAAGCAAGGCAGGGTGGCGTTCTGCGGCGCGCACTGCGTAGCGGTCCCAAAGCCGCCCAGAATCGTGACGGACTGCGGCACTACGGTCATCAGTCCAGGAGCGGCTTCGGCTTCAATCGTGAACGTGGCGGCAGTGTTGTTCACGTACGCCGGAGTCACGCTCTGGCCTCCGCTCCAACTATAGGTGACCATGTCGTACATTGAAACGGCGCTTTCGGGATTCACGGAAAAATTCTCTCCCGTAAGCGCCGTGCCGGGCGCGATCGAAAAACTGGCCGGTTGGCCGGGGTTGTTCGGGTCCGGGTAAAAGGCCGTGAAGAAGGGACCGGAAGCCGCGAGCGCATTGCCGTTCTGATCGACCGGCAAGCTTAAACCGGCATTGTTGGGCAGAATCGCGTCCGGCGGAAGCGGGTGCACGTAGAGCAGATAATCATTCGCGGGCAGTCCGCTGATGGTGTACGTTCCATCCGGATTGGTGAGCGTGCTAACCGCTGGACCGGTGGGCGGAATCGCCACTACCGATGCCAAGGCCACGGGCTGCCCGTTCGCCGTGACCCGGCCGGAAATAGACCCGAACGCGGACGTCCAATTCGAGGGGCCATACAAAACCGAAAGCGATGCCCGGTCATCGGCATCGATAGGGCGCTCGCGCGACGTGTCGCGAATTACGTCCTGCGACATGGCAGCCGAAGTCCAGGTGTGCTGCAAGCCCAGCGCATGTCCCATCTCGTGCACCGCGGTGGTGAAGAAGCTCTGCAGATAACTCGGGCCGGGCGCCTGGCCGGTATCATTGGTCAGTTCGATAATGGAGCGGGCAATCGGAAAGAACGGTCCGTTTGCGCCGTTCACGGGCGCTTCGTTCACCGGCACGTTCGTCCCGCCCAAGCCCAGCAGGCCCGGCGGCAATTCCGCGAATACCACGTCCCCGCCGGGAGTGTTTTGCGTCTGATCCTTCGATTCCAGGCCTCCGAACGCCACCCGCAGAGCGGAACTGCTCACGGAATTCCAGGCCAGAGCCGCCTGCTTCACCTGGCTCAGCACGGAAGAAAAGTCGTCATTGGTTGCGTAAGTCTGCGGGCCGGTATCCACCACAAAGAAAGTCACGGTGCTCGCCGGCAGCGCGTTCAAGTCGAACCGCTCGTAGACCGGCACGCCCAGATTGCCATTCAAATAGTGAACGTAGTGATAATACGCCTGGCCGGGAACGCCACACACCAATCCTGCCAGCAAAACCGCGAGGAGCCCCCGGCGCCGTCCCATGGCTCAGTTTCCAGCCCCGTTCAAATTCTTTACGATGAGCGAGCGCAAATTGCTCAGATTCATGGTGAGCGTCTGATCTTTGACCTGACGCCCGGTGGTGGGGTCGAGCACGACTTCCGAGCTCGCCGCGCGTTTCGCTATCGGATTCGCGGCGGGTCCCCCGGAAAGGGCGAACAGGCCCTGGGTCAAACCGATAATATGGGTCAGCCCGCTAGACCCGGTCCATAGGAAGAACACGTAGTCGTCGCCGGCGCGGAACGAAGGCGTGCCGGCGAAGCTCTGCCGTATGTTGTTAAATGTGCCCCCGGGGACCACAATATCCACACTGGCCTGGGCGGGACCTTTGAACCGCTCCGTGACATGAACGGTGTAGTGGGTATAAATGAGGGCGCCCTGCTGCGCTACGTGCGAGCCGGTGACGGTGCCCCGCACAATGGCCGTGGACTTCTGGATCATGTCGTTGAGAGAGAGCCGCTCCAGAGTGGCGCTCTGGAGCGGCGACATGCCGAAGGTCAGCACTAACGCATAAAAGAAGCGGCGCACATACCTTTTTGAGGCATTCCGCGCACCAAAAGAACCGGCAAGAAAATCAACCACTTAGATCACTCGCGCGGAGCCAGGCCGGGTTCCGGTGACACGGCCCTGTGTCGCGGCGGTTCCGGTAGCGGCGCGCCCTCCTCGAGGCGCGGCGCGGGCCGCCAGAAGACCGCCGCCAGCAGAATCGTCAACATCTGCACGGCCGCAATCAGCATAACGCAGGCCGTCCAGCCGCCCCGGCTCCAAAACTGGCCGGGGACCGCCGCGCCGAAACTACCTCCGACGTAATAGAACAAGACATACAAACCCACCGCCGCCGCTCGCGCTTCATGGGCGACGGTTCCGATATAGCTGGTGGAAGCCGATTGCGCCACGAAGGTCCCGCTGCAGCAGAGGGCCAAGCCCAGCAAAATCGCCGGGACCGAATGCAACAACGTCAGCAGAATGCCCGCCACTCCGCCCGCGAAGGCCACGGTGATTGTCAGGCGATGGCCCACGGTATCGATAAAGCAGCCGGAAATCGGGGCTGCCGCCGCGCCCGCCAGGTAAACCACGAACAGAAAACCCAGGGCTGCCGGGTTCCACCCGAACGGCGGCGCCGCTAAGTAGAAGTTCACATAGGTGAAGGTGCCCAGCATGGAAAACAGTACGCAAAACCCGACGGCATAGGTGGCCAACAGGCGCCCGTTTTGCATGTGCCGGGCCATGGCTACCAGGGATGCGCGCGCACCCGGCGGCCGCGCGAAGCGCTTTTCGGAGGGGAGCCATGCCGCGACCACCGCCGCCGACACGAAAGATATGATCCCGAGTGTGCCAAACGACCACCGCCAGACCAGTCGCGAAGCGATGACTCCGGCCAGAATCCGTCCGCTGAATCCACCCAGCACGGTGCCGGAAACGTAAGCGCCCATCGCCCGGCCCACGCCCTGTTCCCACTCTTCGTTGATATAAGCGGAAACCACTACCGCGATTCCGGGCGTGAACACTCCCTGCAGGAATCGCCAGAAGACCAGTTGAGGGAGGCTATGGGCAGTTCCCGCCAGGCCCGCGGGCACAGCCAGCAGCAATGCCGCGGGCACAATGACGCGCTTGCGGCCCAGGCGGTCGGCCAGCAAACCGGCCAGCGGCGCGGCCACGGCTACTGCCACAGTGGAGGCGGTAATGACCAGGCTGATACCGGCCGCCGTCGAGCCGAACTGGCGCGCCAGCAGCGGCAGCAGCGGCTGCGGCGCATACAAATTCAAAAAGGCGCAGAACCCGGCCAGCATCACCGGACCCACCGGCGGATTGGAGCGGGCTCCCTTCAGCACGCCGCTGCTTTTCCGCATACCTCAGCACGAACGCATACTTCCTTAACCCATGCTTCCACCCGCTCGGCCAGGCACGCCACACCGAACTGTTCGGCCCGCTGGCGCGCATCGGCGCGGCGCAAGGAACCGATTTGTTTCACCGCCTGTGCCATCGCGCCGATATCGCCGGCGGGCGTCAGAAATCCGCTCCGGCCATGCTCCACAATTTCGGCCGGGCCGCCGCGCTCATACGCGATCACCGGGGTGCCGCAAGCCAGCGCTTCAATCACGTTCAAGCCGAAAGCCTCCACCCACTTCGGGGTCACGAGCATGGCCGCGGACCTGCCCACAACTTCCCGCAAATCGGCGTGGCGCAAAAACCCGTGATACACGAGGGCTTCCGCCGCAACCGCGCGGCGGATCTCGCGCCAATACGTTTCGTCCTGAATCTTTCCGCAAATGTGCAGCGGCAAACCCGCGGCCTGCGCCACGCGGATGGCATCCTCCAGCCCCTTTTCGGGCGAAATGCGCGCCGCCCAGCACAGCATCGGTTCCGCGCTCGCCCGGAAATGGAACTGATCCGTATCCACGGCGCCCGGAATCATGCGCACGCGTTTCAGATCGACAAATCCGAAGCTCGCGGCCTGGGTGCGCGAAACGAAAGCGAACCGCGCGGGCCGGCGGAGATATTGGCCGCGCATGGCGCAATCGACGGTGTCGATACAGGAAGGCAAAGTAACCAGGTGCAGCACCGGCACTGGTAGAAATGGAGTCAGATAGTACGAGAGCCAGTCATAGCTCAACGACACGATCGCATCGAACCGGGGCGCCAGTTGCCGCGCCAGATCCCACATCCGTTCCAGCACTCCCGTGGGTTGCGCCGCCACTGAGATATCGCGCGCGAGCACAACGGCGCTGGGCGGAGGATCTCCCCCGGCCACGTGCAGCGGCACTCCCTCCGGCATCCGGCTGCCTTCGGGAGCGATCACGGCCGTTTCATGCCCCCGCATCCGCAAAGCGGGAGCGAGCTGCAGAAGCGTGGTTTCCACGCCGCCGCCATCGCCCGAACCAATCGGCGCGACGGGCGTTGAAAAAAACAGAAGACGCATGAATCAGGCCGGTGCCCCAATCATAACAACCCGCAACATTTCCTCCGCGCCCTCCGCGGGCTTTGGCCTTGATTTGTTTTTCTCCGCGTCTCCGCGGGGAATCAGATTTCAAACGAGATTTTCGAGATTATCTTGTCCGATTCGGAACTCATTTCTTCCGAGGATGGGGAATTGTGTGGCTCGGCTACTGGTGGCTCATCTGTGTCGCAGTAGTGGCATTGGGACTATTTCTATGTTGTCTGGACGATCTCTTCATCTCGCTGGTATTTCTATTTCGCAGGCGTCCGTTCGCCTGGCCGGCGGATGCCGATCTGGCCCACGCGCCGCAACGGCGGATCGCCATTTTCGTTCCCTGCTGGCACGAGCACGAAGTCATCGCGCGGATGCTGCGGCACAATCTCGCCGCCATCCTGTACGGCAATTACGATATCTTCGTCGGCGTCTATGCCAACGATCCCCAAACGGCCGCGGCCGTACAGAGCGTGATTCGCGACGATGCGCGCGTGCACCTCGCCGTTTGCCCGCATGACGGCCCCACCTCCAAAGGCGATTGCCTGAACTGGACTTATAAAGCCATGGTGGAATACGAGCGCCGCCACGGCATCGATTTCGAAATTCTGATCACGCACGATGCCGAGGACCTGGTCCACCCCGAGTCCTTGCGGCTGATCAACTGGTATTCGCGGGATTACCAGATGGTGCAAGTTCCCGTTTTGCCCCTCGCCACCGGCTTGCGGGAATGGACGCACGGCGTCTACTGCGACGAATTCGCCGAGTACCAGTTCAAAGATATTCCGGTGCGGCAAAGCCTTGGAGGTTTCCTGCCATCGAACGGCGTGGGGGCCGGGTTCGAACGGAGCGCGCTCGAGGGCCTGCGGCGGGCGCATCACGGCCGGATCTTCGATCCCCATTGTCTTACGGAGGATTACGACACCGGCTTTCGCCTGTTTGCGGCCGGCTTTCGCCAGATTTTTCTCCCCGTCCGCCTGCGCGCCGCCGGCCCGGTGGCCACGCGCGAGTACTTCCCCCGCCGCTGCCGCGCGGCCGTGCGGCAACGCAGCCGGTGGGTGGCCGGCATCGCTTTACAAGGTTGGGAACGCCACGGCTGGCGCGTATCGGCCGCCCAATGCTACTGGTTCTGGCGAGACCGCAAAGGTTTAGCCGCCAATTTGATTGCGCCCTTTGCCAACGCAGTCTTCCTCTCCGGAATCGGCAGCGCATTGCTGGGCCACGGCTGGTGGTGGATTGGGTGGGCGCATTCCCTTCCCCGCTGGATTTCCGATTTCTGTTTCCTAGTCCTGGGAATTTCCATTCTGCAAACCGCAATTCGGGTCCATCTTTGCGCGCGAGTTTACGGGATTAGCTTCGCCGCCGCGGTCCCCTTGCGGATGTTTTGGGCCAACCTGATTAACTTCGCCGCCACCCTGGAGGCGCTCCAGCAGTTCGCGCGGGCGAGGCTGGAGCGGCGCGCGCTGGTGTGGCGCAAAACCGATCACGACTATCCTGCTATGGGGCTGCCCGTTGGGAATGGCTCGGGCGCGCCGGGCGGTGGCATCCACTTCCCGGGCCGCCCCCGCCTTGGAGAAATCCTCATCGGCCAACACTCGCTTTCGCCCGGCGAACTCGAAGAGGCCCTCCACCGAAAGGGTAAAGGCCAGCGCATCGGCGAATATCTCGTCGCGGGGGGGAAAATCACCATGGCCGATCTTCATCGCGCGCTCGCATCGCAAGCCGCTTTTGCGCCCGCCACCGGCGATTAATCGCGCGTGAATCGGAAGATGTTTCCTATCATGCCGGTCATAGAAATTTTGGATTGGACGCACTCACTCGCCGCTCTTACACTGAAATGGAAACGCTATCCGGTAAGCCTCGCAAATCGCGGGGGCTTCAATGGAGGAAACCTTGTTGGCGGCCGAGGCGAAAAGTCAAGTCGAAATCCTGCATCAGATCAGCAATATCGTCAGTTCCAATCTGACGTTGGAGAAAATGTTGCAGGAACTGGTCGGGCTGGCTTTCGAAGTCACTTCGTGCGATGCCTGCCTGGTGTACTTGGTGGATCATACGACGAATGAAATCGTCTTGCGCGCCTCGCAGTTGCCGCATGCGGCGGAAATCGGGAATATCCGCATGAAAATGGGCGAAGGCATTACGGGTTGGGTAGCGCAACACAAGTCGGTTGTGGCGCTCTCCAGTAATGCCGTCGCCGACGCACGTTTCAAAGCGTTCCAGACTCTCCCGGAAGATACGTACGAAGCGTTTCTCTCGGTGCCGTTGATCGCCTCGGGAGACTTGATCGGCGTCATCAACATTCATCACCGCCCGAAACACGTTCACACCCCCGATGAAATTGCGCTCGTAAGCTTCATCGGCGAACAGATGGGCGGCGCCATCGCCAAGTCCAAACTGATGGAGCGTTCCGAGAACGCGGCGCGGCGCATGGAAGCTCTGGCCGGGCTCGCCCGCACCATCACTGAAGCGGATTACCTCGACCGCATCCTGCAGGCCATTTCGGCGATGGTGGCGGAGACCTTCGAGTCGCCCGTTTGCTCCATTATGCTGGTGGACGAGGACCGCCGCGAGCTGGTAATTTCGGCCGCCCAGTGCTCGTCGCCGGATTACCTGCATAAGATGCCGCTCAAAATCGAGGATTCCCTGATCGGGCGCGTGGTGCGCGAAGGCCGTCCCGTGATGGTTGCCAATGTTCTCGAAGAGAAGCAGTATCGTTATCCGGAACTGGCGCGCAAGACCGGTATCGCTTCGCTTCTTTCGGTGCCATTGGTGACGCGCGAGAAAGTGATTGGAACGATCAATATATATACGCGGGAAGTGCGGCAATTCAGCGAAGAAGAAATCGGTTTCGTGAAGGTAGTGGCCGGGCAGGCGGCGATTGCCATCGAAAACGCCCGGCTGATGTCGGAAACCCTGGAAATGAAGCGGGCGCTCGAAGCACGCAAGCTGATCGAGCGCGCCAAAGGCATCCTCCAGCAGAAATACGGTCTCACGGAAGAGGAAGCTTACCTGCGCCTGCGCAACGAGAGCCGCCGCCTGCGCCGGCCCATGCGCGACCTGGCGGAAGCCGTCATCCTGGCCGACGATCTGGAAAAAAAGAAGGGCGCGGAAGCGTAGGGTACAGCGCTTAGGCTCCAGCCCAATGAAGCTGGTTCGCTGGCTAGCTGCTGGCAAACCAGCCTATGCCCAGTACCCAGCGAACAGGCTTCCCTGCGCCGCTGTCGAGGAGCGTCTCAACGTCCTCCTCGGGTAGAGTGCGGAACCACTCCTCCAGCCCTTGTCCGGCAAGGCTGGCGCTTTCGGGATGAGGATTCTGCAAGGACCGCTGAAGCTCCTCTCTGCGTCGACGATTGCTCTCCTGCCGCACAGCCTCCGATCATACCAGCATCGGCGCGAATGCTTGCGCTGTCAACTGAAAGGATGCGGCGGGTCGTTTTGCCGACGCTTCTCCTCGTGCCAATCACAGCTGGTTCGCTTGCAGCGGATCTGCTGACCCAACCCCCGGCTGTGGCCCAGAAGGTAGTCCCCGCGTATACGGCACTAGCGAGGCGGCTCGGAATCGAAGGCGTGGTTCTGCTCTACTCCGAAATCGGCGTCGATGGCCGCGCACACCGCGTACGCGTGATCAGAGGCTTGGGCTATGGGGTGGATCAGCAAGCGATCGCTGCCGTGCGGCAATGGGAGCTTTCCCCCGGGATCAAAGGCGGCCGGCCGGTTACGGTGCCCGCAACGATAGAGGTGGATTTTCACCTCGCCACTACACCCCCGCCTTTTCCCCCACCGCCAGCATAGTTTCAAAATGCGGCGGATCCGGTTCACGGTGCACAATCGCCGTCTCCAGATTGCGGAAACCGGCGGCGCGGAGGTACTGTTCCAGCTCCAGTTCGCTGAAACCCAGCCACACGTCCGCGTAGAGTTCGCGGGCCTCCTCGAAGTGGTGGCGGTTCAGGTCTAAAATGGCGATTCGCCCGCCGGGCTTTAAAATGCGCCAGGCCTCGGCCACGGCCCGCTCCGGATGCCGCGCGTGGTGCAGCGCCTGGCTGAGAAAAGCGAGGTCTACGGTGCCGCTCGGAATCGGCACGTCCTCCAGATCGCCCAGCCGGTATTCCAGATTGCGGATGCCGTGCCGCCGGGCCAGTCCGGAGCCGAATTCGACCATTTTTTCCGAGTTATCGATGGCGATGACCTTCTTCGCCCGCTGCGCCATCAACTGCGACATGGTGCCTTCGCCCGCCCCCAAATCGGCCACCACCAGCGGCGGCAACAGTTTCAAAAGGGCCTCCGCAATGCCCTTCCACGAACGGCCGGGCACGTACTCGCGCCCGAACCGGCCGGCGAGCTCGTCGAAATAGCGGCGCATTTTGTCGTCCCGCTTGCGCAGCACCAGGCGCAGCGCCTCCTGGTCCTGCGCGGCTTCCGGCACCTCGCGCGCCGCCTCGCGTAACAATTCCATGACCTGGGGCGCGACCTTCAGGCGGTAAAATGCGTTCTTGCCGGTGCGGCGATCGTCCACCATGCCGCACTGCTTGAGTTGCGATAGGTTGGTCGAAATCTGGCTCTGGCCCTTGCCTAAAATCTCCTGAAGTTCGTTTACGGATAGTTCTTCCCGTTCGAGAAGTAACAATAGGCGCAGGCGGTTCGGGTCCGAAGCCAGGCGGAGCGATTTCAGCATTGACGCCATGCTTCGTTTATAATAATATCATCCTATCAAGATTCATAGATACGACTTCAGCACAAACCACGAGGAGACGCATGGGCACTGCAACGCTAAATCAGGTCGCCACCGACTACAAAGTAGCCGACCTCGCGCTGGCCGATTGGGGCCGCAAAGAGATTTCGATAGCCGAACATGAGATGCCGGGCCTGATGGCCATCCGGCGCAAGTATGCCAAAGAGCAGCCGCTGGCGGGGGTCCGGATTACCGGGTCGCTGCACATGACGATTCAGACCGCGGTGCTCATCGAGACGCTGGCCGATCTGGGCGCTTCGGTGCGCTGGGCGAGCTGCAATATCTTCTCAACCCAGGACCATGCCGCCGCCGCCATCGCCGCGGCCGGCATCCCGGTGTTCGCCTGGAAGGGCGAATCGCTCGAAGAATACTGGTGGTGCACCTACCAGGCGATCAGCCATCCGGATGGCAAAGGGCCGCAGCTCATCGTGGACGATGGCGGCGATGCCACCCTGCTGATCCACAAAGGTTACGAGCTCGAAAACGGCAGCAATTGGGTGAACACCGCATCCGGCAGCCACGAAGAGACCGTCATCAAAAACCTGCTGAAGCACATTCACAATCAGCATCCGCGGCGCTGGCACGAAATCGTGAAGGATTGGCGCGGCGTCTCCGAAGAGACCACCACCGGCGTGCATCGCCTCTATAAAATGCAGGAATCCGGCACGCTGCTGGTCCCGGCCATCAACGTGAACGATTCGGTGACCAAATCCAAGTTCGACAATCTTTACGGCTGCCGCGAATCGCTGGCCGATGGCATCAAGCGCGCGACCGATGTGATGGTGGCCGGCAAAGTTTGCGTAGTCTGCGGCTATGGCGACGTGGGCAAAGGCTCGGCGCACTCGCTGCGCGGCATGGGCGCGCGCGTAGTGGTCACGGAAATCGATCCCATCAACGCTCTGCAGGCCGCCATGGAAGGCTTCGAAGTGACCACGGTCGAGGACACCCTGGGGCGCGGCGATATCTACGTCACCTGCACCGGCAACGTCGATATCATCACTCTGGAACATATGCAGCGCATGAAGGACCAGGCGATCGTCTGCAATATCGGCCACTTCGATAACGAAATCCAGATGGACCGCCTCAACGCCTCCGGCGCGAAGAAGACCAACATCAAGCCGCAGGTGGATATGTACACCTTCGGCGATGGACACAGCATCTTCATCCTGGCCGAAGGCCGCCTGGTGAATCTTGGTTGCGCCACGGGCCACCCCAGCTTCGTGATGAGCAATAGCTTCTCCAACCAGACGCTGGCGCAAATCGATCTCTGGAAAAACCGCGACACCTACAAGGTAGGCGTGTACACGCTGCCCAAGCGGCTGGATGAGGAAGTGGCGCGCTTGCACCTGGAGAAGATCGGGGTTAAGCTCACCACGTTGACAAAAAAGCAGGCCGATTATCTCGGCGTGCCCGTGGAAGGCCCGTACAAGGCGGACCATTACAGATACTGATCCGGGCCGCGGCCATTCGGGAGCGGTTCGGAAGCTCTTAAAACAGAAACGTTAGGAACCCCGCAGGAGGACAAACTTGGCAGAAACGCAGAGATTTCTTTTTACCTCGGAATCGGTTACCGAAGGGCATCCGGATAAAATCGCCGATCAGATTTCCGACGCCGTGCTTGACGCCGTTTTGGCGGAGGACCCCACGGGCCGCGTGGCCTGCGAAACACTGGTCACCACCGGCACCTGCATCGTAGCCGGCGAGATCACCACCACCGCGCATCTGGATATTCCGCGCATCGCCCGCGGCACCATCGAATACGTGGGCTACAACGACGCCAGCTACGGCTTCGATAGCCACACCTGCGGCGTGCACAACCTGATCCAGACGCAATCGCCCGATATCGCCATGGGCGTGGACACCGGCGGCGCCGGCGACCAGGGCCTGATGTTCGGCTACGCCTGCGATGAGACGCCCGAACTGATGCCGCTTCCCATCGAAATGGCGCACAAGCTGGTCGAGCGCCTCTCCCAAGCCCGCCGCCAGGGCATTCTCAATTTTCTCCGCCCCGATGGCAAAAGCCAGGTTTCGGTGGAGTACGTCGACAACAAGCCGAAGCGTATCGAAGCCGTGGTGATTTCCACGCAGCACGCTCCCGAAGTCAGCACCGAGGAATTGCGGCGTCAAGTGAAGAAGCAGATCATCGACCCCATCGTTCCTTCCAACATGGTCGATTCCCAGACCAAGTACCACATCAACCCCACCGGGCGTTTCGTCGTAGGCGGCCCGCACGGCGATACCGGCCTGACCGGCCGCAAGATCATTGTGGACACCTATGGCGGTATGGGCCGGCACGGCGGCGGCGCTTTCTCCGGAAAGGATCCGACGAAGGTGGATCGCTCGGCCTGCTACATGGCCCGCTACATCGCCAAGAACCTGGTCGCGGCGAAGCTGGCCTCCCGCTGCGAAGTGCAACTGGCCTACGCCATCGGCGTCGCCGATCCCGTTTCGGTGACCGTGAACACCTTCGGCACCGGCGTCATCCCGGACAGCCGCTTTACCGAACTGGTCCGCGAGAACTTCAAGCTGACCCCGCGCGGGATCATCGAGACCCTGAATCTGCGCCGCCCCATTTACCGCAAAACCGCGGCCTTCGGCCACTTCGGCCGCAACGAGGATTCGTTCACCTGGGAAGCCACCGATAAGGCCCAGACGCTGAAAGATTCCGCCGCCGTGGCCAGCGCCGCCGGCCGCTAGAACTCCCCATCTCCTCTAGAGGGGCCGCCCCGGCCCCCACATCCTGCCTCAATGGGCCCTAGTGCGCCGCCACCGCGGGCGCGCCCCGGCCGGGTTTGCGCATAATCAGCACGAAAGGCGCCAGGCCAATCACCACCAGGGCCAGAACCGAAATAACGTCCATATAGGCCAGCGTGGTGGCCTGCCCGGTGATCAATCCGGCCACCCGGGCATAGGCCTGCCTGCCCGGGTACATGGCGTTCTTGCTCGAGAGCAACTGGCCCATCGAATTGGTCATCCGGTCGAACACGGGGTTGCCGGGGACCGCGTGCGCGACCAGGTAGTTCTGGTGCCGCGCCATTTGCCGCGTCATCTGCGAACTGATCACGGCAATCCCGATGCTGCCGCCGATATTGCGCACGAAACTGTTCATGGACGCAATCTGGCCGGATTTTTCGCGCGGCACCCCGACGTATGCCAGCGTATTCGAAGGCAGAAAAATGAACGGCAGCCCCACCGCCTGGTACGTGCGCAGCATGGCCGCGGTGCCGAAATCCATTTGCAGCGTGATGTGGGTGGTGATGTAGTAGAGCGCCGCGCCGGTGGTGAGGAACCCGATGGCCATCGTGGCGCGCGGGTCCAGGCGGTCCACCAGTTGTCCGGCGATCGGCATCATTAAAAACATGGCGATGCCGCCGCCCGCCATGGCCTCTCCCGATTTCACCGCCGGATAGCCGAGCATCAGTTCGAGGAATTGTGGGATCAGCACGGTGGTTCCGAACAGCACGGTGCCGAGGATGAACGTGAAGAACATCGCCGTGGCGAAGTTGCGGTTCTGGAACATGCGGATATCCACGATGGGGTCCGGATGGTGCCACTCCCACACGATCCAGGCGAACAGCCCGTACAAGGCCACGGCCAGTAAAACCACAATCCAGGTGGAGCCGAACCAATCGGCTTCCTGGCCCTTATCGAGCACAATCTGCAAGGCGCCCACGGCCAGCATGATTAACCCGATGCCGATATAGTCGATGTGCTGCCGGGCCGTCTCCCGGAGCTTTTTCAGATAGGGCGGATCTTCCACCATGCGATTCGAAAGCAGCAGGGAAATAATGCCGACCGGCACATTGATGTAGAAAATCCAGCGCCAGGTAAAGTTATCGGTAATCCAGCCGCCTAAGGTTGGCCCTAAGGCCGGGGCAACGACCACGGCCATTCCATATACGGAAAACGCGGCGCCGCGCTTATCGGGCGGAAAGGTATCGGCCAGGATCGCTTGCTCGCTCGGTTGCAGACCGCCGCCGCCCATGCCCTGCAGCACGCGGAAGAGCACCAGCACGCCGAGGCTCGGCGCCATGCCGCACAGGAAGCTGCTGCAGGTGAACAGCGCCACGCACGTCATGTAGAAGCGCTTGCGCCCGATGAGGCGGGCGAGCCACGCGCTCATGGGAAGAATGATGGCGTTCGAAACCAGGTAGCTGGTGAGCACCCACGTGGACTCTTCCTGGCTGACGGAAAGGTTGCTGGCGATGTGCGGCAAAGCGACGTTGGCGATGGAGGTATCGAGCACCTCCATGAACGTCGCTAAGGTCACGGTGAGGGCGACTGCCCAGGGGTTGTGCTTGGGGGTCCAGAGACTTTGCTGCTGCGCGGCCGCCGGCATCTTAAATCCTTCGGTTCTACTTCAAGAAAACTTTTGGCTCGACCGACATGCCCGGCCGCAGCTTTTCCAGGCCGGCCTGGTTCTTATCGAAGCGGATGCGCACCGGCAACCGCTGCACCACTTTGACGTAATTGCCGGTGGCGTTTTCCGGCGGCAGCAGGCTCATGATGGGGCCGGTCGCGCCGGGCATGCTATCCACGTAGCCGTTGAATTTCTGATCGAAGGCGTCTACGGAAATGGAAACGCGCTGGCCGGGGTGGATGCGCCGCAGTTGCGTCTCTTTGAAATCGGCGGTGACCCAGAGGTTGTCGATCTGCGAAATGAGGAAAAGCTGCTGGCCGGGCTGCACGCGGTTTCCCACTTCCACCGTGCGCTTGGCCACCACGCCCGAAACCGGAGAGTAGATTTTGGTATAGCTCAAGTTGAGCAGAGCCTGCTCGACCTGGGTTTTGGCGACATTGGCGTCGGCGGCTTTCGCCGCTACATTGGCCTGGCTCGCTTCGCGCTGGTGGGGCGCATTGGCGGCGGCTTCGGAAAGGCGGCTGCGCGAGAGTTCCAACTGGGCTTTGCGCTGGTCTACGATCTTCTGGGCGGCCTCGGCGGAGGCGCGCGCCGTTTCCACGGCGGCGGCGGTGGCGTTGGCGGAGGTCACGGACTGGTCGTAGATCTGTTTGGCGATCTCGTCTTTGTTCGCCAGTTCCTGGTAGCGGGCCCTATCCTGCTGGGCCTTCAAATTGTTGGCTTCCGCTTCGTGAAGCCGGCCCTGCGCGGCCACATAGTCGCGCTCGGCCGCGGCGACGGCGGCTTCGGCGTTGGCGACATCGGCGCGGGCGGCTTCGATGTTGGCCTGGCTGCTGACGGTCACGATCGGCACGTTAGGATTCTGCGCCCGGATTTCGGCCTGCTTCTGCGCCAGTTCGGCCCGCGCCTGGTCGAGCGCCACTTGGTAGTCGCGGGGATCGATCTCCGCCACCAGATCGCCGGCCTTGACCAACTGGTTTTCCTCCACGTGCACGGCGGCGATCGTGCCGGGAATGCGCGCGCTGATGCCGTTCAGGTGGGCATCCACCTGCGCGTCGTCGGTGGATTCGTAGGTCTGCGCATAGCGCCAATAGGAGTAGCCGCCCACGGCCAGAACTGCCCCGATCAGTAAGACCACAAGCATCGCCCGGGCCCGCCCGCGTGCGCGAGCAGGCGGAGCCGGCAGGCCGGTCTTGGGAGCGCGTTCGCTCTTTTCCACGGTTTCTTTTCGTTCGAGTTCAGGGTCGTCCAGTTCTTTTGCGGGCATGCTATCTCCCCAGAAACTGCTGCATATTCTGATCGGCCTGCCCCAGCGCGCGGGCCAAGCTGGCTTTGGCCAGGTTATGCGCGTACAGGCTGGCGATATAATCCTGCTCGGCGGCGGCCACTTGTTCCTGCGCCTGCACCACCTCGACCGTATCGGCGACACCGGCGGCGAAGCGATCGCGCGACTGCGCCAGCGTGTCCTGCGCGAGCTGGCGATTGCTTTGGGAAACCGTTACCTGCTCTTCGGCGGTGGTGAGGTCGAGAAAGGCCTGGCGCACTTCGGCGTCGATCTGGCCGCGCAGGTCGGCCAGTTCGGCGCGCCGCTGGGCGAGCGCGGCGTCGGCCGCTTCCACGTCGGCGCTGATGCGGCCGCCATCGAAAATATTGAAGCGCACGCTGCCGGTAACCGTGAAGGCGCCATGGGAATTCTGCAAAGCGGTTCCGGTGGCGCCATAATCGCTGTACAAATCCACGTATGGGTAGCGCTCGGCTTGGGCGGCTCTTTTGGCCGTCTCCGCGGCTTGCACCTGCGCCTGCGCGGCTTTGAGATCGGCGCGATTGGCGTAGGCGCGAGTCAAGGCCTGCTCGATGGTGAGATCGGTGAGAGGCGCATAGGGGACGGTATCGGTAAGCGTGAATTCCTGGCCTGGCGGCAAGCCGATTATGCGGCCGAGCTGAATTTTGAGCTTGGCGTAATTGGTCTCTTCGCTAGTGAGCCGCTGTTGCTGCACCTGCAACTCCACCTGGCTGCGGGTGACATCGATGCGGGCGGCAAGCCCGGCATCGTGCCGGTCCATCGCCTGTTGATACACGGCCCGCGCGGCCGCCACCTGGGCGCGCGCCGAATCCATGCGGGCGGCGGCGGCGATTACCTGAAGGTATCCTCCGGTAACGGCCAGCACCACCAGGTCGCGCGCATCCTCCGCCGCGTACTGCGTGGCCGCCAGAGCCTCCCGGCTGGCGCGATAGTTGCGCAGCGCGGTGATGTTCAATACGTTCTGCGTCAGGGTGGCGCGCGCGTCCACGTAATGAAACGGCCCGACCACGGCGGGAATGGAGAAGCCGGGAAACGAGAAGTGAAACCCGAACGAAGCCAGGTTGATCTGCTCTTCGGTCGCCTGTGCATATCCGTTGAGAGTGGGCAGCAGCGCGGAAAAAGCCTGCTGGCGCTGGGCGCGCGCCTGGCGGATGCTGTTCCGGTATCCGATATCGCCGAGGTTGCTTTCGAGACCCCGGCGGATGGCATTGGCGAGAGAAAGCTGCAACGGCGGGCCGGCCACTTCCGAACTGGGAACGCTGCCCTGGTAATCGCCCTCCACCTGAACGGAGCTGCTGAGCGTGTTGACGCTCGAGCCGCTGGGGACCGGGTTTTGCGCGGTCACGACCGCCCCGGCCTGGCCCGTCCGGCCCGAAAGCGGCAACTGCGCCGCGATCGGGGCCATGGCTCCGGCGGCCGCTTGCGCATGCAAATCGAGCGCAACTCCGCAGCCGAGGATGCCGATAACGGCCGCTTTAAACCATTTCCGCTGCTCCATGTTCCTCCCGTTTGGAAATCCGCCTGGCCTTGGGCGGGCGCAAGTTGGCGGGCGAAACCCTTCGCCCCGCCGAAGCCCTCTTGGCGCGTTTTGGCGTCGATTTACCGTATGCTTGGATGCCGTACATCAGCAAGTCGATGCTGAAATCCACTTCATTGGCGGCGCGAAACTCTTTCCAGCCAAGCAGACGGCGCTCCATCAGGCCGCGCGCGATATCGAACAGCGCCGCCGCCGCGGCTCCCGCCGGCACCGGGCCGATTTCTTTTTTCAAGGAGGCCTGCTCGAACACCTTGGCCACATACCGCATGTTCTCGCGGACCAGTTGCATCAGCTCGGTGCTGTGAACGCTTTTGATGAAAGTGTTGCCGTATTCGGCCAGGTAAATCCGCAGGAAATCCTCGCGCAGCTTGCTGAATTCCACGCGCATGCGCAGAAAGGCGCGCAGCTTTTCCCGCAAGCCGCTGGCGCGCTCCATTTCCTTGCGGGCTTCGGCGGTCATGGCGCGGACGTCGCTGACCAGCGCCGCCAGATACAGTTCCTCCTTCGATTTGAAGTACAGATACAAAGTTCCCTTGGCGACGCCCGCTTCTTCGGCAACGTCGTCCACCGCCGTCTCCGCATAGCCCTTGCGCGAGAAGATGGTCCGCGCGGCGTCGAGAATGGCGAAGCGCTTCCGCTCTGTGACTGACTGGTCAGTCATATTTGCAGCGTAGCACGAAACCGGGGCGGGGGTCGAGGGCCGGAAGGGCCGGAAGGGGCGCCTGGCTCTAGACGGGCTACGCTGGGGTCTATGTTCTCTTCGCGTTTGCCTTGGAACCTGGAGCCGAACCGGATCGCGCGCGCGCTCGCGGAAAAGCGGCGGCTCGGGGCGCGGCTCCTCGATCTGACCGAATCGAACCCAACCCGCGCCGGATTCGATTATCCCCCGGAAATCCCGGAGGCGTTCGCCGACCCGCGCATGCTGCGTTACGAGCCCGCGCCCGCCGGCTTGCGGGAATCGAGAGAAGCCGTCGCGCGGTATTACGCGGCGCGCGGCGTGGCCGTGGAGCCGGAACGGATTCTGCTCACGGCCAGCACCAGCGAGGCGTACGCATATGTCTTTAAGCTGCTCGCCGATCCGGGCGACGAAGTGCTCGTGCCGCGGCCCTCCTATCCGCTGTTCGAATATCTGGCCGCCATGGAATCCGTGAAGGTGCGCTCGTATCCGCTGGTTTTTTACGGAAACTGGCAGATCGATTGGGACGAGTTGTTGGCGGCGGTCACCGGACGCACGCGCGCGGTGATCGTGGTGAACCCGAATAATCCTACCGGGTCGTTTTTGAAGCGCGCGGAGCTGGAACGGCTGACGCGGCTTGCCAGCGAACGGCGGATCGCGCTCGTCTCCGACGAAGTGTTCTCCGATTACGCATTCGCGCCGGATACCCAGCGCGTGGAGACGGTGGCCGCCGTCGAATCCGGGCTCGCCTTTGCCCTCAGCGGGCTTTCGAAAATTGCCGGGCTGCCCCAGGTGAAACTGGGGTGGATCGTGGTTTCCGGCGCGATCGAGGAGCGCCGCGGCGCAAGCGAGCGCCTGGAGTGGATCGCCGACACATACCTTTCCGTGGGAACTCCCGTGCAGTGCGCCGCCGCCCGGTTGCTGCGCGCCGGGGAAAGCGTTCGCCGGCAGATTCGCGAGCGGACTCAAAATAATTTGGCGCTCGCGCGGGAGATGGTGAAGGGGACCGGGGCCGGTTTTTTACCGGTCGAAGGGGGCTGGTATGCGATTCTGCAGGTTCCGCGAGTGCGCACCGAAGAGGAACGCGTATTGGAACTGTTAGAACGCGCGGATACTCTCGTGCAGCCCGGTTACTTCTTCGATTTCCCGTCGGAGGCTTACCTGGTGATAAGTCTTCTCGTCCCAGGCTCGATTTTCCGGGAGGGGCTGGGAAGAGTGTTGGAATTTTTGTAACTGTCATTGCTTTGTAATTAGCTGGAAGAGTCAGCGGTGATACTATCGGCTGCTTCGGCAAGCTGCCGAAATTTCCAGTGGAGGATAGTTCCCGATGACAACACGCGTACCACGTCTGGCTGCTCTCGCGGTGACGAGCGCCATGGCGGTTCTTCCGGCGCTAGCGCAAAACGTCTTCTTCACGCCCGGCAACCTGGTGGTGAGCCGCAGCGTTTACTTCGATAACCCTTTCAACGTAACCGTCGGCCAGGTTCTGCCGCCGAACTGCGCCAACTCGTGCGTGAATGCCACCAATAACGGGCTGTATCCGTGGGTGTTCAACAACGCGTTGGCGGACGCCAGTTTCGGCATCACTTCGGGAATCTTTCTGCATCACATCACTCCAGCGGGAAAGCTCATCGCCTCGCAGGCGATCGCGAATGATCCTGTCTTCTCGAAGAACATACTGGTGACCAGCTTCTCGTCTAAGTCGGAACTGGCGCTGAATCTCTCGCTCGATCATCAGTACATCACGTTTATGGGCTACGTGGCCCCGGTGGGCTTGATCGACGTGTCCAACTCGAATACTCCGGGAGTTGTGGACCCGACCAATCCAGTAGGCGAGAATTTTTACCGGGCCGTGGCGCAGGTGAATCAATTCGGCCAGGTACAGATTACCGAAACCAATGCCTATAGCGGCAATAACGGCCGGGCGGCGATTCTGAATAACTTCAATAATGTCTATTACACCGCTGGGAACGCCGGGAACGGAAGCAATCCCCAACCGAACGGAGTCATCCTCGGCGCCGGCGCGCAGATCGTGACTCCTATCGTGGAGCCGGAATCGGCGCAGAACCCGGGACTTCCCACTCCGGTGGGCAGCTTCGCTGTCACGCAGTTAGGAGACAAGCCGGATAAGATCGGCAAGGACACGAATTTCCGCGGGCTGACCATCTTCAACGATGTGCTCTACTACACCAAGGGCAGCGGCGGTAATGGTGTGAACACGGTGTACTTCGTCGATACTACCGGAACTGCCTGCGCCGGTACGAACGGCGTGGGTCTTCCTGTAGCGGGGGCCGCTTTGCCATCGGCGCCGATTCCGTACAACCCCGCGGTTCTTCAGACAGAGGGCGTTGTGCCGTACAACATGTGCATCCTGAAAGGTTTCCCCACGGCGCTCAAATCCACTACATCGTTCCCGTTCGGCATCTGGTTCGCCAACGCCAATACGTTATACGTGGCCGACGAAGGCGATGGCGTGAATACCTATGCCAATGGCACGTACACGGCCGCGGCCGCTTCCACGACGGCCGGCCTGCAGAAGTGGGTGTTCAGCAACGGCACGTGGTCTTTGGCTTACACTCTGCAAGCCGGGTTGAACCTGGGCGTGCCCTACACTATTAAGAATTACCCCACCGGCAACAATTGGGCCACCGGTCTGCCGTGGGCTCCGGCGACAGACGGCCTGCGCAACATTACCGGCAAGGTGAATGGCGATGGCACGGTCACCATCTATGCGATCACTTCCACGGTCAGCGGGAACGGCGACCAGGGGGCGGACCCGAACATGCTGGTGGCGATCGCGGACGATCTCTCCGCGACTACTCTGCCTGCCGGCGAAAGCTTCACCACGATTCGCAGCGCCGGCTTCGGAGAGGTGCTGCGCGGAGTGTCGTTCACGCCGGGGACGAACTGAGTTAGCATCTGCGCGCCGGCTTGTTACCGCCAGCGCTACCCCATAATTGTCAGGTACGCGTAGACAACAGGCAAAGCGAATAAGGTGCTGTCTACGCGGTCCAGCATGCCGCCGTGACCGGGGAGGAGCGAGCCGCTGTCTTTCGCCCCGGCGCCGCGTTTGATGACGCTTTCGCATAAATCGCCTAACTGGCCGGCCGCATTGGTGGCGAGCGTCGGCAGGACGATTTGCAATATAGGCACGCCGGGGAGGAACCGCGGCAGGTAGGCGCCGGCCACCAGAACCGACGCCACCAGAGATCCGGCCGTGCCTTCCCATGTCTTCCCCGGACTGACCCGCTCCGCCAGGCGGCGCTTTCCGATCGAGCGCCCGACGTAGTAGGCGCCGATATCGCCCGCCCAATTCACCACCAGCGCAAACATCAGCCAGTGGGGGCTGCGGCCGCGAATCAGCCAGGCGCATCTCCAGCAGCCAAAGATATAGACCACGCCGAGAGCCAGAAACGCGGCGCGCGGCAGGGCGTGCGCCAGATTGCGCGCCTTCATGGCCAGCGCGAGGGCCGCGAGAGAGGCGGCTACGATGAGCAGCCCGGCCCAGGGTTCGCGCGCGACAAACAGCAGCGGCACTCCGGCGATATACCCCAGCCAGTGCGGCGCCCCGAAACCATAGGCTGAAGCGAGATGCCGGTACTCGTGGAAGCACAGGCAGGCTACCGCCGCCAGCACTCCCCCAAACAGCCACACGTTCGCAAAAAACACCAGGTAGACGACAATGGGGATGAGAACGAGGGCGGTAAGGACCCGCCTCATGACGGGCGGAGGGCCCCGACGAGCGCTTCATCCGGGCCTGCGGGCACTCCCGAAACCACGCCTTCGCGCGCGGCCGGTCCGGCTGCCATGCCGGCGCTCAAACCGCCGTAGCGGCGGTCCCGTTTCTGGTAGTCCAGAATCGCCCGCAGCAGGTCGCGCCGCCCGAAATCGGGCCACAGCGTTCCGGTCACGTATAGTTCGGCGTAGGCGATTTGCCACAGCAGGAAATTGCTGATGCGCATTTCGCCCGAGGTGCGGATGAGCAAATCCGGATCGGGGCACGCCGCCGTATAGAGGTTGGCGGCGAGGGATTCTTCATCCAGCTTTAAGGAATCGATGCTGCCGTTCAGGCGGGCCATCTCCAGAACGGAGTTTACCGCATCCACGATTTCCGCGCGGCCGCCGTAATTGATCGCCAGGTTGACCAGCAGGCCGCGGTTGGCGGCAGTGGCTTCGACGGCCGATTCCAGCTCGCGCCGCACCGCGGCGGGAAGGGCTTCCAGACGCCCGATAGCCTGCAGGCGTATGTCGTTTTTTTGCAGCTCCGGAAGCTCCTGGCGGAGATAATAGCGGAGCAGGCGCCAGAGGGTTTCCACTTCCGCCCGCGGGCGCTTCCAGTTCTCCACCGAAAATGCGTACAGCGTGAGGACCTTCACCCCCATGCGCGCGCAGGTTTCCACGGTGACGCGCACGGGCGTAATGCCCGCCTGATGCCCCGCCACGCGCGGCAGCCGGCGGCGTCCGGCCCAGCGCCCGTTGCCATCCATAATGATGGCGATGTGCGCGGGTAACCGCCCGGGGTCGATAACGCGCGCCAGCTCCCGGTCGGGGTCGCCGGGCGGAAGGACATCGAGTAAGGCCTTCATGCAAAGCCTTATGATATCACCCGGCGGCCCCGAGCGCTTTAAGATATCGTGAGCTTTGCTTTAGTACGCGATGGCGCTTGGGAAGCCGGTGAGCAACCGCGCTCCGGCTCGTGATTACCCCTTAGAGATCGCGGCGGCCAACCTTATTCGGATCTCGGTAGAACTGCCGGTGAAGCCGGCTGCCCGTCTGCCGATATGAATCACTTAACGGCAGTTTCCCAATGAATTGCATGTTGACGATCCTGGGCATCGCTCTGGTATTAGCCGCGGTTTTTGGCGGCTATATCGCGGAAAAAGGCAACCCCTATGTGCTGCTGCAGCCGGCCGAACTGTGGATTGTCGGCGGGGCGGCGGCGGGCATCGTGCTCATCGCCAATCCTCCGGCTACGATTGCCAAAATGCTGCGCGGGGTGAGGATCATCCTGTTTCCGCGGGAAGCGGGCCGCGTGGCTTATTTGCGCGCGCTGCGCATGTTATACGAAATTCTCAGCTATCTGCAGCGGGCCGGGCAGCTTGCGCTCGAACGCCACATTGAAGACCCCGCATCCAGCTCCATCTTCTCCCAGTATCCGGAGCTGTTGCGGGACAACTCCACCATGAATTTCCTGTGCGATTCGCTGCGGCTGCTGGTGATCGGCGCGACCACGGCGGGGGAAATCGATCGCCTGATGGAAACGGATATCGAGGTGCAGCGGCGCGGCCATCACCAGCCGGTGAGCGCGCTCAACGCGATCGCCGATGCGCTGCCCGGCCTGGGTATCGTGGCGGCGGTGTTGGGCGTGGTGATTACCATGCAAAGTATCGGGGCGGCCCCGCAGACGGTGGGAGAAAAAGTGGCCGCCGCGCTGGTGGGAACGTTCCTCGGAATCCTGCTCTGCTACGGAGTGGTGGGCCCCCTGGCCGCCCGCCTGGAGTCTCTGGCAGAGGCCCACGCGCAATATCTGCAAGTGCTGCGAACCGCGATTGTGGCCTTCGTCCGCGGGGCCTCGCCTTTGATGTCGCTCGAATTTGCGCGCCGCTCGATTCCGCCGGAGTCGCGGCCTGGCTTCGAGGAAATGGAGATCGTGATCCGGCGCGAAGCCCGCGTTCCGCCGGCGACTCCCCCGCCGGGCGCTACCGAGGAAAATGCCAAGGCTGCTGCTTCCGCCTGATGAAGTGGCGCTGGTCAGCGCCCCGCCTCCGCGCCTGCCGGAAAAGCACCGCGGCGGGGCCTGGAAGGTGGCCTACGCCGACTTCGTCACCGCGCTGATGGCCTTATTTATCGTGCTCTGGATGATGAACGCCACCGAGGCGGTCAAGCACTCCGTCGAAGGTTATTTTCGCGATCCCCGCGGCTACACCCGCACCTTAGGCGCGGGCGCGGCCAGCCAGGGTGAAGGGCTGCGCATCGACAAAGCCAGTGTCAGCAGCGTCCAGCGGCGCATCGAGGACGCTCTGCGCAGCCTGCCGAATTTCCAGAAAATCAGCAAGAATATTCTGATGAGCGTGACCGGCGAGGGCCTGCGCATCGACCTGATGGAATCCGAGCAAGGCACCTTCTTTATTTCCGGTAGCCCCACCCCCACGCCCGCGGGCACCCGCTTGCTCTCCGCCCTGGCCGCTGAACTGGGCAGAATGCCCAATCAACTCGTGATCGAGGGCCACACGGACGCGCGCCCCTTCCGCAGCCAGCCGGACGGCCAGTGGGACAATTGGGACCTTTCCACCACGCGCGCCAACGCCGCGCGCCGCCTGCTCGAAAAGTCGGGAATTCGCGCGGGACAGATTGTCGAGTTGCGCGGTTTCTCCGACCGCCGCCTGCTCAACACCGCCGACCCCAACGATCCGCGGAACCGGCGCATTTCGGTGGTGGTGCGGTTTCAGGAGCCCTAGCCCTCGCATCACTGCTTCCGCGCGAAGCGGTAATCGCCGGAAACGTGCTTCACCAGCAGTTGCGCCGGCTGGCCCGGTTCGGTTTTGAGGAACTCCACTCCCAGCCCGTACAGCCCGGAAAAAGAAGTTTCCGATTGCGCGGTCAGCTCCACCTTGCCCCGTCCATCCATATTTCCATACAAGACACCGCCGGAAACCGAAATTTCGAGCACCCTCGGAACCAGCCGCCACAGCTTCGGCCCTTCCACGTACACACCCGCGTATCGCGCCAGAACTTGCGGGGGCACCTTTACCTCCGCCCGTTTTTCGTCCGAGGCTGTGCCCACCCAATGCCGCAGGTTGGCGCTGGCTTTTTCGTTGCAAACAAATTCGATCATTTCCGTATCGGGGGCCAGTTCCGCCGCCACCTTAACTGTGAAGGGGTGCGCGTATGCGGCGGGATCGGAATAGGTCGCTTCCACGTCCATATGGCCGAAATCGCGGCGGCGATACCGTTCGGTCATGCGGAGCTGCTCCGTGTGCGGATGGCCGTCGTGGTCGAGCCAGGTGCGATCGTTGAAGCCGAAACTGTCCACCACCAGGGTGTCGCCGTCCCAGCGGCCGGTCGAGTAGCCCATCCAGCTTGGGTTGGGGTTGGTTTCGAGCGAGCGCCCGTCCATGTAGATCTGGCGGTAGGTAAGGTCGGGATTCAGAATGACGATCAGGCCGGGTGTCTGGATAATCTTCATCATCTCCGCGCCGGTGCTGTCGGCGTCGGTGGTGTAACCGGGACCCAGGGGCAGGCAGAGGACGTTCATGTAATCTTTGCCGAGATTCTCCTTGCGCTCGGCCACCAGCTTTTCCGCCCAGGGCTGCACTTCTCCCGGCTTCAGATCGGCCGCGATATTGCGCGCGTATTTGGGCGAAATCTTATTCCAGAGGCCGGAAAGATCGGGCGTGCCATCCGCCGTGCGGGGCGCGGGCGCGGTCAGATCCGGTTTGCCGTCCGCCGTGCGCGGAATGCCCGGCGTGGGATGATTGAGCCATTGGGCGGAAAGGGGCACGCCCAAAATCAGGGTAAGAATCGCCGGCGGCGTCTTGCTCAGGATTCCCATGCCGGAAATTTTATCCGGCCGGAATGCCGGCGGGAAGCAAACCGCCCGGCTCCGCCGGTATTACAAAGCTTCGTTCGCTTGGCGGCGATACAACGGGCTGAACGAGTAAGTCTCGCTCCTCGACGCAAGCTTTCTCAGTTTCCCCAGCGCTGCAAACAGCACGTTGCGGTTGCGCAGCATGTCTTGCGCCATGTGGACCAGCCGCGTCGGGCGAGAGTAGAAGCGGAGAAACGCTTCGCGCTGCAACTCCATCAGCCGCTTCCCCGATACGTGATTCCGGCGGAAAGCTACCTGATCGTTGGTCAGCGTATCCCAGTTGATCTCCTCCACCTTCAACCGGCCGCCTTCAATCAACTCCCTGAAAATTTCGGTTCCGGGAATGGGAATCACTACGTTGAACGCCGCCCGCACCAGCGGCAGGCTGCAGGCGAAATTGATGGTGTCGCGGATCTCTTCTTCCGTCTCATCGAGGAAGCCGATCATGAAATAACCCGTAATCCGGATCTTGCTGCAATCGGCGATCATCGCCGCCCGTTCCCGAATCGTATCCAGAGTGACTTTTTTCTTGATCAGCTTCTGCACCCGCTCGTTGCCCGATTCGATCCCCACGCACAGCGCGTCGCATCCGGCGGCTTCCATCAACTGGAGTAACTCCGGATAGAGCGTGTCCATGCGGACGCCGTTGGGGCAATCCCAATTCATATTCACCTTGGCGTCGATCAGCCCTTCGCAGAAACTCTTGGCGTACTTTTTGCTCAGCGTGAATTCATCGTCGATGATGCTGAAGCGCTTCGCGTTATAGCGCTTCTTCAGGAAGAGTAACTCCTCGATCACTCGCTCTACGCTGCGGTGGCGCAGTTTCTTGCCGGAGAGATTGGGCGCGTTGCAGTACGTGCAGGGATAGGGACATCCCCGGGTAGTGGACACATGGAAGAAGCCGTCCCAGATGCGTGTCGCGTAAGTCTTGCGATGTTCGAAGCCGGGGTAGGTTTCCGGCTTCAGCAGTTCCCATGCCGGAGTGAAGCTATTCAGGTCCACGCCGAACCCGTTCTTGTTGATCAGCACCCGCTCTTCCTGCTTGCTCTCCCAAACCAGACCGGGAACCGTGGCCAGCAGTTGCTCGGGAATCGCCAGCCCGTACTCGCCGAAGTAATCGAGCAGCCGCGGCAGCCCCTCTTCCGCCTCCGCCTGCCACGCGAAGTCGATGTGAGGCATGTTCCGCAGCACATACTCGGGCAGCGCGGAAGGATGCGGCCCGCCCACCAGGGTCAGCGCCCCCGGCTTCAGCCGTTTCACGATGGCGGCGTGGTGATTCACGTAGTTATGGTCGCGGCTGTAGCAGCGGAAGCCCACTACGTCGAAATCGCCCTCGCGCACGAAGTTCTTGAAATCGGTAAAGGTGAAACCGTCCTTCGGACAGTCCAGCAGCGTCACCTGAAAGCCGGCATTCTGCAACACCGTGCCCAGGTACAGAATTCCCACGTCCGCTGTAATTTGAAAATTACCTTCCCGGATCGGCAGTACGAGAAGTGCCTTCAATGATCGCTTCTTCACTGAGCTTCGAAAAGGATCGGGCAGAAACACGGATTCCACTGGATACTACCCCTCCGGCTGGCAATCAAACGATATCTCACGCGGGCGCGCAAGTGCAAGAAAAATGAAGCGAGCGGAAAAGAACCGGTACTATGCAAACTACCTGCTCTTTTCCAAAACCGGAATCTGCTCCTCAATCACTTTCAAAGCTGGCTTCGGCTGGCCATTCTGGTCGAAAAGCCCGAGAGTTTGCAGGGCGCCCCGGAACGCCGGCGACTTCAGCCCGTACACTGACGTGTATTGTTCGGTCTCCCGCTCTCCCAGGTCGGCCAGAGTCATCACATTCACTGCGGCAAAAGCCGCGGGGTCCCGTTCCAAGTCCTGGAAAAACTCGGTATAGAACTGAGCTTGCCTGGCATTGTTGCTATGGTTATCCGCCGAAGTAGGGTACCCCACCTCCTGCAGCACGATCTTGCGGCCGGCCGCCACCCTCCTGATTTCCGCCAGGTCGGAATGGACCACTGCGGGATCCTTGGCGGTGAAATCGGGATTCAACGGTGAGTAAGTGAACGCCACGAAATCGAGCTGCCGGTTCAGCCCGCTTAGCGAGCTTTCCAGTTGCGCAATCCCCCCGAACTCCAGCGTGGCGCTGACTCGCATTTCCGGCGCCAGTTGCTTCACCCGGCTGGCGGCAGCCTGGTACAGCTCCAGGAAGTCCCGGATCTCCGCCGGGTGATCCCTGAAGTACGCATCCAGCTCATAACCCACCATGAGCCACCGGGCTCGCGGACGCAGCACCGGCACAATCCTGTCGAGCAATGCGAGCAGGCGGGCGCGCAGCGCGGGGTCGTGCCAGCTCTTGTGGCTCAAATCGGCGGGAACAACCTTGCGGCGGGTATCGATGATGCGCAGCGTGTAGGAGAGCGCCAGGTTCTCGGAGCCGGCCGTGGAGACCAGGGTATTGACGCTCGCCAGCTCGTATCGATCGGGCTTCGGCTCCAGTTCCGTCCAGGTGCCATTCCCTACCATGAAGCCGGCCCCCAGTTCGACCGTTTGGCGGAAGCGGCGCAGCATTACGTCCAACGTCATCGGTTCGTTGGCGAACCGGTTCGGAGTGATGCCCACCAGAACGCCGCCATGCTCGTGGATCGCCGGTGGAGTTGCTGGAACCGTGCTCAGCGCCGCCCCCGTCGCCGCGGCCGCCCCGGTCCCCGGATGGCTCGCGCCCGGCAACACCGACGCTGCTTCGTCGATCACAAATGCCGAGCCGCCCTCGCCGAACTGCACGTAACCCACATCCCTGGCAAACGTGTACAGCAGGTCGGTTTTCCCCGCCCGGTGGCGGATCTGAATGCAATCCCGGTACGTGCGCGTTTTCGATTGCACCACTGCATCCCGTGCCACCACTGTAATCGTCCCCAGCGGGTTGGTCCAGCGGGTCCCCGCCGGGCGGGTGAAATCCAGATAGACCGGCCGGTTCGGCAGCGCCGCTCCGCCGTACTGAGTCATCAGGTACTGCCCATCGCGCGCGCTCAGAGTCCACTCGCTCGATCCCCAGGGAGTAGTAGAGCGGAAAGTAGAGCCATTCTCTCCCTGCCGCGCCACCTCGAACGTCACCGGCTGCGCCATGGCGCGGTTCCGCAGCACCCAGCGCGTGCCTTGCGCCAGTGGAAGATAGCTCTGAGCCGGCAAACTGCCGGCTGCCACCAGCACCCAGGCGCCCCAGCCCATCCAACGTCCGGCGCGCGGCATCATGGGAATACCTCCAGTACTCTCTTGTGGTTTCCTTACTTGTTGTCTATCGGTAACCAGCTTACAATGAAAACTCTTTACTCGAGCAGTCTTTACTCGGGAAGGTTCGCCTCACTGACATGCCGCAGGATTCCGCGTCCGATAGTGACACCGGCTCATCGGTTCTTGTATGGGGCGCGATGGGCTTCCTCGGCCGGCACGTGGTGGAGCGGCTGCTCGCCGGAGGCCGCCGCGTTTCGGTCTTGTGCCGCCGGCGGACTCTCTATCCTCCCGCCCCGTGGGCGGCCGAGGTTCGCTGGTTTGAGCTCGATCGCCCCGAAGCCGAAAAGGAAATCTTCCAGGCGGCGGTAAAATCCGCCTCCGTCATTTATGACTTCGCCGGTTCCTCCGGGGCTGTCGCCAGCAACCGCGAACCGCGGCAGTCACTCGAAGAAAACTGCCGCGTCCACCTGGATTTCCTCGAAGCTTGCGCGCAGGCCGGCAGCCGCCCGCATATCGTATTTCCCAGCTCGTGGCTCGTCTACCGCCCGGCCGAAGACGGCTCCGCCGCCACCGAGGATCATCCGGTTTCCCCGCGCAGCATGTACGCCGTTCACAAACTGGCCATCGAACAGTACTTACAAATCTACGCCCGGCGCGAGCGCATCACGTACACCATCTGCCGCATCGCCAATCCCTATGGTTTCGACCCGGCGCCGCGCCCCAACTATAAAATACTGAACTCGTTCGTGCAAAAAGCGCTCGCTTGCGCGCCCATTACCATCTTCGGCGATGGCCGCCAACTGCGCGACTTCCTCTACATTTCCGACCTCACGGACGCGCTCGAAGCCTGCGGCTTCCGCCCCGAAGCGCGCAATGAGACTTTTAATATCGCCAGCGGAACCAGCCATCGCCTGGCTCATGCCGTAACCCTGATTCAGCAACTCACCGGCGGTCCGCAAGTCATCTACAAACCGTGGCCCGAGGAGTACCTGGCAGCCGAGCCCGGTGATTCCCACATCGATATTTCCAAGGCCCGCCGCCATTTGCGGTTCCACCCGCGGTACGAATTGCAAACCGGCCTCGCGGAGACCATTGCGCTCTACCGGCATTCAATGCACGCTGTCGCCCGGGCCGCGGCCCGCTAGCAGGTTGCGGAAAAAGGGTTCTGAACCGCCGAAAATGACCCTCCCTCGAACGGAGAATCAACAACTTACCACCGCTGAAAGGCACCGGAAATGCGTTTTTCCGCAACCTGCTAGCGTGGCGCAGGCGCTTCCGCCTGCCAACCGTTCACTCCACCGGCTACGCAAACATCGCCGCGCGCGCGTGCCGCTCCCCGGCCACTTCCTCGTATAGCTCCAGCAAGCTGCGCGCGCTCCGCTGCAAACTGAACAGCGGCGCGCGGTTCAAACCGTGCACCCGCAGTTCCGCCCGGAGCGCGCCGTCGGTCGCCATCCGGTGCATGGCCGCGGCGATGCTTTCCGTGGAATACGGGTCGATCAGCAGCGCGGCTCCTCCCGCGGTTTCGGGCATGGCGGCCACATTCGAAGTGATTACCGGCACGCCGCACGCTTGCGCCTCCGAAATCGGCATCCCGTGGCCTTCCCAAAGAGACGCGTAGATGAGCGCCGTCGCGCCGTTATAAAGATAGGGCAGTTCGTCCAAAGGCGTCTTTCCCAAGTCCACCACCGATTCCGCCACGCCCAGCCGCGCCATCGCCTCCTCGGCTTCCTTGGCCGCCCAGGTGCGCCCGCCGCTGAGCACCAGCCGGAATTCCGCGCGGTATTCGCGTTTGAACTGCGCGAACGCTTCGATAATCCTCACAATGTTTTTGCGCCGCTCCCAGCGGCCCGAAAACAGAAAATACGGATAGCGTATGCCGTAGCGCTCCTCTAAAAACCGCCGCGTTTCCGCCCGGTCGAGCGGTTGAAACAGCGGGTTCACTCCCGGATAGATCACCGGCAGCCGTTCCGCCGGCACGCCAAACCTTTCCCGCACCGCCTCCCGCACATGCGCCGAAACACAGATGACGCGTTGGGCGCGCCGCACGGCGCGATGAAACAGAAACAGCAGGCGCCAGCGAATCAGCGGCGGATAGAATTCCGGATGGTAAATGCTGGAGGTGCACGGCATGCACATCAGGAAAGGCATCGGGGAATACGGCGCCGGCAGCACCGGAAAGTGCAGCACGTCCGGGCGCACACGCCGGATCGCCAGCGGCAGGCTGGCCGTCAGGCTGATGGCTCGAATCGCGGGTTGGAGCACGTGATACACCAGATTGCCCCGGCCCTCGCCAATCGTTTCCCGGGCGCGCTTGTCCAGGCAGAACAGGTGGTATTCATGCTCCGGCGCTATCGCCGAAAGCTCCCGCGCGATGTTGCGCTCATATACTTCCGGTCCCCCGCACGCCCGCCCCGCAAACGCGATCAACAGGCCGATTTTCATCCGCGCCTGGCCCCCGTAAGCATCATCTCGCGGTACAAATCCTCCACCCGCCGCACCGCCGCTTCGGTCGAATGTTCGTTCTCGACCGATCGCCGCGCCGCCGCGCCCAGCGCCCGCGCCTTCGCCGGATTGTCAATCAGCTCGATCGCCGCCTGCGCGAAACCCGCCACGTCGTTCTCCGCCACCAGCATGCCCGTCGCCCCGTGCCGGATCGCCTCCGGAATCCCTCCCACATCCGACGCCACAATCGGCAGCCCCGCCGCCATCCCGCCCATTACCGATTGCGGAATGCCCTCGGTGTGCGACGGATGCACCATCATATCGGCCACGTCCAAAAGCGACCAGAAATCCTGGTGGAATCCCACGAAATCCACGCTCGCCTCGAGCCCCAGCTCTCGCCGCAGCTTGTGCAGCTTGCGCTCAATCCAGTCCAGTCCCACGCCGCCGATCCACAGCCGCGTCTGCGGATGCCGGTCATGAATCGCGCGGAAGCTGCGCAAAAGCTGGTCCTGCGCCTTTTCGGGCGCGAGGCGCGCCGCGTTGATCAGCAGGAATTCATCGTCGCGAATGCCCGCCTGGCGGCGCTTCTCGCGGCGCTCCGCTTCCCCCAGCGGCGCGCGCTTATGCGGATATCCCGGCAGCAGCACCGGCACCTTCTTCCGCGGTATCCCCAGCACCAGCGTTTTCCGCGCCGTGTCGGCGCAGTGCGCGGTGACGCGCGTCATGAACTGGATCGAAATCCAGTCGATCGCGTGCATAATCTGCCGGTGCAGTTCATACTTGCCCCAGATGTAAACCGTGCCCACGGTTTTCGTGCCGCTCAGCCTTCCCGCCAGGGCGCCCACGGCGTCTCCGTAATACGCATGCGTGTGGATGATATCGATATTGTGCTCGCGCACGATCCGGTTCACCGCGCGCGCGCACCGCAGGAAGGGCTTGAAACGCGTCCACGGCACCGGCAGCACGTCGATTCCCGCGTTCTTCGCCGCCGTCAGAAACGGCAATTCCCGGTCGCGATCGCCGCAGAAGCAGGCCACGTGAATATCGAATTCCTCGCGGTTGAATGCCTTCCACCAGTTGATCACGATGCTTTCGATGCCCCCGAATCCAGGGCTGTAGATCAGGTGCAGAACGGAGATGCGCCTCGCCGGCGCCGTCTGGTGGATGGCGGCATTTGTCCCACGCTGGTTTTCGCGGTTCGCCAGGCTCATCGCTTCGCCGCCGCGCGCGTCAGCACCGCGCCCAGGGTAGGTATTTTCAGGTTCTCCAATTCCTGTTGGAATGCGGCCACTTCATCCCGGCGGCGAACGCCCCGAGCCAGCGCGAGTACCACCCCATCGGCCAGTGAAGAGAGCAGCATCGCCGCCGCCGATTTGCGCGGCAACCCGGCGGCGATCACCACGTACCGGAAGCGCTCCCGCGCCTCCCGCAGCAATGCCGACCAGGCATCGGTCGCGAGCAGCGAAGCCGGCGTTTGCGAACTCGTCCCCAGCGGCAGAAACGCCAGATTTTCGGGCGTGGCTTCGAGCAGCGCCGCCGCCAGCGTGCTGCGCCCTTCGAGCACGTCCACCAGGCCGGCCGCCGGGTTCAACGTGGAAGTGGCGCTCAGCCCGAAAATCGTCTCCAGCGTGGGCGCGGTCGAGCTGCCATCCACCAGCAGAATCGGGCTCTTTTCGATTTCCGCCAGCGCAAATGCCAGCCGCGCCGCCAGCCGCGCCGGCCCGTCGTTGGCTTCGATCCCGGTCACCGCCGCCACGCGTTGCTCCTCGCCCATCGCCAGCCGCAAACGCGACGCCGATTGCAGCGTCTCGTCCCATTTCGGCCCGCGTTCGAATTTCCACTCGAGCCTCTTGCGCGCCGCCGCCGGGGCCATCGCGGCCGCCGCCGCTTGCCCGCCTTTCATTCCCAGAACTTCGTACATCTAGAACGCACCTTCCTGTGTGATCGCCTTGTAAACGGTCATGACCATAATCTTCAGATCCAGCACCGGCGATCTTCGCTTGACATACTCTACATCCAGCCGCACGGTCTCGTGGAAATCCAGGTGGCCGCGGCCGGCAATCTGCGCCAGGCCGGTCAGTCCCGGCCGGACGGAAAATTTCAGCAGCATTTCGCCCGTGTAATACGGCAACATTTCGGGGATCTCCGGACGCGGCCCCACCAGCGCCATCTCGCCCCGCAGCACGTTCCAGAAGTTGGGCAGTTCATCCAGCGTGCTCTTGCGCATCCACCTGCCTTGCGGAGTTACCCGCGGATCGTTCACCAGCTTGAATTTCAGGTTTCGCAGGTCTTCGCTGCTGTAGCGGTAAGCGTAGAGTTCGGGAAAGCGCTGGCGGGCGTCGTTGTGAAGTGTCCGGAATTTCACGAAGCGGAACGGCTTCCGGCCGATGCCCAGCCGCTCCTGCCAGAAAAGAGCCGGGCCCGGGGTGCCCCGGCGAACGATGATCGCGAGCGCCAGAATAATCGGGCTCGAAACCAGTAGCGCCACCGCCGCCACGCAGATTTCGAACGCTCTCCACGCCACTGAGGGTTGGCTCGCGGGGTGCGCCTCCGGCAGCGGGCGTTCGAACGCCACCGCTGTTCCGGCTCCCGCAAATAAGCCGGCCCCGCCGCTTGCCCCCGCGGCCGCCGCCATCGTTGGTCGCGGCGCCGCTCCCAGCGCCCGCGGCTCCGCCTCTCCCGCCTGCGCGTGCTTCCAGAAGTAAACCGCTAAAACCACCGAGCTCACACCTACCAGTGCAAGCGCCGTCGCCGGCCCGGACGGATTCAGTCCCCGAAATAGCCCTACCATCCCAAACGCCCCGAGCGCGCCCGCCACCAGCCCTCCCTCCTCGCCCCGCAAAACGCGGCCGAGCGCGTATCCCGCGCCCGTCATGAGGGCCGCCAGAAACGCCGCCGTAAGCCCCGCGGAGTGAGCCAGCGGAACCAGGTAAATCTGCAGAACCAGCCCGAGTGTGCACAAAAAGGAAACCAGCGCCAATCCCCCGGGCGCTACTTTGCCGGGCGCGCTGGTGAAAGGCGCGGCCGAAGGAGCCTTCCGCGCCAGCACGCAGAATACGCCAATCGCCGCCACGCAGCCGGCGAGCAACACCGGCTGCGGCTGATACCGGTCCTTGCCGGAATACAGGAAGACCGCCGCGCCCAGTGCGAATATGCCTGCCCATGCCGCCAGTTCACCGCGCCGCAGCCAGCGCGCCTGGCGCGCCGCCGGAAACACCTGGTAAACCAGCAGGATCGGCAAAGCCGTGCTGAATACGGCGTGATACAGAATGGCGTCGCATGTCCAGATCCAGTTCACTCCGAGCGCGCGGCCCTGCCCCGCTATCGGTCCCAGCGACCGCCACGCGGGGTCGAAAAACGCGCGCGTCGCCAGGCCTTCCTGCAGAATGCCGAAGGCCGCGCCCAGCAGCAGAATCGTGGGCCAGCCCTTGCCCCAGCGGATGGCCAGTTCCCGGATCGTAACCGCGCTGCCGCCATAAAACGCCACAAACAGGCAGAAGACCCAGGGCACAAAGAACTCCGCGGGCGGGGCCGAAGTCGAGAGTAACTCCGCAATCGCCGGCGCGGCCAGCGCCAGCAGCAGCGCGCTGCGCATGCGTGGCAGTGGTTTGCCGGCGGCCTGCTCTGTCGCCCGGGCGGAAGCGATCACGCGCCCAGTCTCCTTTCCCGCAGCGAATCCGCCGCAATCAGCAATTGCGCCCGCGCGCGCAGCCCCATCGCCGCCAGCCACCGCGCCGGATTCCACGCCCCCAGCTCGTAGTGTTCGCAGTAAAAGCGGTAAGCGCCCTTGTGGAAATCGCGAATCAGCCAGCGGCGCACCTCCGCGGTTTTGCCGCCCGTGCCGTGGCCCTCGTCGTGTATCAATCTCGCTTCGCTCACCACGTAAATTTCCCAGCCCCGCTTGCGGATGCGATCGCAAAACACCGCGTCGCTCCAGTAGTGCATGTCTTCCGGTACGCCGCCCACCTGCTCGTACGCGGCCCGGCGCACCAGGCTGCACGATCCCGGTACCCAATCCACCGCGAATGGCTGCCCGGCCGCCAGAGCGTCCTTGTACAGATAGGTGTTCAGCGCCCCGGCTTGCGGAAACCAGCGGCTCACCAGCGATCGCCGGCCGAAAATGGCGTTGATCCACGTGGGAAAGCGGCGCGCCGACCACTGATCGCTCAGATCCGGATTCAGCAGCCGGTTTGCCGCCACCCCTGCCGAAGGCGTACGCTCCAGAAATTCCGCCAGCCGCCGCACCGAATCCGGAAACGCGATCGTGTCGTTGTTCAGTAAGTAGATATAGCGGCTCCCGGCCGCTGCCGCCGCGCCTTGATTGCACGCCGCCGAGAAGCCCACGTTGCGGCCGTTGGCGATCGCCTGTACCTCCGGGAATTCGCGGCGCACCATTTCCACGCTGCCGTCCACCGAGGCGTTATCCACGTACACCACCCGGTGCGAAAAGCCGCCCCACGCGGCCGCGGCCAGCGAGCCGAGACATCGCCGCGCGTACTCGCGCGAATTGAAGCCGACAATCACTACCCCGATGTCGATCATGCGAGAGCTTCCTGCCTCGCCCACGCCAGCATCGAGCAGCTCACCGCCGCCGTCAGCCACCAGCCTTTCAGCGGGTAATGAAACGCCTCGCTCTGCACCGCGAACAGCAAAACGCCCACCATCAGGATCTGGCAGGCAACCAGGAACCAATACTGCTCGGCTCGCTGCCTGTCCGTTCGGGCCTGCCGCCGCAGCAGCCGCCCGGCCTGGAAACCGGCGCGGGTTACCGCGGCCACGAAGCCCCAGAAAAGCGCGTATCCGCCCAGGCCCAGTTCCACCATCTCCCAGATGTATTCGTTGTGCGCCGAGGCGCGCAGGCCTTGCGTCGAAAGATAGCCCGTATCTTCGTCGGTTATCCTTTTCTCCAGCGTCGTCAGGTTCCCCACGCCGATTCCGTGTGTCCAGGTCTCTCCAATCAGCTCCCAGCTCTTTGCCCAGAATTTAAAGCGGACACGAATGGAATCGCCGTTCTCGGTGGTATAAAGCGCCGGGTCCAGAGACCGGCGGTAAACATCGGCGGGAATGAACGGCGCCGCCACCGCGGCCAGCACGATCGCCGCCAGGATCAGCCGCAAGTTCAGCCGCGCCAGCCCGCGCAGCACCGCGAACAGCAGCGTGAAGGCCGCCACCAGAAACACCGCCCGCGTGTTGCTCAACACAATGCACGCGATCGCCAGCAGGAAGCCCGCGCCCCACAGCAGCCGCTCCCAGCCGCGCCGCGCGCGCATCGCCCAAATCAGAAACGGCAGCGTGAAGGTGTTGTTCAGGCCGAAAAGCGTCGGGTGAGCCGTGGTTCCGAATAGCCGCCGCACGTTCATTCCCAGGCTGCGCGCTTCGCTGCCGTCGCTCACTACCGCGCTCATGCGCGTGCTCACCAGGCCCATTTCCCGCTCGCTGATCGGATTGTTGCGCGTTAGATAATAGTCCCCGAGCGAATAGCCGGCCGCGGCCATGGAAGCTATCAGCCACACCATCACCGCGCGGCGGCAATCCGCGTACGTGCGAATCAGGTTCCACAGCATGAAGAAAAACAGCAGGTTGCCCACAATGCGGAAGCAGTCGCGGAACGTTTCCTCCGGCGACCACGCCCACGCGTTGCTCGCCAGCGCCAGCGCCGTGTACCCCGCGTACAACCACACCGGAAGGCCGAAACGCAGCTTCTTTTTGCGAAAGGTCGCATCCACCAGCAGGCTCAGAATCCCGATCAGGCCCAGAATCCGGCTCACCGAAACGGCCACCGAGGCATTGTCGTTCGTCAGACGGCCGATGCGCTCGAACGGGATCGAAAGGCACACCATCAGAACCGCCAATTGCGGGTAGCCCACCATCGCGATCGCCACCGCCGCGCCCACCACGCCGATAGCCGCCGTCACCGGCGAAAGCGAGTTAGCCAGCGCCGCCACCAGCATCGAGGCGGCGCAACCCACCCCCGCCCCCAACACCAGAAATCGCGGCGGCACGCGCTCGAAAATCGAGGGGGCGCCCGGCTGTGTGACCGCGGCCGGCATTTCCCCGCTACACCTCTACCGTCCCCAGGTAGGGCAATTCCGGCACCTGCAATATGCTCTGCTCGTCCATCATCCGGTCCTCGGTGGTTTCAAGCAGCGCGGCGATGCCCAGCCCCAGCAGCAGCGAAACCGCCATGGCGATCTCGATTAAAAACAGTTTGCGCGGGTAAACCGGCGCGATGGGCGTCTCCGGCGGTTCGGCCACCGTCACATTGGCCACGCGGTGCGAATCCAGTTCCTCGGACATGCGCGCTTCATCCAGCCGCTTCGTGTACAGCTCATACTCCTGTTCAGCCAGTTGATATTCGCGCTCCGCCTTTTGCAGTGCGTCGATGCCGCGATCCAAATTCTTCAGTTGCGCCGCAAGCGCCGCTTCCGGCTGTTTCAAATAATCGTTGCGCTGTTCTAACCCCGCGATCTGCGCGCCCTGCAATTCCACGCTCGCCGCCAGATCGCGCTTTTCCGGGTTCCGTTCCTCCGTTACCGAACTGCGGATGGTCCCCTGTTCGTTGGCCAGCAGCGATTCCAGGTCGGCGATCTCCTGGTCGATATTCTTCATCGTCTGCGAATCCGGCTGGTAGCGGCTTTCGAGTTTCGCGCGATCGAGGCGCAGCGTCGTGATGCGGTCCTTAATCGACTGGATCGATGGATTGTTGGAATCGGTTTGCTCCTTCTTCACCAGCTCGGGCAGGCTCTCCTCCCGCTGCTGCAGAATCGCCCGCTGGCCGCGCAGCCGGGCGATTTCCGCCTGGTTCTGCACCATTTCCGATTCGATTCCGGAAAGCTCCTTCACGTAGCTCGAGCGCTGCTCTTCGGGCGCCGTCAGGTTCCACCGGGCGCGCACCTCCGCGCGGGCGCGGTCGGCCCCTTCCAGGCGCGCCGCGGCTTCCCGCACCTGCTGCTCAAAAAAGCTGGCGCCGGCCGGCGGGCGCCGGATCGCGGCGCGCCGCCGGAAATACCCGTCCAGTAGCGTATTCGCTACATCCATGCACAGCTTCGCCGAGGGCATCCGCACCTTAAGCTCGAGCACATCGGAATCCCGCACCGGCTCGACCTTGACGCCGTCCGCCACTTTCAGAATCGCGTCCTCGCGCGGCGTCAGCCGCTTTTCGATTCCCGTCGCGATCAGGAATTCCTTGTATGCCGTCTTCACCTGCCGCAGACCCAGGCGCGCATAATACTTCAACAGCGCAAAGCCGCCGTCCGGTTTCACCAGAACGTTCTTGAACGCGTCCGGGCCCAGCCGGTCCACCACTTCTTCCACCAGCGCGCGCTCGGAGAGAATCTGCACTTCCGAATTGATATCGGCCGATTGCACTCCCTGGCTGATCACCTGCCCGCGCTGCACCGTCGGCGGTGTATCCGTGTTTTCCCGCCCCACCTGCACCAGCAGCCCCGCGTCGCTTTCATATAGCTCCGTGAAGAATACCGGCAGCGCCACATACATCGTCAGTGTGCCGGCCAGGCATACGGTCAGCACCAGCAGAAAATAGCGGCGCACCAGTTCGCGGATGCGCGCTTTCGATAGGTTATGTTCGGGCGAGATGGAATTGTTCATATGGCGTCCACCCTCACTGCACCACCGGCACCGCCGCGCCGAGTCCGGTCTGGTGCGTCAGCAGGTAGTTAAAGCCGGTCGTCAGCACCACCGGGATCATCTGCCGGATAGTCTGGTCCACCCAACGGTCCATGCGGCTGATGCGGCTCTCCGGAACCATCACCACGTCGAAGGGCTCGAGCTCCATCACCGCGTCCGGCGTCGGTTTTCCGTCCGCGTAGAGCGTCAGGCGCTGCTCGCTCGGCGTGCCATCCGGTTGCCTGCGTAGCAGCACCACCACTTTGCGGTTCCCCGTGTGCTTCACGCCGCCCGCCTCGCCGATCGCTTCCGAGATCGTGATCGGCGCGGGAATATTGATCATGCCGGGCCGGTTCACCTCGCCGGTCACGTAAATCTTCTGCGCGCCGAAAGACCGGACCTGCAGCGTCAGGCTGGGAACTTTGATCTCCTTCATATAGGCCTTTTCCAGGTAAGCCGTGGCTTCGGAGACGGTCTGGCCGGCAATTTCGACCTCGCCGAGCAGTTGCAGAGAAACCCGGCCATCGGGCCGGATCTGTACCTGTTCGTTGAGTTCCGGATTATAAAAAAGCCGGATCTCAATCACGTCCCCAGGCACCAGCCGGTACAGACCCTGAGGCTGCGGCCCCACGCCGGCGGCCGCTGCTGTGGTGGCCGCCGCTGTGCCGGCCGCCGCGGCCGGCCCTGCCAGTCCCACCGCGCATAACCACCCCACCGCCGCCAAGCCAAACAACTTACGATGCATGTACCAGGCCCTCCTCTTTCGCCGCCAGAAAATCGTCCTTCCCAGGCCCCGCCTCCATCGTCCGGCTCGCCAGAATCTGATACAGAATCGCTTTGGAAACCGCGAAGCCGCTGGTTACCAGCGCCGCGCCGGCGGCGCCGTGCGCCGGGATCAGCAGCCGGTAGAGCACCAGCAGAATCGGAAACGAGGAAGCCTCCAGTAACAGAAGCCACTTTGGATGAGTAAACATGAGGAAGGAAACCGTCCAGGGAAAATTGACCATTGCTGCCAGCGCGGAAGGCAGCAGCAGCAGCAGAATCCCCATGGATGCCTTGTATGCTGCCGGAAGCAGAGGCGCTACCAGGCGCCCCCCGGCCAGCCACGCGATCCCATAAAGCGAAAGCGCCAGGGCAATCAACGCGCCCTGGAAACGCTTATAAATTTTGGCCAGCCGCCCCTTGCGCCAGAGCGGCAGAATTTTAGGCGCGAATACCACGCTCATATACATCGCCAAAAGTTGAAAAGGCAGCGTCAGTACCTGCGCCGCGGAGAACAATCCCGCCTCGACCGTTCCCGCCTGGGCCGAAACCAGCAGGATGTCCATCCGGGAATTGATCGATCCCGAAGCCCCCACGCCCAGCATCCATTTGGTGACTCGCCCCAGGTCCTTCAGCGCTTCGAGTGAGAATGGCTCGCGCAGCACACCCCGGGCAGCCGTCAGCAGCAGGGCCGGCGCAACCAGGCCAGGGCCCGCCACAAAGCACCCCAGTACGCGTCCCGGTGTCGCGGTCCGTAAAGCCAGTAGAATCGCGATCCCGCCGAATTTGATAGAGGAATGCAACACATCGGTCAGGCCGTATAACACAAACCGCTCGCTTACCTGAAAGCAGGTCTGCACCGAGCGTAGAAGCAGCAGTCCGATCAGGGCCGCCACCGACATCGGCAGCAGTACTGGGCTGGCATCGCCATGAAACAGTACCGCCGCCAGCGGCCGGGCTAAGAGTAGTACCGGAAGCCCGATCAGAATGCCTCCGGCAAACTTGGCGGCCAGCGCCGATTTTTGTACGGCCAGCGAGCGCCGCGCGCCACCTTTGCCGGTAGCCAGGCCAATCACTCCCATATCGAGGGCAGCGCCGATGACCGCGTCTCCCAAAACCACAGCCGTGACACAGGAGAAAAGCACTCCGGAATTTGCTGGGCCAAGCTGCCGGATCAGCAGCCAGTTGACCACAAGCTGCAGCGCGCCGGCGGCTATTTTCGGACTAGCGACACAAAAAAAGGAGACCAGACTCGATCGCACCCGCAGCGTGGAGACACTAACTGCATCCTCTCCTCCGAGGTGGTTCTCCATTTTCGGCGACCCTAATTATCCGATTAGGTTCGCCTGTGAGTCAATTCCAAACAGACAAACTGCTTCGCCTCGGGTACTATGTGGGGTCCGGGTTTCTGCCCCGCCGGTGGGCTTCTGTCCCGAAACGCGCACGGTACTAGAAAGGGTGTTTCCCCTGTTGCGGGAGTCGTGCGGTTGTGGTACCTTTCACTCCGGTTGTCCTGTTGCGGTTGGTGTCGCGAAATGAAATGGGGAGTTACCTCCAGGGCTCCATACTAAAAGCGCGCGATAGCTTACTGGAAAAGTCGTTCCTGTTTTTACGCCGGTTCAAGCCGGTGCGGGAGCGAGTCACTCCCGGTCAATACAACGACCATGTGGAGCGGGAACACGTGGCCCGGTATCGCTTCGCCCGCCAGTTTTGCGCCGGCAAGCGCGTGGCCGATATTGCCTGCGGCTCCGGCTATGGATCCGCGATCCTGGCGGAAGTGGCCGCCGGTGTGGACTCGTACGACAAGGAGCCGCTGTGTGGCAACCGCTTGATCGATCTCGAGCGCGAAAGTTGGGATATGGCATACGACGTGGTGGTCAGCTTCGAAACCATCGAACATCTGGCCAATCCTGCCTTCTTTCTCGCCAACGCTTCCCGCACGGCCAACTTACTGATTGTTTCCACTCCAGTCGGCGAGTTTCGCGGCTATAACCCGCATCACAAGCAGGTCTGGACTCTCAGTCAGTTTCGGCGGTTACTCGAAACTTATTTCGAGTGTACCTATTACTATCAGGACGGAGAAGAAATTCGCAGTGATCCAGCCGGTTCCATTCGCTTTGTGATCGGGGTGGGCATGCCGAAACTCGTCAGCCATGTGTAATCGATGATGCGTAATCACTGGAGAACCCAATCGTGGAAGTCTTAATTCTCTGCGGCGGCAAGGGAACCCGATCCTATCCGTTCACCGAGTATTTTCCCAAGGTGATGATGCCCATCGGTGGCACACCGGTGCTCGTCCACCTGATGCGGATCTACGCGGCGCAGGGCTTTACGAACTTTGTGCTGGCCGCCGGGCACCGTAAGGAGATTTTGCTCGATTACTTCGACGGGCGCTTTCAGGATTGGTCGATCCGGGTCGTCGATACGGGCGAAAATGCCGGCACAGGGGAACGCGTTCTGCGCGCGAAAGAGTTTCTGTCGGACCGCTTTTTCGCTACCTACGGAGATGGCTTGGGCAATGTAGACCTGCATGCGTTGCTGGCGCACCACCACTCCTGCGGCGGGCTGGCCACGGTCACTTCCGTTGCCTTGCGCTCGCAATACGGCACCATTGACTATAGCGCCGACTGGCGCGTGCGGCGCTTCCGGGAAAAGCCGGTAATTCCCGATTGCTGGATCAATGCCGGATTCTTTGTATTCGAGAAGAAAGTATTCGACCAGTGTGCCGGTCCCAGCCTCGAGACCGACATCCTGACCGAACTGGCGGCCCGCAACCAGCTCTTTACTTACCAGCACGACGGATTCTGGAAGTCGATGGATACCAGCAAAGACCAGCAGGAGCTCGACAGCCTGCGCAATAACGGCTTCTCTCCCTGGATGCAGCTTCCCAAAAGGGGCGATGCGCAGCGGGCCAGGAGCGCGGGAGCGGGCGCCTAAAATATGCTATCGGTAAACGGCAAACCGCGCGATTTCTGGATAGGCCGGCGGGTACTGCTGACCGGGGCCACCGGGCTAATGGGCAGTTGGCTGCTGGATAGCCTGCTGGAGCAAGGCGCCGATGTAGTTGCGCTGGTCCGGGACTATGTCCCGCAAAGCATAGCTTGGCGAAACGGCCTGCTCGAGCGGGTCACGGTATGCCACGGTTCGCTCGAAGATCTGGGTCTGCTGCGCCGGGCGCTCGCCGAGTATTCCATCGACACGATCTTTCATCTGGCCGCTCAGCCCCTGGTGGGAGTGGCGAAACTCGAGCCGGCGGCAACGTTGGACGTCAATATCCGCGGCTCCTGGCACGTGCTGGAAGCGGCGCGGCTGTGCGGCACCCGGCAGGTGGTCGTC